>NNBT01002185.1_pt1 | contig 98488 bp, 83 predicted proteins | sample 1173831 | NCBI WGS metagenome assembly NNBT01 (sample SAMN07173936, study PRJNA388173) | plant metagenome | isolation source: symbiotic tissue sample KVJ10 | place: Norway: Troms, Kvaloya island | reverse complement strand
GGCGCAGGCGCAGCAACTGTTCGAGGCGAACTTCTTCGGTCTGCTCCGCGTCACCAATGCGGTCCTGCCGGTGATGCGTCGGCAGCGATCGGGCCGGATCGTCAATATCAGCTCGGTGCTCGGGCTGATACCGGCGCCTTTTTCTGCGCTCTACGCAGCGTCGAAACATGCCGTCGAAGGCTATTCCGAATCCCTCGACCACGAAGTGCGGTCGCTTGGGATCCGCGTCGTCCTCGTCGAGCCCGCCTATACGCGGACTTCGTTCGAGGCCAGCACCGCGCCGGCGTCCGGGGCGATCTCCGCCTATGACGACATGCGCGCCCGGGTCAGCGCTGCGGTGCGCAAGGCGAACGAGGCCGGGGACGACGTATCGATCGTGGCCGATCGCATCGTCGAGGCCGCCGGGGCGGAACGGCCGCGCCGGCGTTACACCGTGGGGTCCCTGGCGGGACGCGTCGCTCTCCTGCGCCGGTTCGTTCCGGCGGAGGCTTTCGACAAGAGCCTGCGCAAGCAGAGCGGGCTGTGAGGCGTGATCGGCCCATTCGACGGGGGCTGCAGGTGACGGGCACGATCTGGTCGCGCCTCGCCGCAGAACTGAAGGCTTACGGCGAGGCGCTGGCCGCTCTGGAGGACGATGCTGCCGCCATCGACGAAGCGCGACTGCGCCGCATCGAAGACGAACTGGCCGCGTTGAACGCCAGGGTCGCTGCGATGCGGCCCAAACCGCCCCCACCGGATGGCGAGCACGCCTGACGCGCCGCAGCATCATTCAGATGCAGCACACACGCCTCTTTTCGGTCGTCTGGTTGGCCGCTATAGATCGGTTTTACGGACGCGAGGCCGCGACAGTTGCTGCGCAACCGCCCGAACCGCCGTCCACGCTGCATTGCTTTGCAATGAGCCGATGGGTCCGTGATCTTCAGCAAGGCTCGACCAAGGGCGGCCGGCGACGCCCTCGCGTCTCCCCGTCAGCCCGGCGCCAGAAGCTGAACCCGGCGCTCCGTCCACGAGCGGACATCGCCGTTCGGGGTTCATCATAAGGCCGAACGGCCGGCGCGGCTATGTCGGCGGCTCTTGGATCAATCGCACCCTTGCTGCCTACGGCGCCGGCACCTGCGAGAGCAGTTCGTCGCCTCCGGTCTTGACCAGGAAGGGCGGCAGGCCGCGGGGTGTCTTCCGGCTGTCGGGGATCGCCGACGTGAAGGGGCGGTCGCCGCGCCGTTTCTGGAAATCGGCCTTGGCGGCCTGGCGCAGCGCTGCATCGGTCATCAGATCGAACCCTACGCCGGCGAGAATCCGGGCGGTGGCGATCGAGGCCTTGTCGCCGATCGACATGCCGCCGCAGGCGGTCACCGGCCAGGTGTGCAGGCCGATCCCCAGCGGCAGTGTCGGCCAGCCGAAGACGCCGGCCGGCGTCTGATAACTGACGTCCCCGACATCGGTCGAGCCGCCCGCCGCGACATCGACGAGGAACGGCAGCGGCTTCTCCGCCATGCCGGCTTCCGGGACCTGCATGGCCCGCTGGCAGGCTTTCGCAAAGGCCTGCTCGTCCAGCGTCCAGTCCGTCGGGATGGCCAGGATATGGGCGTAGAGCTGCCGGGCCAGTGGCTCGTTGGGAAGCAGGTCATACATCCCGAAGAAGTGGTCGAATTCGGCCGTGGTCTGGGTCGCCATGGCGGCGCCGTCGGCGATCTGGCGCATCCACTCGGTCATGGTGGTGACCTTGTCGCGATCGACGTCGCGGATCGCGATCCAGATCTGGGCGAGGTCCGGCACGATGTTGGGCGCCACCCCGGCGTTCTCGTAGATGTAGTGAATCCGGGCGCTCGGCAGGATATGCTCGCGCATCATCTGCACGCCGATGCCGAAGAGTTCGGCGGCTTTCAGGGCGCTGCGTCCTTCCCAGGGCGCGTTGCCGGCATGGGCGGTCCGCCCGCGAAAGATGACCTTGGCCGTGTTCGTGGCTGTCGTGCGTACCGTGCCTGCGGCCGCGAAGGGTGCCGGATGCCAGGCCAGAACGGCATCGACATCGGCGAAGAGATTGGCGCGCGCCATGTAGACCTTGGCGCCCTCGGTCTCCTCCGCCGCGCAGCCATAGACCCGGATCGTCCCGGGCGTGCCGGCCGCCTGCATCATGCGCCTGAGCGCCAGCGCCCCGCCGGTGCAGCCGGCGCCGAGCATGTTGTGGCCGCAGCCATGGCCGATCTCGGTTCCGGTCGGCCCCGGCTTCTGGACGGGCTCGGCGGCATTGCCGAGACCCGGCAGCGCGTCATATTCGGGCAGGTAGCCGATGATCGGCCCGCCGCTGCCCTGGCTCCACTCGGCGATGAAGGCGGTGGGGATGCCGGCTGTGCCCCGGCTGGTGATGCGAAACCCACCCGCTTCAAGCTCGCGGATGTGGATCTGGTGCGACTTGACCTCCGCCAGCGACAGCTCGGCCGTCGCCCAGACCTCGCGCGAGATACTGATGATGGCGTCTCTCGCCTCGCTCACGGCCTTGGCTGCAAGCGTAACCGAGGCAGGTGGCTGCGTCGTGCCCCTCGAGGCTGCGGGGGCCGGCGAGGCGACCTGCGCCAGGACGGGGGCAGCGACCCCTGCGCCCAGCGCGGACGCCCCGAGCGCCAGGCCCGTCGATGTCGCGAGAACGTCGCGGCGGTTCAGCTTCGGCGGCTCGATCGTCATCGTCTTCACCCTTCCTGCGAACGAGGTCGCGCCTCGACACGAGCCCGTGCTCAGGGTCGTCGCGAGAGCCACACGGTCATGCCCGGCTGGAGCTGCGGATCCGGCTGGACGGGGTCGAGTCGGATCCGGAAGCTGTTGAGATCATGAGCGCCCACGGCGCGCGCGGCGCGCCAGGTGGCGAATTCGCCGAGTGGGCACAGCTCGGTCACGCGCGCCTGAAGCGTCGCCCCGCCGACCTTGTCGACCGACACGGTCTGTCCGATCGCCAGCCCCCGCAGCGCATCCTCGCGGAGCGTGAAGCTGAGCCAGGTCTGGCCGTCGGGCACGAGGGTGAGGATCGCCCGGCCGGCCGGAACGATCTCGCCGAGCTCGACGATGCGGATGCCGATCGTACCGTCCATCGGCGCGGTCAGCCGCGTCTTGTCCAGCCGGGCGGCGAGATCGGCGAGGCTCGCCTGTGCGAGGGCGAGCTTGGCGTCCAGCAGCGAGCGCTCCTCGGCCACGGGGCCGGCGTTCGCCGCGTCCCAGTCGGCCGTCTTGAGGGCGAGATCGGCCTGGGCCTTGGCCAATGCGGCCGCGCTTTCGTCGAGCTGGGCCCGCGAGCCGACATTGCGCGCCGCCAGCGCCGCGATGCGGGAGGCGTATTGCTCCGACAGGAGGAGATTGGCCTTCGCGGTCTCGACGGCCTGGCGCGCGATGGCGATCTCTTCCGCACGCGGTCCCGCCAGGACGCGGTCACGCTCGGCACGGACGCTGGCGACGGCGGCCTGCGCTTCGGCGACCGAGGCCGTCAGTTCGGGGCTGTCGATGACGGCCAGGACGTCCCCTTGCCGCACGCGCTGGCCGGGGAGGGCCTCGACCGACACCAGGCGCCCGCCGATGGTCGGCGACAGCTTGATCTGCGTCTGGCGCACCATGCCGACGAGGGTTGCTTGCGCCTTTGCCACGGAGGGGCCGAGCCCCATCGCGACCAGAGCGGCGAATGCGAACCAGGGTGAGGCGGGCGACCTTCTAGCGCTCACCGGCGATGGCCCTTTTCGGTATCAGCCACGGCGAGAGCATCGCCAGGGCGGCATAGAGGCAAGCCAGTACCCACAGCACCAGCCAGTCGCGATGGACGTCCGCGAAGGAGGCGCCCATCTGGTTGATGCGCACCAGCCCGTCGATCGCTGTCGTGCTGGGAATGACGAGGCTCGCCTTGCGCAGCCCATCGGGGATGGCCTCCGGCGGCCAGGCGACGCCCACCAGAAAGAACAGCGGCAAGCTGAGCGAGATCAGCAGCAGGACGGAGGTCTCGCGCCGCCGGAAAAACCCTCCGACGAACTGGCCGAGGAAGCTGACGGCCAGAATGAAGGGGATCGAGAAGACCATGAGGTCGAGAACGCGGCCCTGCTGCGAGAACCCGTAGAACCGCGGCAACACGATCAGATAGAGCGCAAAGCCGGGCAGCACGAGCAGGAGATGCGCGAGCGCCTGGCCCAGGACCGCGCCGGGCTGGAGACGTGCGCGGCGCGAAGCGGCCCGGCCCGTCAGGAAGGCGAGCCCGCCGAGCATGGCCGCGCCCATCAGCAGCGTCTGCTGCAGGATCAGCACGAAGGCGGCGGGCACGGCATAGCTGCCATAGCCTCCGGTCGGGTTGAAGAGCGGCTGGGTGACGACGTCGACGGGGGCATTGGTGACCAGCGCCTGACGATAAAGGCTGCCGTCAGCGCGTGCGCCCCGCGACGCGATCTCCGCCGATACGGTGCCGACGGCCTCGAGGATCGACTGGGTGACACGGCTGTAGATCAGCAGATAGGCAGAATCGACATAGGCCGGGATCGCCACCCGTGCCCCGCGGATGAGCTCGCGCTGCGCGTTGGCGGGAATGGCGACGACACCATAGACCTCGCCCCGCGCCAGCGCCGCCTCGGCCTCGGCAAGGGTCGTTGTCCGCACCGCCACGGTGACGCCCTCATGGGCCGAGAGCGCCTGCACGATGGTGCGGTCGAGCTCCGAGCCATCCTGATCGACCACTGCGATCGGCACGTTTCGCATGAGCTGGGTCGCGTAGGGCTGCGGGTAGAGGAAGCCGTAGATCAGCGGGCCCAGAATGATCAGGCCGAAGACGCCGCGGTCGCGCAGCACCCGCAGGAACTCCCCCATGAAGCCGCGAACCAGGCTCGTCCTGGCGGTGGCGCGGCTGAGCCGGGGCTCGGGCGCCGAGGCGAAGGGCCGCCGCGCCAAACTCCGCAGACGCAGCCAGGCGAGGCCACCATAGATCAGCGCGAGCGCGGCGAGGGCGCTGAACGCCATGGCGGAGGTGCCGACCGGCACGCCTCTCGCGGCCTGATCGAACAGCACCTCGATGTACCAACGCAGCGGCAGGATCGCCCCCCAGGCGACTGAAAAATCGTTCATGGCGAGGATCGGATAGCCGACACCGGCAAAGCCGAAGGCCGGCGAGCACAGGACGCCGGTGAGGACGAGGCCGGAGGGCAGGCTCTTGACCAGGAGCGGCAGGAACGCCCCCAGCGACAGATAGCCGACAATCAGCAGGCAGGCGGCGGCCGCCACCATCACGGGATCGCCCCTGAAAGGGACGCCGAACAGGCCGTGGATGATCACGACCCCGACCATCATCATCAGGAGGAAGACGGCGGCAAAGGGCAAGAGCTTGCCGGTCAGCGCCGTCAGCGGCGAGCCCCCGGCGGTGGCGAGCCAGCCGCGCATGTCGCGCTGGCTGAATTCGGAGCCGACCGCATAGCCCGCCGCGCAGGCGATCAGCACATGGAGAATGGTCGGCAGGATCGAGCGCAGCAGGAACTGGGCGTAGTTCAGGCCCGGATTGGTCAGCACGAACTGCTCGACGACCAGAGCGCCCGGCGCATCGCCGGCCGACGGGGCAGAGCCTCTCGGCAGATTGGCGACGGCATTCGACAATGCGACCTGCAGCCCGCTGGCGGCGACGTTGCCGGGCGTCAGGAACTGCTTGTTGGCGAAGATCACGGCCTGGGGCCGCTTGCCCGCGAGGATGTCGCGCTCGAAATCGCGCGGCAGATAGACCGCGGCGATCGCCTGTCCCGACCGGATCGACATCATGGCGCCGGTCAGGTCGGTCGAGCGGTGCGCGACCCGGACGCTCGGGGAGGCGGCGATGGTCTCGACGAGGGCCAGCGACGTCGCGGAATTGTCCAGATCAACGACGTCGATCTTCAGTTCCCGAATGACGGCGGCGCTGAAGGTGGTCGCGAGAACGGTGAAAGACATCAGCGGGATCACGAACAACAGGATGAGCGCGACCTTGTCCCGCCAGATCCAGGAGACTTCGCGGCGGGCGACGGCCAGCAGACCCGTGTCCGCCATAGCGCCCATCAGCGTGCGCCGGCGCGGTCGAAATGGGCGCTCATGCCCGGCCTCAGTCCAGGCAGCGGATCGACCGGATAGACCCTCACCTCGAAGCTGCGCAGATCGAAATCGCCGGTGGCGCGGGTGGCGCGCCAGCCGGCATATTCGCCGCGGCTCGCGATGCTGCGGACGGCGACAGCGACGCTGCGGTCGCCAAGCGCCGGCACCGTGACGTTGAGCCTGTCGCCGGGCTTGAGACCCTTGACCAGATCCTCGCGGAGATTGAAGCGCAGCCAGACGTCGCCGAGATCGACCAGGGACATCAAGGGCACGCCGGGCGAGACAAACTCGCCCTGTTCGGCGCCGATTTGGTAGATTTGGGCCGCGGCGGGCGCCTTGACGACGAGTTCCGCGGCCTGGGCCTTCAAGGTCTCGATCGCGGCCTCGGAACGGGCGAGCGCCGCGCGCGCCACGCCGCGCTCCTCGGCCGTCGCACCCGCCTGTGCAGCTGCCAGGGCGAGCCTCGCCTGCTCGGCGCCGCGCAGCGCGACGTCAAGCGATGCGGTGGCCTCATCGAGCCGCTGATTGGAGGCGAAATCCCGGTCGGCCAGCAGTTTGACGCGGTCGTAGCTCTGCTGGGCGAGATGGGCCGAGGCTTCGGCTGCGGCCAGCGCCGCCTTGCGCGCGGCGATCGTTTCCGGGCGCGTCCCGGCCTCGATCCGGGTCAGATCGGCCAGGGACACCGCACGCGCAGCTTCCGCTTCGGCGAGCTTGGTCAGCAATTGCTGGTTCTCGATGGTGAGAAGCACCTGACCCGCTGCGACATTGTCGCCGCGTGCGGCGGGCCGCGTCGCGATGCGGCCATCGATGCGAGCGGCGATGTCGATGCGGGTGGCATCGGCCTCGCCCTGGACGAGCAGAACCTGGGGGCGTGTGACGTACCAGAGCGACAGGCCAACCATCGCCGCCATGAACGTGACGACGAAAGCGGCGGCCGCCTTGGACCCTCGCGTGGCGACCGCCTTCTCGCGCGGAAATCCGGACGACTGTTCGCTTGGTTCCGGGGATGTATTCGCCATCGGATTTCCTGAGGGCCCTCTGTGGCCGACGCTATGCCGGTGCAGGATTTTCGTTTGTCAGAAGGTCGAATTACCGTTGGTAAATGACGATGAAGTGATGTTGATTACTGCATGATGGCGGGAACAAAGTCATCACTCGCGAAATGCGAACATTTAGAAACGAGATGTCGGAGGGGCGCCATGGCCAGCCAGACCGCAACCGGGGCCGGCGCTTCGCGCGTCGATCATCTGTTTTCCGCACCTGCCGCCCGTGCCGATCGCTGGCGCCGCCTGGCATCGTGCTGCGAGGCCTGGAGCCGCGGCAAGGCTGGCCGCTCCGATGTCGACGCCGTGATAACTGAGGCGGCCGCCCTCGAGGAATTCTTCGCGTTTCCCGGTTCGCGGCAGATGGCGGCCCTGAAAGATCGCATTGCTTCAGACGACGCCGCCGGCAGCGCCGCGGCCGCACGCCGGATCAGCAGCCAGTTGCTTGACCGCTCCTACCGGGCCGGTTTTGACGGGGCTGACCAGAGCGACGAGGCCGCCAGCGCAGCCGAGTTGTCCTTCGCGCCGCATCACGTCCAGGCGCGGCCCTATTTCGAGGTGCTGTTCGTCTCGGCGGCTCCGCCCGCACGCTGGGCTTCGCTCGCGGCCGAAATCCGCCGCCTGCGCCGCCCGGAGGACAGCTTCATCTATGAGCCGGTCTTCGTCGGGTCCTTCGAGGATGCGCTCTGCGCGGCCGCGCTCAATCCGTCGATCCTCGCGGTCGTCGCCCATCAGGGGTTCGACCTGCGCTCGCGCCACGACATGCCGGTGCTGCGGACGATCATCGATCCCGCGCTGGAGGATGCCGGCGCCGACCGGACCGCGCTCGGCCTGTGCCGGAGCCTCAAGAAGATGCGCCCCGAGCTCGACCTGTATCTGCTGAGCGACCAGAACGCCGAGCAGATGGCGGGCGATCCGGCCGCCGACTCCGTGCGCCGGATGTTCTACGCGGTGGAGGAGCCGCTTGAACTCCATCTGGCCGTGCTCGAAGGCATCGAGGATCGCTACTAGTCGCCCTTCTTCGACAATCTGAAAGCCTATGCCAAGCGGCCTGTCGGCACCTTCCACGCGCTTCCGATCGCGCGCGGCAAGTCGATCTTCAAGTCCGACTGGATCCGCGACATGGGCGAGTTCTACGGCATCAACCTGTTCCTGGCGGAATCTTCGGCGACGACGGGCGGGCTGGATTCCCTTCTCGAACCCACCGGCACGATCAAGCAGGCGCAGGCGCTGGCGGCGCGCGCCTTCGGCGGCGACCACGCCTTCTTCGTCACCAACGGCACCAGCACCTCCAACAAGATGGTTCACCAGGCGCTGTGCGCGCCGGGCGACATCGTCATCCTCGACCGCAACTGCCACAAGTCGCACCATTACGGCTGCGTGCTCGCCGGCGCGCAACCGCTCTATGTCGAAGCCTTCCCGCTGACGGAATTCTCGATGTATGGCGCAGTGCCGCTGGCGACCATCAAGGCGGCGATGCTGGCGCTGCGCGCCGAGGGCCGCCTCGACCGGCTGCGCATGGTCGATCTGACCAACTGCACCTTCGACGGGCACATGTACAACACGCGCCGGGTGATGGAGGAATGCCTCGCCATCAAGCCCGACGTCATCTTCCTGTGGGACGAGGCCTGGTCCGCCTTCGCGCGCTGGTCGCCCTATCTGCGGCCCCGCACGGCGATGGGCGCCGCAGCCGAGATCGAGGCGTCGCTTGCCACGCCGGAAGCGCTCGCAGCCTGGGAAAGCCAGCAGGCGCTTCTGGGGGACAACCCCAGCGACGAGGTGCTGCTGAACACCAGGCTGGTGCCCGATCCGCGCGCCGTGCGGCTGCGGGTCTACCAGACCACCTCGGTTCACAAGAGCATGTCCGCGATCCGGCAGGGCTCGATCGTGATCGTCAAGGACGTCGATTTCGGCGCGATCGAGGCGCAGTTCCACGAGGCGATCTTCACGCATGCCTCGACCAGCCCCAACCAGCAGCTGATCGCGTCCCTCGACGTGGCGCGCCGGCAGATGGAGCTCGAAGGCTACGGGCTGGTGATGAACGCCATCGAAATCGCGCTCGCCATTCGCCGCGCGGTCGCAGAGCATCCGCTGATCTCGAGGTATTTCTCGATCGCCGGCGCAGGCCAGATGATCCCGGAGCGCTTCCGCCAGTCGGGTTTCGTCGACTTCCTGACGCCCGACACCACCTGGGGCGACGCTCTGAAAGCCGTGCGCGAGGACGAGTTCATCCTCGACCCCACCCGCATGACCCTGATCTGCGGCGCGGCCGGCTTCGACGGCACCCAGTTCAAGGGCATCCTGGCCGAGCGCTTCAACATCCAGGTCAACAAGACCTCGCGCAATTCGGTGCTGCTGCAATCCAACATCAACAACACCCGCAGCGACGTGGCGCATTTCATCCGCGTGCTGGCCGAAATCTGCGCCGGCATCGAGAAGACGCTGGGCCAGGGCGGCGCGGCCGGGCGCGCCAGCTTCGACGCGCGCATCACCTCGCTGATGACGGATGTGCCGGACCTGCCGAACTTCTCGTCCTTCCATCCGGCTTTCCGCAAGGATGCCGGCGCGGATACGCCGGAAGGCGACATGCGCAGCGCCTTCTACGCTGCCTACAACGCGGCGGAATGCGAGTATGTGCCGATCTTCGGCGCGGCCTGCGACGAGCGGCTGGCAAACGGCCCGCCGATGGTCTCCTCCAACTTCGTCATTCCATACCCGCCCGGCTTTCCCATCCTGGTGCCTGGGCAGGTGGTGACCGAGCACACCATCACCTTCATGCGGAAGCTCGATGTGAAGGAGATCCATGGCTACGAGCGCGAAAAGGGCCTGAAGCTCATCACTCCGGCGGCTCTCGCCAAGCGTATGGGGAGCTGAAGCCATGGCGGCCTTCTTCACCCTGCTGGCGTCCAGCCCCTACATCCTGCTGTTCTTCACCGTTGGTCTCGCCGTCTGGATCGGTCGGCAGACCATTGCCGGCTACGGCCTCGGCATGGTCGCCTCGGCCATCATCGTTGGCTGCGGGCTGTCGGTCTGGGCCTCGGTCTACGGCCTGAAGCTCGAACTCGACAACTTCACGCGGCTGCTCTTCTATTATCTCTTCATGTACGGCGTCGGCCTGCGCGTCGGCCCGTCCTTCGTCAACAGCCTGGGCGGGGACGGGCTGAAATTCACGCTGCTCGCGATCGTCAGCTGCGTTCTGGGCCTCGCCATCACCGTTCTGGGCGCCAAGCTTTTGGGGCTACCTCCGGGCGCGGCAGGCGGCATCCTCGCGGGCTCGCAGACCATGTCGGCGTCGATCGGCTCGGCCGAGCAGGCCGCGCTGTCGGGTGTGCTGACACTGCCGCCCGGCACCACGCCGGCCGACGTCAGCGCGATGATCGCGCTGTCCTATGGCATCACCTATATCTGGGGCACGGTCGGCATCGTGCTCATCACCAAATACCTGCCGCGCTGGTGGGGCATCGATGCCAGCGCAGCCGCAAAGGACTATGAGAAAGCCAATGGCGTGGCCAGCGGCGACGGGCCGATCATCACAGGCTGGCGGTCGTCGGGCGCGCGCGCCTACCGCCTCGAAAACGCGGAGTGGAATGGCCGCACCATCGGCGACCTGCTGAGCCGCTACCCGCAATACCGCATCGGCAATGTGCTGCGCGATGGCGTGCCCGTCGGCGTCGAGCCCAACGTCGTTCTGCAGACCGGCGACGTGATCGCACTCGGCGGAACGCCGGAGGCGCTGACGGCCAATATGGGTCTGCTCGGCCCCGAGGTCGCCGACCGTGCGGCGCTCGACGTGCAGCTCGACCGCGCCGACATCCTCGTCACCAACAAGGCCATGCTCTCCAAGACCTATGCCGAAATGCGCGCCTTGCCCGGCGTCGACCAGCTCCAGGTCGTGGCGATCGAGCGTGGTGGCGTGCCGATCCCGATCGGCACGACGACCACGCTGCAGCGCATGGACATCGTCACGGTCGTAGGCCTCAAGAGCGCGGTCAACGGCGTCGGAAGCCTGTTTGGCCGGATCGTGCGCCCCAGCGTCGCGACCGATCTGCTGACGCTCTCGGTCGGCATGATCCTGGGGTTTCTGATCGGAGCGATCGAGTTCCCCGCCTTCGGCGCCTCGATCGGTCTGGGCAATGCCGGTGGCCTTCTGGTCTCAGGGATCCTGGTCTCCTCGCTCTCGTCGCGCCTGCGCTTCTTCGGCAACACGCCGACAGCCGCCCGCAACGTGCTGGAGGATCTCGGCCTGATCGTCTTCGTCGCGATCGTCGGGATCAATGCGGGGAATTCGCTGCTGGCGCAGCTTACCGGGATTTTGGCGGTCAAGATCTTCGTCGTCGGCTTCCTCGCCTGCTCGATCCCGCCGATCCTGGTCTGGGCGATCGGGTTTCACCTGTTCAAGCTCAACCCGGCCGTCCTCATGGGCGGGGTCGCGGGGGCGCGCAGCCATTCGGGCCCCTGCCGCGAGGCTACGGTCGAGATCCAGTCGAACGTGCCTTGGATCGGGTTTCCCGTGGCCTACGCTGTCTCCGGCGTGCTGCTGACGGTGTTCGGCTATTTCGCCATGGTCCTGGCCAACTAGCCGGCGGGCTTCCAACGGCGACAACGGGCCGCCCGCCTTCGCGCGGGCAGCCCGTTTCGGCAGATGAGAGGGGCTCGAGGCGTGGTCTGGTTCGGCAACTTCCTGGTCGGCTACCCGGAACTGGCGGTCTTCCTGGCGATCGGATTGGGGTACTGGATCGGGAGCGTCAGCTTCGGCGCCTTCAAGCTCGGGCCCGTCAACGGCTCGCTTTTTGCCGGCCTCTCGATCGGCCAGTTCGCGGAGGTGCCGGTCTCGCCGATCGCCAAATCCTTCCTGTTCCTGCTGTTCCTGTTCGGCATCGGCTACTCCGTCGGCCCTCAGTTCGTCGCCAGCCTGAAACGAGACGGGTTGAAACCGGTGGCACTGGCGATCGTCGCCACCGTCGCGGGCCTGTTGACCGCGATCTCCGTGGCCAAGGTGCTCGGCCTCGATGCCGGCTATGCCGCCGGTCTCGTCTCGGGCTCGCTGACCGAGTCGCCCGCGATGGGGACGGCGACCGACGCCATCAATGCCCTGTCGCTTCCCGCTACCGAGAAGGCGCGCCTGATCAGCCACATCGCGGTGGCCGACGCCGTCTGCTACATTTCCGGCTCGGTCCTGACGATCTGGTTCATCAGCTCCATCGCGCCCCGGCTGCTCGGCGTTGATCTCGCAGCAGAATCGCTGAAGCTGGAGACAGAGCTCGGCATTACCCGCCAGGCGTCTGGCATTGTCTCGGCCTGGCGGCCTTATGAATTGCGGGCGTTTCGCATCAGCGCGCAAAGCCCGCTGATCGGCCTCAGCATCGCCGAGTGCGAGCGGCGCAGCTCCGGCGAGCGGATGTTCGCGCAACGCATCCGGCGCGCAGGCGAGCTGATCGAGGTGTCGCCGACCACCACCATCGCGGCCAACGACATCGTGGCCGTATCGGGTAGGCGCGAGGCGCTGGTGGCCTTGATTGGACCCGACCGCGAGGAGGTCGAGGATGCAGCACTGCTCGACATGCCCGTGGCCATGCTCGACGTGCTGGTGTCGGCCCCCGGCGCGTCCGGCCAGAGACTGGGCGACCTCGCGGGGCTCGCTGAATCGCGCAACGTCTACCCGCGTTCGCTGAAACGGGGCGGGCAGGAGATCCCCATCAGTGCACAAACCGAACTGCAGCGCGGCGACATCCTCCGGCTGATCGGCCATGAACGCGCCGTCGAGACCGCCGCCGCCCTGATCGGCCAGATCGTGCGGCCGCCGGAAACCACTGATTTCGTCGTGCTGGGGCTTGCGATCTTTCTCGGCGGCCTGGTCGGAACTGTCATCTCGATCCCGATCGGCGGGTTGACGATCTCGCTGGGCACCAGTGTCGGCGCGTTGCTGGCAGGGCTGCTCGTCGGGCATCTGCGCACGCGACATCCCCTGTTCGGCCGCATCCCGGACGGCGCGGTGACCCTGATGACGTCGCTGGGCCTGGCCGCATTCGTGGCGATGACCGGCCTGCATGCCGGGCCGATCTTCTTCAGCGCGCTGGCCGAGGCCGGGATCGGCCTGATGTTGGGCGGCATGGTGGTGACGCTGACGCCACTGCTGACGGGCCTCGCCTTCGGCCATTTCGTCCTGCGGATGAACCCGGTGCTGCTGCTCGGCGGGCTGGCCGGTTCGATGACGATGACGGCCGCGATGGCGGCCGTCCAGGTCCGCGCCAACAGCCCCGTCGCCGTCCTCGGCTACACGCCGGCCGTGCCGCTCGCCCACATCCTGCTGACGACCTGGGGCACGGTGATCGTGGGTGTCATCGCGAAGGGCTGAAGAGAAGGTCGCATGACCTTCTTCGTCCGACGCCTGAAGCGCATACGGGAGGCGGCTGCGTAGATTGAATTGGGAGAAGCGATCATAGTTCGGTCTTGCGCACGACGGACCTTGCGACCGTGAGCGCCCAGCTTCGGCAAACCATCGCCCCCAACCTCAGGGAGGAGGTCGCTGGTGATCAACGGCAGGACTATCAGCGGCGACACGTGGACGATGAAAGACGCCCGGCTTTGCAGCGGGCTTTGATCGCCACGCCTCTGAAATGTGTTGGACGCCCAGCTATGGCCGGGCGTCCAACAACGGTTTGAGCAGAGAGCGTCAGCTACAGCCGGTCGTTGAACCGCACGTGTTGCACTTCAAACAGGTCCCATTCCGCACCAGCGTGAAGTTGCCGCACTCGCCGCAGCTATCCCCGACATAGCCCTTCATGATCGCCTCGGCCCGGCGCTCTGACGCCGAGGGCTGGGCGGCAGGAGCCGAGAAGCCGAGCTTAGCCATCTCGGCCTCGCCGAAGCTCTCCGGCTCCTCCTTCAGGGCGGTTGCGCCCATCGTGGCGAAGGCGGTGACGTTGGCGCCGCCGCGTGCGGTCGTCTCCGTGCCGACAGCGAGTCCGCCGCCGCCCTGGATGGCGTGGAAGTTCATCGGCTTGCCGCGGCGGAAGCCGGTCGAGGCGAGCGGGCTCGTGGTGATCGGTGTGGTCGTCTGGGGCGCCTTGTCCTGGCCGACGCCGCCGCCGATCACGTCATGGCCGATCTCGCTGGGATCGATATGGGCGAGGTCGTGCCGGCCGAGATAGGAGATCGCCAGCTCGCGGAAGACATAGTCGAGGATCGAGGTCGCGTTCTTGATCGACTGGTTGCCCTGCACGAAGCCCGAGGGCTCGAAGCGCGTGAAGGTGAAGGCCTCGACATACTCCTCCAGCGGCACGCCGTACTGAAGTCCCAGCGACACCGCGATGGCGAAGTTGTTCATCATTGCGCGGAAGGCGGCGCCCTCCTTGTGCATGTCGATGAAGATCTCGCCGAGGCGCCCATCGGCATATTCGCCGGTGTGGACATAGACCTTATGGCCGCCGACGACCGCCTTCTGGATGTAGCCGGTGCGGCGGGCGGGCATCTTCTCGCGCTCGCGAATGACCTTCTCGACGATGCGCTCGACGATCTTCTCGGTGAGCTGCGTGGTGCGCGCCGCCATCGGCATCTGCTGCAGCGCCTCGACGGCATCCTCCTCGTCGTCCTCGTCGGCGATGAGCGCCGAGTTCAGCGGCTGGGAGAGCTTCGAGCCGTCGCGGTAGAGCGCATTGGCCTTCAGCGCCAGCTTCCAGGAGAGCATGTAGGCGCTTTTGCAGTCCTCGACGGTGGCGTCGTTGGGCATGTTGATGGTCTTGGAGATCGCGCCGGAGATGAAGGGCTGGGCGGCCGCCATCATCCGGATATGGCTCTCGACCGAGAGATAGCGCTTGCCGATGCGCCCGCAGGGGTTGGCGCAGTCGAAGACGTTGTAGTGCTCGACCTTGAGGTGCGGCGCGCCTTCCAGCGTCATCGCCCCGCAGACATGGACGTTGGCGGCCTCGATCTCGGCCTTGGAGAAGCCGAGGAAGGGCAGCACCTCGAAGCTCGGATCGTTGAGCTTCTCGGCCGGGACCTTGAGCGTGCCGGTGAGAAAATCCTCGCCCAGCGTCCATTTGTTGAAGACGAACTTGATGTCGAAGGCGGCCTTCAGGTCCTTCTCGAGCGCGTCGATCTTGTCCTGCGGGAAGCCCTTGGCCTTGAGCGAGCCGTGGTTGACGCCCGGCGCCTGCGCCATCGAGCCATGGCCGACGGCATAGGCCTCGATCTCGGCGATCTCGTGCTCGCGGTAGCCGAGCGCACGCAGCGCGTCGGGCACGGCGCGGTTGATGATCTTCCAGTAGCCGCCGCCGGCGAGCTTCTTGAACTTCACCAGGGCGAAATCGGGCTCGATGCCGGTGGTGTCGCAATCCATGACGAGGCCGATCGTGCCGGTCGGCGCGATCACGGTCGCCTGCGCGTTGCGGTAGCCATGCTTCTCGCCGAGCACCAGCGCGTTGTCCCAGGCGATGCGGGCGCGTTCCGACATCAGCGAGGAGGTGCCGCCGAGGCGGGCCAGCGTGCCATGGTCGAGCGGCACGGGGGTGACCTCGAGGCCCTCATAGCCGGTCGCCATGCCATGCGCCGCGGTGCGGTGGTTGCGGATGACGCGCAGCATGTGCGCGGCGTTCTTCTTGTAGCCGGGGAAGGGGCCGAGCTCGCCCGCCATCTCGGCCGATGTCGCATAGGAGACGCCGGTCATGATCGCGGTGAGGGCGCCCGCCAGTGCGCGGCCCTCGTCGGAATCATAGCCCAGGCCCATGCTCATCAGCAGGCCGCCGATATTGGCGTAGCCGAGGCCGAGCGTGCGGTACTCGTAGGAGAGCTCGGCGATTTCCTTGGACGGGAACTGCGCCATCGTCACAGAGATTTCCAGCACGACGGTCCAGAGCCGGCAGAGATGCTCGTAAGCCGCGACGTCGAAGGCCTTGGTCTCGTTGTCGTAGAACTGCAGCAGGTTGGCGGAGGCCAGGTTGCAGGCGGTGTCGTCGAGGAACATGTACTCCGAGCAGGGATTGGACGCGCGGATGCGGCCCGACGCCTTGCAGGTGTGCCAGTCGTTCATCGTGGTGTTGAAGTGCAGGCCCGGATCGGCCGAGGCCCAGGCGGCGAAGCCGATCTTCTCCCAGAGGTCGCGGGCCTTGAGCGTCTTCATCACCTTGCCGGTGGTGCGGCCGGTCAGGTTCCAGTCGCCGTCGTTCTCGACCGCGCGCAGGAAGTCGTCGGTCAGCGAGACCGAGTTGTTCGAGTTCTGGCCGGAGACGGTGAGATAGGCCTCCGAATCCCAGTCGGTGTCATAAATGTCGAACTTGATGTCGGTGTAGCCCTGTTTGGCGAACTGCATCACGCGCTTGATGTAGTTGTCGGGCACCATCGCCTTGCGGGCGAGCTTCACCTCCCGCTTCAGCGCCGGGTTCTTCTCGGGATCGAAGCAGGAATCGCCTTCGCCCTCGCAGTTCACGCAGGCCTTGAGCACGGCCTTCATGTGCTTCTGGACGGTCTTGGAGCCGGTGACGAGGGCGGCGACCTTCTGCTCCTCTTTCACCTTCCAGTCGATATAGGTCTCGATGTCGGGGTGATCGACATCGACCACGACCATCTTGGCGGCGCGGCGCGTCGTGCCGCCCGACTTGATGGCGCCGGCCGCGCGGTCGCCGATCTTGAGGAAGGACATCAGGCCCGACGAGCGGCCGCCGCCTGCGAGCTTCTCGCCCTCGCCGCGCAGCATCGAGAAGTTCGAGCCGGTGCCGGAGCCATATTTGAACAGGCGGGCCTCACGGACCCAGAGGTCCATGATGCCGCCCTCGTTGACGAGGTCGTCCTGCACGCCCTGGATGAAGCAGGCATGCGGCTGGGGATGCTCGTAGCTCGACTTCGACTTGGTCAGCTTGCCGGTCTTGTAGTCGACGTAGAAATGGCCCTGGCTGGGACCGTCGATGCCATAGGCCCAGTGCAGGCCGGTGTTGAACCATTGCGGCGAGTTCGGCGCGACGCGCTGGGTGGCGAGCATGAAGCGCAGCTCGTCATGGAAAGCCTGGGCATCCTCTTCCGAGGTGAAATAGCCACCCTTCCAGCCCCAATAGGTCCAGCAGCCGGCGAGACGGTCGAAGACCTGCTTGGAGGAGATTTCGGAGCCGGACCGCTCGCCCTCGGGAAGCTTGGCGAGCGCCGCCTCGTCGGGCACGGAGCGCCAGAGGAAGGAGGGAACGTCGTTCTCCTCGACCTTCTTCAGCCGCGCCGGCACGCCGGCCTTGCGGAAGTACTTCTGCGCGAGCACGTCGCTGGCGACCTGCGACCACGCCTCGGGCACCTCGATGCCCTCCAGCCGGAACACGACCGAGCCGTCGGGATTGCGGATCTCGCTGACGGCGGATCGGAACGGAATGGCGGCGTAAGGCGACTGTCCGGCGGTGGTGTAGCGGCGCTCGATGCGCATGATCCGTCATTCCCTGATGCTTGCCGCGGGCGGGTCACGCCTCGCGCGGCCGGTTGATCACCGGCTCCTGATGTCAGCCCGAACTCGGTTTGATTGCCCCTTGGACGTCCAGGCGTTGTATCCCGCCTCGCTCGTCCGGTTGCGGCCAGAAAGACCGCGCGCATCTTCCCGGCGTCACCGTCGCCGGTGTGCCGCGTTCGATCGCCTCGACCCCTCTGGAAACTCTTTCGCAGGTGTCGATTGGCGTTTCCGCCGGCCGTCACGCGACTGTCAAAACCTAGTCCCGGATGGGGCTTTCCGTCAAGGATTAGTGCCGCACAAACCCTGTGGGCACGACATCTGGTGGGTGTGTGTGGGTTATGGGGATAAGTTTCACGGGCCCCGCTAAGCCCAAGGAATCGCGGGAGGATTCCGTCAGTGCGACGAGATTGCCACATTCGCGGGCGGAATAAATCGGCTGCCCGCCGCGGATTTGGCTTCACCAAACGTCACTGTGGCTGGGCTTGCACGGGATGTCGAAGGCTGCATCTGAGCCGGGGGGATCAAGTGGTTGAAACCATGCGGATCGCTTGGGTAGCGCTCTTTGCGGACCGTTTCCGAATCGCGGCCGATTCGTGGCGACGCGAATCCACGAGCTCGCCGGCGGTCGGGATTTGAACCGGGGCTTAACCAGGCTGTGCAAAGGTGGTCCGGCTTCCACGGGACCCTTCGTCATGCGCGCTCAGGCCTTGTTCGCGACGTTGCTCCTCGCCGGCGGCTGCTCGCCCGCGGGCGAGCCTCTGGCACCGGAGTTCGCCGGTTGGTGGCGACCCGAAGCCTCGACGCTGGGTTGCGAGCGCGCGGCGATGCGTTTCGAGCGCAGCCAGGTGCATGTGCGTCGCGACACGCAGCACATCACGGCGTTTGAGATTCTCGAGGCGAAGCTCGCGCGTGGCGAGGCCCGGCTGACGCTGCAAATCGCCAATCAGGCCGCGCTCCTCGCCGCAATCGATCAGGGACGCCCCGCGATGGCGACCGAACTGCCTAAGCAGGCGATCGTCCTGACCTTGCGGCGCTCGGGCGACCGGATCCTGCCCGGCAACCTGCTGATCCAGGATACCGGTCCGCGCGGCCTTCGCCCACCCGGCCGCGGCGAGGCGAGAGCCTTCACGCAGATCTTCACGATGACGTCTTGCCCGGCCTGACGCCCCGGCTGCATCGTGCCGGGCTGGACAGCGCGGCCACGCCTCTTCATAAGTCGCGCGAACACCCCCGCCGCGACGGGCGCATTTCCATGAAGCGGACATTCCCATGAAGCCCTGGCTGTTGCAGATCTTCACCTGGTGGAACGGCCAGACCATCGGCACGCGCTTCCACACCTGGCGCTTCGGCGAGCGGGTCGGCGAAGACGAGTTCGGCAATGTCTATTACCGCACCAAGGGTGGGGTGAAGGACAAGGCTCTGGGCATCCAGCGCCGCTGGGTCGTCTACAATGGCGAGGCCGAGGCCTCGACCGTGCCGTCCGGCTGGAATGGCTGGCTGCATCACACCGTGGACGTCGCCCCTTCCGAAGAGCGCTACGAGCCGCGCGAGTGGCAGCAGCCGCACCAGCAGAACTGGACCGGCACCGCGCAGGCCTACCGTCCCAAGGGCTCGACGCTTGCCGAGGGCGAACGCCCCTCCGCCACCGGCGACTACGAAGCCTGGACGCCGGGTCGCTGACACCCGGCCGGGCAGGGCGGGACTGCGCCCTTTTTCCGCTGCGATTGGCGTGTTACTGCGCTGGCGTCGCGGACAGACCGCGCTTTAGCTAGAGATTCGCAAAGCCGCCATGCCGTCGTCCCATCGCTTTCCGGCCCTGGCCGGCCTGGTTTCCACCGCGCTTCTGTCGCTGGCGCTGACGGGCCCGGCCGCCGCCGACCGCATCCGCAACCCCACCGCGGTCTTCGCCGGTCTCGACAAGATCACTGGCCGGATCATTTCCTTCGAGGTCGCGGTCGATGAGACCGTGCAGTTCGGCGCGCTGCAACTGACGCCGCGCGTCTGCTGGACGCGCCCGCCGACCGAGGCGCCGCAGACCACGACCTTCACCGAGGTCGACGAAGTTACCTTCAGCAACGAATACCGCCGCATCTTCACCGGCTGGATGTATGCGGCGAGCCCCGGCCTGCACGGCGTCGAGCACGCGATCTACGATGTCTGGCTGACCGACTGCAAAGGCGGCACCGAGCTCGTGGTCGATCCCAAGGAGCTGGAGGCGCCGGTCCCCGAAGAGCCGCGCCGGCCGCGGACCGCCCCGGCCCGCGACGTCAACCAGCAGCCGGGCCTGCCGCCGCTGCCCGCGCCGGGCCAGCGCATCGACGTGCTGCCGCCGCAGGGCGTGCCGGTGGCACCGCGCCAGGCGCCGAGCCAGCGCTTCTTCCCGACCAATCCGGCGCCCGGCCGCGACCCCGCCGGCGGCAACTGAGGCTCAGCCCGTCAGCCCGCCCGCTATTGCGGCCACCGCCTGCGGCCCGCGGATCGTCCGCGCGGGAGACCAGACCGTCCCGTCGCCCGGGGCGGCCAGCGCTTTCTCCAGCAGCCGCTGATAGGCCGCCCGCGGCACCTCCTGCGTGCCGAACTGGGCGAGGTGGGCCGTCTGGAACTGGGCGTCGAGCAAGCTGTAGCCACCCTGGCGCAGGCGGGCGACGAGGTGGACCAGCGCGACCTTCGAGGCGTCGGTCTCCCGGTGGAACATGCTCTCGCCGAAGAAGGCGCCGCCCAGCGCGAGCCCATAGAGCCCCCCCACCAGCCGGCCGTCGCGCCAGCACTCGACCGTGTGGGCATGGCCCATTCGAAACAGCGCCCCGAACACATCGCGGATGCGGCCGTTGATCCAGGTTTCGGGGCGATCGGCTGCGGCTGCGGCGCAGGCGGCGATCACGGCTTCGAAATCGCTGTCGATCCTGATCTCGAACCGCTCGGCCCTGACGGTGCGCGCCAGTCGTGACGAGAGGTGGAAACGGTCGAGCGGGATGACGCCGCGCATCTCCGGCTCGACCCAGAACAGGTTGGGGTCGTCGGCCGCCTCGGCCATCGGGAAGATGCCGGCGGCATAGGCGCGCAGCATGACCTCAGGCGTGATCTGCGGCGAGCGGACGGGAATGGAGCGGGCCTTCATGCGGGCAGGGGAGCGCGGGCGGGCGCGCGAGTCAAACGGCGTTGTGACTATCCTCAGCCCTCATCCTGAGGAGCCGCGAAGCGGCGTCTCGAAGGATGCTCCAGCCAGCACAGGAGCGATCTGGAGCGTCCTTCGAGACGCGCCCGTGGCGCTCCTCAGGATGAGGGGCTGAGAGAGGGTGCAGACTCTAGCCCTCGCCGGGCTCGTCCATGCCGCCGGCGGCGAGGAATTTCTCCAGCCAGTGGATGTTGTAGTCGCCGTTGAGGATGTCGGGGTTGCGCACCAGCGTGCGGAACAAGGGCAGGGTGGTGTCGACCCCGTCGACGACGAACTCGTCGAGCGAGCGGCGCAGGCGCATCAGGCATTCGGCCCGGTTGCGGCCATGCACGATCAGCTTGCCGACCAGCGAGTCGTAATGCGGCGGGATGGTGTAGCCCTGATAGACGGCGGAATCGACGCGCACGCCCAGCCCGCCCGGCGTGTGGAAGGAGACGATCTTGCCCGGCGAAGGCCGGAAGGTCGCATGGTGCTCGGCATTGACGCGACACTCGATGGCGTGGCCCTCGATGACGACGTCCTCCTGGCGGATCGAGAGCGGCGCGCCCGACGCGATCCGGATCTGCTCGTTGACCAGATCGATGCCGGTGATCATCTCAGTGACGGGATGCTCGACCTGGATGCGCGTGTTCATCTCGATGAAATAGAACTCGCCGTCCTCGTAGAGGAATTCGATCGTGCCGGCGCCGCGATATTGCAGCTTCGACATGGCGTCGGCGCAGATCTTGCCGATCCGGTCGCGCTCGCCGGCGTTGAGGGCGGGCGAGGGGCCTTCCTCCCAGACCTTCTGGTGCCGGCGCTGCAGCGAGCAGTCGCGCTCGCCGAGATGGATCGCGTGGCCGCGGCCGTCGCCGAGCACCTGGATCTCGATATGGCGCGGTCGCTCGAGATACTTCTCGATATAGACCGCGTCGTCGCCGAAATTGGCCTTGGCTTCGGTGCGGGCGGTGGAGAGCGCGACGGACATCTCGTCCTCGCTGCGCACGACCTTCATGCCCTTGCCGCCGCCGCCGGAGGCCGCCTTGATGATGACGGGAAAGCCGATCTCGGCGGCGATGCGCAGCGCTTCGCCATCGTCGGTGACGCCGCCCTCGGAGCCGGGCACGCAGGGGATTCCGAGCGCTTTGGCGGTCCGCTTGGCCTCGATCTTGTCGCCCATCGAGCGGATATGCTCGGCCTTGGGGCCGATGAAGGTGATGTTGTGCCGGTCGAGGATCTCGGCGAAGCGGGCATTCTCGGAGAGGAAGCCGTAGCCGGGGTGGACGGCGTCCGCCCCAGTGATCTCGCAGGCCGCGATCAGCGCGGGAATGTTGAGATAGCTCTCGCGCGCCGAAGGCGGGCCGATGCAGACGCTCTCGTCGGCGAGACGCACATGCATGGCGTTGGCGTCTGCGGTGGAATGCACCGCGACGGTGGCGATGCCGAGTTCCTTCGCGGCGCGCAGCACGCGCAGCGCGATCTCTCCCCGGTTGGCGATCAGGATCTTGTCGAACATCTTGGGCTCGCCGTTGGCCGTGTCCGTCACTCGATCACCAGGAGCGGTTCGCCATATTCGACGGGCTGGCCGTCCTCGACCATGATGGCGATGACCGTGCCGGCGCGCGGGGCGACGATGTCGTTGAAGGTCTTCATCGCCTCGACCAGCAGCACGCGCTCGCCCGCCTTCACCACCGAGCCGATCTCGACGAAGGGCTTGGCGTCCGGCGAGGGGCGACGATAGGCCGTGCCGACCATCGGCGAGGGCACGGTCCCGGGATGGGCGGCGACAGGCTTGCCTTCGGCCGGCACAGCAGCGACCGGCGCGGGCGCGGCGGCATAGGCCGGCGCTGCCGCCGGCACCTGGACGGTGGCCGTGATCGTGCGTGCGACGCGCACCCGCAGATCGCCCTTTTCGACCTCGATCTCGGTGAGATCGGTTTCGTTCAGGAGCTGCGCAAGTTCGCGGACCAGTTCGGGGTCGATCGGGCTCTTGGTCGCCATGGCGGGGTCACCGTCTTCGTGGTCTTGGATGGGGCGCATCGAGGCGCCCGCGTTGCGTGAAAGCTGCCGGTCAGGCTGCCGGCTTGGGCGCGCGCTTGTGCAGAAGCGGCACGATCGCGTCGAAAGCAAGGTCGTAACTGGCCACGCCGAATCCGCAGATCACGCCGACGCAGACCGGCGCCATGTAGGAATGGTGCCGAAACTCCTCGCGGGCATGGACATTGGAGACATGGACCTCAATGGCGAGCGCGTCCGTCCCCTTGATGGCGTCGCGTAAGGCGACCGAGGTGTGGGTGTAGGCCCCGGCGTTGATGATGATGCCGGCGCCGGCGAGCCCCGCCTGCTGGATGAAGGTGACGAGTTCGCCCTCATAATTCGTCTGCTTGAACGAAAGCTCGACCCCGGCGGCCAGCGCCCTGGCCTTCAGCCGCTCCTCGACGCCCTGCAGCGTCACCGCGCCATAGGTTGCGGGTTCGCGGGTGCCGAGCAGATTGAGGTTGGGACCGTTGAGGACGTGGACGGCGACCATGGCGCAGCAGAGTTCCAGCGCCGCGCGAAGGCGGCGGACGCCGCCCTCATAGACGCTGGCGGGCGGCAGGGGAAGCCTGCCGGAAGGTCAGCTCTTACCCGTTGCACGTCGCCTTGCCGCATTTGCGGACCGAGTCGATCTTCTGCTTGAGCGCCGGGACGCCGACCGCGCCGAAGACGACCTCCTCGCCGAGGATGAAGGCGGGCGTGCCGGTCAGGCCCAGCCGATCGCCCAAGGCCACCGTATCCTCGATCACGGCACGGGTCTGGGGCGACTCCATGTCCTTCTTCAGGCGCTCGATGTCGGCACCGGCCTCCTTGGCGACGTCGAGCGCCTTGGCGGCGTTGATGCGCCCCTTCGTGGCCATCAGCTTGTTGTGGAAATCGAAGTATTTGGGGCCCTGGAGCTGCGCCATCGCCGCCACCGCGACGCGGCTGGCCTCGACCGAATCGGGGCCGAGGATGGGGAAGTCCTTGATCACGACCTTCAGCTTGGGGTCTTCCTTGGTCAGGGCGCGGACATCCTCCAGCGCCTTTTTGCAGAAGCCACAGTTGTAATCCATGAACTCGATGATCGTGACGTCGCCCTGCGGGTTGCCGACGATCGCCGATGTCTTGGGATCGATCAGGCGAGCCATCTCGGCCGTGACGGCGCTGCGCTGCGCATCGGCCTGGGCGACAGCGTTGCGCCGCTCAAGTTCGACCAGCGCCTCCTGGATCAGCTCCGGGTTCTGCAGCAGGGTCTCGCGAATCAGGGCGACCACGGCCTTGCGCTGCTCGGCGGTGAGGCCGGAGGCGGGGGTCTGCGTCTGGGCCCGGGCGGGCGCCGCGGCGGTGGCGAGGCCGAGGCCGAGCGCCGCGACGGTCAGCAGGCGGCTCAGCCGCCGGGGCAGGGTGGAGAGGGCCATGTGGTCTTCCTTCTGGGGGCCGGCCGGGCCGGAGGCGGCAGGGACGTCCTGCCACCGGATTGTCGATCGCTGCGTTGGCTTCGCTTCTCCGCCGTCGCGCGCCGGGCGTCAATTCACAGCTTTGCCACTGGTTGCGGCAGGGTGAAGGGTCGGCTACGCCCCAACCGCACCAGGTTCCTTCCGGACATGATGATGCCAGACCTCACTCCGACGTCGATGCCTGCGCCGCAGGAGACGCTTCTGCCGGCCGAGCGCGCTTCGCGCGTGCAGCCCTTCATCGTGATGGACGTCATGAACCAGGCGGCCGCGATCGAGCGCGCGGGCGGTTCGGTCGTCCATATGGAAGTCGGGCAGCCCTCGGCACCGACGCCGGCCTCGATCCGCGCGGCCGCGTCCCGCGCTCTGGAGCATGGCCGCATCGGATACACCCAGGCGCTGGGCACGGATTCGCTGAGGGACCGCATCGCCCGACATTACCAAGACGCCTATGGCGTCAGCGTGGCGGCCGAGCGCGTCGTCGTGACCACGGGGTCATCAGGCGGGTTCATCCTGGCTTTCCTCGCCTGTTTCCAGCCCGGCGCCCGGGTTGCGATCACCGCGCCGGGCTATCCCGCCTACCGCAATATCCTGATCGCGCTCGGGCTCGAGCCGGTCTCGATCGAGGTCGGGCCCGAGACCCGCTTCGCGCTGACGCCCGACCTCATCGCCCGGGCCCATGCCGAGAAGCCGCTGGCTGGCGTGCTGACGATGAGCCCGGCCAACCCGACCGGCGTGGTGATGGCGCCGGATGCGATCGCAGCGGTGGCGGCGGAATGCCGGCGGCTGGGCTTGTGGTACATCTCCGACGAGATCTATCACGGGCTGACCTATGACCAGCCGGCGACCACGGCGCTCTCCGCCGATCCCGACGCGATCATCGTCAACTCCTTCTCGAAGTACTACTGCATGACCGGCTGGCGCGTCGGCTGGCTTGTCGTGCCGCAGCGGCTGGTGCGGACGATCGAGCGGCTGCAGCAGAACCTGTCGATCTCGGTGCCCTATCTCAGCCAGGTCGCGGGCGAGGCGGCCTTCGAGGCCACCGCCGAATGCGAGGCTATCAAGGCCGGCTATGCTGCCAACCGGGCCTATCTGCTGAAGGCGCTGCCGGAGATCGGGCTTGGCGACTTCCTGCCCGTCGACGGCGCCTTCTATATCTATTGCGACATCGGCCGATATTCGAACGATTCCATGAGCTTCTGTCGGGATGTTCTCAACGGCGCCGGGGTTGCGATCACGCCGGGCCTGGATTTCGACGAAGGCCGGGGCGCGCGCACGGTGCGGCTGTCCTTCGCGGGGTCGCTGGCCGAATGCGAGGAGGCGGTGGGGCGGATGGGGGCCTGGCTGCAGCGGCGGACCTAACCGGCGCTTGCCAAGCCCGCAACCGCAGCGCCAAATCGGCCTGACGCTGGGGAGTGTGCTTTCATGGGTTCTGGATTCGTCGGTGGCAGGCTGGTCGCGGCGCTGGGGGCTCTGTGCCTCGTCATTGCGCTGGCGCCGTCGAGCCGCGCGCAGTCCACCGCACAGCCGCCCGTCATCCTGATCCTCTCTGGCGACGAGGCTCCCGAAACCGTCAGCCGCATGGTCGATGCGCTGGCCCGGGAAGGCCGGCAGGTCGAGATCCGGATCGCGGGCACCGCGCCCGCCAAGGCCAGCCCAGCTGCGCCCAAGCCAGAGCCGAAAGCGGCTGCCGCCGTGGAGACGACGGAGACGACGATCGACGCGCTTTTCGACCACATCGTCGAGGGCATCGACTATGGAACCGCTTCGGTTCCGCGCATCGCCGAACTGGGGCAGGACTGGGAGCGCGCCTGGCTGGCGAACCGCAACGGGGCCACCGGCCCCTCTGCCTCGGCGCGCATCGGCCTGACCGTCCTCCTGGCTCTGGCGGTTGCGGGCGTCTTCCGCCTGGCAAGCGCCGGCTGGTTCCGCCGCAAAATGCAGCCGGCCTCGGCGACCTTCACGGCGCGGCTGATCGCATCGTCCTGGGGGCTCCTGCAGGACGGGGCGACGATCATGCTGGCACTGACGGTGGCCAGGCTCTGTCGCAACCTCTGGTTGCCGGAAGCGGACCTCGCCTCCGTCTCGCTGACGACGATTGCGAACGGAGCGGCGATCGGTTCGGTCTATGTCGCCGTCGGACGCTTCCTGCTTTCGCCTGGCGCCCAACAGCGGCGGCTGATGCCGATGCCCCGGGCCGACCGGCATTTCAGGCTGCTCGTGGTCTATGCGGTGGTGACCCCCGTCATCATCGTCATGCTGCTGCTGGCCGGCCGCGTCGGCTCCGGCCCGCACCCTCTGGCCGGCCTGCTGCTGCTGTCAGGTCTCGTGGCGCTGGTGTTCAAGCTCTGGTGGTTCCACGACATGCGCCGCGACCTCACCGCGTTGATTATCGGCGGCTCGGATTCGCCGGGTCCCTGGCGCAGGCTGATCGCACTGGCCGCGCCCTGGTTCTACATGGCCACCGCGGTGGCACTCTGGGCCGTCGGGCGCGCGGCGGCGATGATGTCCGATGGCGGACGCTGGGCTGAAGCCGCGGCGCTGACCCAAACGGCGATCGTGATCATCCCCATCCTCGCCGTCGGAATCGGCAGTTTCGTCGATTGTCGCGCCGCGCGCCGGGCCGTGACGACGGGGGCGACACCGCTCTCGAAGGCGGCGGGCGCCGCGTTCCGGGCGGCCGCGGTCGGCGTGCTCTGGGCAGCCGGCTTCTACGTCGTGGCCCGCCTCTGGGCCGGGCTGCTCGTCGGCATGAGCACGACGCAGTTCACCGCCTTTTCGCGCCAGGCGGCAGGCGTCGCTGTCTTTGCCTTCGCCGGCTGGGTCGCGCTCGTCTTCCTTCGCGTCTTCTTCGACGCCTGCACCCCGCAGCCCCGTGCGTCCGGACCGGCGGTGGAGGAGGGGGAAGGGCCCGCCGACAGCGTCCCGTCGCGCCTCGCCACGGTCCTGCCGGTGCTCCGGGGCGTGGTGCTGGGGGCGGTGCTGGGTCTGACCATCCTGATCGTGTTGTCCCGCATGGGCGTCGATATCGGCCCGCTGCTCGCCGGCTTCGGCATCCTCGGCCTGGCCCTCTCCTTCGGCTCGCAGGCCCTGGTGCGCGACATCGTCTCGGGCGTGTTCTTCATGCTCGAGGACGCTTTCCGCGTCGGCGAATATGTCGACACCGGGCGGCTCAAGGGCACGGTCGAGAAGATCTCGCTGCGCTCGATCCAGATGCGCCACCAGAGCGGACAAATCCACACCATCCCCTTCGGCCAGATCCAGTCCCTGACCAATGCCAGCCGCGACTGGTCGACGATCAAGTTCAATGTCCGGCTCGACCATTCGGCCGATATCGAGCAGGCCAGGAAGACCATCAAGAAGATCGGCCTGGCGCTGCTGGAAGACCCCGAGTTCGGGCCGCATTTCATCGCACAGCTCAAGATGCAGGGCGTCGCCGACATCACCGACAGCGCCGTCGTGATCCGGCTGAAGTTCACCGCCAAGCCGGCCCATGCCTCGACCCTGCAGCGCGAGGCGCTGAAGCGGGTCTATCGCGGGCTGAACGAGGCGAAGGTGCCGTTCGCATCGAATGCTGTGACGGTGCGTGGCGGAGAGGGCGGCGCTGGCGCATCCTCGGGCGCCGCAGCAGCGATCACCGCGCTGCCACCGCCGAGCCCGCTGGCGCCGGCGGCGGGGTAGAGGCGGATCACGACCTTAGTTTGCTTTGTTGCAGGCCGCTCCGTGATCGCGGCCATCGAGCCCTGACAAAATGGCATTCGTTAGGGGGATTACGACGGACCCGGGAGCGTCCGGCCGGCACCGCGACAAGGTGGCCAGCAAAAAGGCCGCTGCGGTGTCCCGCAGCGGCCCTTGTTTCGTCAGCCTCGGCCGGCCAGCTTGTTCCACCAGCCGCCGCGCTTGGGGCGGTCCGGATCGGGCGGGGTCAGCACGACCGCGACCGGCTCCTCGAGCACACGCGGCGCGGGGGCCGGAGCGGGCTCGGGCTCAGCGACGGGCGCCGCCTCGACCGGTGCAGGCACCGGAGCTTCGGGCGCCGCAACGGCCGCGACCGACTCGCCACCTTCCGTGATCGGCACGACCTTCTTGCGCGCGCGGCTGCGCTTGGGCTTCTCGGCCTCGGCGGGAGCGGCAGGCGCTTCGGGCTCGGGCGCAGCGGCTGCAACTGTCTCGGCTGCGGCTTCGAGCGGCTGGGCCTCGTCGCCCTTGGGCTTGCGGCCGCGGCGGGCCCGCTTGGGCTTCTCGTCGGCTGCGGCCTCGGGCGCCTCGGCCATCGTCTCGGCAATCACCGGCGTCGGCTCGGCGGCGGTCACGACGGCGTCGGCCGCGCTCTCGCCACCCTGCTCGTCGCCATCCTCATCACCGTCCTCGTCGCCCTCGCCATCGGCCTCGTCGCTGCCGCCGTCGAGACGCACGCCATTGGCGTCACGCTCGCCGCCACGCCGCCGCCGACGACGACGGCGGCGCTTGCGTCCGCCTTCGCCCCGCGCTTCGCCGTCGCCCTCGGGCCTGGGCTCGCGCGTCCCTGCTTCCGTCGCTTCCGGCTCGGCGCGGACGATCTCGGCGTCGAGCGCCTCGGCCTCCGCCGCCGCATCGAGCGCGTCGTCGTCGACGTCGGAGAGCACGGCTTCGGCCCGGATCGCGCTGGGAACGATACGGCCCTCATTGCCAACGAACTCGCCGCGCTCGACCTCGAAGTACCGGGTGCCGAGCAGCGTCGCGTCCATGGTGACGCTGATCGCGATGGCAAAGCGCGCCTCGAGATCGGCGATATGGGCGCGCTTCTGGTTCAGCACATAGAGCGCGACCTCCGGACGGGTCCGGACGGTGAGGTTGTGGGAGGCGCTCTTGATCAGAGACTCTTCGAGAGCGCGCAGGATCTGCAGCGAAACAGAGGAGACCGAGCGCATCATGCCGGCGCCGGCGCAGTGCGGGCAGGGCACCGAGGAGCTTTCCAGAACACCCGTGCGGATGCGCTGGCGCGACATCTCGAGCAGGCCGAAGGCCGAGATCCGGCCGACCTGGATGCGGGCCCGGTCGTCCTTGAGACAATCCTTCAGCTTCTTCTCGACCGCGCGGTTGTTGCGGTTCTCCTCCATGTCGATGAAATCGATCACGATGAGGCCGGCGAGATCGCGCAGGCGCAGCTGGCGGGAGATTTCCTCCGCCGCTTCGATATTGGTCTTGAGGGCGGTGTCCTCGATATTGTGCTCGCGGGTCGAGCGCCCGGAGTTGATGTCGATGGCGACCAGGGCCTCGGTCTGGTTGATGACGATGTAGCCGCCCGACTTGAGCGTCACCGTATTGGAGAACATCGCGTCGAGCTGGCTCTCGATCCCGAAGGAGGCGAAGAGCGGCGTCTGCTCGCGATAGGCCTTCACGCTCTTGGCATGGCTCGGCATGAGCATGCGCATGAATTCCTTGGCCTCACGATAGGCCTCGTCGCCCGAGACGTGAACCTCGTCGATGTCCTTGTTGTAGAGGTCGCGCAGCGAGCGCTTGACGAGGTTGCCCTCCTCATAGACCAGCGCCGGCGAGATCGAGGCCAGCGTGAGCTCGCGCACGCTCTCCCACATCCGCATCAGATATTCGTAGTCGCGCTTGATCTCGACCTTGGTCCGCGAGGCGCCGGCGGTGCGCAGGATCAGGCCCATCCCCTCGGGAACCTCGAGCTCCCCAGCGATTTCCTTCAGCCGCTTGCGATCCTCGGCGTTGGTGATCTTGCGCGAAATGCCGCCGCCCTTGCCGGTGTTGGGCATCAGGACGGAATAGCGGCCGGCGAGCGAGAGATAGGTGGTCAGCGCCGCGCCCTTGTTGCCGCGCTCCTCCTTGACGACCTGGACCAGGATGATCTGGCGACGCTTGATCACCTCCTGGATCTTGTACTGGCGGCGCGAGGTGCGCTGCGGACGCTCCGGCATGTCGTCGAGGGCGTCACCGCCGCCGAGCTGCTCGGGCTCGTCATGCTCGCCGTCCTCGGAGGCGCCGTCCTCGCCGGACTCGTCATCCTCCTTCGGCCGCCTTGTCTGCGTGTCCTCGGCGTCTCCCTCTTCGGAGCCCGCGTCATCGGCGCTGCCGGCGTCGGCCGGCTCGGAGCGGGTTTCGAAGGTCAGGGGCGCGGCGTTCTCGATCGCGTCCTCGCCGGTCGATTCGGCGATGGCGGGAGCGAACTCCTCGCCGAAGGCCGGCGCGCCCTCGTTGACCATCGCGGCTTCCTTGCCGTCGGTCTCGACGCCATCGCCGACGACGTCGGAGCTGACGGTGTCGTCGGTCGCCGCCTTCTTGGCGCGGCCGTCACGATCGCCACGACGGCCCCGGTCGCGGCGTCCGCCGCGCTTCTCGCGCTTCTCCTCGTCGCGCTCGTCCTCGCGGTCGGCGCGGGCCTCATCGGCCAGCAGGGCCTGACGGTCGGCGACCGGGATCTGGTAGTAGTCGGGGTGGATCTCGGAAAAGGCGAGGAAGCCGTGGCGGTTGCCGCCATATTCCACGAAGGCGGCCTGGAGCGAGGGCTCCACGCGCGTCACCTTGGCGAGATAGATGTTGCCCCGCAGCGGCTTGCGGCTTGCGGCCTCGAAATCAAATTCCTCGATACGCGATCCGCGGACCACCACGACCCGGGTCTCTTCCGGGTGGGTGGCGTCGATAAGCATCTTGTTGGCCATATGATGGTTCCATGGGCGCGGCCGCCAGCGATACCCGCCGGGCTGCGGACAACGATCCGCTGCCGCGGGCAGGGGCGCCGCGCATAAGCCGGCGAACGCCGGCACGTTGCAGGATCAAAAGCCGGCATGCGCCGGCATCTGGGACGGGGAAGTGTTCGATCGAGACAGGAAGGCGGCTCGGGAAACGCGGCAGGGCGAAGAGCCCGGCGCAGTCCCGCAGGTATTGACGATTCACCGATGATCTATGCGGCGTCGTATGCCCCGACATCTGTCCTGACCTGCGATGCGCCTGCCTCAAATAAGACGGGGCACACCGCGATTGCACGCTCGCGAGACGAATGGCCTGGCGCTGAAAAGCTTTGCGCCTGGCGCCGGACGCCTGCGGACGATCCGTTGCGGTTGGCCTCTCGCAGCCGAACCCCGGACGCCGACGGATCCTCAGATCCGGATGCGCACCATGGGCGGTCTTGCAAAGCAACCATCCCCATTACAGACAGGTGACCGTGATTTGCAAGTCACATCGCGTCGCGATCGGTCCCGCCCCGGGACCGGGCGGTTCACCGGTTTGCCCGCCTGTGGTAACCGACTGTTAGGATGTTGCGTCGCTAGGGTTAAGGCTTGGTGACGACAGCTCGGGATCATTGACCTGACGCCTCCCTCAAATTCATCACGCACTGACATGCGGATCGTGCCTCTGCGGTGCGCCCTGCGTGTCGCGCTCGTCTTCTGCCTTGCGCTGGTGGCCGCGCCGGTCGCGCTCGCCAATGGCCGTCCACAGAACGAATTCCCGGTCGCGACCGACGCCCGGCTCGAGCAATCAGGCGATACGGTGCGGCTGACGATGGCGCTGTCGCGTCCTGTGGAGGTCACTGCCTCGGTTCTGGCCGGACCCGACCGGGTCGTGATCGAGATGCCCTCGACCAATTTCCAGGTGCAGCCCGCCGCGGCGCGGCGGAGCGCCGGCGTCGTGGGCGCCTTCCGGTTCGGTCTGTTCACGGCCGACAAGGCGCGAATCATCATCGACCTGACGCAGCCCGCCGTCGTGGTGCGGGCCGAATCACGTCCCGTCCGGGGTGGCTTCGGCGAGCTGGTGATCGAGCTGCGACGCGCCACACGGGCGGAATTTCAGGCGGCCGTCGCGGCGACGCCGTCGCGCGATCCCGAATCGACCGCGGCGATCCCGGTGCCCGCCAAGCCCGCTGGCGAAACCCGCCAGACGATCGTGATCGACCCTGGCCATGGCGGAATCGACCCGGGCGCAGTGGTAGCCTCGATCGCCGAAAAGGCGGTCGTGCTTGCCTTCGGCGTCAAGCTGAAGGAACAGCTCGAGGCCAGCGGCCGCTACCGCGTCCTGATGACCCGCGACGACGACCGATTCGTGCCGCTGGCCGAGCGCGTCGGCATCGCCCGCGCCGCCGGTGCCGATCTGTTCATCTCGATCCATGCTGATTCGCTCACGCAGGCGCAGGACGTCCGCGGTGCCACCGTCTATACTGGGTCGGAGCGGGCGACCGACGCGGAAGCGGCGCGGCTGGCGGCCAAGGAAAACCAGGCGGACGCGGTCGCGGGGCTCGATGCCAGCGAGGACACGCAGGACGTCGCGGGCATCCTGATGGATCTGGCCAAGCGCGAGACGCGGACCTTTTCGGCCGTGTTCGCGCGAAACCTCGTCGAAAAGCTCGGCGGCTCGGTGAAGATGCACAAGGTGCCGCTCCGGTCGGCGGGATTTCGGGTGCTGAGTGCGCCCGACGTGCCCTCCGTGCTGATCGAACTGGGCTACATGTCGAGTCCCAAGGATGCCGAGCTTCTCAATTCCGCCGAGTGGCGCGGGCAGGCCGTCACGGCGGTCGCGACGGCGGTGGACGGATATTTTGGCAGCGGCCGCGCGCCGATCGGCAAGGCCGCCGACAACCGGCGCTGAGGACGAGCGGCGGCCACGCCATGGACGATGCGAAATGTGGTCCACAGGCCACGGTTCCGCCACGTCAGTCATGTTATAGACCTGATTTGAGACATGCCGGCATGGGGACGATCCCCACGGCAACAAGCCAACGGCCAGGGCCTGAGATGCGCTTTATCCTGCGACTATTCGGATGGTTGTTCGCCGCCGGCACGATCGTGTTCGTGATCGGCGCCGTCGTCGCGGGCGGCTTCCTCTGGCACTACTCCAAGGACCTGCCCGATTCGGCGCAGCTGCGGAACTACGAGCCGCCGGTGATGACGCGCGTCCATGCCGGCGACGGCTCGCTGATCGCGGAGTTCGCCCGCGAACGCCGGCTCTATCTGCCGATCCAGGCGGTGCCGAAGCTGATCATCGACGCCTATCTCTCGGCCGAGGACAAGAATTTCTACAAGCATATCGGCGTCGACCCCGAGGGTCTGGTGCGCGCCGCGATCACCAATTTCCGCAACCGCGCGGCCGGGCGTCGCCCGCAGGGCGCCTCGACGATCACCCAGCAGGTGGCGAAGAACTTCCTCGTCGGTTCCGAGCAGAACATCGAGCGCAAGATCCGCGAGGCGCTGGTCGCACTGCGAATCGAGTCGACCTACTCCAAGGACAAGATCCTCGAGCTCTATCTGAACGAGATCTATCTCGGCGCCCCGGCTCCGGGGCAGGGCAGCTATGGCATCGCCGCGGCCGCGCTGAACTACTTCGGCAAGTCGGTCCATGAGTTGAACCTTCAGGAGGCGGCCTATCTCGCGGCCCTGCCGAAGGCGCCGACCGACCTGCACCCGTTCCGCAACCGTGAACGCGCGATAGAGCGCCGCAACTATGTCGTCGATCGCATGGTCGAAAACGGGTTCGTCTCGCGTGCTGCCGGCGATGCCGCCAAGAAGCAGCCGCTGGGCGTCAATCCGCGCACGGTGTCTCCGAACAACATCGCCGCCGGCTACTTCGCCGAGGAGATCCGGCGCGAGCTGCAGGACCGCTACGGCGAGAAGAAGCTGCTGGAAGGCGGCCTGTCGGTGCGTGCCACCGTCGACCCCAAGATGCAGCTGATGGCGCGCAAGGCGCTCGTCGACGGGCTGGTGCGGTTCGACGAGGCGCGCGGCTGGCGCGGCGCCATCCAGAAGCTCGATCTCGCGGCCCGCGACTGGGGGCTGGCGATCGGCGAACTTCCTGTCCTCGGCGATGTCGCACCCTGGCGTCTGGCCGTGGTGCTCGACGTGGCCGGCGACAGCGCCCGCCTCGGCCTGCATCCGTTGCGCGAAACCTCGGGCCAGCTCAAGAGCGACCGCGAAACCGTCACGCTCGGCGGCGAGGGCATCAAGTGGACGCGGCGCGCGCGTGTTGCGCAGGCCGTTTCGGTCGGCGATGTCGTCTATGTCGAGCCGATGGACAACCGTCCCGGTCAGGTCCGCCTGCGGCAGCTGCCGGAGGTCAATGGCGCGATCACCGTGATGGATCCGTTCTCGGGCCGCGTTCTCGCGATGGTCGGCGGCTTCAGCCACGACCAGTCGGAGTTCAACCGCGCGACGCAGGCGATGCGCCAGCCAGGTTCGTCCTTCAAGCCCTTCGTTTATGCCACCGCGCTCGACAACGGCTACACCCCGTCTTCGATCGTGCTCGACGCGCCCATCGAGATCGACCAGGGCGGCGGGCTCGGCATGTGGCGGCCGGACAATTACGACGGCAAGTCGACCGGACCGCGCACGCTGCGCTACGGCATCCAGTTCTCGAAGAACCTGATGACGGTGCGGCTGGCCAAGGATGTCGGCATGCCGCTGATCGCGGAATATGCCCGCCGCTTCGGCGTCTATGACGACATGCTGCCGGTGCTGTCGATGTCGCTGGGCGCCGGTGAAACCACGGTCATGCGGATGACGGCTGGCTACGCCATGCTGGTGAACGGCGGTAAGAAGATCCGCCCGACTCTGATCGACCGCATCCAGGATCGCTGGGGCTCGACCATCTTCCGGCACGACCAGCGCATCTGCGAAGGCTGCGACGCGACGAAATGGGCCGACCAGCGCGAACCGCGCCTGATCGACAACCGTGATCAGGTGCTCGACCCGCTGACCGCCTACCAGATGGTCTCGATCATGGAGGGCGTGGTCAACGCCGGTACCGCGACCGTGGTCAAGTCGGTCGGCAAGCCGCTCGCCGGCAAGACCGGCACCACCAACGACGCCAAGGACGTGTGGTTCGTCGGCTTCTCGCCCGACCTCGCGGTCGGCGTCTATATGGGCTTCGACAAGCCGAAATCGCTGGGCACCTCGGCGACCGCCGGCCAGTACGCCGCGCCGATCTTCCGCGACTTCATGATGGCCGCGCTGAAGGACAAGCCGGCGACGCCGTTCCGCGTGCCGGCCGGCATCAAGCTCATCCGCGTCGACCCCAAGACGGGCATGCGCTCGGGCGGGGAGGGCGGCATCCTCGAGGCGTTCAAGCCGGGCACCGCGCCGCCGGACAGCTATTCCGTCATTGGAGCCGCCGGCGACGGCATGACGCCGTTCAGCGTCGCGCCGGGCGGCGGTCGCGCCGTCGGGTCCGGCACGGGCGGGCTGTACTGACATCCAGCGTCATTCTCGGGCGAAGCGAAGCGCAGACCCGAGGATCTCCAGCCGGGGATGGTCGGCTCAGGGCCGACCATGACGCGCTCGGCCGTTTACAGCCGCAGTGTTCGGCCCTATCCCAACCTCTCGTTCTTCATCCAAGGCCCTGATCCGCATGCGTCCAGAAATCCAGACCCAGCTCGACAACGCCAAGCAGTCGATTGGACTGCTGAGGAGGCATCTTTGACTGGGATGTCGCACAACGCCGCCTCGCGGAACTGAACGCCCTCTCCGAGGGCCCCGAATTCTGGAACGACGCCGATGCCGCGCAGAAGCTGATGCGCGAGCGGACCTCGCTCGAGGACCAGATCAACGGCATCCTCAAGCTCGAGGGCGATCTCGACGACGCGCTGACCTTCATCGAGCTCGGCGAGATGGAGGCTGACGCCGCCTCGATCGCCGAGGGCGAGGCCGGGATCAAGGCCGTCGAGGTCAAGGCGGCGCGCCGTCAGGTCGAGACCCTGCTCTCGGGCGAGGCCGACATGCTCGACACCTATGTCGAGATCCATCCGGGCGCCGGTGGCACCGAGAGCCAGGACTGGGCCGAAATGCTGCTGCGCATGTACCGGCGCTGGGGCGAGCGGCGGAAGTTCAAGGTCGAGACACTGGAATACCAGGACGGCGACACCGCGGGCATCAAATCCGCGACGCTGCAGTTCAAGGGTCACAACGCCTATGGCTGGCTGAAGACCGAGAGCGGCGTGCATCGGCTGGTGCGCATCTCGCCCTTCGATTCCAACGCCAGGCGGCAGACCTCGTTTGCGTCGGTCTGGGTCTACCCGGTCGTTGATGACCGGATCGTCATCGAGATCAACGAATCGGATTGCCGCATCGACACCTACCGGGCGCAGGGCGCCGGCGGGCAGCACATCAACACGACCGATTCGGCCGTTCGCATCACCCACATCCCGTCGGGAATCGCGGTGTCGTGCCAGCAGGAGCGCTCGCAGCACAAGAACAAGGCCAAGGCCTGGGACATGCTGCGCGCCCGCCTCTACGAGGTCGAACTGAAGAAGCGCGAGGACAAGGCTAATGCCGAGCAGGCCTCCAAATCCGATATCGGCTGGGGCCACCAGATCCGCTCCTATGTGCTGCAGCCCTATCAGTTGGTGAAGGACCTGCGCACCGGGGTCGCCTCGACGGCGCCTTCCGAGGTTTTGGACGGCGCGCTGGACCCGTTCATGGAAGCGTCGCTGGCGCAGCGGGTCTACGGCACGCAAGTCGAGGTCGAGGACATCGACTAGGCGCTCGCGTCATTGCGAGCGCAGCGAAGCAATCCAGGGGGCGTCGTGCTCTGTGCCTGGATTGCTTCGCTTCGTTCGCAATGACGCCTCCCACCCGATGCAGTGGGTGTTTCGGCTTTGCGGGCCATTGGGTTAGCCTTGCGATCCGCAAGCCGCGAAGCCGCCCCTCATGACGCTGCCCAACCTGATCACCATCGGCCGACTGATCCTGGTCCCGCTCGTGATCGTCATGATCCTGGCGGGGCGCTGGCAGCCGGCTTTCGTCATCTTCGTCGTGGCGGGCATTTCAGACGCGATCGACGGATTCATCGCCAAGCGGTTCGGCATGGCGAGCGACCTCGGCGCCTTGCTGGACCCGATCGCCGACAAGGCGCTGATCGTGTCGATCTACGTGACGCTGGCGATGGTCGGCGCCGTGCCGGTCTGGCTCGTCGCTCTCGTCGTGGCGCGCGACGTGATGATCGTCTCGGCCGTGGTGCTGTCCTGGGCGAAGGGCAGGCCGCTCGCGATCTCGCCCCTGGCGATCAGCAAGCTGAACACGGGCGCGCAGCTGATCTTCGTAGCGCTGTTGCTCGGTTCGCGCGCCTTCGGGGTGGATCCGGGCCAGGCGGTCGAGGTCGGCCAGCTCGTCGTGTCGCTGTTGACCGTGGGTTCGATGACGGCCTATCTGGCCTTCTGGCTGCGCAACAGGGCGATGTGAGGCGGAACACGGCTTGGGACAGCCGCGTGAGGTCTTGGACGGCACCTGTTCGACGATAAGTCTTGGACGATCAGTCTTGGAACCGTCACCGTTCCCATCCATTTGACCACCGCGACGCCAGATCCGCGAAAGGCCCGAGAATGACCCTGCAACGCCAAATCGGCTTCTGGCTGCTCTCGCTTGCCGCCTTCGTGCTGTTCCTCGTGGTCTTCCGCGACGTCCTTCTCCCCTTCATCGCCGCGCTGGCCCTGGCCTATCTGCTCGATCCGCTGGCCGACCGTCTCGAGAAGATCGGCATGAGCCGGCTTCTGGCGACGATCGCGATCCTGTTCGTCTTCCTGCTGGTCTTCGTGCTGGCGCTCGTGCTTCTCGCGCCGCTGCTGGGCCAGCAACTCGCCGGTCTCGTCGCGCGGCTGCCGGCGGATGCCGCCAAGCTGCAGACGCTGGTACTGGAGCAGGGCGGGCCCTGGCTGGAGCGGTTCGGCGGGACCAAGCTGACGGAAGAGGCGCAGAACTCGCTGGGCGAGCTGGTCGGGCAGGGCACGAAATGGGTGGGCAGCGTCCTGCAGTCGCTCTGGACCGGCGGCACCGCGATCATCGGCGTATTTTCGCTGCTGGTGCTGACGCCGGTCATCGCCTTCTATCTGCTGGTCGACTGGGACCGGATGTGCGCGACCGTCGACAGCTGGCTGCCGCTCGACCACCGCGAGACGATCCGCGGGCTGCTGCACGAGATGGATGTCGCGATCGCCGGATTCCTGCGCGGCCAGGCGCTCGTCTGCCTGTTGCTGGGCATCTTCTATGCCGTCGGCCTCAGCATGCTCGGCGTCAATTTCGGCGCCCTGATCGGCATCATCTCGGGCTTTTTGTCCTTCATTCCCTATGTCGGGTCGCTGACCGGTCTCGTGCTTTCTGTCGGCGTCGCGATCGTGCAGTTCTGGCCGGACTGGACGTGGCCGCTGGCGACGCTGGCCGTCTTCGCCGCGGGCCAGTTCCTCGAAGGCAACATCTTCCAGCCGAAATTCGTCGGCGATTCGATCGGCGTGCATCCGGTCTGGCTGATGTTTGCGCTGCTCGCCTTCGGGTCGCTGTTCGGCTTCGTCGGCCTGCTTCTGGCGGTGCCGCTGGCGGCCGTGATCGGGGTGTTGTGTCGGTTCGCGCTCAGGCAATACCTGGCCAGCAACATCTACCATGGCGGCGACGCCGCGCGGGCCGCCGCGGTTCAGGCGCGGCTCGATGTCGATGTCAAGGGCTGAGGCGCCCGATGCCTGAGACGCCGCTGCGGCCGCGCCAGCTCGCATTCGATCTTCCGGTCGACAGTCGCCATGGCGTCGAGGACTTCCTGATCGGCCCGTCGAACGAGGCGGCCTACAATCTGGTCGAGGCCTGGCCCGCCTGGCCTGACGCCTGGCTGCGGCTGGTCGGACCCGAGGGCGCCGGCAAGACCCATCTCGCCGCGATCTGGGCCAAGGCCGCCCATGCCTGGACGGTGCCGGCCGCCGAGGTCGTCGCCAATGCCGTGCCGCATCTGGTCTCGGGCGGCGCGCTCGTGGTCGAGGATTGCGACCGCGGCCTGCAGGACGAGGCGGCCCTTTTTCACCTGATGAACGCGATCAAGGCGCGTGGAGGCTTCCTGCTGCTGACGGCGCGGCAGTCGCCCGACCAATGGGGGCTGCGCGTACCTGACTTGTTGTCGCGGCTGCGGCTGGCGCCCCACGCCACCATCGAGCCGCCTGACGATGCGCTCCTGCGGGCCGTTCTGGTCAAGCTCTTCATCGACCGGCAGCTCGTCGTCGACACCGGCATCATCGAGATGCTGGCGCAGCGAATGGAGCGCTCATTCGCCGCCGCTCGGGCGCTGGTCGATGCGCTCGACCGGCTCTCGCTCGAACGGGGGAGGCGGGTGACGCGGGTGCTCGCCGCCGAAGCGCTGGCTCAACTGTTTCCCGCGGACTGATCCGCGCTCAGCTCGCCCGGCGCGGCCCAGCCTCGGCCGGCAGCGCGACCAGCCGGGCATGCATCGCTTCGATCAGCAGGTCGTGGGCACGCGCCGCGATCGCATCGAGCGAAGGCGTCTTGACGAACATGGCGGCGGCCTTCTCGCTGAGCTGCTCCCGGCTCGGCAGCACGGGGAGCTGCCAGCCCGTCGCATCCCACTGCGTCCAGGCGTCATGCGCCTGCTGCTGAAATTCGGCCAGCCGCTCGCCAGCGCGATCCTGAAGTTCCCCCAGTGCCGTCCGGAGCTCGGCCAGGGTCATGCTCGGCCAGTGCAGCTCGGGCAGGGAGGGCGTCGCGGCATAGGCCTCGCGGAAGCCCATGACGATCCGGTCGAGCGGGACCGACGCCGCCAGCCGCTCGGCCGAACGCTCGATGACGCGCGGAGGCAGCGCCTGCGACCGCTCGATCACCGCCTGCGGCGGCTGCTTGAGGTCCCAGACCAGGCGCAGCTTCGAGAGCCCGACAATAATGTAGTAGGTCGGGTCGATCTGCCACCAGCGGAAGCCCTGACGGACGCTGTACTGATAGGCGTGGTGGTTGTTGTGCCAGCCTTCGCCCATGGTGATGATCGCCAGCCACCAGTTGTTGCGGCTCTCGTCGCCGGTCACATAGTCCTTGTCGCCATGCACATGGGCGAGCGAGTTGATGCAGAAGGTGCCGTGATAGACCGCCACCGTCGACCAGAAGAAGCCGACGAACAGCCCCGCCCAGCCGTCGATCGCGTAGCAGATCACGGCGAGCAGGATCGCGGGCGCGATCTCGAACCGGTGCAGCCAGCGCAGCTCCGGGAACTTCGTCAGATCGGGAATCGTCGACGCATCGAAGGTGTGATGGTCGCGGCTGAAGATCCAGCCGACATGCGAATAGGCGAAGGAGGTCTGCACTGGCGAATGCACGTCATGCTCGGTGTCGGCATAGCGGTGATGATGGCGGTGTTTCGAGGCCCACCAGAACACGCTCTTCTGCGCCGTCGACTGGGCGAGGATGGCGAGCACAAACTGGAAAAATCGGCTGGTCTTGTAAGTGCGGTGCGAGAAATAGCGGTGGTAGCCGCCGGTCACAGCGAACATCCGCAGCCAGTACAGGCCGATGGCGAGCCAGATCGAGGTTGCGGTCACACCGCTCCAGATGGCGCCAAAACAGGCCAGATGCGCGAGGACGAAGGGGACGGCGGACGGATAGACGATGTCGCCATCGTCGTGATGAGAAGTGCTGCTCAAGACGGCCTCGATCGGATGGGTGGCTGCTGTTGTCGCCACCTGGGAGGGCTCTCCCGTTTGCGCGCACGAAACATGACCGGGCCGCCCCATGCAAGAGGGCGGCTCGACGCAGCCCGGAGTCGCCGCCGGCAAATGCTGTCGCGCGTCATCGAGCCTTTACGATAGGATGGCTCAACACGAACAAGGAGACCACAGTGGCCAAGGCAGCGATCGGGACGAGAGCAAGGCGGATGAACACGCAACCGGGCGTCATCGAGGCTGCGGACGCCGTTGCGACCGACGAGGCTCCGTCGCTGCGGCAGTCGCCGTCCCGCTTCATGAATCGCGAGCTGTCCTGGCTGCAGTTCAACCGACGCGTCATGGAGGAGGCTTCCAACCGCAATCACCCCTTGCTGGAGCAGTTGCGCTTCCTGTCGATCTCGGCGGCGAATCTCGACGAGTTCTTCATGGTGCGCGTGTCGGGCCTTCGCGAGCAGCTCAAGGCGGGTGTCGTCACGCGCAGCCAGGACGGCCTCACCCCGGCCGCCCAGCTCGCCGAACTCGGCAAGGCGGTCACGGCGCTGACGGACGACCAGCAGGCGCGCTGGGTCGAGCTCAAACGCGACCTGCACGAAAACCAGATCCATCTGCTGGCGCCCGGCGATATCGGGCCGCCCGAACGGGTCTGGCTCGAGGATTATTTCCTGAACTATGTCTTCCCGGTGCTGACGCCGCTGGCGATCGACCCCGCGCATCCGTTTCCGTTCATTCCCAATCTCGGCTTTACCCTGGCGCTGGCGCTGGAGCGGGTGAGCGACGGCCGCCAGCTCGACGCGCTGATCCGCGTGCCGATCAAGATGGATCGCTTCATCGAGCTGCCGGATCTGGCGCGCGAGGGCCTGCGCCGCTTCATCACGCTGGAGGACGCGGTCTCGCTGTTCATCGGCAAGCTGTTCCCCGGCTACGACGTCAAGGGCACGGGCTCCTTCCGCGTCATCCGCGACACCGACCTCGATATCGAGGAGGAGGCCGAGGACCTCGTGCGGGTCTTCGAGACGATGCTCAAGCTGCGTCGCCTCGGGGTGGTGATTCGGCTGGAGATCAGCCGGGGCATGCCGGCGCATCTGCGCAAGCTGATCGTGCGCGAGCTCAAGGTCGACGAGGACGAGGTCGTCGCCATCGACGGCATGATCGGGCTGAGCGAACTCGCCCAGCTCGTCGGCGTCGATCGGCCGGATTTGAAGTTCAAGCCCTACAACGCCCGCTTTCCCGAGCGCATCCGCGAGCATGGCGGCGATTGCTTCGCGGCGATCCGCCAGAAGGACCTGCTGGTCCATCATCCCTATGAGAGCTTCGACGTCGTCGTGCAGTTTCTCGAGCAGGCGGCGCGCGATCCCAATGTCGTCGCGATCAAGCAGACGCTCTACCGCACCTCCTCAAACTCGCCGATCGTCAAGGCGCTGACGGAAGCCGCGGAGGCCGGCAAGTCGGTCACCGCGCTCGTCGAGCTCAAGGCGCGCTTCGACGAGGAAGCGAACATCCGCTGGGCGAAGGAGATGGAGCGCTCCGGTGTCCAGGTCGTCTACGGCTTCATCGAGCTGAAGACCCACGCCAAGCTGTCGCTGGTGGTGCGGCGCGAGGCCGGGCAGCTCGTCACCTACTGCCATATCGCGACCGGCAACTACCATCCGATCACGGCGCGGATCTATACCGACGTCTCCTTCTTCACCGCCGATCCGGTGATGTCGCAGGACGTCGCCCGCGTCTTCAACTTCATCACCGGCTATGCCGAGCCGGCAGAGCTGGAGAAGATGTCGGTCTCGCCGGTGGGCCTCAAGCAGCGCCTGCTGGGCGACATCGCCGAGGAGATCGCCCATGTGAAGGCCGGCCGGAAGGGCGCGATCTGGGGGAAGTGCAACTCGCTGGTCGATCCCGAGATCATCGACGCGCTCTATGACGCCAGCCAGGCCGGCGTCGAGGTCGATTTCGTCGTGCGCGGCATCTGCTGCCTGAGGCCGGGCCTGCCGGGGCTGTCGGAGAACATCCGGGTCAAGTCGATCATCGGGCGCTTCCTCGAGCATACGCGCGTCTATGCCTTCGGCGCCGGCCATGGCCTGCCGTCGCCCAAGGCCAAGCTGTATATCTCCTCGGCCGACCTGATGCCGCGCAATCTCGACCGGCGGGTCGAGGCGCTGACGCCGATCCTCAACCCCACCGTCCACCAGCAACTGCTCGACCAGATCATGCTGGCGAACTTTCTCGACAACGAACAGAGCTGGACGATCTTGCCCGATGGCGGCTCCCGACGCATTGTCCCGGCGCCGAACGAAGAGTCGTTCAACGCTCACAAATACTTCATGACGAACCCGAGTCTGTCCGGACGTGGAAAATCTCTCTCCAATTCAAGCCCTCGCTCCCTTTCGCGCCGAGGGGGACGCAAGAGCTGAGGTGATGAACGCTCCAGGACGCCTCGGCCTCGGTGCCGGCACGCTGGCGATCGTCGACATCGGTTCCAACTCGGTGCGCCTCGTCGTCTACGAGATGGTGGCGCGCGCGCCCGCACAGGTCTTCAACGAGAAGGAGATGGCCGGTCTGGGACGCAATGTCGCCTCGACCGGCAAGCTCTCGACCGGGGCCATGCGCAAGGCGATCGAGGCGCTGGTGCGATTCCGCATTCTCTGCGAGGCCATGCATGTCGGTGAAATCCGCGTCATCGCCACGGCGGCTGCGCGTTATGCCAGCAACGGACCGGCCTTCATCGCACGGGCCGAGGAGGCGATCGGCCAGCCGATCGAACTGATCTCGGGCGATCGCGAGGCGATCCTGTCGGGGCTCGGCGTCATTTCCGGCTTCGACAATCCCGACGGCGTGGTCGGCGACCTCGGCGGCGGCAGCCTCGAACTGATCTCGATCGCCGGCGGCGCGGTCGGGGAGGGCGCCAGCGTCCCGCTTGGCGGCCTGGCTTTGCTCGACCGCTCGAAGAACTCGCTGAAAGCCGCCGAGAAGATCGTCAAGGACGAGCTCGACAAGCTGCCCCAGCTCGATGCCATGAAGGGGCGAGACTTCTATGCCGTGGGCGGCACGTGGCGGGCGCTGGCCACGCTGCACCAGCATCAGGTCCATTATCCGCTGAACGTGATGCATGGCTATACGGTGCCGGCCAAGGACGTCGCCGATTTCGTCAAGCTGGTCGAGCGCGCCGACCTGACGGGGCTCGAAGCCATCGACGCCGTCTCCTCGGCGCGGCGGCCGCTGCTGGCCTATGGTGCGCTCGTCCTCGACGAGTTGATCAAGCGCGGCAAGCCGCGGGCCGTCATCATCTCCGCCCAGGGCGTGCGCGACGGTCTGCTGCACGAGCAGCTCTCGCCGGAAGAGCGCGCCGCCGATCCGCTGCTGCGCGCGGCGCGGGACTACAACCATCTGCGCGCCCGCGATCCGCGCCATGCCGCCGAGCTGATCGCCTGGAGCCGCAGGATCCTCGAGACGGCCGGGCTTTCCGAGGATGAGCCGTCACCTCGGCTGATCGAATCGGTTTGTCTTCTGTCCGATATCGGCTGGCGCGCCCATCCCGACTATCGTGGCGAGCAGAGCATGAACGTGATCGCGCATGCCTATTTCACCGGCATCGACCATGTCGGCCGGGCCTTCCTGGCGCTGGCGATCTTCCACCGCTATGCCGGGCTGAAATCCGGCTCGCCGGCCGCGACCGCGCTGCGCGCGCTCCTGCCGCCGCCGATCCTGGAGCGGGCGCTGCTGCTGGCGGCGATCTTCCGCGTCGCCTATCTGCTCTCGGCCGGCATGTCCGGGCTCCTGCCGCGCATGCCGGCGGCCTGTGTCGACGGCCGGCTGATCCTGCGCTTTCCTGACGATCTGCGCCCGCTGGCGAGCGAGCGGGTGGTCGGCCGGCTGAAGCAGCTAGGGAAGCTGCTGGGTCGCGAGGTCGAGATCGCGCGCATCTGAGACGTCCGGGTCCGAGAGGTCTGCGCTTAGCCGACCACGACCCGGCCGCGCACGATGCGCAAGCCCAACGCGCCGCTCTTGAGCGCCAGCGCCTTGTCGCCGAAGACCTCGCGCCGCCAGCCCTGCAGGGCGGGCACGCCGGCCTCGTCATCCGACGCGATGGCTTCGAGATCGTCGGAGGAGGCGATGATCTTGGGCGCGACGCGCTCGGCCTCGGCCACGGCCTTGAGCAGCACCTTGAGCAGGTCGAGCACGGCGCCGTTGCCGCCGCGTCCGCGCTCGCGCTCCAGCCGGGGCAGGGTCTTGGGATCGAGCGCCAGACCGCGCTCGATGGCAGCCAGCACCTCCGCGCCGGAGCGCGAACGCTCGAAGCCGTTGGGCACGGAGCGCAGCTCCGCCAGCGCCTCGACCGAGCGCGGCGCGCGGGCGACGATGTCCATCATCGCATCGTCCTTGAGCACGCGCTGCCGCGGCACGTCGCGGTGCTGCGCCTCGCGCTCGCGCCAGGCGGCGAGTTCCATCAGGACAGCGAGTTCCTTGGGCTTGCGGATGCGGCCCTTCAGGCGCTGCCAGGCGTTCTCGGGCTTGACCTCGTAGGTGCCGGGCGAATTCAGAACCGCCATCTCCTCGGCGACCCAGGCCTCGCGGCCGGTCGATTCGAGATCGGCCTTCAGCGCCAGATAGATGTCCCTGAGATGGGTGACGTCGGCCTCGGCGTAGACGAGCTGCGCCTCGTTCAGCGGGCGGCGCGACCAGTCGGTGAAGCGCGAGGACTTGTCGATGCGGGCCTTGGCGAGGTCGTTGGCGAGCTGCTCGTATCCAACCGAGTCGCCATAGCCGCAGACCATGGCGGCGACCTGTGTGTCGAAGAGCGGCGTCGGCAGCACCCGGCCGAGCATCCAGACGATCTCCAGATCCTGCCGCGCCGCGTGGAAGACCTTGACCACGGCCTCATTCGTCATCAGCCCGAAGAACGGGGCGAGGTCGAGATCAACAGCCAGCGGGTCGACCAGCACGGCCTCGTCGGGCGAGGCGAGCTGGATCAGGCAGAGCTTGGGATAATAGGTCGTCTCCCGCAGAAACTCGGTGTCGACGGTCACGAAGGGATGCTGGGCGAGTCGCGCGCAGGCGTCGGCGAGGTCGGCGGTGGTGCTGATCAGGTTCATGCTTCGGGCTTACCGGAGCAGATGGCCCGCCGTCGAGTCCGCAACCTGCATAATCGGGCTGAATCCTTGACAAGCCGCGCGCCCGCGTGTGCTTACGCGCAGATCAAGCGGCCGCCCGGCGCGGCCCGTTCGCAGAGCCGAAGAGACCCGTCCCGTGACCTTGCATCGCTATCGTTCTCATACCTGCGGCGCCCTTCGCGAGGGCGACATCGGGTCCCATGTCCGGCTCTCCGGCTGGTGCCACCGCATCCGCGACCATGGCGGCGTGCTGTTCATCGACCTGCGCGACCATTACGGCATGACGCAGGTCGTGATCGACCCCGACTCGCCGGCCTTTGCCGAGGCCGAGACGCTGCGCTCGGAATGGGTCGTGCGGATCGACGGCAAGGTCAAGGCGCGCCTCGCCGGCACCGAGAACGCCAACCTGCCCACCGGCGCGGTCGAGGTCTTCGCTGATGGCATCGAGGTTCTCGGCGCTTCGGCTGAACTGCCCATGCCCGTCTTCGGCGATCTCGAATATCCCGAGGATACGCGGCTGAAGTACCGCTTCCTCGATCTGCGCCGCGAGAAGCTGCACAACAACATCATGCTGCGCACCAAGGTCATCGACTCGATGCGCCGCCGCATGAAGGATTCGGGCTTCTCGGAGTTCCAGACGCCGATCCTGACCGCCTCATCACCTGAGGGCGCGCGCGACTTCCTGGTGCCGAGCCGTCTGCATCCGGGCAAGTTCTACGCGCTGCCGCAGGCGCCGCAGCAGTACAAGCAGTTGCTGATGATGGCGGGCTTCGACCGCTACTTCCAGATCGCGCCCTGTTTCCGCGACGAGGACCCGCGCGCCGACCGGCTGCCGGGCGAGTTCTACCAGCTCGATGTCGAGATGAGCTTCGTCGAACAGGAGGACGTCTTCGCCACGATGGAGCCGGTCATCTCCGGCATCTTCGAGGAGTTCGGCAACGGCAAGTCGGTCACCAAGACCTGGCCGCGCATCCCTTATGCCGAGGCGATCGCCAAATATGGCTCGGATAAGCCCGATCTGCGCAACCCGCTGGTGATGCAGGATGTCTCCGAGCATTTCGGCGGCTCGGGCTTCAAGGTGTTCTCGCGCATCCTCGAGGACGAGAAGAACCGCGTCTGGGCCATTCCGGGCCCCAAGGGCGGCTCCAGGGCTTTCTGCGACCGGATGAACTCCTGGGCGCAGGGCGAAGGCCAGCCGGGCCTCGGCTATCTGATGATCAAGGAAGACGGTGAAGGGCAGGGGCCGATCGCCAACAACATCGGGCCCGAGCGCGTCGCAGGCATCATCGCCCAGATGAACTTGCAGCCCGGCGATGCCTGCTTTTTTGCGGCCGGCAACCCCGACAAGTTCTACAAATTCGCCGGCGCGGCCCGCAACAAGGTCGGCCAGGAGCTCGGGCTGATCGACGAGAACGCCTTTGCCTTCGCCTGGATCGTCGATTTTCCGATGTTCGAGTACAATGAGGACGAGAAGAAGGTCGACTTCTCGCACAACCCCTTCTCGATGCCGCAGGGCGGGCTGGAGGCGCTGACCAACGAGGATCCGCTCTCGCTCAAGGCCTTCCAGTACGACATCGCCTGCAACGGCTTCGAGCTCGCGTCGGGCGGCATCCGCAACCACAAGCCGGAAGCGATGGTGAAGGCCTTCGAGATCGCCGGCTATGGCGAGGAGACGGTGATCGAGCGTTTCGGCGGCATGTACCGCGCCTTCCAGTACGGGGCCCCGCCCCATGGCGGCATGGCGGCTGGCGTCGACCGCATCATCATGCTGCTCGCGGGGGCCACCAACCTGCGCGAGGTCGCGCTGTTCCCAATGAACCAGCAGGCGGTCGACCTGCTGATGGGGGCGCCGGCGGAAGCTTCGCCGAAGCAGTTGCGCGAAGCCCATCTGCGCATCAACGCCCCCGAAAAGAACGGCTGACCACACGATGACCACCCCGTTCCTCGCACGGCCGCTCGCGCTCGCCTGCCTCGTTGCCCTGCCTCTGGGCGCCTGCGTCTCCGGCCCCGCCAATCCGAGCGCCTCGCGCGCCTCGGAACTGGCGAGCCTCGTCTCGCGCTCTGTCGCCTGCCGGGCCGGCGCGCCGCGCGCCAATACGCTGGAGCGCTTCATCGCCGCCGAGAAGGCTCGCGGCGCGACGCCCGAGCAACTCGCCAGTGCACGCTCGACCTACGTCACCGTCTCGGAGGCCGAGACGATCAATCAGGGGATCAAGCCGCAGGCCTGTGCGCCTGAGGAGCGGGCGGCGGTCAAGGAGCGCATGACCCGGGTGCGCGCCGGCGATTTCGACGCCCTCTGAACGTCTGCGGCCTGCGATCCGATGCCTGTCTTGAAACCGTTTCTGGCCGTGCTGCTGCTGGCACTGTCTGCCTGCACCACTGCCGGCCCGATGCCGGGAACACCGGAGTTCGCGGCGGCGCAGATCTCGCGCGCCTATGATTGCGGGGTGCGGGTGGATCGCGGTCGGGTTCTGGCCGGGCTTCCGCGTGAGGAGCGCCCGCGCTTCCTGTCGGCCAATGCCAGCTTCGCCGTGAAGTCGTACAAGGCGCCGCGGTCCTGCGATGCCCTGGAACGCGCCAGCCTCCAGAAAGATGTCGCGGCGCTCGGCCGGCGCTGATTTTCGCTTGCGTCTCCCGCGGCATCGCGGTCACAACGCGCCGATGTCGCCGCCCAGCCCGATCACCGCCATTGTCGTCGCCTATGACAGCGCCGAGGTCCTGCCGGCCTGCCTGTCGGCGCTGGCGGACGAGGGCGTGCCCGCCATCGTCATCGACAACGCCAGCGCCGATGCCAGCGCCGCAATCGCCCGCGCTCACGGCGCCCGCGTGATCGTCAACGCCCGCAACGAGGGCTATGGCCGCGCCAACAACCAGGGCGTCGCCGCCTGCGCCACGCCGTTCGTGCTGATCGTCAACCCCGATGTCGAGATCAGGCCGGGCGCGGTCGCGGCCCTGCTGGCCGCCGCCGAACGCTATCCCGACGCCGCGATGCTGGCGCCGCGCATCGTCGAGCCCTCGGGCCGCGTCTTCCTGCAGCCGCGTTCGCTGCTCTCGCCGGCACATCTCAACCGCGCGGGCGCGATGGCGATCCCGGAGGGCGACGCCTGCCTGCCCTTTCTCTCGGGGGCCTGCCTGCTAATACGCCGCGAGGTCTTCGCGGCGCTGGGCGGGTTCGATCCGGCGATCTTCCTGTTCTACGAGGATGACGACCTCTGCCGGCGTATGCGCGACGCCGGCCACGCGCTGGTGCATGTCGATGCGGCGGAGGCCGGGCATGGGCGCGGCCGCTCGACCGCACCCTCGCCGGGGCGCCGCTTCAAGGCGCGCTGGCACCTCGCCTGGTCGGAGGGCTATGTCGCCGGCAAATATGGCCTGCCGCGCCCCGCCTTCATGAGGATCTTCGAGAACGTTGCGAAAGCCGCGGGTTACGGCTTGTTGTTCAAGCGCGAGAAGATGTCCGCCCATGCCGGCTCGGCGGCGGGCGCGCTGGCCTGGCGCCGGGGCGCCACGGCGATCGAGCGCGAGGGGCTGGAGGCGTTCCCGTGAGGGCGCTGGTCGGTCCCAGCATCGCCGAGGGTCTGGTGGGCCGCCACAACAATTTCGGCCTGCTGCGGCTGGTTCTGGCGCTGGCTGTCGTGGTGTCGCATGCCTTCAGCGTCACAACGGGCCGCGCCGAGGACGAGCCCTGGCTGCTTTCGACCGGATTCACGCTGGGCGAACATGCCGTCAACGGCTTCTTCGCCATCTCCGGCTTCCTGGTGACGATGAGTTATGCCCGGCGCGGCTGGCGCGACTATGTGCTGGCGCGGACGTTGCGGATCGCGCCGGGCCTGATCGCAGCCACGCTGGTGGTGTCGCTGGGGCTCGGGGCAGCGATGACTCATCTCGATCTCGCAGCTTATCTTGCGGATCCGCAGCTGTGGCGCTTCATCTCGGGCACGCTGACGACTTTCAAGAGCGCGACCTTTCTGCCCGGCGTCTTCGAGGGCAACCCGCTACGCTCGCCGATGGGCACGGTCTGGACCCTGAAATACGAGACGCTGTGTTATCTCGGCGTGCTGGTGGCGGGGCTCGTCGGGCTGCTCGGGCGGCCGAGGCTGGCTCTCGGGATCGGCGCGGCCCTCCTTTTGGCCGCCATCCTTCGCGAATATCTGACACCGGACGGGCCCAAGGGCGTCGAGACGGCACTGCGGCTGCCGCTGATCTTCCTCGCCGGGGGGCTGTTTTATCTGTTCGCCGAGCGGGTGCCGCTGTCGCTGCCGGGTCTGGCGCTGGCGCTCCTGCTGGTGGCGGCGCTGTCGCCGACGCCGCTCTACAAGCCGGCGCTGTATCTGGTCACCGCCTGGGGCGCGCTCGTCGTGGCGCTCGCGCCGGCCCTGACGCATCGGCGCACCGACCCGCCATCGGATCTGTCCTATGGCGTCTATCTCTATGGCTGGCCGGTGCAGCAGGCGAGCCATGCCCTGTTCCCGACATCGGACGCGTTCGTGATGTTCTGGCCGGGACTCGTGGTGACTCTGCTGGTCGCCTTTTTATCCTGGCACGGAGTCGAGAAGCCGGCGCTGTCGCTCAAGCGCCGGCTGCTGCGCGGCCCTTGAGCGCGGCGAGCAGATCGTCTGACCGCTCCGACAGGAGGAGCGGCAACAGCGTCGCCACGACATCCTGCGGCTGGTCCCACCAGCGGCTGGCCAGGAGAGCAGCGACCTTCTCCTCGTCGAAGCGCAGCCTGATCACCCGGGCGGGGTTGCCGGCGACGATGGCATAGGGCGGGACGTCGCGGGTCACCACCGCACGCGCCGCCACCACCGCGCCGGTGCCGATGGTGACGCCCGACAGCACCATGCATTGCGAGCCCAGCCAGACATCGTGGCCGATCACGACATCGCCTCGCGTCGCATGGCTGCCCCCGATGCCCGCGGCTCCGGGCCAGAGATCGGGCCATTCGGGAAAGGGGTAGGTCGTCACCCAGTCGGTGCGATGATTGCCGCCCAGCAGGATCTCGACGCCGTCGGCGATCGAGCCATAGCGGCCGATCGTCAGGCTCGCGCCGCTTTCGGGAAACCGGACCTTCGGACGGCCATAGGTCCAGGCGCCGACCGCGATCTGGCCCGGCCGCCGCGCGATCATGCGGGCGAGGTGGAGCCGCGCCTGGTTTCGCGGGTTGAACCGCTTGCGCAGAAGGCCGTTCGCCACCGGCGCCAGCCCGGCCCACCAGGTGACGAGCGCGCCGGGCCGCCAGTTCCTGTCTTCCGGCGGCAAAGCGTCAGGCGAGGGGGCTCCCGGCGACGAGGCCGCCGTCGGCTCTCCGGACGACGTCACTGCGCCTGGGCCTTGAGGTCGATCTTGTCGAGGATCTCGGTGGGGTCGGTGATGGTGATGACGTCGGCCAGGCCGAGGCCGCTGCCCGATTTGGCCCGGGCCTCGACGGTCAGCACGCCGGGCCTGGCGGCAAAGCGCGACACGGCCGCCGTCAGCGTCTTGGCGGCGTCGGAGGGGCCCAGGATCGACGCGAGGCCGAGGCTGGCGATCATCGCGAACTGCTGGCGCATCTCCTCCGGCTTGCGGCCGGCCTTGCGCGCCTCGTTGGCGATCAGCTTCTCGACCAGTCCGAAATTCTCCAGCTTCGCGTTGAGGCCACGCGCCGTGGCGCCGAGCGCCGCGACCTGAGCCAGCGCGGTGTCGCTAGAGAACAGGTCCTTCGTCACATTGCCGAGCGTGCCGGACAGGTTGAGCCGCGCCAGCCCTTCGCCGCCGAACGAGACCTCGCGGATCGCCAGTTCGTTGCGCACCGCGTCCCAGGCGAGGTCGAGCTTGGCCGAGAGATCGAGCGACCGGATGCCCATCGCGATCAGATCGCGCGCGGCGGGGTTGCCGGCGCCTTCGGTGACCGGGGCCACCAGCTTGTCGATGGTCACGGCGAGGCTGGTGGGGATGCCGTTGAGCTGTTCGAGGGCCTTCAACTCGAAGGTGCCAAGCCCGACCCTCACCGGCTGCCCGTTCGGTGCCATCGGCGGTGCATCGACCGACAGACCGGCGATCCGCAGCGTGCCGATGGTCGGCATGTAACGGCGCCAGTCGATCGCGCCGGGATCGATGCCCGGCTTCGCCAGATCCTCCTGCAACGCCTTGATCGCGGCACCGAAGGCATAGCCTGAATAGGCGATCGAATCGATCATGCCCCTGGCCCCGCCGGCGGCAAACTGCAGCCCCTCGACGGCGTATCCCGATTTGGCCGGGGCGTCCTCGCCATAGGCGATCCGCGCCATCTTCATCTCGACCGTCTCTGGCTTCGCGGCCGTCCTGCCCTTCGGCTTGGCCGCGTCGGCGGGAACGGTTATCGTCACGGCGAGGTCGCGCATCTCGCCGCTGCCCTGGTCGATCGTTTCGAGCGCGGAGAGCAGCGACAGGCCAAGCCGCTTGGAGGCCTCGCCCTGGGCGGCGGCCTTCTCGGCGTCGGGCGCGGCCTCCGCCTTCTCGATCGCGCTGGCTTCGGTCCACAGCCGCGCCAGAACCTCGCCGAGCGGGACGGACCCGACCTTCGCGGCGATGTTGCGCGCGACCGTCTTGCCGATGGCGACCTTGCCCTGGGCCCCGTCGAATGTCTGCGGGCCCTGATCGAGGCGTCCGAGCACGACGGTCATGGGTTCGCTGGCGCCGGGCGCGGCGCGTTCGGTGAACACCCGCACCATCTGGCGTAGATCGAAATCGTCGAAGCTGCTTTGCGCGATCGCGCCCGTCATCGGGCCCGCGGCCCCAGCTGCCTTGAAGGTGCCGCTCGCCGCTTCGCCCCGGCCGATCTTGCCGTTGCTGATATTGCTGAAGCGCATGTCCCGATAAGTCGTGGTCTGTTTTTCGGTGCCCAGCGTGATCTCGTAGACGAATTGCGGCGCCGCGATCTCTGTGGCTGACAGCTTGCCCATGCGCGTGGCGGCGCTCTCGCCGGATGCGTTGGTGAAGAGCGCGGTGAATGCCTCGCGCTCCAGCGGCGATCCCTTGACCATCAGGGTCGGGGCCGAGATGACGAGAGCCCCGAAATCGAGCCGGACATTGTCGATCTGGAAATCGGCCGCGACCGCCGGTTGCGCCAGCACGAAGGCGGCGAGGGCGAAGGCGGCGCTCATGCGATGGCGCACAACGGTCATGACAGTCTCCTGTTCTGTGGCCGCGACCCTGCCGCAAGCTCGGCCTGAAGGAAAGGTGACAACGCTGATGATGCTGACGGAAAGCTTGACCTGCAGGCCGTCTTGGCCGGTATCTGCCGCAGATTCGCCATCTGCGCCATCATAGCTTTGCAGGACGCCACGCCATGGAGCCGACACCGATGCAGGCCAAGAGATCAATGCAGGCCAGGACCCGGATGCAGGCCAAGACCCGTCTGACCCTGTCTTGCCTGGCCGTCGCCTGCATCGCGCTGGCGTGGACCGTCGCGGCGCCGGTGTCCGCCGTCGCGCAGTCCGTTCGCCTGGCGCAGGCCCCGCCGGCAGCGCAGACCTCGTCGCTGGAGACGCTGGCGATCGTCAGCGGCGACAAGCGCCACACCTTCCAGGTGGAGGTGATGCGGACGCCCGAGCAGCGGGCGAGGGGGCTGATGCACCGCCGCCACATGCCGGCGGATCGCGGCATGCTGTTCGACTTCGCCCGCGTCGAGCCGGTCGCGATGTGGATGGAAAACACCTACATCCCGCTCGACATGCTGTTCATCCGGGCCGACGGCAGCATCGCGCGCATCGCGGAGAACACCGAGCCGCTCTCGCAACGGACGATTCCCTCGGGCGAACCGGTGCTGTCGGTGCTGGAGATCAATGGCGGCGCCAGCAAGACGCTCGGCATCAAGCCCGGCGACCGTGTCGAGCATCCGCTGTTCAAGCGCTGAGGCGTATTCGCGGGGCTTTCGCTTGCGGCGCAGGCCCGCGCCGTGATAGCCAACCGGCACGCATGGAATGGCCAGTCGGGGTATAGCGCAGCCCGGTAGCGCATCTGCTTTGGGAGCAGAGGGTCCCAGGTTCGAATCCTGGTGCCCCGACCATTCCGGGCGTCGATGCCGACCGCGCCTGCGCGGGGGTTTTAAGACAGACACGCGGATCGGGTGATCCGGCCGATGGGATATCAGGTGAGGCCCGAGCGAGAGCCATGACCGCACGCATCTACCGCCCCGCCCGCACGGCCATGCAGTCCGGCACCGCCAAGACCGAACGCTGGCTGCTGGAATACGAACCCGAGCAGCCGCGCCAGATCGAGCCGCTGATGGGCTGGACCTCGTCGGGCGACATGAAGAGCCAGCTCAAGCTCTGGTTCGACAGCGAGGCGGACGCCGTCGCCTACGCCACGCGCAACGGCATTCCCTATCGCGTCGAGAAGCCCAACGAGCCGGCACGCCGGACGGTGGCCTATTCCGACAATTTCAAGTTCTCGCGTCTGGGACAGTGGACGCATTGATGGTTTGAGACAGGCGAATGGTTTATTTGCCTTCGCTCACGGGCCCGTAGCTCAGATGGATAGAGCAGCAGCCTTCTAAGCTGCTGGTCGCTGGTTCGAATCCAGCCGGGCTCGCCATTCTCTTCAGCCGAGGCGACATCGCCTCCTTCGCCTGATGGCGTTTCCCCGCTCTTGACACGCTGCTGCCGTCGCGTTCGAGGCGCGACGCGCCGTCCCGGCTGGCGGGACGCGGATCTGCGGCGATTGCGCATTCCCTCCTCACCCTCGAAGCCTGCGCTCAACGCGATAGCCAAACTGGATTTGGTCTGACATCCTAACGACAGCTCCCATCAGAGGGGCGTCAAGGGAGAGGAATTTTCTATGGAACGCAGAGCTTTGCTCAAGGGCATCGGTGCGCTCACCGCCGCCGTCGCCGCCCCCGCCATCGTTCGGGCCCAGGCCGTGCCGACGCTGGTTGGCGCCGTGCAGTTCGGGGACGCTCACCCCTTCACGCAGGGTCTCCTCAAGTTCGAGGAGCGGGTGAAGGCGCTCTACAACAAGCCGGTCAACTTCACCCTGCACAAGGATTCCTCGCTCGGGCTCGAAAAGCAGTATTTCGAGTACATGGCGCAGGGGAAGAACGTCGATTACGCGATCGTCTCGCCGGCCCATATGTCGACCTTCGCCAAGGCGGCGCCCTTCATCGACGCGCCCTTCGTCTTCCGCGATTTCGTCCACATGGAAGCGGTGGTGAACAAGGGTCTGCTCAACCCGATCGCCGACGAGATCGAGAAGAAGGCCGGCGTCCGGCTGATCGGCTATGGCGGCGGCGGCGTGCGCAACCTCTTCGCCAACAAGCCTCTGAAGAACGTGGCCGAGATCAAGGGCCTGAAGGTGCGCGTCCAGGGCGCGCCGATCTGGTCGCGCAGCTTTGCGGCCATCGGCATGTCGCCGACGGTGATCGCCTATAACGAGATCTACAACGCTATCCAGAACAACGTCATCTCGGCGGCCGAGAACGAGGCGGCCGGCATCGAGCAGATGAAGTTCTTCGAGGTGGCGCCCAACATCCTCATGACGCAGCATGCGGTGTCGGTCCGGCCGATCTGCTTCTCGATGAAGACGATGGCGACCCTGCCCAAGGACCTGCAGGACGCCGTGATCCAGGCCGGCAAGGAAGCGGCCGACTATGAGCGCAAGGTCGAGTCGGGCGGCGATTCCGAGATCCTCGCCAGGCTCGAGGCCGCAGGCCGGCTGAAGCGGATTCCGTTCGAGGACCGCCCGACCATGCAGAAGCTCGCCGAGCCGATCATGCAGGCCTATGCGAAGGAAATCGACGCCAGCGGCATTCAGACCGCCATCGCGGGCGTCTGAGCCCCTCAGCCCCGATCCCGCCGACCCTGGGCGCGTCTGCGTCCAGGGCTTTGCCTTCGCACGCGGAACCCATTCATGAATGCCTCTCTGTCTGACAGGCCCAGCCTGTGGCGGCGCATGACGGCTGCCTATTCCCAACTGCTCTCGACCGTCGTCGTCTTCTCCGTCGGCATCCTTGTGGTGCCGGTCATGCTGCAGATCATCTCGCGCTACACCGATTTGATCCCGTCCTATATCTGGACCGAGGAATTGGCTCGTTTCCTGTTCATCTGGACGGTCATGATCGGCGCCATCCTCGGCGTCCGCGACAGCGCGCATTTCGACGTCGACCTGCTGCCCAATCTGGGCGCGAGGGGCGATGCCTTCATGCGCATCGTCGCCAAGCTCGGCGTGCTGACGATCGCCGTCGTCTTCGTCACCGGCGGTATCGAGTTCACCAAATTCGCCTGGAACCGGACCTCCGAACTCGCCGAGCTGCCACTCTGGCTCATCCATATCGCCTGGCCGATCACCGGGCTGAGCTGGATCGTCTTCCTCGGCGAGCAGTTCACCGACGATCTTCGTGCCCTCTTCGGAAAGAGCATCAGCCCATGACCGGCAGCGTTCTCTCCTCGGGGCAGGCGGCCTCCATCCTGTTCGGCTGCTTTTTCCTCGGCCTCTTCCTGCGGATCCCGGTCGCCTTTGCGCTCGGCTTGGCCTGCCTGCCGATCCTGATCATCGAGCCCCGGCTCGATTCGATGACGCTGATGAGCGAGACGTTCAACGCGTTCAACTCGTTCATCCTGCTCGCCGTGCCGTTCTTCCTGCTGACGGCCAATCTGATGAATGTCGGCGGGGTGACGGACCGGCTGATGAGCCTGTCGCGAGCGCTCGTCGGGCATTTCCCGGGCGGCCTCGCCCAGATCAACGTCGTCCTCTCGTTCTTCTTCGCCGGCATTTCCGGCTCCTCGACGGCGGATGCCGCGAGCCAGTCGAAGATCTTCATCGAGGCCCAGCGCAAGGAGGGCTATGACGACAGCTTCTCGGTGGCGATCACGGCCGTCTCGGCGGTGCTGGCGGTGATCATCCCGCCCTCGATCCTGATGATCGTCTGGGGCGGGATCCTGACGACCTCGATCGGCGCGCTATTCCTCGCCGGCGTGATCCCCGGGGTGCTGATCGGCGTGGCACAGATGGCGACGGTGCACGCCTATGCGGTCCGGCGCGGCTACCCGACCTATCCGCGTTCCACCATCCGGCAGGTGTTCAAGGCGTTCGAGCATTCCATGCTGGCGCTTCTGACGCCGGGCATCATCATCGGCGGCAAGGTGTTCGGCTGGTTCACCGCGACCGAGTCGGCAGCGATCGCGGTGGTCTATGCCGGATTCCTGTCGCTCATCGTCTATCGCGAGATGAACCTGAAGGGGCTCTATGCGGCCCTGCTCGACACCGGCAAGCTCGCCGGCGTGACATTGTTCTGCGTCGGCACGGCGTCCGCCTTCGGCTGGCTCATGGCCTATTACAAGATGCCGCAGGCGATCCTGACCGGCGTTTCGGCCTGGGGCATGGGCTTCTACGAAACCGGCTTCTTCATCGCCGGGGTCTTCCTGCTGGTCGGCTGCTTCCTCGACGCGATCCCCGCGATCATCATCGTCGGTCCGATCCTCGCGCCGCTCGCCAAGACGGTGATGATGGACCCTGTGCATTTCGCCATGATCGGCATCGTCAGCCTCGCCTTCGGACTGGTGACGCCGCCCTATGGCCTGTGCCTGATGATCGCCTGCTCGGTCGCCGGCATCAGCATGCGCTCGGCGATCAAGGACACGATGATCATGCTCATGCCGATGCTGATCGTGCTCGCCCTGATCATCATGTGGCCGAAGGTCTCGCTGTTCCTGCCGAGCCTGATCTCGCCGGAGTTTCTGAACTGACCGGGTCTGACAGGACCGGCGCAGATTGCGCCGGTCGGTGGGCTCGCTGCCCGGGTGGCACGACAGCCCCCTTGGAAGTCCGGCCGCTCAATCCTCCCGGCCCCAGTTCCGCAAGCGCCTGATCGCTGCGGCTGGATCCGGCGGGCGGCGCCGCCAGAGACCGCGAACGAGGCCGAGGGCGAAGAACAGGCCGAAGCTCGGCAGGGCGACGGCGACCGGCGCGGTGACGACGCCCATGGCGCATCCGCCGGAATCGCCGACGCCGCATTTCGGATCGAAGACCAGCGCGCCGAACACGAGGATGACGGCCAGCAGGGGGCCGAGCAGCAGACCCCAGAGACCGGCGCGCAACGCTTCGGCGAAGATACGGCCCATTGCTGATCCCCTGGTCTTGGGGCAGCTTATCAAGCCTGCTGTCGCCTGTCATGACGCAGCCGGAGCGCCGGGCCGCGCTTGCCGCGACGCAGCATGCAGCGTAAACCGCGCCGGCCGCTGTTGTGGCGGCCGCGCCTTGATCGTGCCCGAAAGGCCCGTCATCGCGGCGTGAGCTTTGCGGGGACAGCCGGTCCCGTCATTCCCGGCCTCAGGACAGGCGCGACCGGCTGCGGTCGCGAGGATGCTCATGCTGTCGCTTACGCCCGCGATCGACCGACTCGCGGCCCTGGCCTGCGCCAGCCATGCGCGTGCCTGCGCGTTCCTGGTGCTTTTGTCGCTGGCGGCCTTCCTTCCCGGTTTCCACACGCTGCAGCCGCTGGATCGCGACGAACCGCGCTTCGCCCAGGCGAGCAAGCAGATGCTCGAGACGCACGACTTCGTCGATATCCGCTTCCAGGACGAGGCGCGGCACAAAAAGCCCGTCGGGATCTACTGGCTCCAGAGCGCCACGGTTGCGGCTGGCGAGGCGCTCGGCGTGCCCGAAGCGCGCACGCAGATCTGGCTCTACCGCATCCCCTCGCTGATCGGCGCGATCGCCACGGTGCTGTTGAGCTACTGGGCCCTTCTCGCCTTCGTCGGCCCGCGCCTGGCCCTGCTGGGGGGCGCGCTGATGGCGGCCTGCGTCCTGCTCGGCGTCGAGGCCCGCATCGCCAAGACGGATGCGATGCTGGCCGCCTGCGCGGTCGCGACGATGGGCGCGCTGGCGCGCACCTGGCTCGACTGGACCCGCTCGCTCGCCTTCGTGCCGAGTTCGCGCAACTGGCTCGTCTTCTGGGCTGCGACGGCGCTGGGCCTTCTGCTCAAGGGGCCGATCGTGCCCATGGTCTGGGGCCTCGCCATCCTCGTCCTCAGCGCCAGGGAGCGCAGCTTCCGCTGGCTGGCGCCCTTGCGCTTCGGCCGTGGCCTGCTTTTGTGCCTCATCGTCGTGCTGCCCTGGTTCCTGGCGATTGCCTGGAAGACCGGGGGCAGTTTCTTCGCCGAAAGCGTCGGGCAAGACATGCTCGGCAAGGTCGCGGAAGGACAGGAGAAGCACTGGGGTCCCCCGGGGCTCTACCTGCTGATCTTCTTCGGCACCTACTGGCCGGCGGCCGCCTTCGCGGCCATGGCGGTGCCCTTCGCCTGGGTGCGCCGGCGCGAGCCTCAGGTGCTGTTCCTGCTGGCCTGGATCGTGCCGTCCTGGATCGTGTTCGAGGCGGTGCCGACGAAGCTGCCGCATTACGTTCTGCCGCTCTACCCGGCCATCACGGCGCTGCTGCTGCTGGCGCTGGTCAATGGCGGCATCGACCGTTTCCGCCGCGGCGCGGTCGCGACGGCGCTTCTCGTCGTGCTGGTGCCGCTGGCGCTGGTCGGCGTCATCCTCTGGGGCAACTGGTCGCTCGACGGCACGTTGCCCTACAGGGCCCTGCCGGTCCTGCTGGTGACGCTTCTGGTGGCGGGTAGCGTGGTCGCCGCTTTCCGCCGCAGCGATTTCGAGGGGGCGCTCTGGCGCTGCGTGCTGGCGAGCCTCCTGCTCGGCGTCGGCGTCTATGGCCTTGCCAATGACAGTCTGCGCTCGCTCAAGCTGTCGCCGCGCCTGGCCGATGCGGCCCGTTCGGTCGGCTGCGCCGACCCGGCCGTGATGACGGTCGGCTATCGCGAGCCGAGCCTCGTCTTCCTGACGGGAACGAACCTCGCCATGGGCATCGACGGCGCGGCCGCTGCCGCCTTCCTGAACCAACCTGGCTGCCGGATCGCCTTCGTCGAGGCGCGCCACGCCGCGGGCTTCCAGAGCGCGATCGCCCAGTCGGGTCTGACGCCGCGGCTGATCACCACGATCGCCGGCTTCAACCTCAACGGGGGCCGCCGGCTGGAGATGGCCGTCTATGCCCGGCCCTAGGGCCGCCTCACGGGCTCGCGCCCGAAACTTCCTTGCCCTGGTGGCCTCGCTGACGCAGGTTGCGGGCCGTTTTGCCGGATGATGATCTGTTGACCGAAGCTCTTTCCCCCTTGCCGCTGCTCAGCGTCGTCGTTCCTGTCCGCAACGAAGTCGGCAATGTCGGCCCTCTGCTGGCGGACATCGAGGCTGCATGCGCCTCCCTCGGCCCCTTCGAGGTCGTCTTCGTCAATGACGGCTCGAGCGACGGCACGCTGGCGGCGCTGCGGGCCCTCGCCGAAAGCCGGGGCTTTCTGCGCGTCGTGAGCCACGCGCAGTCCTGTGGCCAGAGCGCGGCTGTCAGGACCGGCGTGCGCCATGCGCGCGCACCCATCGTTGCGACGCTGGATGGAGACGGCCAGAACGACCCGGCCTTCCTGCCGGCGATGCTTACGGCGCTTCAGGGCGCCGGTATGCAGGCGGGCCTCGTCCAGGGCCAGCGCGTCGGCCGCAAGGACACCGGCTTCAAGAAGCTGCAGTCGCGGATCGCCAACGGCGTCCGCGGGAGGCTCCTTAAGGACGGCACCCGCGATGCCGGCTGCGGTCTGAAGTGCTTCCGGCGCGAGGCCTATCTGGCGCTGCCTTATTTCGACGCATTGCACCGCTTCATGCCGGCGCTGATGGTTCGCGAGGGCTACGCGGTCGTGCATGTGGATGTGCGCGACCGGCCGCGCCTGTCCGGCGTCTCGAATTACGGCTTCTTCGACCGGCTCTGGGTCGGCATTCTCGATCTGGTGGGCGTGTGGTGGCTGATCCGCCGCCGCAAGCGCGTCCCGCAGATCGTCAAGGAGGCGCAGTCGTGATCATCTCGATCGGCCAGGCCGTTTCCGATTACCTCTTCGACGTCTTCGTCCTGAAGTTCGACTTCTGGCTCGCCTTCGGCATCGTGGCGCAACTGCTCTTCACGGCGCGCTTCCTGGTGCAGTGGCTCGCCAGCGAGCGGGAGGGCAACTCGGTGATGCCGCTGTCCTTCTGGTACTTCTCGATGGCGGGCGGGCTGATGACGCTGATTTACGGCATCGTCAGGCGCGAGCCGATCATCATCATGGGCCAGGCGCTGGCGATGGTGATTTACACCCGCAACCTCGTGCTGATCTTCCGCAACAAGCGGCGCGCACGCACGCCAGGCGGCTGAGGCGCGCCGGGCGCGACGGCCCGGTCGCTCATGCTGCGGCGCGCAGCCTTGCGAAACCGGCGTCGAGATCGGCCTTGAGGTCGTCGAGGTCCTCGAGTCCGATATGGATGCGGATGGTCGGGCCCTTGAAACCGGGTGTCGTCACTGTGCGATAGGCCCGGCAGTCGAAGGGCAGGACGAGGCTCTCATAGCCGCCCCAGGACGCGCCCATGCCGAAGAGCGTGAGCCCGTCCAGCATCGCCGCCACCGCCTCCATCGACACTGGCGCGAGCTCGAAGCCGAACAGCGAGGAGGCGCCGGTGAAGTCCCGCCGCCACAGGGCATGGCCGGGATCGTCGGCCAGGGCGGGATGCATCACGCGCGCGACTTCGGGGCGTGCCGCCAGCCACTGCGCCATGGCGATGCCGGCCGGCATCTGCTCCTTGAGGCGGATCGCCATGGTGCGCATGCCGCGCAGCGTCAGGAACGCATCTTCGGGAGCGATGATGACGCCGAGCTGCTCCCAGCTCGCCCGCAACTGCGTGTAAAGGTCCGGGGTCCGCGCCGAGATCGTGCCGATCAGCACGTCGGAATGGCCGGCATAGTATTTGGTGCCGGCCTGGACCGTGATGTCGACCCCGGCCTTGTGGCTGTCGAAGAAGAGCGGCGTGGCCCAGGTGTTGTCCATCATCACAAGGATGTCGCGGGCATGGGCGGTCGCCACGATGGCCGGGATGTCCTGCATCTCGAAGGTCTGCGAACCCGGCGCCTCGGTCCAGACCGCCTTGGTGTTGGGCCTGAACAGGCTCGCGATGCCGGCTCCGATCGTGGGGTCGTAATAGGTCGCCTCGATGCCCATGCGCTTCAGCATCGTCGCGCAGAAGTTGCGCGTTGGGCGGTAGACGCTGTCGGTCACCAGGACGTGATCGCCGGCCGACAGAAAGGCCAGGAAGGGCAGGGTGCAGGCGAGCAGACCCGACGGCGTGACGACCGTTCCGGCGCCGCCCTCGATCGTGTTGCAGGCGGCAATGAGGGCGTCGATCGTCGGATTGCCCTGCGTTCCATAGGTGTAGCGGGCCTTGCGGGCGAGGAAGTCTGCGGTGTTGGGATAGACCACCGTCGAGCCGCGCACGATCGGCGGATTGACGAAGCCATAGCTGTCGGAAGGATCGCGTCCCGCCATGACGAGGCGGGTTTTCTCGCCCAGGCGCGAGAATTCGGATGCAGACAGCTTTTTCATGGAACCGGAACAGGCAGGGCTCGGAGGGGAGGGGCAGGCTTGACCACCCCCTTAAACTCGCATGTGATGCCTCCAGCGGACAAGAGCGACGTCGGGTGACGCCTCGCTTGACGCTCATGCGGGGCTCTGGCAATCGACGAGGGGACGTCGCTCATTTTCTGTGCAATCGAGCGGACTTGAGATCCGCAGGCGACCACACCGATGACAGCCTGCCGGCAGGGGCCGAGCAGGAGACCTCAATGGGAGAGAGTTTGATGAAAAAGTATCTGGCAGCCGCGATCGCAGGCCTCGGTCTCGCGTTCACCGCCACGACGGTGTCGGCGCAGGCGCCTTCCACGCTGGCTCAGGTCAAGCAGCGCAACATCCTCAACTGTGGCTCGAACACCGGGCTCGCCGGCTTCGGCGTGCCGGACGCCCAGGGCAACTGGGGCGGTCTGGACGTTGAATTCTGCCGCGCGGTCGCCGCCGCGATCTTCAACGATCCGGCCAAAGTGAAGTTCATTCCGCTGTCGGCGAAGGACCGGTTCACGGCCCTTCAGTCGGGCGAGGTCGATCTGCTGGTCCGCAACTCGACCTGGACGATGACGCGCGACGCTTCGCTCGGCATCCTGTTCACCGGCGTGAATTACTATGACGGCCAGGGCTTCCTGGTGCGCAAGAAGCTCGGCGTCACCTCGGCGCTGCAGCTCTCGGGCGCTTCGGTGTGCACCCAGCAGGGCACGACCACCGAACTGAACCTCGCCGACTTCTTCCGCGCCAACAACCTGAAATATGAGGTCGTCGCCTTCGCTTCGTCCGACGAGACGGTCAAGGCTTATGACGCCGGCCGCTGCGACGCATTCACCACCGACGCGTCGGGCCTCTATGCCGAGCGCCTGAAGCTGACGGCGCCCGACGAGCACATGGTGCTGCCTGAGATCATCTCCAAGGAGCCGCTGGGACCGTCGGTCCGCAGCAACGATGCGCAGTGGTTCAACCTGGTGAAATGGGTTCATTTCGCTATGCTGAACGCCGAGGAACTCGGCGTGACCAAGGCGAATGTCGACGAGATGATGAAGTCGCCCAACCCCGAGATCAAGCGTCTGCTCGGCACCGAGGGCAAGTTCGGCGAGACGGTCGGCCTGACGACGGACTGGGTCTACCGGATCGTCAAGCATGTCGGCAATTACGGCGAATCCTTCGAGAAGAACGTCGGCCAGGGCTCGCTCCTGAAGATCGCCCGCGGCCAGAACGCGCTCTGGACCAAGGGCGGCCTGCAGTACGCGCCGCCGGTCCGCTAAATCCATCGGACGGGCGCCGTGATGCCACGGCGCCCGTCACTCTTTCTCGTTCGCAGGGGCCGATCGCGCCCAGGAGGAGCCTGAGACAGCCGGGTCGTTCGGTCCGGGACTTGCAATGCAACCGAGAACGGGCAGGAACCCGTTCCGCCAAACAGGGGAATACGGTATGAACAAGATCATCGCTGCGGCGCTCGTCGCTGCCGCAACCACCATCTGCGTCGGCAGCGCGCAAGCGCAGACCGGGCTGCTGGCCCAGGTCAAGACCAAGGGCGTCCTCACCTGCGGTGTCGGCCCGGGTCTCGCCGGCTTCGGCATCCCGGACGCCCAGGGCAACTGGAGCGGGCTGGACGTCGACCTCTGCCGGGCCATTTCGGCCGCGATCTTCAACGATCCCAACAAGGTCAAATACATCCCGCTGTCGTCGAAGGACCGCTTCACGGCGCTGCAGTCGGGCGAGGTCGATCTGCTCTCGCGCAACACGACCTGGACGATGTCACGCGACACCTCGCTGGGCCTGAACTTCGCCGGCGTGAACTACTATGACGGCCAGGGCTTCCTGGTGCGCAAGAAGCTCGGCGTCGATTCCGCGCTGAAGCTCGCCGGAGCCTCGGTCTGCACCCAGCAGGGCACGACCACCGAGCTGAACCTCGCCGACTACTTCCGCGCCAACAAAATGAAGTACGAGGTCGTCGCCTTCGCCTCGGCCGACGAGACGATCAAGGCCTATGAATCCGGCCGTTGCGACGCCTTCACCACGGACGCGTCTGGCCTCTATGCCGAGCGGCTCAAGCTCTCGACGCCCGCCGACCATATCGTGCTGCCCGAGATCATCTCGAAAGAGCCGCTGGGACCGGTGGTGCGCCATGGCGACGACAACTGGCTCGACATCGTCAAATGGACCCACAACGCCATGCTCAATGCCGAGGAACTCGGCGTGACCAAGGCCAATGTCGACGAGATGCTGAAGTCCGACAATCCGGAGATCAAGCGCCTGGTCGGCACCGAGGGCAAGTTCGGCGAGGCGATCGGCCTGCCCAATGACTGGGCCTACCGGATCATCAAGCATGTCGGGAATTACGGCGAATCCTTCGAGAAGAACGTCGGAGCCGGCTCGCTGCTGAAGATCGCCCGTGGCCAGAACGCGCTCTGGACCAAGGGCGGCCTGCAATACGCGCCGCCGATCCGCTGACGCCCGAGCGCCGATGGTCGCTGGCGACCCGGCCGACGCCCATGGCTCCCACCCCGCGCCGTTCGCTGCGTCGAAGCCGCGCGTGGTCCGGGACTTGCTAAGCGTTTTGGATGCGGGCGCGAGCCCGCATCCAAAACAGGGGAACGCAATGAAAAAAATCGTCACATACGCTCTCGCGGCAGCCTCGATCACGCTCGGCGCCGGCGTCGCCGAGGCGCAGACCGGATTGCTGCAGCAGATCAAGGCCAGGGGCGTGATCACCTGCGGCACCAGCCCGGGTCTGGCCGGTTTCGCGATGCCAGACGCGCAGGGCAATTACTCCGGCATCGACGTCGATCTCTGCCGCGCTCTGGCCGCGGCGATCTTCAACGATCCGCTGAAGGTCAAGTTCATCCCGCTGTCGTCGAAGGACCGCTTCACGGCGCTCCAGGCCGGAGAGGTCGATCTGCTCTCCCGCACGACGACCTGGACGATGTCGCGCGACACCTCGCTCGGCCTGAACTTCGCCGGCGTGAACTACTATGACGGCCAGGGTTTCATGGTGCGCAAGAAGCTCGGCGTCGATTCCGCGCTGAAGCTCGCCGGCGCCTCCATCTGCGTCGCGCAGGGCACCACGACCGAGCTGAACCTCGCCGACTATTTCCGCGCCAACAAGATGAAGTACGAGGTCGTGGCGTTCGCAGGCGGCGACGAGACGATCAAGGCCTATGAGTCCGGCCGTTGCGACGCCTTCACCACCGATTCCTCCGGTCTCTATGCCGAGCGCCTGAAGCTCTCCGTGCCGACCGACCATATCGTGCTGCCCGAGATCATCTCGAAGGAGCCGCTGGGGCCGGTCGTGCGCCATGGCGACGACAACTGGCTCGACGTGGTCAAATGGACCCACAACGCCATGCTCAATGCCGAGGAACTCGGCGTGACGAAAGCCAATGTCGACGAGATGCTGAAATCCGAAAACCCGGAGATCAAGCGCCTGGTCGGCACCGAGGGCAAGTTCGGCGAGGCCATCGGCCTGACCAATGACTGGGCCTACCGGATCGTCAAGCATGTCGGAAACTACGGCGAGATTTTCGACAAGAACGTCGGTGCCGGCTCGCTGCTGAAGATCTCCCGGGGCCAGAACGCACTCTGGACCAAGGGTGGCCTGCAATACGCGCCGCCGATCCGCTGACGCGGCGCGACGATCTGGAATCTGAGGGAACGATCGGCGACGGCGCAGGCCGTCGCCGGCTCATTGGCCGCCATAAAGACCAAAAAAGGGCGTAACAGGTGTCGACCATTCCGATCACGACGGCAAAACCGGGCAAAGCCTCGCTGTTCTACGATCCCAAGATCAGGGGGTATGTCTATCAGCTCGCCCTGGTGGCGATCGTCGGCTTCCTGATCTACTCGGCGGCCTCCAATGCGATCGAGAACCTGCGGGCGCAGAAGATCGCCTCGGGTTTCGGCTTCTGGCACAACGCCGCCGGCTTCGACGTCAATCAGAAGCTGATCCCGTTCAGCGCGTCGGGCTCGACCTATGGCCAGGCGTTTTTCGTCGGCCTGCTGAACACGCTGCTGGTCGCCTCGATCGGCATCGTGCTCTCGACCTTCCTCGGCTTCTTCGTCGGCGTCGCCAGGCTGTCCAGCAACTGGGTGCTGGCGAAGCTCGCGATGATCTATGTCGAGGTCATCCGCAACCTGCCGCTGCTGCTGCAACTGTTCTTCTGGTACAATGCCGTGCTGAAGCCCCTGCCGGACGCACGCAACTCGATCGCGTTGCCGGGCAGCATCTTCCTCAACAACCGCGGCCTGATTCTCCCGAACCCGCAATTCGCGCCGGCCTTCCAGGCGGTCGTGATCGCGTTCTTCATCGCGGTCGTCGTTGCGATCGCGTTCTATATCTGGTCGAAGAAGCAGCAGGAGCGCACGGGGACGCAGTATCCCAACGGCCTGATCACGCTCGCGCTGATCCTCGGCGTGCCGCTGCTGGTGTATTTCACCGCCGGGCAGCCTTTGTCCTTCGACCTGCCGCAGCAGGGCCGCTTCAATCTCACCGGTGGCCTGCAGATCTATCCCGAGTTCGTGGCCCTGCTCATCGGCCTGACGACCTACACCGCCGGCTTCATCGCCGAGGTGGTGCGCGCCGGCATCCTCGCCGTCTCGAAGGGGCAGACGGAGGCCGCCAATGCGCTGGGACTGCGCGCCGGCCCGACGCTGAAGCTCGTGGTGATCCCGCAGGCGATGCGCGTGATCATTCCGCCGCTGACCTCGAACTATCTGAATCTGACGAAAAACTCGTCGCTGGCTGTCGCGATCGGCTATCCCGATCTCGTGCAGGTCTTCACCGGCACGGTCTTGAACCAGACGGGCCAGGCGCTCGAGGTCGTCGCCATCACCATGGCGGTCTATCTGACGATCTCGCTCGTGACGTCGCTGTTCATGAACATCTACAACAAGCGCATGGCGCTGGTGGAACGGTGAGGGCGCCACGATGACCGACGCAACGCTCGAAAACGCACCCCACGCCTTCGTCCGCAGGGAGACGCTGCAACAGGAGGCCGCGCCGCTGTCCGTGGCCGGTCCCGTCGCCTGGGTCCGGAACAACCTGTTCTCCGGGCCGGTCAACTCGCTGATGACACTGGTCTGCCTCTACATCGTGGTGACCAGCGTGCCGGACCTGGTGCGCTTCTATTTTATCGACGCGGTCTGGAGCGGGACCAACCGGGACGCCTGCCTCGCCGATAAGGTCGGCCGGCCGGTCGGCGCCTGCTGGGCCTATATCGCCGATCGCTTCCAGTACTTCATCTACGGCTCCTACCCGGTGCAGCAGCGCTGGCGCGTCAACATCGTCTTCGTGATGTTCGCGCTGGCCGTGGTCTGGATGCTCTGGGACAGCGCGCCTCTGAAGAAAGTGGGCGCCTTCTTCTTCTTCGTCATGCTGCCGATCAGCGCCTATCTGCTGCTGCTGGGCGGCGATGGCGCCGAGAGCTTCCTGCGTTTCCTGATCCTGCTGACCTTCGCGCTGGCGGCGCTCTACATGGTCCTGTCCTTTGTGCCGAGCCTCGCCCGGTTCTGGACACCGCCGGCGCTGCTGGCAGTCGAGCTAACGGCGCCACCCTGGCAGCGCTTCTACCGGCCCAAGCGGCTGATCCTGATGGCGATGGTGATCTTCGGCCTGATCGCAGTGCTGGCCAATTCGGCCGGGCTGCCCAGGGTCGACACCGGCCTGTGGGGCGGCATGATGGTGACCTTCCTGATCGCGGCGGTCGGCATCGTGTTCTCGCTGCCGCTCGGCGTCATCCTGGCGCTGGGGCGGCGGTCGCGCCTGCCGATCATTCAGTTGATGTCGGTGATCTTCATCGAGTTCGTGCGCGGCGTGCCGCTGATCACCGTGCTGTTCATGGCCAACACCATGCTGCCGCTGTTCGTGCCGCAGGAGTATTCGCCAGACCGCCTGCTGCGCCCGCTGATCGGCGTCGCGCTGTTTGCGGCCGCCTATATGGCAGAGGTGATCCGCGGCGGCCTGCAGGCGATCCCGAAGGGCCAGTATGAAGGTGCGATGTCGCTGGGCCTCGGCTACTGGCAGATGATGCGGCTGATCATCCTGCCGCAGGCGCTGCGGATCGTGATCCCGGGCATCGTCAACACCTTCATCGGGCTGTTCAAGGATACGACGCTGGTCACCATCGTCGGCATCTTCGACTTCCTGAGGACGATCGAGGCGACGCTGGTCGATCCGACCTGGGCGACGCCGACCACCCGCGCGACGGGCTATGCCTTCGCCGCGATATTCTATTTCCTGTGTTGCTGGGGCATGTCGCGCTACTCGATCGCAGTCGAGAAGCGCCTCGCCGCCGGCCAGAGACGTTGAGAGGGATTACGATCATGGCAATGGCAGACATGAAGACGACGGATTCGCGCCCCGCGGCCCTCAAGCCGACCTCGCTGAACACGCCGACGGCGGTCGAGATGGTCGGCGTCAACAAATGGTATGGCGAATTCCACGTGCTGCGCGACATCAACCTGAAGGTCGAGCGTGGCGAGAAGCTGGTGATCTGCGGCCCGTCCGGCTCGGGCAAATCGACGATGATCCGCTGCATCAACCGGCTGGAAGAGCACCAGAAGGGCTCGATCATCGTCGACGGAACCGAATTGACGAACGACCTGAAGAAGATCGACGAGATCCGCCGCGACGTCGGCATGGTGTTCCAGCACTTCAACCTGTTCCCGCATCTGACGATCCTCGAGAACCTGACGCTCGCGCCGATCTGGGTCCGCAAGATGCCCAAGAAGGACGCCGAGGAGATCGCGATGCACTATCTCAAGCGCGTCAAGATCCCCGAGCAGGCCGCCAAGTACCCCGGCCAGCTTTCGGGCGGCCAGCAGCAGCGCGTGGCGATCGCCCGCTCGCTGTGCATGAGCCCCAAGATCATGCTGTTCGACGAGCCGACCTCGGCGCTCGACCCGGAAATGGTCAAGGAGGTGCTCGACACCATGGTGTCGCTGGCCGACGAGGGCATGACCATGCTTTGCGTCACCCATGAGATGGGCTTCGCCCGTCAGGTCGCCGACCGCGTGATCTTCATGGATGCCGGGCAGATCGTCGAGATGAACAAGCCCGACGCGTTCTTCAAGAATCCCCAGCACGAGCGCACCAAGCTCTTCCTGAGCCAGATCCTGCACTGACGACCAGAGCGGGCGTCGGCGCAAAGCCTCGCCCGCCCCTTGGCTCCGCCCGACGACCTTTCGGGGGGCGGGTGTCTGTCAGGCCGTTCCGCTGCCGCTGCGGAACAATGCCGTCTGCCAGGGGTTTTCCTCCCAAATCGGAGGAAGTCCATGAAGCTTTTCATCCCCGCGCTGCTGGCCGCCCTGGTCGTGACAAGCGGCGCCTATGCCCAGTCGATCAACATCGGACCCGGCGGCGTCCAGGTCGATCCCCGCTCGCCGCGTGACCGCGCCATCGAGCGCGATATCCGGCGCGAGGAGCGGGCCCGCGAACGCGGTCGCTACGAGCGCGTGCGCGGTCGCGGCGACTGCCGGACCGTGACCACGGTGCGCGAGACGCGTCGTGGCGAGGTTCGCAGCACCGAGCGCGTCTGCGAGTGATCGATCCAAGGTGATCAAACAAAGGCCCGCCGCGCGACAGCGCGGCGGGCCTTTTTCGTGGCGGCGTAGGGCGTCAGGAGGCCTTCTACTTGCCGTCGCGGGCCTTGACGGCCGTATCCGGGAAATCGCTGAACAGGCCGTCGATCCCGAGCGCTAGGAAGGCCTTATATTCCGCGGCCGGATCGCCGGCGAAGGTCGAGGCGAGGCGCTTGGGCTCGTTGCGGAAGGTCCAGCTGTGGACCAGCAGCCCCACGGCATGGGCGTTTTTCACCACATCGGTCGGCGGCAGGAGAACGCGGTCGCGTTCGTCGATCGCGCCGTCCTTGTTCAAATCCTGCGGCTTGCCATCGGCGCCGATGACCTGCTTGCCGGCCATCAGATAGGGCTTCCAGGGCGCGATGATATCCGCATAGGTCGCCACCTCCTTCAGTCCCTCGGGGGTGACGAGGTCCTTGAAGCTGCGCTTGTCGCCGGTGACGACGAAGTCATAGGGTTTGTCGAAGGGGGCGGCGAGCACGATGCCGCCATCCTTGTCGACATCGTCGGCATCGACGAGTTGCGACAGCCGCACCTGCGTCTTGCCGCGCAGATACTTCAGATTGGCCGTCTCGAAGCTCTGGATGATGACGGGCGCCAATCTGTCGGTCCAGCCGGCCGCCTTCAGCATGTCGAGCAGCCGGTCTTCGAGCGGCAGGCCGATGGCGGCATGGAAGATCGGGTGCTTGGTCTCGGGATAGACCCCGATGGTGCGGCCGAGCCTGGTGCTTTCCGCCTTGGCGAGATCGATGACCTCCTGGAAGGTGGGGATCTCGTATTTGCCGTTATGCGATGCGTCGCGATCGGCGAAGGCCTGCTTGGCGCGCAGTGTCTTGATTTCGGCCAGCGTGAAGTCGCCCGCGAACCAGTCCGTCGTTTCGATGCCGTCGACCTTGCGCGTGGTCTTGCGGCTGGCGAATTCCGGGCGGGTGGCGACATCCGTCGTGCCGCTCATCATCGGCTCGTGCCGGGCAACCAGCACGCCGTCCTTCGTCGCGACGAGATCGGGCTCGATGAAGTCGGCGCTCTGCTCGATCGCGAGCTTGTAGGATTCCAGGGTGTGTTCGGGACGATAGCCGCTCGCGCCGCGATGGCCGACGATCAGCGCCTTCTGTCCCGTGAGCGTCGGGGCGGGGGCCGCCTGGGCCCGGGCATCCTGGGGTGCAAGGACCGCCAGGCCGAAAACGGCGGCAAGGCCCGTGGAGAGCAGGGTCTTCGTCATCATGGCATCGATCCTCGGTCGCGTCGGTTGCAGGCGACCCTGATCGGGCGATGTGACAGGCTGTTGAAGGGGCCGAATGCCTCCCTGCGGTTCACACGGCAGGGAGCCGACGATGTCAGCGGCGCGGGCCGTTCTCGAGCGTGGACTTGGCGTCGAGACGCTTGGCGGGCGGCGGCGTCAGGTCGGGCGCGGGCTGCGTGGCGCAGGCGCCGAGCGCAAGCGCGATCAGGGAAACGAGAGCGATACGGCTGGCGCGCTGCATGGGACGGGACCTTTTGTTGCAAGAGGCTGTTGCCTCGTGTTTCAGCCTGTGGAAGGACCGCGTCAAGAGTATGTCGTGCGGTCCGCCATGATCGAGCGTCATGTTTGAAATCATCCAAGTTCGTGTTGCCTCGGCCCCGTTGCCGCTGCGTTGCCCAGAAGCCGGTTCCAGGACCAGCCGACCAGAGCCGCTCAACCCCATGACCCCATCACAGCCATGACGCCTGCCGCCCGCATCAGCGCCGCCATCGAGGTGCTCGACGACATCATCCAGCGCCGCCGTCCGGCGTCGGATGCGCTCAAGGACTGGGGCCTGTCGCGCCGCTTCGCCGGCTCGAAGGATCGGGCCGCAATCGCGTCGCTGGTCTATGACGCGCTGCGCCGCAAGGCCTCCAGCGCCTTCGTGATGGGCGCCGAGACGCCCCGCGCGCTCGTGCTGGGCATGCTGGCGCGGCTGCGTGGCATGGGCCTTGAGGAGATCGCCGCCCTGTTTTCGGGCGAGCACCATGCGCCGGCGCCGCTGGAGAGCGAAGAGGTGGACAGCCTCGTTTCGCTCTCGCTCTCCGGAGCGCCCGACTGGGTCCGCGCTGATGTTCCCGAATGGCTCTGGCCGGCTTTTGAGACGGCGTTCGGGGCCGATGCAGTGGCTGAGGGGGAGGCTCTCGCCGCGCGCGCGCCCATCGACATCCGCGTCAACCGGCTGAAGACCACGCGCGAGGCTCTGCAGGCGGAGCTCGCCCATGCCGAGCCGGAGCTCGGGGCCTGGTCGCCCGACATGCTGCGCTTCCAGCCCGGTCCCGACGGGCGCGGCCCCACCCTGCAATCGGAAGCCGCCTTCTTCGCCGGCGGCTTCGAGATCCAGGACGAGGGCTCGCAGCTCGTCACGCTTCTGGCAGGCGCCAGACCTGGCCAAACCGTCATCGACCTGTGCGCCGGGGCAGGGGGCAAGACCCTGGCGCTGGCGGCGCTGATGGAGAACCGGGGGCGGCTCTTCGCCACCGATCTCGACGCTCGCCGGCTGGCGCCGTTGCATGAGCGGCTGGCGCGCTCTGGCGCCTCGATCGTCGAGATCCGCGTCCCGCGCTCGCGCGGCCACGAGCCGTTGGCTGATGTCGAAGGCCAGGTCGACCTCGTGCTGGTCGATGCGCCCTGCACCGGCTCGGGCACCTGGCGTCGTAACCCTGACGCGAAATGGCGGGTGCGGCCGGGCGCGCTGGCCGAGCGCGTCAAGGACCAGGCTGAGGTGCTGGCGCGAGCCGCGCGGCTGGTGAAGCCGGGCGGGCGGATCGCCTACATCACTTGCTCGGTGCTGCCCGAGGAGAACGACGCGGCGGTGGCAGCGTTCCTGGCGCGGCAGGCGGGCTTTGCCCTCGTTACGCTGGAGCAGATCCTGGGCGAGGCGGAAGGCGATGTCAGTCTGCTGGCGCGGTTTGCGACCGCGCATGGCGTGCAGTTCTCGCCGAAGCGGACCGGAACCGACGGTTTCTATCTGGCCTGCGTCCAGCGCCAGAACTGACTCGCGAAACAGGCCGTTGCACGCCATCGCGCGATGGCTTAACCGAGCGCGATGACGAGCGCTCAGCCCCATCACGACTCCATCCTCATCATCGATTTCGGCAGCCAGGTGACGCAGCTGATCGCGCGGCGCATCCGCGAGATCGGCGTCTACTGCGAGATCGCCCCGTTCCAGTCGGCCTCCGAGGCGTTCCAGCGGCTGAAGCCCAAGGGCGTGATCTTCTCGGGCGGGCCGGCCTCGGTGCCCGACGAGGGCTCGCCGCGCGCGCCGCAGGAGGTGTTCTCGACCGGGCTGCCGGTGCTGGGCATCTGCTACGGTCAGCAGACCATGGCGCAGCAGCTCGGCGGCACCGTCGAGAGCGGGCATGCTGCCGAATTCGGCCGCGCCGATGTCGAGATCGTCACGCCGTCGGCGCTGTTCGAGGGCATCTGGGAGGAGGGCGGTCGCTACCCCGTCTGGATGAGCCATGGCGACCGCGTCACGCAGTTGCCCGCCGGCTTCACCGTCAAGGCGACCTCGGAGAACGCGCCCTATGCGGTGGCGAGCGACGAGGCGCGGCGCTTCTACTCGACGATGTTCCACCCCGAGGTCGTGCACACGCCCGATGGCGGCAAGCTGCTGCGCAACTTCGTCGTCACCATCTGCGGCTGCACGCCGGACTGGAGCATGTCGGCCTATCGCGCCGAGATGCAGAAGAAGATTCGCGACCAGGTCGGCATCGGCCGCGTCATCTGCGGGCTGTCGGGCGGCGTCGATTCCGCCGTGGCGGCGGTCCTGATCCATGAGGCGATCGGCGACCAGCTCACCTGCGTCTTCGTCGATCACGGGCTGATGCGGATGAACGAGGCGGAGGAGGTCGTGCGCCTGTTCCGCGACCACTACAACATCCCGCTCGTGCATGTTGAGGCGGAGGAGCTTTTCCTGTCGGAGCTCGCCAAATGCGGCGCCGATCCGGAGGCCAAGCGCAAGACCATCGGCCGGCTTTTCATCGACGTCTTCGACGCCGAGGCCGCCAAGATCGGCGGCGCGGACTTCCTCGCCCAGGGCACGCTCTATCCCGACGTGATCGAGAGTGTGTCCTTCTCGGGCGGTCCCTCCGTCACGATCAAGAGCCACCACAATGTCGGCGGCCTGCCCGAGCGCATGAAGATGCAGCTCGTTGAGCCGCTGCGCGAGCTGTTCAAGGACGAGGTCCGGGTGCTCGGCCGCGAGCTCGGCCTGCCCGAGGCGTTCGTCGGCCGCCACCCCTTCCCGGGGCCGGGGCTGGCCATCCGCTGCCCGGGCGAGATCACGCGCGAGAAGCTCGACATCCTGCGCAAGGCCGATGCGATCTATCTCGAGGAGATCCGCAAGGCCGGGCTCTACGACGTGATCTGGCAGGCTTTTGCCGTGCTGCTGCCGGTGCGCACCGTCGGCGTGATGGGCGACCACCGCACCTACGACCATGTCTGCGCCCTGCGCGCCGTGACCTCGGTCGACGGCATGACGGCGGATTTTTACCCCTACGACATGGCTTTCCTCGGCCGCACGGCGACGCGCATCATCAACGAGGTCAAGGGCATCAACCGCGTCGTCTACGACGTCACCAGCAAGCCGCCGGGCACGATCGAGTGGGAGTGAGCCTTCCTGCGGCGAGGCCGCATGGCCACGCCCGCTATATTCCCGCAGGCGCAGGACACCGCACGATGATGAGCCTTCCCTTCTTCGGCCTTCTCGCCGGCTTCGGCTTCGTCGTCGCCGGTCGGCGCACCCCGGCGCTGCTGCTCTGGGCCGTGTCCATGGTCGCGATGCTGGTGCTGTTCCGGCTGCACATCACCGACCCGCTGACGATCGTGCTGTGAGGGCCCGGCGGTGACCTCCTCCGTCTCACGCGCGCTCAATGCCTTAGGCCTGCTCGCGGTCAGCCTCGTGCTGATCGCCGCCTTCCTCGACCAGTTCCTGCTCGGCGAACTGCCGTGTCCGCTCTGCCTGTTGCAGCGCGTCGGCTTCATGGGCGCGGCGCTGGGGCTGGCCTTGAACGTCAGATTCGGCCCGCGCCCGAGCCACTACGCCGTCACCATGCTCGCAGCCTGTTTCGGGGGCATGGTCTCGATTCGCCAGATCCTCGGGCATATCGTGCCGGGCACAGGGACCTATGGCAGCGCCATCCTCGGGCTGCACTATTACACTTGGGCGCTCATCGTCTTCGGCGCCATCGTGCTGGGCTGCACCGTCCTGCTGTTCTTCGAGCGCCAGTTCGCGGCGCCCGACGCGGCGCATTCGCGCGTCACGACGTTGGGGTTCGCGATCGTGGCGCTCGCAGCCGTCCTCGCGCTCGCCAATGGGGTCTCGACCGTGCTGGAATGCGGCGCAGGGCTCTGCCCCGACAACCCGGTGGTCTACGAACTGCTGCAGGGGCTGGCGCGGCCTTAGCCGATGCCGCTTGCCAAACCGCGCGTCCGGCGGCAATGACTGCGGTAGGGAAGGGTGGCCGAGTGGTTTAAGGCAGCGGTCTTGAAAACCGCCGTGGGTGCAAGCCCACCGTGGGTTCGAATCCCACCCCTTCCGCCAGACCCATCCGCAATTTGCATTGCCTCTTTTTGCCGCGGCGCAGGGCTCATCTACCTCGCCCCGCGCCGTCAAGAGGGAACGGTTCGGCCCGTTGCCGCCCAGACACGGCGCCCGCAAAAATGGCGCCGCTGTGGAACGGGTTGACAGATGCCGCATTTCCGACACCTTTGTGCCCGCTCAAGGGCGGGCGGGGATCAGCCCGTTAACGCTGTCGCGAGTCGGCGACGGGCGCTAACGATCCCTTAACAGGATTGACCGAAAACTCTGGCTTCGCCGCTGTCGCGGCTCGGCCGGCTTATAAGAGTTTGCGGCGCAGAAAGCGGAACGACGGCATGATGCGAGGCGCTCGCCCTTCGGCACCGGACACCCTTTCCGCCGCGACCGATCCGGGCCCCGCTTTGCCTTCGACGCCCATCGCCACGCGCGCCCTGCGCCTCGGCTGCGTCGCTCTCGCCGGCCTCTTCCTCGCCAATTGCGCCAACGACCAGGTCGCCCGTCGCGGCAAGTCCAAGGAAATCGGCGCGTTCCCGCAGGCCAAATACGGCCCCGCCAGCCCCCGCGTCGTCGCCGAGGGCGAGGACGTGCCCAAGGGGGGCGGGCGCCAGATGATCGGCAAGACCTATTCCGTCGCCGGCAAGCGCTACACGCCCTATGACAAGCCCGTCGGCTACACAGCGGTGGGTACCGCCTCCTGGTATGGCGAGGCCTTCCATGGCCGCCGCACCGCCAATGGCGAGGTCTATGATCGCCAGGGCATTAGCGCCGCGCATCCGACCATGCCGCTGCCCGCCTATGCCCGCGTCACCAACATGCTGAACAACCGCTCGATCATCGTGCGTGTGAACGATCGCGGGCCCTATCATGGCGGCCGGGTGATGGACGTCTCGCAGAAGACCGCCGAGGCGCTCGCCTTCCGCCATCTTGGCACGGCCCGCATCAAGCTCGAATATCTCGGCCAGGCCTCGCTCGCCGGCTCCGACGACAAGCTCCTGCTGGCGACGCTGCGCACCGACGGCCAGCCGGCCGCCATCCCGGGCACCAGCGCCCGTACGATGGTCGCAAGCGCCGCTCCGGTTGGCGCCGGTCGCTCGCAGAGCGCCGATCTCGACGAGGCGCAGCCCGAACAGGCGGTCGAGCCGGCGGTTTCGCGGCCGGTCGCGGCCAGCTACGCCACGGCCTCTGCTTCTCCGGTTCCCGCAGCCGCCCAAGCCTATGCCCCGCAGGGCTATGCGACCGCGTCAGTCGAGTCCGTCCGGACGATCGCGCCGAGCGCGCCTATCGCGGCTTCGCTGGTTTCGACCTCGGCCGGCGTCCCAGTCAGCGGCGTGAGGCTCCCGCCGAGCCGCCCCTTCGATCTCGACACCATCGCCAATGCCGGCAAGCCGGTTGCGGTTCCCGCAGTGATCCGGTCGACGCTGCCGCCCAGCCGCGGCTCCGTGGCGAGCCTGTTTGCCGCGCCCGATCGCGCGCCGACGCAGCGTTTCTCGGCCTCGCACCCGTTCAACCGCGCGCTTGCGCCGCAGCCCCTGCAGCCGCTGTCGCGGAATTGACCCGGCCTGGCCTTGACCGGCCGCGCCTGGCTCTGCTTCAGATCGTCCATGCGCGCGGTTCGACGATCCTCTGACAGGCTTTGGTCCGTCCCGGCCGCGGGGCGGCGTATGCGTGGCGCCATCGCGCGGGGCGTCATCCTGGCCGCGGCGTTCGTCGCGATCCTTCCGGTGTCCCGCGTCCTCGCGCAGGGCTTCCAGTCCCCCGCGCCTTTCGCCGTGCTGCTCGATTCGGCCAGCGGCACCGTTCTCTACGAGAAGGCGGCCGACGAGCTGATGGCGCCGGCCAGCCTCGCCAAGATCGCGACCGCGCTGGTCGCCTTCGAGGAGATCGCGCAGGGCCGGCTCACCCTAGACAGTGAGATCGGCATTTCCGAGAACGCCTGGCGCAAGGGTGGCGGCGTCTCGGGCGGTTCGACCATGTTCGCTCAGCTCAACAGCCGGGTGAAGCTCTCCGATATTCTCCACGGCATCATCGTGCAGTCCGGCAACGACGCCTCGATCGCACTCGCTGAGGCCGTCGCTGGCGACGAGGCGACCTTCGCCCGGATCATGACCGAGCGGGTGCGGGCGCTCGGGCTGACCAAGTCGGTCTTCCGCAATGCAACCGGGATGGGCGATCCGCTGCAGAAGGTCACCGCGCGCGAAATGGCGCTGCTGTCCGACCACATCATCAAGACATATCCCGAGCACTACCGGATATTCGGGCAGCGCGAGTTCACCTGGAACAAGATCAAGCAGCAGAACCGCAACCCGCTGCTGGCGATGGACATCGGGGCGGATGGGCTGAAGACCGGCAATATCGACGATTCCGGGTTCGGCCTCGTCGGCTCGGCGGTGCAGAATGGGCAGCGGCTGATCGTCGTCGTCAACGGCCTCAAGACGGCGCGCGACCGCGCTAACGAATCGCGCAAGCTGCTGGAATGGGGCTTTCGCGCCTTCGAGCCGCGCAAGATCTTCGAGGCCGGCGAGATCGTCGGCGAGGCCAGCGTCTTCGGTGGCGAGAAGGGGCGCGTCGGGCTCAGGGCCAAGGGGCCGGTCAGCCTGCTGCTGCCGCGCGGCAGCGCCGACAGGCTGAGCGCGCGCATCGTCTATCGCGGGCCGCTGACCGTGCCGGTTCAGGAGGGCGCCGAAGTGGCGCGATTGCTGGTGACGCGCGGCGACGTCAAGACGCTCGATGTTCCGCTCTACGCGGCCGAGACGGTTCAGCCTGGAACCCTGCAGAGTCGGGCTCTGGATGCGCTGATGGAGGCCGCGACGGGCTGGGTCCGCAAGGCGCTGGGCCGCAGTTGAGCGCGGGCGCCGCAGCGGGACGCTTCATCACGCTCGAGGGCGGCGAGGGGGCTGGCAAGTCGACGCTGGCGCGCAGCCTGGCCGAGCGTGTCGAGGCGCTCGGCCTGCGTGCGACCGTGACGCGTGAGCCCGGCGGTTCGCCCAAGGCCGAGGCGATCCGCGAGGTTATCCTGTCGGGCAGGGTCAAGCCACACGGCCCCTTCGTCGAGGCGCTGATGTTCTCCGCCGCGCGGATCGACCATATCGACCGGCTGATCCGGCCGGCGGTTGAGCGCGGCGACTGGGTGATCTGCGATCGCTTCATCGATTCGACGCGGGCCTATCAGGGCGCGCTCGGGCGGATCGACGCGGGGCTGCTGGCCGAACTCGAGGCCGTCACGATCGACGGGCTGATGCCGGACCTGACCCTGATCCTCGATCTCGACCCTGCCATCGGGCTGGCGCGCGCCGCGCGCCGCCGCGCGCCCGGCGAAGGGACCGACCGGTTCGAGGGCGAGGCGCTGGCGTTTCATCGCACGCTCCGGCAGGCTTTCCTCGCCATCGCGGAGAGCGAGCCTTCGCGCTGCGTGGTGCTCGATGCGGCCCAGCCGCCGGCGCTGCTGGCGCAGGCGGCCTGGAGCGCGATCCGCGAGCGCCTGCCGGCGCCGCACGCCTGACGCAGTCGGTCACCATCTCGTCAAGCAAGGGCTTGCCCTGATCGGCCGGCGGGCTCAAACACGGCCCGCAGACTGATGCGGGCCGCGCAACACGAGGCGATCATGCTCCCGACGACCGACGAACCCGACCGCCTGCCTACCGCGCCGCATCCGCGCGAGACGCTGGCGCTGATCGGGCATGAGGCGCAGGAGCAGGCCTTCCTGGCGGCGCTGGCCTCGGGCCGGATGCACCATGGCTGGCTGCTGGGCGGGCCGGAGGGCATCGGCAAGGCGAGCTTCGCCTATCGCGCCGCGCGCTTCGTTCTGGCGGCCGGCGATCCTGCCGGTCGGGCTTCGGGCGCGACCTCGCTGGCCATGCCCGAGACCGATCCGGCAACGCGCCGCGTCATGGCGCAGTCCCACCCCGACCTGCACCTGCTTCGGCGGATCCAGAAGCCAGATGGCAAGGGCTACACCAGCAACATTCCCGTCGATGCGGTGAGGCGTGTGCTCGACCGGTTCGGGTCGAGTGCGGCGGAGGGAGGCTGGCGGGTCTGCATCGTCGATTCGGCCGAGGATATGGACCGGTCGGCCGCCAATGCGTTGCTGAAGCTGCTGGAAGAGCCGCCGCCGCGCGCGCTGTTCCTGATCGTGGCGCATGCGCCGGGCCGCATGCTGCCGACAATCCGCTCGCGCTGCCGGCTGATGACCTTTGGCGCGCTCGACGAAGCGCAGGCCGCAGAGGCCGGCCAGATCGCGCTGGAGCGGATGGGCGGGCCTTTCGACGAGTCGGCCATCCGGCGGGCCGCCCACCTCGCGGATGGTTCGGTGCGCCGCGCGCTGACCTATGTCGACCCGGAGACGCTGGCGCTGGTGGAAGCGGTGAGGGCGCGGCTCGATGCGCTGCCCGGCATCGACCTGACGGCGCTGATGGCGCTGGCCGAGGACGTCGCGGGCAAGGCCGGCGAGGGCGATTTCGCGGTGATGATCGAGACCGTGCAGAGCTGGCTCTCCGACCATCTCCACGCGCATGCTGCAGCGCAACCGGCGCGCCTTGCACCGCTGGCGGAGGTGTGGGACAAGCTGGGACGTGCGGCCCGCGACGTCGAAACCTACAATCTCGACCGCCGCCCGCTGGTGATGACCCTGTTTCATGATCTGTCGGATGCGGTCGCCCGCTCGCGCGCAGCGTGAAGCGAACCCCCGGATCGACGATGGCGACCGCCCCGAAATTCTACCTGACGACCGCGATCCACTACACCAACGGGCCGCCGCATATCGGCCACGCCTATGAGATGGTGGCCTCGGACGCGATCGCGCGTTTCAAGCGGCTCGACGGCTACGATGTCTTCGCCATGACGGGCACCGACGAGCACGGCCAGAAGGTGCAGCGCACGGCGGAGCAGAATGGGCTCTCGCCGAAGGATTTCGTCGACGGCATCGCCGACCGCTTCCAGCAGATGGAAGAGCATCTCGGCTGTTCCTTCGACCGCTTCATCCGCACGACCGACGCCGACCATCTGACCTCCACGCAAGAGCTGTGGCGCCGGATGGAGGCCAATGGCGACATCTACCTGTCGAAATATGCCGGCTGGTATTCGATCCGCGACGAGGCCTTCTACGGCGAGGAGGAGACCACGCTCCTGGCCGACGGCACGCGGCTGGGCGGGCAGGGCACGCCGGTCGAATGGGTCGAGGAGGAAAGCTATTTCTTCCGCCTGAAATCCTATCAGGATCGGCTGCTGAAGCTCTACGAGGACGTGCCGGACTTCGTCTCGCCGCCGACGCGTCGCAACGAGATCGTCTCCTTCGTGAAAGGCGGGCTCGAGGATCTCTCGATCAGCCGGACGACCTTCGACTGGGGTCTGCCCGTGCCGGGCGACCCCAAGCATGTGATGTATGTCTGGGTCGACGCGCTGAACAACTACCTGACTGGAATGGGCTTTCCCGATCCGGACAGCCCGCGCGCGCATTACTGGCCGGCCGATGTCCACATCATCGGCAAGGACATCGTCCGCTTCCATGCCGTCTACTGGCCGGCTTTCCTGATGTCGGCCGGGTTGCCCCTGCCCAAGCGCGTCTTTGGCCACGGCTTCCTGCTCTCCAAGGGCGAGAAGATGTCGAAGTCGCTCGGCAATGTCGTCGATCCCTTCGGGCTGGCCGATGCCTATGGCGTCGATCAGTTGCGCTATTTCTTCCTGCGCGAGGTCTCCTTCGGTCAGGACGGCAACTACAGCCATGACGCGATCGTGGGCCGCATCAATGCCGACCTCGCCAACGATCTCGGCAATCTCGCGCAGCGCTCGCTGTCGATGATCGCGAAGAACTGCGAGGGCAGGGTGCCGCCCTGCGGCGCGCTGACGGAGGCCGACCTGGCCATGCTGGCGCTCGCCGACGGTGCGCTGGGCAAGGCGCGCGAGGCCATGACCGACTTCGCGCTGCATGTCGTGCTGTCCGAGATCTGGGCCGTGGTGGCGGAGGCCAACCGCTATTTCGCCGCCAACGAGCCCTGGCGCCTGTCCAAGACCGACCCGGCGCGGCGTGACACAGTGCTCTATGTCACCGCCGAGGTGATCCGGCAGGTCGCGATCCTGGTCCAGCCGGTGATGCCGTCCTCGATGGCCAAGCTGCTGGATCTGCTCGGCGTCCCGGTCGACGCCCGCAGCTTCGCCGCGCTGGGCGAGGGCGGTCGGCTGGAATCGGGCACGGCCCTGCCGGCGCCGAGCGGCATCTTCCCGCGTTATGTCGAGCCCGAAGGCGGCGAGGCCGCCTGATGCTGATCGACACGCATTGCCATCTCGACTTCCCGGATTTCGCCGAGGAGCTCGACGCCTACGTCGCCCGCGCCGAGGCTGCGGGCGTCGGGCGCATGGTGACGATCTCGACCCGGGTCGCGCGCTTTCCCGCCTATGCCGCCATTGCCGAGCGCTTTGCCTCCGTCTGGTGCAGCGTCGGCACGCATCCTCATGGCGCACATGAGGAATTGGACGTCACCACCGAGCAGCTCGTCGCGCTCTCGGCGCATCCGCGCTGCGTCGCCATCGGCGAGGCCGGGCTCGATTATCACTACGACAAGAGCCCGCGCGAGGCGCAGGCCCAGGGTTTGCGCGTGCACATCGCCGCTGCCCGCATCACCCAGCTGCCGCTCGTCATCCATGCCCGGCAGGCCGATGACGACATGATCGCGATCTTGCGCGAGGAGATGGGGAAGGGCGCCTTCCCCGCGATCCTGCACTGTTTCACCGCAGGCGAGGCGCTGGCGATGGCCGGCGTCGAGCTAGGGCTCTATGTCTCCTTCTCCGGCATCCTGACCTTCAAGACCTCCGAGGAGCTGCGCCGCATCGCACGCATGGTGCCGCCAGACCGGCTTCTGGTCGAAACCGACGCGCCCTATCTCGCGCCGGTGCCGTTCAGGGGCAAGCGCAACGAGCCGTCCTATGTCGTTGAGACGGCAAAGGTTCTGGGAGACGCCATCGGCCTGTCCTTCGACGAGGTCGCGGCCCTGACCACGGCCAATGCCCGCCGCTGCTACTGGAAGATGGACCATGCCGCGCCCGTGGCGCGCGTGGCCTGAGCCGCATCGACATGGCGTATGCCCTGACCATCCTTGGCTGCGGTTCCTCCGGCGGCGTGCCCAAGCCCGGCACGGGCTGGGGCGCCTGCGACCCGGCCGAGCCGAAGAACCGGCGGCGGCGCTGCTCGATCCTGGTCGAGCGGGTCCAGGCTGCCGGGACGACCCGGTTGCTCGTCGACACCTCGCCGGATCTGCGCGACCAGCTCGTCGACGCCGGCGTGCCCGATCTCGACGGCGTGCTGTTCAGCCATGATCACGCCGACCACACGCATGGCATCGACGATCTGCGCTCGCTGGTGCTGCACAACCGCCGCCGCATCATCGTCCATGCCGATGCAAGGACGACGCACTCGCTGCTGTCGCGTTTCGCCTATCTCTTCCAGACCCCGGCGGGCAGCATGTACCCGCCGGTGCTCGACCTGCGACCGCTGACGGCCGGCGCTGCGGTCACCGTCACGGGCGCCGGGGGCGACATCGTCGCGCTGCCGTTCGCCGTCGAGCATGGGCCTGGCTATGAGGCGTTGGGCTTCCGGTTCGGCAATGTCGGCTATCTGCCCGATGTCAGCCTGATCCCGCCGCAAGCGAAGCGCGCGCTCGCGGACCTCGACATCCTGATCCTCGATTGCCTGCGCGAAGCGCCGCATCCGAGCCATTTCAACATCACCCAGACGCTGGCGACCATCGCGGAACTGAAGCCGAAGCGCACGATCGTCACTGATCTGCATTCGGATCTCGATTATCGTCGTCTTTCCAGCCTGTTGCCCGATGATGTCGATGTGGCGTTCGATGGCATGCGGATCACGTTCGGAGGCCAGATGGAGCCTGCGATGTCCAATGGGATAGCCATTTAAGTTCCATAATATGTCTTATGCGAATCGGAGATCCAGTGGCTCGGCTGGCTTTCCGACCGAGGTCTCTGGTGCCGCCCGAAACCGTAAGGCTCCGTGGCATCGGCCTATCACGGCGTGGCCCACTGCCCTTCAGCTGGGACGGACCTGTCTCGCCAGGGCCAACAGGGCGATCGCCGCGACGCCCGAGAAGGCGATCAGCAGCAGGAGGCTGGGGACCTGCCCAGCGCGCTCGATCAGCACCGCGAAGGCGAGCGGCGCCGCGGCCTTGATCACCAGACCGGGCGCCGACAGCTTCCCCAGCATCGCGCCGTAGCCTGCGGGTCCAAACAGCTGCAGCGGGACGGTTCCGCGCACGATCGAACTCAGGCCCATGCTCGTGCCGTAGGCGATCGCGAAGAGTCCGGCGAGCGTGGCCGTCATGCCGCCCGCCAGAAGCAGCCCGAACCCCAGAGGCATCAGCATGGCGGAGACCCAGGCCGTGGTCACCGGCTGGATGCCGGCGCCGAAGAGCATCTCGACCAGCCTCCCCGCGACCTGGGACGGCCCCACCATGGCCCCGATCCCGACCGCGACGGCCGCGGTGAGACCAAACCCCTGCAGCATCGTCAGCATATGCACCGACATCGCCGACATGACGAAGCCCTGCAGCGAAAACGCCAGCGCCAGCAGCAGGAAGGCGCGGCTGCGGGCGGCGCCTTCGAGATAGCCGTCCGGGGCGCTGTCGGGATGGCCAGCTCGCGCCGCTGCCGCCTTGTGACGGCTGCGGGCCGGCAGCAGCGCAAGGTGCAGGGGCAAACAGAGGACGAGGTAGCCAAGCGCGTAGATCTGATAGATCGCACGCCAGTCGAAAGTGGTCAGAAGAGCCGTGGTCAATGGCCAGAACAGCGTCGAAGCGAACCCGCCGATCAGGGTCAGCTTGCTGATGGCGCGTCGGGCGCCGGTGCCGTTGACCTGCGTCAACGCGGTGAAGGCGGCATCGTAGAGGACTAGCGTCGAGACGATCTCGAGCGCGATCATGGCCGAAAAGAAGCTGACCGGCCCGCGCGCCTCCGACAGGGCGTAGAGCGATGCGGCCGCCAGGACGCTTCCCAGGCTCATCATCGCCCTGGTGCCGTAGCGGTCGATCAGGCGCCCGGCCGAGGGCGCGACGAGGCCGCCCGCGAGCAGCCCTGCGGCGAAGGCGCCGTAGGTCCATTCGGGCGCCCAGCCGAAGCTCTTCGTGATCTCCGGCGCGAGCACGGCGAAGGCGTAGTAGAGCGCGCCATAGCCGGCGACCTGGGTGACGCCGAGCGCCAGGATGATCCCCAGACCCGCACGCGCGGCAGTCTCGGGCAGCGGGGTGGGCAAAGCCGTCATCAGGCGGTCGCAAGCTCCGTCTCGCGGGACGGTGTCCCGCAGCCGCAGCCGCCCTCGCCGGCCGCCTTGGCCTTGGCGTCGTCGGCGCAGCAGGCCCCGCTGGAGGCCGGCGGCGGCCCGCCGCAGCAGCCTGACGCCGCGGTCGCAGCACCACCGGGCGTCGCGCTGCACACGCCGGTTTCGGGCAGGACGAGATCGACGCGCCGCGCTGCCTCATGGTCGCCGGCGATGGCCGCCACGATCGAGCGCACCTGTTCATGCCCGGTCGCCAGCAGGAAGGTCGGCGCGCGCCCGTAGGATTTCATCCCGGCGATATAGAAGCCGGCTTCGGGATGGGCCAGTTCGGCCGCGCCATGCGGGCGGACGGTGCCGCAGGAGTGTTCGTTGGGGTCGATCAGCGGCGCCAGCGCCGGCGTGCATTCCAGTGCCGGATCGAGCCCGACGCGCAGCTCGCGCAGGAAGGAGAGCTCCGGCCGGAACCCCGTGGCGACCACGAGTTCGTCCGCCGTCACGACACGGCCGTCGTCGCTGTGCAGTCGCAATTCACCGGCCAGCGCCTCGATCGCATCCAGCCGGAAGGCCGTTTCGGCGCTGACGAGGCCGGTCTCGACCAGATGGGCGATGCGCGTGCCGAGTTCGCCGCGTGCTGCGAGCTGGTCGGCCGCTCCGCCGCCGAAGGCCTTGGCGAGGCGATTGCCGCGATAGAGCCAGGTGATCTCGGTCCCCGGCGCCCTGCCCTTCAGTTCGGCCAGGGCGGCCAGCGTCCCGATGGCCGAGTGACCGCCGCCGAGCACCGCGACCCGGCGCTGCGCATAGCGCCCCGCCGCCGCGCCGAGCATGTCTGGCATGCCATAGCTGATCTGCGCCGCCGTCTCTTGCTCGCCCACGGCCTGAAGCCCCGAAGAGCCCGCCGGATTGGGCGAGAACCAGGTGCCGGACGCGTCGATCAGCGCGTCGGCGTGGGCGACTTTCTCCTCGCCCCGCTGGCGGTATCGGATGACGAAGGGCGCCTGGTCGCGCCCCACGGTGCGCACCTTGTCGTAGCCGTCGCGCGAGATGGCGACGACATCCGCCTCCAGCACGATCCGGTCGCGCAGCGCCGGGAGGCCGGCGAGCGGGACCAGATAGCGGTTCAGGAGGTCACCGCCGGTCGGATAGACGTCTGGGGGCGGTGCTGTCCAGCCTGCGGCCGATAGGATTCTGGCCGCCGCGGAGTCGACATTGTAGGCCCAGGGCGAAAACATCGGCACATGGGCCCATTGGTGCACGGCATGGCCGATCGACGGGCCGTGTTCGAAGACCAGCGGGGTCAGGCCGCGCTCGATCGCATGGGCTGCGGCCGCCAGGCCGACAGGCCCTGCCCCGATGATCGCGATGGTCCGTGGTGCAAGCCTGCTCGGCGTACTCGTCCTTGGCATGGTCGTCTCCCGCCTCTGCGGAGTGGCTGAGTTCATGAGCGCATCAGGCGGCATCGGACGCCGTCGCCTGGCAGCTCTCATCGCGGCAGCACTCGTCGACGAGAAAGCCGACGAGCGCGTTCATCACCTCGTAATTGGCACGGCAGATCAGCGTCCGGCTCTGCCGCTCCTGCGTGACGAGGCCGGCCTGTAGCAGCGCCTTCAGGTGGAATGAGAGCGTCGACTGGGCGATCTGGAGCCGCTGCTGGCAATCGCCGACGGCGAGGCCGCCCCGCCCTGCCCTCACCAGCAGCCGATAGAGCGCGAGCCGGGTCGGGTTGCCCAGCGCCTCGAGCCGCATGCTGGCTTCGTTCGTGTCCATGAAGCGAGGATGGCGCGCACCGGAACGGCCGTCAAGCGATATTTCTGGATTTATCGAATTATAGGATCGGCTCGCTGGTCCGAGCCCGTGTCGTCAAACCAGCACGGCCTGGTCGCTGAGATGGACGAGCTTGCCGGCCGCGATCACGGCGACGACGCGCGGGTGCTCCCTGTCCTCGACCAGGATCAGATCGGCGCGCTTGCCGGGGGCGATGACGCCACGATCGTCGAGCCCGAAGGCCCTCGCCGGCGCGGTGGACACCAGCGACCAGGCTTTCTCGAACGACGCGGCGCCGCTGCGCGCCAGGAGAAAGGGCGCCAGCAGGAGCGCCGGGTAATAATAGTCCGAGGCGAGGATGGTGCAGAGACCGGCGCGCACCATCGCCTCCGCCGAAGGGCAACCGGTATGGGAGCCGCCGCGCACCACGTTGGGGGCTCCGAAGACGATCGCCTCGCCCATAGCGGCGGCCTCGCGCGCCGTGTCCTCGTCGATCGGGAACTCGGCGACGGCCACGCCGAGTCCGCGATACCAGCGTCGCATATCCGGCGTCATGTCGTCATGGGAGAGCATCGGCACGCCCTGCGCGCGGGCCGCCGCCGCCAGCCTTGTCAGCGAGCCCGCGACCTCGTCCTTGCGGGCGTAGACGCGTTCGACCAGAGCGGCGAAGGCCTCAGCGGTCAGCCCGGAGCGCTCGACCATCTTGCCGACCTTGTCGGGGCGATGCCGCGTCTTCAGCGTGCCTTCGGTGTGGTCGTTGAACGCCAGCAGCCCGACCTTTCCGGTCGCCAGCCAGGCGAGGATCTCGTCCTCGGCGTCGAGGTTGAAGGTTTCGTGCCGGAGGTGGAAGCGCGTATCGGCGCCGAGATCGGGCGCGAGCGCATCGATGCGCTCGAACAAGCGGCGCGCATTGGCGGCGCTGCGCAGGCCCGGTTCCCAGGACCAGGTCACGCCGTGAAAGGCCGTGGTGATGCCGCTGGCCAGCAGCGCGCGGTCGGCGTCGCGCAGGGCCAGGTCGATGTCGAAGGTGACCTTGGGGCGCGGCATGATGTGACGTTCGAAGGCGTCGCCGTGGCAATCGACGAGGCCCGGCAGCACCAGCAGGCCCGTCGCATTGAGGCGCAGAGCGTCGGACGGCGCGGGCGAGTCGAGCGCGGCGAGCGAGACGCCGTCGGTCAGGATATCGACGCGCGTCAGTTCGTCGAGCAGCGCCGTTCCGCCGCTGATGTGGATCGCCATCTCGCCGTCTCCCTGCCCCGCAGCAGCCCTCAAGTTCTCGGGCCATGACGCGCCTCGATGACGGAAGGATGACAGTCCCCGTCATTGAACCGAAGCAGATCCGTCACCGCTGCGTCATGGCGCGAGCTTACCGCCGCGGTCCAACCCAAGGAGAAACGCGATGCTGAAAAAGCTTGCCTGCGCGCTGGTCGCCGCCGCTGCATTCCTGTCCGCGCCTGTCGTCCAGGCTCAGGACGCGATCCGTTTCGCCGTGACCGACATCGACGGGGCTGAATCGCTCCAGCGCGAATTCGGGCCCTTCAAGGCGGCGCTGGAAAAGCTGACCGACGTCAAGGTTCAGTTCTTCGCGGTTTCCGGCCGCACCGCCGCCGTCGAGGCGATGGCTGCAGGCCAGGTCGATTTCGTGCTGACCGGGCCGGCCGAATATGTGGTCTTCAAGGCGCGGACCCAAGCCGTTCCCGTGGTCGGCTGGCAGCGGCCGGATTACTTCGCGCAGGTCGCCGTGCTGGCTTCCGGGCCGGTCAAGTCGGTCGCCGATCTCAAGGGCAAGACGATTTCGTTCGGCGAGATCGGCTCGACCTCGCAGCATCTGGGGCCCGCGCAGGCGCTGGCCGATGCCGGCCTGAAATACAATGTCGACTACAAGCCGATCTTCGTGAAGCGCAATGTCGCGGTCGAGGCGATGAAGCGCGGCGACATCGCCGCCATCGGCCTGAACCTCACCCATCTCCAGCGCATCCGTGAAAGCGACACCAAGACCGGCTTCTTCGTCGTGGCGCGCGGGCGCGATCTCCCCAACGACGTGATGATCGCCAGCCCGAAGGTGAAACCCGAAATCGTCGCCAAGATCCGCAAGGCGTTCCTCGATCATGGCACCGACCTGATGAAGGCGGTCGTCACCGGAACGGACGACAACCGCAAATTCGCCGGCGGCGTCTTCCTGCCAGACGTCAAGGACACCGATTACGACTATGTCCGGGCGATCTACGCCACGATCGGCATCACCGAATTCAGCAAGTTCATCGAGTGACGCCGTCGGGACCTGACGCCATTCCCGCGACGACGGGCGAGCCCTCGCCCGTCGTCGTCATTCAGGGGTTGAGCAAGAGTTTCGGCCCGCGCCCCATCCTGCAGGGTCTCGACCTGACGGTTCCGCCTGGACAATCGCTGGCGCTCATCGGCGCCAACGGAACCGGCAAATCGACGCTTCTGCGCATGATCGTGCGCCTCGCCGAAGCGGATGCGGGACGCATCTCAGTCCTCGGCGAGACGGTCGGCGATCTCCGCGGCGCCGCGCTGAAGCGGTTCAGGGCGCGCATCGGGGTCGTCTTCCAGAAGCACAACCTCGTGGCGCGCCTGAGCGCGTTGTCCAATGTGGTTCATGGCGTGCAGTCGCGGCGCTCCGGTCCGCGCACCTGGGCGCAGTCGCTGGCGACCGCCGAGGTGCGCGAGGAGGCCATGGCCTGCCTGGAAGCTGTGGGGCTCTCCGACAAGGCGCTGCAGCGAGCCGATTCGCTGTCGGGCGGGCAGTCGCAGCGCGTCGCGATCGCACGGATGCTTATGCAGCGCCCCGAACTCGTCCTGGCCGACGAGCCCGATGCCAGCCTCGATCCGCGCGCCGGCCGCGAGATCATGGAGTTGCTGTTCCGCCTGACCCGCGACAAGGGTCTGAGCCTGATTTTCGTCTCACACCACATGGCTCACGCCCTGCGCTTCGCGGACCGGATCGTGGGCCTCGGACAGGGCGGCAGCGGGGCCGTCGTCGCGTTCGATCGTCCCGCCCTGCATTGCAACGAAAGCGAACTCGCCGCCTTCTTCGAGGATGCCGACGGCACGAGCGAAGGCCGGGTGCAGGCCGCCCTGCCGGTGGAGGCGCTGACATGAGCCTGTCCGCCTCCCCTCGCCTCGCCGCGACGACCGACCGCTTCGCCCGGCCGAGCGCCGCCGCCTTCATCGGTTCGTTCCTCGCTCTGGCGCTGGTGATCTGGTCTTTCAGCGGCTCCGAGCTTTCGGCCGAGAAGCTGATCAGGGGCGTGCCCTATATGGGCAACATCATCGGGCGGATGTTTCCGCCGGACCTGTCGCGGCTCGATTCGATCCTGTGGTCGTTGGCCACCACGTTCCAGATGGCGGTATCGGGCTGCGTGCTGGGCCTGATCCTGAGCTTTCCCTTGGCGGTACTGGCGGCCGACGGGCTCTCGCCTCATCCGATCGTGCGGACGCTCGCCCGCGGGCTGATCGCGTTCTTCCGCACCGTTCCGGACCTGATCTGGGCGCTGTTCTTCGTCATCGCCGTCGGCCTGGGCCCCGCAGCCGGCGTGCTGGCGCTGATGATCGACACGATCGGCTATGCCGGGCGCTTCTTCGCCGAGGCGATGGAGGAAACCGACAAGGGCCCGCGCGAGGCGCTCTCCGCCATCGGCGCCAACAAGACCGGGCTGATCTTCTCGGCGGTGGTGCCCAACGCCATGCCGTCCTTCATCGCCACCGCGCTGTTTTGCGTGGAAAAGGCGACGCGGGCGTCCGTCGTTCTCGGGCTTGTGGGCGCCGGCGGCATCGGCGTCGAGCTCAAGGTCGCCTTCGATCTGTTCGACTACGACACGGCGCTGACGATCATCCTGGCGGTGTTTGCGCTGGTCGTGGCCGTCGAACAGGTGGGCGGTTCGCTGCGGCGGCGCATCCTTTAGGCGGACTGGATCCGGCGATAGGCGTAGTAGCGCCGGGGCGGAACGCCGGTCGGCAGTGCGACCGGCTCCAGCGCCGGGTGGTCGATCGCCCAGCCGCTCAGCACCAGTGCGTCGGGGAGAGCCAGCGCCGCGACATGGTCCGGCAGCCAGGCGAACAGGATGCGGTCGCAGTCGGGCACGCCGGTGGTCACATCGACATGGATCAGCGCCGCGCTGGCGCCATGGCGTGCGGCGAAGGCCGGCAGCGTCAGCGCCATGTCGCCCTCGATCAGAAAACCGGCCGGCGGCATCGAAGCAGGATTGGGGCTGACATCGCGCTCGAAGACATGGATCTCGCGATCCGGCAGAATCTCCCGCAGATGATCGTAGGTCCGGCCATTGCCGAGCCCGAGTTCAAGAACGAGCCCGGGCTTGCCGGCGATCGCGCTTGCGGCCCAGTCCAGCATGCGGCGCTGAGCCTCGAGCCGGCGGATGAAACTGTCGAGGCGGCTCATGTAATCATCGTTTCCGTGCATCCGCGATCCCGCATAGCAGCCTGATCGGCAGGCCCGATACCCCCCTCCCAATGACAGGCTTGTCAGGATCACCGACGAATGCGCTAATCCGCCGTGATGATCGTCTTCCTGGCAAGCGGGGGGACCGGCGGCCGCCAAGAGCCGCTTCGAACAGTCTCAGGGAGGTATCCGTTTCCATGACCACGTCACGTTCTTGCGTCGCGCTCGCGGTTGCGACTGTGTTCGCCGTCGGCCTCGCCGGCGGCGCCCAGGCGCAGGCCTGGCCGCAACGGCCGATCACTTTCATCGTGCCCTTCCCGGCCGGCGGCGGCACCGACGCCTTCGCCCGTCCGCTGGCCGCCCAGCTCGACCAGCAGCTCGGCCAGCGCATCATCATCGAGAATCGCGGCGGGGCCGGCGGGACGGTCGGCGCCTCGGCAGCCTCCAAGCTCGCCCCCGATGGCTACGGTTTCTTCGTCGGCGCGGCGCACCACGCCATCGCCCCGGCGCTCTATCCGAAACTCGACTACAACATCCAGACCGACTTCATCCCGATCGCGGTGATCGCCCAGCCGCCTCAGGTCATCGTCGTCCACCCGAAGGTGGAGGCCAAGACGGTGGCCGAGCTGATCGCCTACGCCAAGGCGAACCCCGACAAGCTGAACTACGCCTCGGCCGGCAACGGCACGACGCATCATCTCGCCGGCGAGCTGTTCAAGCTGCAGACCAAGACGAACCTGACCCATGTCCCCTATCGCGGCGCGGGTCCGGCGCTGCAGGACATCGTCGCCGGGCAGGTCGATGTGCTGTTCGACGGCCTCGGCTCTTCGGCGCCCCAGATCCAGAGCGGGCGCCTGCGCGGGCTCGCCGTCGCGGCAGCCACACGCTCGGACGCCATCCCCGACGTGCCCACGGCCAAGGAAGCCGGTCTCGAAGGATACGAGGTAGCTACCTGGTATGCGCTCTGGGCGCCCAAGGGCACGCCGCCGGAGATCGTCACCCGGATGCGCGCCGAGATCGCCAAGGCGCTCGCCTCGCCCGCGATCTCGGAAGCCTGGAAGAAGAACGGATCACCGATTCCGACACTCGCCGGCGACGATTTCGGCAAGTTCCTGACCGCCGAGATCGCGCGCTGGGGGAAGGTCGTGACGGAGGCGCAGGTCAAGCTCGAATGACCCCCGGGGCCGGCCCTGCCTGCCCTGCCCTCACGGTTCTGATACATCCTCATCGCCCGCGCCGTCGATCACGGCGCGGGCGATCGTCATCGGGAAGCCGGCGCGCGCCATCGCCGCCAGATCCTTCTGCCGGCTGGTCGCGCGGTCGCCCCGGCTCCAGGGACCCAGCCTCTTGCGCCGGGCGGTCTTGCGCGCCGCCCCCAGTTCATCCTCATCGCTGACGACGCTGGCGCTCGCCGCGAGATCGCGCGCGATGCCCTTGGCGGAGAGGCTTGCGGCCACCGCGCGCGCAGACCTGCCCTTGCGCAGCAGGGTCGCCGCCCGCGCCTCTGCGAAGCGCTGGTCGTCGACCAGACCCGAGGCGACGCAGCGCGCGACGACCTCGTCCAGCATCGCCTCGAAGGCCGAAGGCTCCTGGCCATGGTGCCGGCAGCTGATATTGACCTTGCGCGCCAGAACGCGGCGCAATTGCGCGGCCGGCGCTGCATAGCGTTCGAGGTAATGCATCGCGGCGCGCTGGAGATAGTTGGCGGTGATCCGGCGCGGTGCCCGGCGCTCGGGCTTGCCATCCCGGGACGCAGCCCTATCCGGGCGCCCTCCTCCGGCTAGCATCAATCGGCGCCGGGTTTGGCCCGGCCGGCCTTGACCGAGGACCGCTTGTCCTTCGACACCAGTCTTCGCTCCTTCGAGGCCTTGGTCGGCTTGGTCGGGCGGCGCGTCTGCGGGCGCACGGCGGCTTCGCGGATCATCTGCAGCAGGCGCTCCAGCGCCTCCTCGCGGTTGCGCTTCTGGCTGCGCTGGGCCTGCGCGACGATGACGATGACGCCGTCCTGCGTCAGCCGGCTGCCGGCGAGCTTCATCAGCCGGATGGCGACGTCGTTGGGCAGAGAGGAGGACCGCCTAGCGTCGAAACGCAGCTGCACCGCGCTCGAGACCTTGTTGACGTTCTGGCCGCCGGGGCCCGAGGCGCGGACGAAGGTTTCCTCGATCTCGCTTTCGTCGATGGCAATGGACGGGGTGACTTGAATCATGGGAGGAACCGTAGCCCATCTTTCGGAGATTTTCAGCCTTGCAGCCCTCCCGCGACATTGCCCGGCTGGTAGAGATCATGGCCGCGCTGCGGACGCCTGGCACGGGGTGTCCCTGGGATCTCGAGCAGGACTTCGCCTCGATCGCGCCCTACACGGTCGAGGAGGCCTATGAGGTCGCCGACGCCATCGCGCGCGGCGACCGGCTCGATCTCAAGGACGAGCTCGGCGACCTGCTCCTGCAGGTCGTCTTCCACGCCCGCATGGCGGAGGAGGAAGGCGCCTTCGCCTTCCCCGACGTCGTCGAGGCGATCACCGCCAAGCTGATCCGGCGGCACCCGCATGTCTTCGGTGAGGCCCGTGACCTCTCGCCGGCGCAGGTCAAGGCGCTCTGGCACCAGATCAAGGCGCAGGAAAAGGCCGACAAGGCGGCGGCGCGACAGGCGGCCGGCCTGCCCGAACGGGTCGAGGAGAAGGGCGTGCTCGCCGGCGTCACGCACGGCCTTCCCGCCCTCACCCGCGCCTGGAAGCTGCAGGCGCGGGCCTCGACCGTCGGCTTCGATTGGAACGATGCCAGGCTCGTGCTCGACAAGGTCCGCGAGGAAACCGCCGAGATCGACGAGGCGCTGGCGTCGGGCGACAAGGCCGCGATCATGGAGGAGATCGGCGATCTGCTCTTCGTCGTCGCCAACCTCGCCCGCCATGTCGATGCCGACCCCGAGGGCTGCCTGCAGGCGGCCAACGCCAAATTCGAACGTCGTTTCAAGGGGATCGAGCAAAAGCTGGAGGCGCAGGGCCGGACGGCCGGGCAGGCCGATCTGACCGAGCTCGAGGCGCTCTGGCAGCAGGTCAAGCGAGACGAAAAGGCGGCGGGCTGACCGCGTGGCCGGATCGGCATGGTTCGGTCCTTGCTTGCCTCGCCGATGCGCCAGCCGGAAGCGACGAACGGACGGCGTGACAGGACAGGCCCGATGCGCCAGAGACGAAGACGATGAGACAGAGACGTCCCGAAGCCGCCAGCGGCCGCCGCATCGAGCCCCTCGCGACCCTGCCGCTGTTCCACAAGCTGGCGGGCCGCACCGTCGTACTCGTCGGCGACAGCGAGGGCGCCCTCTGGAAGGCCGAGCTTCTGGCCGCGACGGGCGCCGAGGTGGCGGTTTTCGCCGCCGAGGGCGCGGCGCATTTCGCCGCCCTTGCTGCGGCCCCGCCCGCGGGCAGGGTCGTCGTCCATGCCCGTCCCTGGGAGGCAGACGATCTCACTGGCGCTGCGCTGGCGATCGGCGACATCGAGGACTCAGAGGAAATCCGCGCCTTCGTCGCTGCGGCGCGACAGGCGGGCGTTCCGGTCAACGTGGTCGACAAACCCGATTTCTGCGACTTCTCCTTCGGCACGCTGGTCAACCGCTCGCCGCTGATCGTCGCGATCTCGACCGACGGCGCCGCTCCGGTCTTCGGTCAGGCGATTCGCGCGCGGATCGAGACGCTGCTGCCGGCGACGCTGAAAGCCTGGGCCCAGGCCGCCAAGGACTGGCGACCGGCCGTGCAGGCACGCGCCCTGCCCTTCTCCGCCCGCCGCGCCTTCTGGGAGCTGTTCACCAGCAAGGCGATGGGCGCAGGCGAACGGACGCCCGACGAATCCGACAGGGCCGCGCTGTTTGTCGCGCTCGAACGGATCGAGGGACAGCCGGAGAGCGGGAGCGGCCGGGTCAGCCTCGTCGGGGCCGGCCCGGGCGATCCCGATCTCCTGACGCTGAAGGCGATCCGCGCGCTGCAGAGCGCCGACATCATCCTCTATGACGATCTCGTCTCGCCCGGCGTGCTTGAACTGGCGCGGCGAGAGGCCAAGCGGATGATGGTCGGCAAGACGGGCTACGGCCCGTCCGTCAAGCAAAGCGATATCAACGCGCTGATCGTCTCGCTCGCCGGCCAGGGCAAGCATGTCGTGCGGCTGAAGGGCGGCGATCCCGGCATCTTCGGCCGTGCGGGCGAGGAGATCGAGGCCTGCCACGCCGCAGGGCTCCCGGTGACGATCGTGCCGGGAATTTCGGCTGCGCAGGGGGCGGCGGCGGCGCTCGGCCTGTCTCTGACCCATCGCGACCATGCGCGCCGCCTGCAATTCGTCACCGGCCATTCCCGCAGCGGCGATCTGCCGGAGGATCTCGACTGGCAGGCGATGGCCGATCCGCGTGCTACCACCGTGATCTATATGGCGCGCGCGACGCTGGCCGGATTCCGCGACCGCGCCATCGCCGCGGGGCTCGATCCGCAGACGCCCGCGATCGCGGTACAATCCGCGACGCGACCCGACGAGGCGCGCGTCAGCGCCACGATCGCCACCCTGCCCGAGCGGCTGCAGGAACTGCCCAGGGGCGGTCCGGTCCTGGTGATGGTCGGTCACGTGCTCGGCGATCTCCTGGCCGATGCCGCCGCGCTGGCGGACCGTCGCCGCGCCTGACGCGACGCGCCGCGACCGCCGCACAGGATCGCCTCATTGCGTCCAAGCGGCTATGTCAGACCCTGCACCGAGAAGCAGGAGACGAGTCATGAAAGCGCGCGCGAGATGGGTCGAAGGCATGGCCTTCATGGGCGAATCCGGCAGCGGTCATGCCGTCGTCATGGATGGAGCGCCTGAATATGGCGGCCGCAATCTCGGCATCCGCCCGATGGAGATGCTGCTGATCGGGCTGGCGGGCTGCACCGGTTTCGATGTCGTGCAGATCCTCAAGAAGGGGCGCGAACCCGTGACGGGCTGCGAGGTCGCGGTTGAAGCACAGCGCGCCGCCGAAGATCCCAAGGTCTTCACCGCCATCCACCTCGCCTATCGCGTCAGCGGCCCGGGGCTGTCGGCCGCCAAGGTCGAGCGGGCCGTTACCTTGTCGAAAGAGAAGTACTGCTCGGCTTCGATCATGCTCGGCGCCACCGCCGCGTTCACCTATGCCATCGACATCGTCGATGACCTCGAGAAGGAAACGGCCCCATGAGCGAAACGACATTGTCCGGCCTGATCGGCCCGGAGGCGCTCCGAGCGCGGCTCGGCGACGGCAACCTCGTCATCCTCGACATCCGTTCGGCGATCGATGGCGGCGGCAAGGCGGCCTACGAGGTCGGCCATTTGCCGGGCGCTGTCCACACCGACTATGTCGCGGATGGCTGGCGCGCGAAGGTTGGCGATGCGCCTGGCATGCTGCCGCCGCTCGATCAGCTCGCTGCTCTGGTGGGCCGTCTGGGCATCACCCCTCATGACGACGTGGTGATCGTCCCCGCCGGGGTCAGCGCGACCGATTTTGCGGCCGCAGCCCGAATCTACTGGACGCTGAAGACGATCGGCCATGGCCAGCAGGCGATCCTCGATGGCGGCTTCAAGGCCTGGGCGGCCGATGGCGCGTGCCCGGTGGAAACCGGCTCCTCGGTCGCTCCCGCCGCTGGATCCTACCCCGTGGTGATGCAGCCGCAGTTGCGCAGCACCAGCGACGCCACGCTCGTGGCCTCGCGCGGCAAGCTCGCGACGCTGGTCGACGCCCGCTCCAGCAGCTATTTCGAAGGCCGCGAGAAGGCGCCCGAGGCGGCGCGCGCCGGCCATATCCCCGGCGCTGTCTCGCGTGATTATGCCGAGGCGTTCGACGCGGCGACGGGACGGCTCAAACCGTTGGCTGCGCTGGAGGGGCTGTTTGGCGCCGTGCCGAAGGGGCCGGCGATCTCCTACTGCAACACCGGCCACACGGCGGCGCTCAACTGGTTCGTGATGTCGGAGATGCTCGGCCGCGACGAGATCGCTCTCTATGACGGCTCGATGACCGACTGGACGCAGGATCCGGAGCGGCCAGTGGCGACAGGAGCGGCTTGACGAGCAGGACCGTTGTGCCTCCCTGCCGGAATTTGCCAAACAGGCTGAAACGGTTCAAAGGAAGCGCGTGCGAGCCTCTGGCCGCGCCGCTCCCCTCTCAGAATTGCCGAGCAGCCCGCCGATGAACGCCGTCGCGCCGAAAATTTCCTTTGTCTCGCTGGGCTGCCCCAAGGCGCTCGTCGATTCCGAGCGGATCATCACCTCGCTGCGCTCGGAGGGCTACGAGCTCTCCAAGACCCATGCGGGCTCGGACCTCGTCATCGTGAACACCTGCGGCTTCCTCGACTCGGCCAAGGCGGAATCGCTCGAGGCGATCGGCACCGCCATGGCGGAGAACGGCAAGGTCATCGTCACCGGCTGCATGGGCGCCGAGCCCGAGCAGATCCGCGACCGCTTTCCCAACCTGCTCGCGATCACCGGGCCGCAGGCCTATGAGAGCGTCGTCTCGGCCGTGCACCAGGCGCTGCCGCCGCGCCACGATCCCTTCGTCGATCTCGTGCCGGAGCAGGGCATCAAGCTCACGCCGCGCCACTACGCCTATCTGAAGATTTCCGAGGGCTGCAACAACCGCTGCAGCTTCTGCATCATCCCGAAGCTGCGCGGCGACCTCGTCTCGCGGCCGATCGGCGAAGTGCTGCGCGAGGCCGAGAAGCTGGTGAAGGCCGGCGTCAAGGAACTGCTGGTGATCTCGCAGGACACCAGCGCCTACGGACTCGACATCAAGTACCAGCCCTCGATGTGGCAGGACCGCGAGGTCCGCACCCGCTTTTTCGAGCTCGCCCGCGAGCTCGGCCAGATGGGGGTCTGGGTGCGGATGCACTACGTCTACCCCTATCCGCATGTCGACGAGGTCATCCCGCTGATGCAGGAGGGGCTGATCCTGCCCTATCTCGACATCCCCTTCCAGCACGCCTCTCCCAATGTTCTCAAGGCGATGAAGCGTCCGGCTCACCAGGACCGCACGCTCGACCGCCTCCGGAAATGGCGCGACATCTGCCCCGACCTCGCCATCCGCTCGACCTTCATCGTCGGCTTCCCCGGCGAGACCGAAGAAGACTTCCAGTTCCTGCTCGACTGGCTGAAGGAGGCGAAGCTCGAGCGCGTCGGTGCCTTCAAATACGAGCCGGTCAAGGGCGCACCGGCCAACGACCTCGGCCTCCCCCTCGTCCCCGAGGAGGAGAAAGAGGCGCGCTGGCACCGCTTCATGAAGGCACAGGCCGAGATCTCGACGCGCACCGTCAGGAACCGCGTCGGCAAGCGCATCCAGGTCATCATCGACGAGGCAGGCCCGACGGTGGCCAAGGGCCGCTCGAAATGGGATGCGCCGGAGATCGACGGCAGCGTCTATGTCTCGAGCCGCCGCCCGCTGCGCCCGGGCGACATCGTCTCGGTCAAGATCGAGCGCGCCGACGCCTATGACCTGCACGGCGTCGCGGTCTGACGCCTCGTCCCGTCATGGCGAGCGCAGCGAAGCCATTCAGGGGACATCGGCGAGACCTTCTGGATTGCTTCGCTGCGCTCGCAATGATGATCGGCTTCAGAAGATCTGGCAGATCCGGCGGATGACCTTGCCGTTGCGGTCACGCGCGACCGCGCCGTCGCCGGTGCAAGCGCCCACGGCCTGAGTCTCGTCCTGCGCTGTCCTCGCACCTTTTGGCGGCGTATCGCAGGCCTGCGCCTGGCAATCGGTCAAGGTCCAACGCGGCTCGGTAATCCGCGACAGACGCGCCTTGCCCTGATCCGCCGCCGTGACAACGGGTGCCAGCGGCGCGGCATCGCTGCGT
>NNBT01000030.1_pt1 | contig 101887 bp, 63 predicted proteins | sample 1173831 | NCBI WGS metagenome assembly NNBT01 (sample SAMN07173936, study PRJNA388173) | plant metagenome | isolation source: symbiotic tissue sample KVJ10 | place: Norway: Troms, Kvaloya island | reverse complement strand
ATCAAAAGTAGGCAGAAGATAGCCCAAAGGCAACAATACGTCTGTCCTGTATGCGGGGAATCCCTATTAAATGATGAGGAGTTACATCTTCATCATAAAAAGCCAAAATCTCAAGGTGGTGGTGACAATTACGGCAACCTACAACTCGTACATCTGTACTGTCATCAGCAAATACATTCTGGAACAATTTGTAGTTTATGACTTGCTTGAGCCGGATGCGTTGTAAGGCGCAAGTCCGGTTCTGAGGGGGCGGGATTATAGCGATATAGTCCTGCTACCCGACCACAGTGATGCCATATTCTAAGTATGCCCTTTCTCATGGGCTGGGTAGCCGAATGGAAAGCTCTTTTAGTGGACGTTACATTGCGGGACTTGAAGATGCTTTGCGGGTATTTGAAATTCACTCTCGACAGGTTGGGGTATTGGTATTTGTTGCTGAAGCATTAGCATCAGCTTTTGTAGTACCGACACCAGAGGACTATCGACTTCTGCACAATAGCTTGTTAGAAGATTTCTATGGTGAGTTATTGTACCAATACGCATTGTTGCACGATACAACTTTGACCATGAGTGTATCTTTAGATGAGTCAAAAATTAATGATTTAACAGCTTTGAGAGCAGCAGTACAAAATATGCGTTCAGATTGGGCATCGTTTCAGGGTTTCATGGCCGAGGGACTGTTAGGACGCAAGTTGATTTCCCAAAAAGTTTATACTGCTGGTTCGTTCATGCTACAAAGATTTATTACTGACCTCAACCCCAATGAAGAAAATCATATTGGGGAAGCAATTATTCGAGAGAATGGGGAATTGGAGTATTTGAAGACTTACCGCTTATCAGGAATGCAGACTCGCCGAGTTTATTTGCTGAGTCAGTTAGCGCAGCATAATTGGAATTTGGATGCTACAGCTAGTAAATTGGGCAATACACGAGAGGAATTTGTGCTGCGTTTAGAAAAGGTGGGTTTTGGTTATTTGCTCAATGCGGAAGTAAGACAAGCAGCATTGAAAAAAGTCAAGGGTAAAAGGTGATATTCTCTTGCTAAGATTCAGCATTAATTTGTAAAATTTTGATTTCAATACATTTGCCTATTTCTGAAATAGTAAGCTATCGCGCGTATAACTTGCACTTTTTAGGTCTGCAACCATTGGTAACTCTCTCTGTAATGCTCTGGAAAATTACAGCCGCAACACCTTATAACACTTAGTTAAACGGGGTGAACACAACCTAATAAAGTGAAAAAAGGCTACCCAAATCTACCAGCAAACACTGAAGATTCTACGCAGTGAGCAACAAGATATCCAACAATATTTCACTTCTTAAAAGCTACCAGCCTCTTATCCTTGCAATCCGGGTGTTTGATAAACTCGTGTTGGGAAATTTTCTAAAACATCAGTTTCACTGCTACTAGACTCCTGTGCAGGTGCTACATCTTCCTCTGGTAATGGCAACATCCGCGCTGCTGACTCAATCCGTTCATGTAATGCTTGTGTTAACGTTTTAATATCAGGAATTATCACCTGACTTTCTAAAGCAGGTTTAACTTGTGTGTCCCAAAGAGCCTCACTATCATGCGCCCGTTTTTCATCGGCTTTGGACACCGGAATAATTAAAGGATAAGGAATAGAAGCTTGTCCCTCGGAACTGTAACCAGGACTGGTAATTACGCACTTGCCTTGAGGAAATTTCAAAATTTCGTCAGCACTGATTACAGGCATTTTTTGCAAATTCTCACTCCAGCTAATTGAACGGCTCATTTGTCCGCCAAGCGATCGCCCTGTGGTACGATTTTTAATCAGCACTTCCTTCTCACCGTAGCGTTTGGAGTAATCCTCAGCCGTTTTGTAGTTACCAGGATTGAACAAAACATGGGTACTACAAGCTGAAGCGATCGCACTCCCCATCTTATCCCCATAAATATCGTAAAGTTGCTCTAAACTTTGGATACCTAGAATAAAGCAGGCACCATTGGAACGATATTCATTAATCCACTGTGGTAAGCGGTCTAGTTTTATAGATGGTAATTCATCCAAAGAAATAATTAACGGATCTTTGCGGGGACGGCTTAAATTACCAACGATCATCAAGTGCATTGCAGCCGCCAGCAGAGGCCCAACCACACTGCGACGTTCATCATCTAGCTTGAACACCACCATCTCTCTACCTTCAAGCTTAGTGGGAATATCCGATTTCCCTATAAATGCCCTCAGCAAATCAGCTTGGATGAAAGATGAGAAAGTACCTGCTGCTGTGGTCAAAATCCCCGAAATAGTCTTCTCTGCATCCTTAGCACTCAAGAATTGAATAAACGAAGTTGCCACCCATTCATCCAACCTTTTGGACTGTACTGCATGGTCAAGACGCTGTACAAGTTTTGGCAACCGCAGCACCGCATAAAGCATCGCCATATCTGGGTAAGGAGAACCCTTAACTAACTGCAATAGTGCTTTAGCTAACAAGTCCCCGGCTTTAGCAAAGAACTCATCACTTTTACCACCACTGGAAGCATTGCGGTTAATCACTTGTCCAATTTCCCCCGCCATTACCCCATCGCGTGCATCACGCATATAATCCAAAGGATTGATCACACCGCTAAAGGGTTCACCGGGGGCAAATACTCGTACTTTATAGCCATAACGGGCTGCTAAGGGTGCATGGAGTCGTAGTTGGTCGCCCTTCTTGTCGTAGAGTAAAATCGGAAAACCTTGCTGCATCGCACTTTCTAACATCCGGTCTATGGTAGAGTAGGTTTTACCAGACCCAGGCGCACCTATTACCAGTGTTCCCCTTTCGGCATTGGGAAACCAAACACTAGGAGATGCACCTAACATTGTTTGCAGATTAGTAATTAGCGATCGCCACTTGCCTTTTACCCAATAGCGAGGAGTACCAGACCACAGGGTAACTTTATTGTGTTTGCACTCCTTGATTTGCTTGAGTGCTAGGTTAGTTGCTGCTAGTTTCTCGCTAATACCGGAGACTTTACCAGTGGTAATTTTTCCCTTACCACTACCACTGATTTGCAACAACAGTATAACGAACAGTATTCCACCTACCATCATCCAACCTTGGGGATTGTTATACTGTTGAAACAACTTGCCAAAGTCAATGCTAGCCAGAGGTGCTTGGAAGGATGACACTTCAATTAATGTCGAGTTAGCAGTGATCTGGTTGTGTGGTAGATTTTTCTGGTAAATGTTCATAGCAGTTAAGTAGGCATTTAGCAGAAATTTTAGCTACCAAGTGAAAGCTAAAGTATTGACCTTTTGGACATTTTTTTTAGAGGTGTTAGAAACTCTATTTCTAGAGGAGTTTCAGATACAGGACATCTTTATGAATGATTGCTGTTAAACTTCGCCAATAAATCCTCACGGGAGAGATTCGATAACTGCAACAGTAAAGAAGCATACTCTTGTGAAGGTAACTCTAGAATAGGCTGAATAATTGTGGCTAATTGTTCATCTAGCGTACCAAATCGAACTGTTAGTAAATTTTCCACAACCATACGTTGCCCTTGCTTTTGAGCCTCTTGCTCCCACTGTATATATAGTGGTGATAATTTCATGATTAACCTCCTGTTATCCTCATCTATATTTTCGCTAGTTTGTAAATTAGCATTCAAGATACTTTATTTGATGGCGTAATTTAAATCTGTGGTGGAGAGTAATTGCCTCATAAACAACGATTGGTAAATAAGTTTTGAGGCTAACGCCTCATGCGTTGGGCAATCATATTTATGTACTCCAATGGTTAAATCTAGGGTTTCAAACAACTCTAATCGCTCCAATCAATCTACTGCCAAAACTGCTGCTTCTAATCCCAAAGCTAATACCAAAACTCAAGCAGCCAATAAGAAAGCTCCTAACACTCAATTGTCAGACCTTGATATTGACGATATTGACCCAGAACTTCTCAGCGACAGTTATAACCAAGTTAGACGACCGTTACTGCCTTACGGCATTGTCGTTAATGACAAACCCGCCGGACTTCTAATTCCAGAAGACCAGTTAGAAAAGGCTGGCTGGCTTGATATGCCTGATGAAAACGACCTAACTATTGTCACCCTAACTGAAGATGTTACTGGACTTTTAATTACTCAAGCACGGTTACTAGTTTTAGCTTTTGTACCAGAGTATATCCGTTATAAATCAGATGTTGAAGACTTAGGTGGTTCTTTTGTTGGGCTTTATGATGAATACAAACATAACCTTGACAAGAAAACAATGGATGTGTGTTCAGAACATGCACTGGTGTTTCTAGATGAGGATAATCAACCCCTGCATACTACTCCTGTCGTTGTCCGCTTTAAGAATGTAGCTCTCTGGAGTTTTAAGTCAGTGCGTGAGGAGTTTTACCGTTCTTTGGAGAAAACCTTTGCTGACTATTTCCAAGTGCCATTTAGCGGCAAAAACGATAGGTGGCGTAGCTTAGGTGTGCTGTCAGTCGAGTTCAAAGCTGTCAAAGAGGGCGAAGGTAAGAATAAACACGACTGTTGTAAGACTGTAGACTATACTAAACCCACCGTTGAAAATCTGTCTCAATTTTATTTGGGTCAGCCCACGGCTAAAGCCTTAATTTGGCAACAACATGATGCAATCGCTGGTTTTAATGAACCTCAATCCCTACCTGCTTTACCGGGAGAATCGGTATCTGTAGACGTGGAAGTATTGCCACCAAATAAGAATAGGAACAAAACTCAAAGCGTTCGTAAATCGAAACCAGCGACCAAGCCACCTCGCAAAATTCAACTTATTGACGATGATGACTTCCTCGATGAAACCGACGATTTGGAAGCTGAGTTAGACGATGATGATTTTGAGGAGGAAGACGATGAACTGGATGATGAGGAATAGTCCAATGCAACTATAGCGTCTGTGCTGGTAAACTACCCAGTACTCAGTGCTGAGTCATGAGTTCTGAGTAAATTAAAAGTCACTCAGTACTTATGTACCTGGTATATGCCCCGCACGGCAGTTGCTCCACTTGTGTGCGGCCAAGTTTTAACTCAGCACGGGCTAAACCTTAGCTATCCGCTAACAGCACTCCTCATCCACCACTGACCTAGATACCGATTTAATGGGAATTTCCTAGAGGTTTTAGATGAAAATACCCTGCCGTAGCTAAGAAGACTATGGCAGAGTTTTTCCCCGCTTTCGAGTTACAGCAGATTTCAAGTTGGTAAAGTACACAACCTAAGTCTCAAAACCTGGCGTAAAGCCTGTTTTACTTCTGAATTCTGACTCCTGAATTCTGAATTCTACTGTATCAACTTTGGGATTTTTTACCAGTAGTGAAAAGCTGACTATCAGCAAGTTGATAGCCGGTGCCATTGAAACAAAAATTCAATTGGCGTAGCTGCTCTTGCTCGGTTTGCAGTACTTTAATGCACGGTAATGCCTGACCTCGGTTCTCTCCCACTGACAACAAATGCTTATCTGGTGGCAGATTGGGATTCAAGTAACTCAAGAATACCTGAGTAATTGGTTTGTCCTTTCTGAGCCAGTAACCAGTATACAGACATCCCAAAGCACCACAGACATCAGGCGTGTTCAAGTTGAAAACTGCGAACCTACCGTCTTTTCCTTCCACACTCCAAGCCAGTATATTTTTAGCAGATACTTTGGAATTTAACTCTGTATTTTCTACAATCACCTGTTCAACGACTGAAGCAGGCACAACATTAGCAGCTTTGTTCCAAGTAACGGTTGCCGTATTTAAGCTACAGCCCCCTAAGCTCATGAGAATCGACAGCAACAAAAAGATGCCCAAACCAATGCGAAACCAATGAATCCAGTAGCGTACCCTCATAGTCGGTGCTGGTAATTGATATGCAGTTGTCTTCAGTGGTTGAGACTGACTAGGGGAGGCGGAGGATGAATAAACTCCCTTTCCTTCCCCTGTTTGCCCAAAGTGTATTTTTGAATGCAGCTCAGTATCCAGTATTTCTTTTATCTCATGGGGTGAGGTAATAGAAGTTTTAGATAAATCTGTCATACTCTACCTCCCATTTTCAGTATTTTTAGCAGTGCTGATGTAGCTAGAATTTACATTAGGAGAACAGGTCAGCGTTCCATTATCGCTATTACCGTTGCGATAACTAGCTAAAGCGGTTTTGCCGTAATCTTTGAGACTGAGGCGACCGAGGGCATCTGAGCCATTTCCATCAATTTTGCTGTAATCACCACCAAAATGCTTTTGAGCCACTCGTTCAATTAGGCGATCGCCCGTAAATGGCTGTCCTGTAGCCGGATCGATTTGCTCTTGTGTCACTTGAATTTTGTTAGCCATATCAGCCATAAATGCCCTATCTTGGTCAGCTGGAGGAAAAAACTCAAATAGTTCAGCCTCTGTTGGTTGATGCCCTTGCTCCACTTGACTCAGGAACTCTTGGCCTCCAGGCTTGGCAGCAATTAACTTCACTGTATAGGGGTTATAACTCATGAACTGGTAGCGACCGAGAGCGCGACCACAATTTAAACCCCCATCCGCACAGGTATGTATGCCAACTGCTTTGTAATCGCCGCTACCAGCGCTCTCAATTTCCGCGATCGCATTTGAGAGCGATCGCAAATCAATACCAGAGAGTGATTGATCTGTTATCGACCGACTAGCATTACTAAACGTGCATGGATTAATCTTCTCTCTTACTCCAGTACCGTTGGTAGTGCTAGCTTTAGGCTCTCTTGTCGCTCCAGTTGGTAAAGACGTAGTATTTGTCCTCTGTTCACTCAAATTGCCTACAAATATCAGGGAGTTAACCTTGTAGCTGAAAAAAGGAACAGGCCCGATAAAATAAGGTGTACAACCCATTCGCCAAGCACAGAACCGAAAGAACAACGCCGTATCTACCGTATCAGTAGTTTCATCCGGCTCCATTATCACCACCTTAAAAGCTTTACCAAACGGTAGCCGTCCTGTTGGTTCCCGACCGTTATTCGCTGCTTTCAGGATACCCCGCCCGCCCTCGACTTCTTGGTATTTACCGGAAATCCACTGTTTACCTTCTAACTTACTGCGATCGCTACGACCTGCATTTTCCAAATCGTCCAATTCTAAATAAGCGCAGTCTTTTTCAGTACAAGGCACAGAAAACCCTTGCGCGTCTGAACCAGAAATCGTATTGTTACGGCGGTTTTCTGCTGGCCCATAAACTGCATCAATCCGCATTACCAAGCTACCAATTTCAGTGATGGGATTAGGCATTGATCCTAAAGGTACTTGTCCCAAACCAGGAATATCCGAAACATTGCTATTCATCCAACCTGTAAATTGTTGTAGCTGTACTGCATCTAAGTTAGGAATTGAAGAAATAGAAAACTTTGACAAGTCGATTTCTCCCAGCTTCATTTGCCCAACTTCATACTGTGTTAGTACCTGAGCTAGTGTTAAATTGGATGCGGCAATTAAGTGAGATTTTAGTAAGGTTGCAACAGGTGTAATATTGTTTACTTGTGTCTTAGCTAATTCTGGAACAACCTGAGCTAAATGGCTCAATGTCTGCTCACCAATCAGGGGAAATTCACTCAAGGCAATTTTGTTTAAATCTATACTGTTAATGTCTGTGTTCGCCTCTGGTACTGTGCGTAGAGCGATCGCCTGGATCGCCTGCAAAGAAAACTCCTCTGCCTGCAATGCTTCACTGATATCTCCTAACTTCAAATATTGGTCAGGAGTCATACCCACATTCCAAGCACGACTCAGGTCATAACCTAGTGTTTGACTGTAGGGACTGCCATCAATTGCACCAGATTGACTGATCCCTGGTAGCTGGCCTAGAGAAATGCGGCTCCAGTCTGGGAGCAAAACTTTAGTAGCAGGTAGTCGAGACTGAGGATTTGCAACTTCTACAATTCGAGTCGGTAAATTGCCATCACTAAATGTGTTGATTGTAGCTTGTGCAGCGATACTATAAATAATACAAGCAATGACAACCAGAAGAGATATCCATGCTTTTGGGATGTTCATAATTCCAGGTTTAAAAATGACAGCAACTATACCCAAGCAAGCAAAGTAATTTATTTAATGAAAACCATTCTTTTGTTACTTGTGGGGTATAGTTATCAGTAGAAATATGACTTATAACTCTAGCTCTGGCGATGCTGACTGTTGACTTTTCTTAGACTTGTAACCTGAGCCAGAGCCATATCCTGATAATTGAGGATTGGGATTAGCAGCCGATTCAGTGTAAGGTGTATCCCCAAGATTGATTTCAAAAATATTCTCTTGATAACCATCCCTAAATTGGTCTGCTTGCAAGGGATTACTACCATCTCCAGAACTTGATTGCTCAACACCGTAACCTTCAGATTGATAGCCACTGCCAGACTGATAATTACTACTGTCGTCAGTATCAAGATTTGGGTTAATTGTGGGTTCGTTATTCATTGACATTACCTAAAAAAACTGTAGCAATGCCAGCATAAAAAGATTTATCTAGTATCAGCCTTCACCTATTGGACATTAATTTTTTAGCCGATTGGCTAATTTTGGTGATGCGCTCATATCGAGATGAAAAATGGAGCAAATGAATTTAATTTCACCAGAAATAATGGCAAAAATCAGTAATGCTAATAGTACCAAACTGCCAGACAACACCCGAAAAATGCTGCAAATTCTGGCAAGTTTAAATACACCAAAAGAATTATTAGCAAGTCTTTTGGAAATAGCTGAATTTTCCCTACACCATGTTCGCTACCTTGCAGGGCCATTGGTAATTCATCGCAGTCCTTGGAGTGATACGATTCCCCAATGGCTGAAGTTTGCTTGTATTCAGGATCGATTGGAACTTATCTTCACTGAATACGAACAGGATCAGGTTGGTGTTTCCAGTACAGCCACAGAAGTTCTTACCTACATGATGCCTGCAACTTACGAAGCACCTCTGCATAGGGACTACGCTGACCTTTATCTTTGGGTAGGTAATGAAGTTTTAACCAAATACGATAAATTACCAAAGGGTTGCAAGAATTTTTATGAATTTCTAGGTGATGGTGATACGAGCAATGCCAGCAATAATCGCATCATTCATTTTAATCAGGTAAAAAATGAATTCAACTATCTTAGCAGGTCAATTCGACGCAGCATAGTTAAACACGCAGCACAAGAGGGATGGGGTAAGCGTCATGTCAATACCAAGTCTAGCTTAGACTCAATCCAAAGCACTCCAACTCCTAAACCTTCATCAAATTCAACTGTGCAAATTAGCTTGTTCTAAATTTTCACTCTTCTCCTCAGTATATTCAAATTTTCATCTGAGGATTTTTCTGTTAAATGGAAGCGATCGCTTCTTTAATTATGAACATAAATTTTCAAGTTAGTCATCATGAATACTCAAGAAATTCAAGAAATTCAAGAAATTTTAAATCATCTCATCATTGTAATTACAGCCTTCTATACCGTTGTGATACTCGTTGATTTCGTTGTGGGAATAGTCCATCTGTGGCAGGAATTTACGCTCAATATCGAATCCCATACCAACAACGCAATATCTGAAGAATCATACCTTGAATCTATTGATATTAAGAAATATCTCAAATTGGAAAATCAAAATCAATCAACTAACCGTATTACATCAAAACCAGAACCTCAACCAGACAACTTTATTAGCATTGATGTAGACAAAATTGATTTACGGACAGCCAGAAAAATTGCTACTGCCATAAAAAAAGCTTCAACATCCAATCCTGACTTAATTATCAAACAAAAAGTCAACAATAAATGTGTTCCTTTAGCCTGGTTGCAAGCACAGATTAAGCATCGTTTAGAACTGGCACCAGAAATTGTCACACCCATTATTAGAGAATTGGCTCCTACTGCTTTTACATCTGTTCGAGAGAATATTCAGCATTCTAGCATTGCAAAAACAGGTAAGCGTAAAGTCAGTTAATCATATAAAGAGAGGAATATCGATATTCCTCTCTTTAATAGTTTTTCAAATCTTTGTATAAAACTAAATATTTTGAAGTTGCTAGATATACAAGCTATCGCTTCTCGGTGAGAAATTAAAATTTAATTTCTTATGAATGCAGGCTTAATAAATACAGATAACACCAGTATTTTTACTCCAAAATATACTCTTGTTTCTAATCTTTCAACTCTTAATTATGCTCTCCAACCTCTGTTTCAGGCAGAAATTTTAGCCATAGATTGTGAAACAACAGGACTTGACCCTCTAACTGATTCGATTAGACTGATTCAAATAGCTGCACCAAACCATCCAGTACTGCTAATTGATTTACCAGCTATTCCCAAAAGCGATCGCTCACTACTCAAAAAACTGCTTTGTAACTCTGCTATCAAAATTGCACATAATGCCAAATTCGACTGGCAATTTCTCACACTCGCAGGACTTCAACCCTCTGGTCAATTCTTTGATACCCAACTTGCTTATAAAGTTCTAACCGCAGGATTAAAAACAAGCTCATCCTTACAAAATATAGTTAAAAAGCTACTACACCTTCAACTAGATAAAACTCAACAAATCAGCGATTGGTGTAAACCTCTTACCAAGGTTCAATTGCACTATGCTGCCGTAGATGCTGCCATATTACTTGACCTTTACCCAATTCTCCTCAAAAAGTTAAAGCAGGCAAAGTTACTCAAAATTGCCCGACTGGAATTTCAGTGTATGCCTGTTGTAGCTCAAATGGAACTTAACGGAATGCTATTTGACTTGTCCCGATGGCAGATACTGGGTGCAAAACTAGAAACTGAAAAAACAGATGCTTTAAGGCAACTCAAGCAACTCCGTATTGCTAGTTCTCAGATGTCATTGCTGCCAGAACTGACAGATGCAGTCAACCCGAATTCACCTCAGCAAGTTTTGGCTGCTCTACAAGCTATTGGTATCAAAATCAACTCAACTAATCAAAGTAAATTAGTTTCTTTAGCTGCACAGTATCCCATAATTCAAGCATTGCTAGATTACCGCCGTCTATCCAAAATTATCGGCACTTTTACCGAGAAACTACCCCAGCATATCCACCCCAAAACTGGGAGAATTCATCCCAACTATTATCAATTAGGGGCAAAATCGGGTAGATTTTCTTGCCGCAAACCACCTCTACAAAATATTCCTCGTGATGAAGCTGCTCGTAGCTGCTTTATTGCTGCCCCTGGCTATAAAATTATCAAAGCCGATTACTCCCAAATAGAACTACGAATTATGGCTCGGCTCAGTGGTGATACAAAGATGTGCCAAGTCTATCGCCAGGGGGCTGACTTACATCGATTAACAGCATCTCTAGTAACTGGAAAATATATCAATGAAGTGACTGAAGAAGACCGCAGATTAGCAAAAGCAATAAACTTTGGATTGATTTTCGGTATGGGCGCTGCCAAACTCCAAATTTACGCCCAAGTAAAATATGGGGTGGCAATGACATTAGAACAAGCAAAAGCTTTCTCTAAACGATTCTTTGAAGCTTATCCTGGAATAGCTAAGTGGCATGAAAACATCAAACGTAAATACATCCAAGGCATTAAGGAAAGTCGTACACTAGCAAATAGACGACGGAGATGGGTAAACAAGCCCCGACTATCAGAGTTATTTAACCATCCAGTACAAGGTTTAAATGCCGACATCAACAAATTAGCTATGGTAAAACTTTCAAATCCATTAGCTAAATTCAGAACAAAACTCATCTGTGTAAGACATGATGAAATTGTACTGGAATGTCCAGAGACTGAAGTTGACCAAGTTAGCCATATATTACACAATTGTATGGTTGCTGCTGCCCAAAAGTTTCTCAGCCCTATTCCAGTTGTTATAGATATTAAAACATCAAATAGCTGGTGAACTATCCCAACTTGCCAAGTCCGACTGAAGTTAGATTTGCAGTCAAGCTATTCTGAGAAGATTTGTCAAAAACTCAATTGCCCTCCTCACAGTATAGCTCGTGCAAAAATGTGATTAGAGGGCGTTTCATTTTTGACTCGAAGCACTATCCCCGCCCTATCCCAATACCGTTTAGTTAAGGACATTTATCTGTTGGGGCGGGCTGTTCTTGAGCAGGGGAAGCAGGGGGAGAAAAAGGCTTAACCAAGTGTATTACACCCTATCCACTATTTATGGCTATTCCTGAATCGGTATTCTAGCCATTATAAATAACGGAACTATTTTAACTATATCTGCTTACGCAGATTGAGAGTGAATCAAGAGTTTAAAACCCAATTAAGCGGGTTTTATTGGTGTGTCTATAAACTCTGCAAATGAAAAATAACTGATGTAAGAAATGAGTTCAAAAATTTACATATTTGAGGTGTATCAATGTCTAACCCCCGGATTTTAGGGGCAAGAGAAATTCATCTAATTTCACTCTACAGTCACTGGGAATTTGGTATGAAACCAGAAGAATTTTATGCCAAATGGGATGTGAGTTATGAACAAATTGCCTTAATATGCTGTCGTTCTGATTCTACGGTCAGAGGTTGGTTTAAGCAAGGTAAATTTAGACGCTATCCTCAGCCTAATGATTTACGACATTTGGCATTCATGGACTTTTTACTGGAACATTTTGAAGAAGTTCCCGAACAACTTTGGCAATTGCTATGTCTGACTCATTCGACTTGATATGAATAACATTTCTCTTCTACATATAGCAATCCGGTTTGATTACTGAAAGGTTTTTAAAACAAAAGCTTTGCCCTGCAAGGTTTTTAGACTCAGTACACTTTCAAAATTCTAGTTGGAACGCTATATATCTGTCCACTAAATCTAATGCACACATAATTATAATTGTCAATATCAATTTGACCTGTCTTTGAGTATACCTCCTCGTTTAAGGTAAAATTTGGCGATTTTAAAGCACATAACATGGTTATTTTACAGCATTTTTAAGGGGTAGAATATGACTTATTCTGAGCAATTAAAACCGTGGTGTATTGTCCGTGATATTCCCAATCAAGAAAACATTGTTGTGAAAAGATTCCGCCGACGTGATGATGCTGTTGCTTATCTGCAAGTGTTGAAGCAGTCAGCGAGAGATATTGCTTTTCAAATCATTTTTAAGGCTCAAAACGTCAATATGCCACGCGAGAATGAAGCTTTGAATGGTTCCTTTTGATAAGATTTGAAAATAGTAAAAGTACTAAAATACTTTGAACTCAAAGTGGGTGAAAGCAAGGCAAGCGGTGTTACCGAGTAGGAATTATTGAGCATGATTCGCCAGTCCGTAGGCGTAGCCTGCCCGCGCCAAGGATATTTTGAAGTACTCACCGAGTGCGTAGACGCAAAGCGGCTTGTCGCAGACACGCTTCACTACTCAAATGGATGAAACATTAGAACCGACCCTTCTCACAACTATCTACTATTGATTTGTCTTAAACCACTGGCTTTTCTACCACAAAGATAGTTGTCCTGGTGATACATTTCCCCGTCTGCGCGTATGGAACAGCATATGACAGCCACTGCATAAAGCCGCGAGATTTTCTGCTCGGTTGTCCTCGGGCGTATAATTTCGGTGGTGAACCACTAACGTTTTAATGCTGCGTTCTCTACGATTTAATCCATCCCTTTTATCAGTTGGACGTAAGCATTGCATACCGCAGCGCGTACATTTCCAGTCTGATTTGGATTTGACCTCAAGTGCGATATTATCCCAGTTTGAAGAATAGCGACTGCGGTTTTTACCAGTCATCAATCAGTTCCTTTTGGGTTGCAGAAAACTAATTTTGATTTAATTTGACCCGATATTATTGTGATTATATTTACGCAGAAAGTTTTCCGGAAAAATTCACCTGTGACATAACTTGTGTGCGTATTGAATTAGCAGCCTTCTCTGCAATTTCTTCTCTATCAGAATCAGTAAGAACTACTGCAAGTAGCGATTTGAGGACTTCGCGGTTAGATATAAACTCCTCACCGTATAAATCATCTTGCAACAAAGTAGCTTCCAAATGAGGTATTAACTCAGGCGTAGGAGATAGCAACCGCTCTTTAATGCGTGCCCTTGCAGTCTCTGTCGCAGAAGTTGTACCTATACCTAAATCCCATGTTTCAATTATTAGCCTGACTTCGCGGTTAAGAGATACACGCAGCGTTGATAGACGACCAAATAAAGGAAGGTTGAGCATTAAAGGTGGTAATGCATTACCCCAATCCAAACCAGCGCCAATCGTGCAATTTGCTTCATCTTCGATGCAAACAGCCTCTTCGAGCCATCCTTCACCAAAAAGTAAATCTATAGCTTCTTGGGTTGTTATTGACTCGTTTGCCTCAGAATTATCCTTTTGCTGTTGATGATTCATAAAATTTTACCCGATCGGACTTTATCTTCGTCTCAATACACCATACTCAAAGTAGACTAAATTATCATATTCTTCTTCCGAACCGCAGTTCAACATATTTTGTTTTTCGTAAAATCCTTCAGACCTTGGTAAGGAATGCAACCCAATTCTACCTTCATACCCTAACTCAACACTTCTAATTCTTGCGAAATTTAATAGTGCTTGACCAACACCTTTGAATTGAGGCGGACGCTGAATTTCTATTCGGTTAGTGGGGGCAGTGGCAATGCCATCAACATAAACTAGCCTCTTACCAACATTTAACCGAGAACCGTGCATTTGTGTTTCTATTATCATTAATCCTTGAGTTTTGTTTTCGCACTCAATTGCGTAACCTTCAAGATTTTCTTGATTGGAAATATATCTTAATTTGAATATCCAATCCCAGTATTTATCTTCTTGACTAAATAACCTTAAGCTTTCTACCCAATAATTGACATAATCATCAACATGTCTTTGGACTAAATCTACCAAATAGGCTTCAACAGATGTATTATCAACACCTCTTTTTAACTCGATTTTTCGCTGCACCTAAAGCTCCTAATTGTCAACTGATTATTAAAGCTTGTGACTGCTATTTGACTGGTAGATAAAAGAGTAAATATGAATGCGTATATCAATAGCTTTATGCCAACCAGCAAGCACAGCATCATCTGAAATATCTCCAAGAACTACCAAACCATCTTCTTTATCCATATAGTAAGGTAAAGGTTCAGCGCTCAACCAACCATAAACAATGGCTTCTTGATCTCGCTCAACAATTGAAACTTCTAAACTTTGTTCATACCTTGAATAGTAGTAAGGTAAATAGCAGGCTGGATACTCTCTTAGAGATTCACGATTAACTGTGTATGATTGCCAACGCAGTTGCTCTCCCTTGATTTCTTTATGATTAGCTTCTAGCCAATCATAGAGCTTTTTAGCTTGCCGCAATGCGTGGTCTTTGCCTTCAAAAACAACGCTGGGAAGAAAAATATCGCCGTCAAAATGCACCGTAACTTCAAATAAATCTTCATCTTCATCTTCTGCTTCTGTTACCTCAATGATTCCAGCCTTATATAGTTCGGTCATTTCCCTACATTGGTAGCTCTACCCCTACATGGTTAAAATTTTAGCTTTCAGTTACAGAATAATCAGAATATTTTTACGATTAAAAAATAATTTACGTAGCAATTGATAGAACGAATTGGAGTCGCATAAATTTATTTATGGTTGGCGTCATTTCGGATAAAAAAGCGTTTTCAATATATTTTACCTTGCTGCCAAAATAATAATTGCGCTCTTTTTATTATCTGTGATCGCTCTATTCTGCGAACGAATCAGTGTAAATTCAGAAATTCTTGAAAATAATAAAAATACTAACTTGCCGGATGATATAATCCCGTATTTTCGTTAAATTCCCACCCCATACCCGATTTATCCTTGCCCTTGCACCATGCCACAAAAAGCGGTGGGTGCAGCTTAATTCGCTGTTCGCGTACAGTTTCTTGACTTACACTAAGTCTGGAAGCTAAACCTTCTTCCGTCAACGGTTGCATTCGGGGAGTATGCACTTTGAAGGATGAATTGTTGTTGTACGATTTATTGCCCCGCTTTTGTTGATTGTTGAGATGATTTTGAATTTTAATAATCGCCTCAGTAAACTGTGTCATTCGGGCTGTTATCCCCTCAATTTTTTCTGATAAATCGGCGAGATTATGGATTGCTCCGGTTTCGTTGCTAGATTCACTTGAAAACTGTGACTCCAGCTTATCAAGTCGTGAGCAAATAGCTAATATCGTTTCATTCGTAGGACTGGGGTTACTATTGTTACTATTAACTAAGTACTCCTCAACACTTGCCTTAATCTTAGAGTCCAAGCGTTTATCTAAATTATCGCCACCAATTGCATCAAGGTTATCTATATCATCTAGGTAGAGTTCGATAAATTGGGTCAGCGTGGCTGTTGCCGTCGTCCCTTTCGATTTACAACGGGCGATAAACTGCTCCCACATCTTTTGGTCGCAGTTAAAAGATGCCAGTTTCTTGTTTTTCCCTGTTTGGCTCATGTCTAGGTGATGTCTAGGTAAACCGGGACTGGACGCGACCGAGTGAGCGCGTCATCCCGAAAAGATAACTACCTTGACACTATCATTTTGGAGCGCATGAGCGCGATGGCGTACCCGCCATGAACCGGTGGCGATTGCTTGCTTTGGTTGAGTCGATGGGGAGTATTATCTCCCGCACCTCTCAGTTAGAACTGGACGTGCCCGTTTCCGTGCATCCAGCTCCCGATATTCTTAGGGAGTTACCCTTTTGCTCATGTGTAAATAGTCATGACAGGACTCATGGATTGCCAGAAGATTTTTAGTTTTCCAGTTATCATGATTACCATCTATGTGGTGTAGATGGACTCGCTCATCACTTGTCAATTTCATTCCACAATGACCGCATGAATGGTTTTGCTTTTGTAAGGTTTTGGAGGTAATCCCATCGTATAGTTTACTGTTGCGTTGACTCCAGTAGACTAATTCACCATCAAATGGGGATTTATTTCCTGATACCATGACGTGTGAGTTGACGGAATAAGGGACGGTTGGGAACGCTTTTTGAGTAAGCTTGACGCTTGACTCTTTGGTGTTCTTTGTTTCCTTTTTGAATACCGAGCGGGTTCGTTCATTCATGAACCAAAGTGAGAACCTTGCCCCAGACATATCACAGAACCTGTGGTAATTTCTCCAGCCTCTTACTATAGGTGCTAGCTTCGCGGCTTTTACCTTAGAACCATAATTCGAGCAGTTAACGATTTTCTTGATTTTCTCCCGAAATTTCTTAAAGTTATCCACTGAGGGAGTTACTAAAAGTCTTCCGTCGTTTCTCACTTTGAAGTGCCAACCTAGAAAGTCAAATCCATCTGTCGCGGCGGTTATCTTGGTTTTCTTGGCGCTTACTTTCATTCCTCTTTTAGCTAGGAAATCATCAATGTTTCTTAGAATCTCTTCAGCATCGTCTAGAGGTCTTAGTACAATTACCATATCATCGGCGTACCGAACGGATGGATGTGCTATTTGACTCTTAACTGTTTTGTCAGTAAGCCTTTTATTTGAGTTTATATGAACTCTGTGGATACTTTCAATTCCGTTTAGAGCGATGTTAGCTAATAGAGGACTTACTACTCCCCCTTGTGGTGTTCCCTGTTCTGGAAAGTCGGGGTTGATTCCGGCTTTTAAACATCTAAAGATACCGATTTTGATATTCTTAGGTGCAATAAGGTTTTCCATTATGGTGGAGTGAGAAATTCTATCAAAACATTTTTCGATATCGAGTTCCATAACCCTTTTATCTATTCCGTTGGCATGGGAGCTTAGGTTGTCAAAAATGTACTTCTGGGCGTCATGTGCCGAGCGTCCTGTTCTGAAACCATAACTTCTAGCGTGGAAAGTTGCTTCGTGTGCTGGTTCTAAAGCGTATTTGGCGAGGCATTGCCAACACCTATCCGCGATAGTTGGAATTTTTAGCATTCGAGTGGTTCCGTCTTTTTTAGGGATAGGAACCTCTCTAAGTTCTTGATGTTTCCAATCACCTGCTGATTTTCTCAGTAGAGTTTCTAACTCGAAACGCCCTGCAAAATCTAGGGATTTGACCCCATCAATACCTGCTGTTTTCTTTCCAGCGTTTAGCTGTGATACTTGTCTGATTGACAGAAATCTAGCCGCTTTGGATTTCAGTATTAGCTTTTGAAGGAACCGAGCTTTCCGCTTGTTTCCTGCTTGAACCGCTTTAAACACTCTCTTTTGTAGGCGGAGTAAATCTTTCCGGAATTTCTTCCAAGGTAGATTCTTCCAAGATTCACTAGTGTATTCACTGTGCCTAATCATGCTCTTCTCCATTAAGTGTTTTCTGAATACCTTACAGCAATTACGCCGTATCCTACCCGACCTAAGAGAGTTCCGTATCTCATCTTACCTACCTAAAATCGACATTTTTAGGACTCTTAAATCGTTTTTATTCGTTCCTTCAGATGATTATTACGTTCCGTTAGGTGTAACCAATTTGACTATTAGAAACCCTGGATTCTTGCTGTTTATGGTAAAAGTAGCAGCGGGTTTAATCTCTAATGAAGTCGAGGTTTTGTTGTTAAGCCTCGCTCAACATTAAGTCACTTTTCTAGGTTCAATTTCACCGTAGGAACTCCCCATTAGCACCAGTGTCAATTCTTAACAATTGTCTGATTGTGCCCTGTTCCCAGCTTCACCCTCCAAGAATTGAGCTTGGTCAGTGTGGGCAGATAAGGAGTCACGCTAGAATCTCGCGGATAGGACTTCCACCTATATCAATCTGATAGTTCAGTTTCTTAACTTGTGTTAAGAAGTCCTGGTTTAGATATGTACGGACTGTTTACCGTGATTCTCTAAACAACGAATCGCACTTTACCGATGTTTGCTTTTTTTACGCAGTGCGTGAGAAGTTCCAACACGCCCGACGTGGTGAATGTACTTTGCAGTTGTCGCCGGAGAAGCATGGCCCAAATCTGCCTGCAAGTCAAAATCAGAAGCTCCATTTTTCTTAGCCAGCGTCGCGTGAGTGTGGCGCAGAAAGTGGGCACTGAACTTAATTCCCGCAAAAGCAGAAATTTCCGCCATCATCAACCGCAATCCGCGATCGCTTAGAGGTTTACCTCTGTCTCGACGACTGGGACTAGGAAACACCGGCTGATCATTGCTGGCATCGCCACGGTAATCCAGTAGCACCGCACTAGTTTCCGGATCGAGACTAATGGTTCTGGTTTTATTTCGTTTCCCCGTCACAGTTAATAACAGACAATCTCCATCCTCCCGAAACTGCCGCCAAAATAACCCCGGTGTAACTATACGCTTACCATAATCAGAAGTTTGCCGCGCAATTTCTCCCGCCCTCACCCCACTGTAAAAGACGAGAGTCAACAGCAGCCAATGCATCTTATTAGTGTTGTGTTGCAAATCTACTTCAATCGCCGCTTTTTCCAACTTAGCAATCTCGCGTTCCGACAGAATGCGCTCTGCGAGCTTATCGTCCCATTGGATACTTAAGTCCTTGCCCAAGTCGATAGCAAAATAACCAATAGAAGCTCTAGTACCCCACTCCCACAAACTTTTAATCGCCGCAGTGTATTTAGCTGCCGTATTTTTACTAATTCCATAAGTATTTTTCTGCCCCCGTACTGGCTTTTCATCCTTTAGCCAAGCTAGATTTGCGTGTAGATGGAATAACGTTACCATCCTCAAATCAGATATCCCAAACCGCGACTGCATATAATCAGCAAGCTCATAACCAATTTGCCGATATGCCCGTCGCGTTTGGTCGCTTTTAATAGTGACAGAATGTACCCATAGCTCAATTAGCTGCTCCGTCGAATTAATTCTCTGGCGGTTGGGAAAATAATAATCCACAAGCGCAACCCGGGCTTCATCAAGCGGTAGAGTCACCACCTCCACAGCAAGTGATTCCACGCTTAATACAGGTAAATTTTCCATAAGATAAATCCCCAACCCCCACTGATAATTATGATGCCGAGAATGACAATTCCCGGTATCTTTATGATAGTTGTTTCCCAGACACGATCAAATTGCCCATCTAGAATCATCTATATCGTATATACGCGGATATCCCGTATGCGATGATGGTAGTGAGAAGAGTAGGGGAAGTCGGGGGAGATGGGGAGGTAGGGGGAGTGAGTAAATATTAGACAGAGAAGCAAATGGTTAAAGAACTGGTTAGAAAGCATCAAGATTTAGAAATTTATAAGATGGCATTTGATATGGCGATGCAAATTTTTGAATTATCGAAAAAGTTTCCTGTGGAGGAAAGGTATTCGCTTACCGATCAAATTCGTCGTTCAGACGCTCCTAACGTCGCTAACGCTTCGCTATCCCGTTCCGTATGTGCGAATTTAGCCGAGGCATGGAGGAAGCGTCGATATGAGGCAGCTTTCGTCGCTAAATTGAATGATTGTGTTCGCGGAGCGTGTCGCAGACAATCAGAAGCAGCCGAAACTCAAACCTGGATAGAGTTTAGTGTTAAATGTGGTTACTTGGATGTTGAGATTGGTCGAGAACTCTACGGAACCTATAACCAGATTTTGAGTGGATTAGTCAATATGATTAATCATTCGGAATCTTGGTTGATGAAGCACTAAGAGACTTGCAAGTAAATAACTATTCCATCGCTTTTGAAGCTGGGGGAGAAAGAGCATTTCCTTCCACTACTCCCCCTACTCCCCCTACTCCCCCTACTCCCGCTACTTCCCCTACTCTTCTCACTTCTCACTTCTCCACAACAAAAGCGCGAGGGACTGGTGGAATATCCGCAGATAAATATAAAACTTCTGTCAGAAGAAGACCGGGAGTTGGTGAAGCAGGCCAAGCAGCGTGCTGAGGATTTGCGCTTAACTTTTAAGGAGTTTGTGCTGGATTGTATTAGAAATGCACTCTCTGAAGAGAGTCCGGATGATGCAGATAGTGCAACTGCTGCTGAAATTGAAGCTTTGAAAGCTCAAATCGCCGCCCTGTCAGAGAAAGTGAGTATTCCTTCTGCGACCAAAACGGAAGTGCATACCCTCCAGGAAAGGGTAAATCAATTGCGAGTGGGGATTTCAAATGAAATTAAGAAGGATAGGGAGCAACTTGCTTCTTTGGCGCTGGCGCTCTCCCGACTTGAAAGCCAAATTGAACAGCTGGTGCCTTCTTTAAATCTTCAAGTGGATGGCGAAGGTAATGCTGATAGTGATAGCGACTGGCTTTTTGGGGAAGACTCCGGTGCTGAACTACCGTTAACTTAAGCATGAGAATTGAAGAATGGGGACGGCGTAAAGCCTGCGGCATAGCTACGCTTAACGCGCAGCGTCTCGTAGAGAATAAATTCGCCTGCGCCTTTCTTCCATGCTTTCAAGCACCGGGTGTCCCCGCCGCAGAACACTTGGTGTAGTTCACCTGACTTGAAATCTGCTGTAATTATTTAGTGGAGATTTTAGCCTTGTGTGAGCGTTAATTCTTCACGCTTGGCGGAATTGACAATTTTCACCAAATGTTGGTTTAAATAACTTTGGGCCGAAATGTACAGACTTTCCCAAATTTCTTGATTGCGACAAATTTTAGTCCCCACTGTATTTCCTGCTGTTTTCTCCGATATCAAGTATTTACGGTAATAGTTACCCCACAGGTGTTGGAGAAAGTTTTCGGCGAATTCGTCAAAAGGAATAATCCAGTTATAGTCTTGGTCTAGGAATACCCGATAGGATGCAATTATGGGTAGTGCCAGGTCAGTTGGCGCACCAAACCCAAACGAGTACTTGCTGTCGGGGAGAAGGGTACTTTTGCGTGTATCGATTGATGCTAAATCGTTCACACCCTTTCTTCTGGGGTTGCTGATATGTTCTTGGATGATTTCGTACAGTCTTTGCTCTATCCACAGAGCTTTGGGAAGTAGAGGCAATAGAAGAGTTAATCTTTCTCTCTCAGTGTCTGTGATTTGGCTTGGGGTGTTCGTACCTGTAGGGTGCTTGCTTCGTTTATTGCCGTCGGGATTGTATCTATTTCTGTCGAGGCAGTTGATCAGCTTGAACAAGTGGTTAACATTACACTGAGCATTTCTAGGAGCGCCGCTTTGGTTTTGGTAATAGGCTATTCTAAATTTTCTATCTTCTGCTCTTTCTAACTGGGCTAAATACTGCTTGATAAATTTGTAATCTCCCCTGGCGTTTACTTTGGAGCGAGAATCTACTGGCGATGTGGTATTTGAGGCGAGGGCTATATCTTTAGCCTCCTCTTCCTGGAGGCCAATGTGGATGGTAACTTTGACTCTGGCTTGGGTTAGGTCATATTTGTAATTTTTAGCTTGCTCAAATGCTAAAACTGTATGACCTCCGTTGATAATGCCATCGCTACCCCCCTCGCTAGCTTCTAAAACTTCTAGTTCCAGTTCGGTTTTGTTTTTGCTGGGCTTAACTTTATTCGCTGACAGAACGATTCCACTGTGACGAGAGAAGAATTTTTCTGGTTGAGTCGTCACAGAGTCAAAGATTTGTCGGTATGTCGCACTTTTGCGGTTAGGTTCTCGGATGTTGGGTTCTAGGGGTAGGTTTGTGGGAAACGTGTCCACATGGGCGGTGGCGATGATGCAATTGGGGTTTGCATGGAAATAGTTGTCTACTTTAATAATCCAGTTTTTCGGCATGGGTGGTTTCTGCATCGTAGCGATACATTCTCAATTATTCTTCTGGTGGGAAGAAGCTCGCGCTTAAAGATTATATTTTGTAATTTATGTCTAAAATTGTTGCAATTGACTGGCAACGTCTGAACAGCTGGCGGCAGTCCCCACCCTATAGCGAAGTAAAGGCAGGTAGTTCAGTGCATACCCTCTAGGAACAGGACTACCCCTGCATCATTACCACATTCATTTGGCAACACCTGCTTGGAGAGCGATTCGCCAGACTCGTCAACTGCTCAAGGGCATGAAGCTGAAGTTTATCTCAACAGTCTTGGGGAAGTTTATCGGCGAACAATGCGGAAAGCACCTCACTCTATTTTATTACTATAGAGAGAGAAAAATAATACTCCTATCTTAAACCTCAAACATAATCATGAATTGAGTAAGCGCTCTAGGTGTAGCGAAATCAAATCAGAACTTTATTTTGCTACTTTGCGGTTTTAACAGATTTTCTAGCATCAGGCACTATGCAACAAATACAGGTTTCACAAGAAGAATCGATTGAATGACCACAGACTCCACAAGAAGGACAAATAAAACTACCATTATCATTAGTATTCCAACAAGGAATTGCTAGTGTATTTCTCCCAAATACCTGATCAATCCATCCTACTTTTCGGTCGATAAATGAATTGGTATTTTCCCAACCTGAGATTTGAATGTAAGGATAGCTAGCACCACATTTTTTGCAAATTCTAGTTCCCCATTCACTCTTACATCCGTTGCAACTACAATGAAAACACTGGCTATCCCGTGGTGTGAAATTATCGCTCAAATGGTGACAGGTGGGACAAAAAAGTAAAGGCTTAAATCGGTCTTGTATTTGATTAGGTAAACCTTCTAGCTGTTGCAGCTTATTAAGCTCTCCTTTGGCTGACGGTCCCTTTGCTTTGACTTGATTTATTAACTTAGAGAGACGCTCATTAAAGTTCCCTCGTTCTTCAAGACGGAGCGGACGTAGTAGTTTATGTTGATGTTTTTCTGCTAAAATAATCCATTCTGTTTGTTCTAACAAAGTAGGTGGTAAACTTTCTGTAAGCAGGTATGGATATGCTTGATATTGTTGATTGCAAAACCACCATTGTAGAGCGCGAGCTATCCGCTCAACACTGATTACTTCCAAAGGACTAACTGGTACTAAAGCTAAGGATATTTCTCCGACAAAGCAATCATTACCTAGAGTATTGACTTGTCGTTGCAAATGCAGTGCTAGCTGTTGTCGTTCCTCTTCGGTTCCCGGATATAAAATGACTATCGATTCATTTTGTTGATTACAATCATTTTTCAATTCCTTAAGAATATTACTTAATAGCTTCTCTTCTGAAATGGCGGTAAGTGGTGTTAGCAGAGGAATGAGTCGTAGATTTTGCAGCCCCTCTGATTGGATTAAAAAAGTTCCTTCATCTTGCCAATTGAGAGTAAGTTTACCTTGTAAACTATTAAATTGAATCACTTCACCAGGATGAGGAATATGATAATTTTCTGCTTCAAATCCCAAACCTTCATCATTCTCATTTACGCTTCCTGTTAATGCACGACTAATTAACAATAAACAAAAAGACTCAAAACCTTTCAAAAGCTGCTGATAAATATCAAATATTTGCTGATTATTCTTAGTTTGTCCGCGCTTCCAAGGACTCCAAGCTTGCCAAATCTGATCGACATAACGATAGTGTTGATCATTAATTAAAATATTAGTACGCTTCAGGGTATTACCAACTTCAGCCTGTTTAGGAATAGCACGATACAGTTCAGTATCCATCAATCCTCTCAGCTTATACTGTAACTGTCTCAGCATCTTCAAGGTTTCTTCTGCGGTTTTAAGAGCAGTTCCATCTTGGAAATGTTCACCCCATAAACTACAGATCCGCTTGCGGTTTCTCCAATGAATATTGCGTGTCTCGCTGGAGAAATCATCTATCTGCTCCAACTCTTTTTGAAGTGCCTGGACTTCCCAAATCCGCTTTTGCAGATATTCCAACAAGTGATCAATCAGTCGAACTGTGACTCTGTTCTCGTAAATGTCGAGCAGATCCTCACGAATTAAACATAACACTCGTTTAGGTCGAACCTTGCGAATGGTGCGTTTTTCCCAGTCTTCGGTGTGAGAGGCCAAAAACTCAGTTGCATGAGGTGAGATTCGTTGGGCACGGGAGATGGGTAAGCGATCGCTCTCCATTTTGAGGTAAGTTCTAGGATGATGGCAAATTTCCTCGATATGTCCCAAGTGTTTTTGAATTAACTCTTCCAATGGCTGAGGACGAATTGTATCCCGTATATGAGGTACAAGAGGTGGAACACTCACCCAATCATCCCAAGATTTACTTTGAGACTTTAAATCCTGGCGTTTATGCTCAAAAAATGGAATAGTTTCAATTAATAAATCAGAGGGAATTTGCCAACTTTGAAATATTCTTACTTGGCGATTTTCATGAGATAAACGTAGTGACCAACGTTTTGTTGTATCCGGGAAAATATATACTCTAGATTGCGGTGAAATTTGAACTGTGTTGATGATTGTTGATTCTGCTTCTGTTAAAATCTGCCACTGGCCAAGTAAAAGATGATTGGGTAGGGTTGTGCTAGTATGTTTAGTAATTCGATTCCAGAACTGCATAATTAATAAATTCCTCGTTCATGTTGACGAAGTTCTTCTTGAATAATTGCTAAAGATTGCTCTGGTTTACCTGAATCTAAATCTGACCAATAGGTTTCAATTGTTTCTTGGAGTTCTCGCAAATCTCCTGCTTGAATGTCATGGCGATCGCGAATTTTCCGAAGAATTTTGGTTGCTAAAATATGGTCGGTTGCCTCAGTTAAAGAACCACCTGCTGCTAGTACAACAGGTATAAAGTGGTTCATTTGTCGTTGCAGACGATTCCCCCAACTTACTTTAAATCGCTCTCCTAATAGCTTCTCTAAGTCATTCTTGAAGAACTGAAATGCTCTGTCTGCTGCTTCGGCATGAATTTTTTGAGCATCCTCAAATGCTGTCTTCAAAGTTTTATAAGAAATAGGATGTCTAGGTGAAGGAGTGTAATCTAAGGTGAAGTTGGGGTGATTTCGCTCCAATTCCATAACATGAGCGCGATCATAGGTTTTATCAGCAAATTCCAAGGTTGTTTCATCTTGATTAGCAGTGCCAACAAACCAAACATTAGGGGGAATTGCTAGGGTGTTTCTCTCGTGGAAAAGAGTAGGTGAAGGACGTTTTAAATCTGTATTGAGTGTGAGTAGAGGATCGTCTTGCTCCAGTTTAGATAAGAAGTCAGCAAAATATTGTTCTGGACGGGAGAGATTCATTTCATCCAGAATAATAATGTAAATTTGGTCTTTAAACTCTGGACACTGAGCTTCATACAAAGCTGTGAGAAATTCCGTTTCGTAGAATCGACCTTCAAAGGAGTTAAAATAGCCGATTAAATCTTGGTGATCGCGCCATCCTGCTTGCACTTCAATTACTTTGAAATTTTTTCTTCCTGCTCGCCCTAATGAACGAGCAAATGCAATTGGTAAACTTGTTTTTCCTGTTCCGCTAATACCTTGCAAAATGTGCAAATGACTCATTGCAATACCGCCCAAAAATGCGCGGATATCCCTATCAGAGTAATAAAGATGTTTCCCTTGAGTGCTATCTAATAAAGCAATACGGTAGCGTAAATCTTTGGCGAAATCTTCAAGGTTAATTGTTTCTTGTGTTGTGCGAGTAATGCTTTGCAATTGAACGTGTTGATCCATGAAAGCACATCTCTCAAAAGGACTGCGATTTTTGGACTCTCCAATTGCATCCTCTTCTTGCTTTCTGAGTTCTCTTAAGCTTTCTTGCAAACGATTAATACAAATCTCTAAAGCTTCCTTCTGACTGCGTAGCGTCTCCAATTCCAGAACTGCAATTTGATTCATTGCCGCTTTCCGCTTTTGTTCTTCCATCTGCATTTTCAATTGAGAACGCTGTGTTTCCCACTCTTCCTGCTGTATTAGTAAATCACTTAGCTGATTTGCAGCTTCTTCTGTAGGACGTTCAGACAACTTTTGTTCCAATTCATCATTAAGACGACGCGAAGCTTCCAGTTCTGCTAGTACCTCATCTGGAGTTCGTTGTCCGAATCGGCGATCTGCTTCAGCCCTTTGCATGAGCTTCGTTTGGAATTGTTCACGGATTTGTCGTGCTTCTTGAAGCTGTCCTTCTAGAATTTGAATTTTGACTTCAAGCCTTTCAATTCTAGCAGCAGAAAGTTGTTCGATTTTTTCATCCTGAAACTGCTTTTCTTCTTCAAATAATTCCTTGTCTGCCTGTAGTTTTAGTTGTTCAAACTTGACTTTTTTTCTGTCTTCTGTAATTTGCTGCTGTTGGTGTTCGATTTTCTGCCTTTCATCTTCTAATTCTTGCTCAAGACTTTTGCGTTTCTGAGCAATTTCCTCAGCTAATTTGCGCTTCTCTGTGGCAATTATTTCATAAAGCTGTGATAATTCCTGGCGAAATTCTTGTACCTGATGATCAAATTGTTGCAGGACTGCCTGATTTTGGGCAATAAATCCTAGCTCGGCATTTAATTCACGTTTACGTACTTGCTCTTCATTCTTTATTAACTCTACAAATCTTTCCTTTATTTGCTTTTGTTCTTGATCGATATTTTGACGGTCTTGTTCCAGACTACTCAATTTAGTCTGTAGCTGACTTTTTTCAGTTTCTAAATCCTTTTGTTGAGTTTCAATTTTTTGAATTTTAGACTCCAGTTGTTTAGTGGCATTATCAAAAATCTGGGCTTTATGCCATAATTCTTGACTATTAAAATTTTCTGGAGTAGATGAATCGGATGATGCTTTTAACTCATCTTCATCAATATGTTCCCTTGCTTGACTGAGTAATGTATCAGCTTTCTCTTGATTTATTATTTCCTGATTGACTGAATTGGATGGGGGAGATTTACTATAATTAGTATTACTTTTATTATTTGTAGAATTTTTATTCCCGGATTGATTTTGGTTGCCTGGATAACCTCCTTTACCACCTTTCGCCATACTATTCTCCAAAATAAAAAATTACGGTTGATAAGATAATTGCAGTGTGGTGGCAACTAATTTGTAGACAGTATCAATTTGTTGCTCTATATCTGATAAGTTTAATTGCTGGTTGCTTGCATGTCCACTTTGATTGCGTAGTTTTGCGAGTTCATCTAATTCTTGCAAGAAACTGGGATATTTTTGAGCAAGCGATCGCAATGGATGTTCGGGATAATTTATCGCAGTTAAAAGCGCCGCCAACACATGAGGGCGTAGAGATTGTTTCCCAGAATCGGCGGCTAATTTAATATAATTGCAATCAACGCTGAGTAAAGGATGAGGTAGTGGTGTCACAAACCCTATTTTATCAGCAACTTGATTGAGAAAATTACGGTTAAATTCTCGGTCTTTTCGAGATAAATGTTTCCAACAATCTTTTGTGGGATAAATTTTTTGAACTAAATGAAAAACACATTCGGCAGCTTTTTGAGCTTCTACTAAAATGTTATCTAGCTTGGCATAAATACTTTTTGAGTTTTCTAACTCTTTTGCCTCAAGATACGCTCGTTCAACTGTCACTAACCGTTCCCATAAATCCTGCCATCTCCTAATTTCAACAGTTAATTTCTGCTCAACTTGTAAACTAGCCTCTCGATTAGCTAATTCCACCCAATCGGCAAACCCAATATCAGCTTCATGACGCTGCTTTCCAACCATCTTCAACAGCAGTTTTTGTAATCCTTTAATTGTTTGTTCTCGCTCATGTTTTTCAAACCGGCGACGCAACCAAGGACTATCACTAACTCCGAAAGGATCGCAAACATTCCAGATATTTGCACTGAAGACATTTTCAGGAGTATACAAGCAAGTAGTTAGCCATAAATCAATCGGTTCCTCATCAATGAATGAGATTCTTTCCAAGTATGGAACCTGCTGCAACATCCAAGTGTCTTCATCATAGTCATTAGACTGGCTGGAGTTGCGGAGTGCGCGATGATGCTGGCGAATTGCGTTGAGAATATCACTGGGCGATGGTTGTATTCTGATGGTGTCGGTAATGTTACTCGGCATGAATGCTCTGCGATAATCCGGTTTGCCCGTTGTACCCAGTACTAATTCTGGAAAGCCTGCATCATTCAAGCGAACCTCAGCATAAGATTCCCGTTCCGCAAAACGCGGCAATAATTCACCTGTCCAAGGATCTTGAAACACGAATCCGGCAGCTGCATCTTGACTGATCAGGGTTTCGTCTTCGAGAATTTTCAAACCGTGTGCTGTTGGTAATCCACGCGAATTTATCAAACCGCGATCGCTCAGTTGTGTGATAATCAAACCTACTAAATCTTTACCGATGTTCAAATGCTCACCGATGATATCGGCTTCCACTACACCTGTATTACGTATTCCCAAAACGGCTTTTTCTAAAATATTCAGTTTTCGAGATGAGACACGCGGCGCAATCACGCGATACATCCGCACGGGGTACAAAAAGTATTCTCGTTGACTGTAGCGAACTGATGGACGTGGATCGTAGAACAGAATTGAAGTATCTTTGCGGAAAGCCATAGCCAGCAACCTAGAGGATTTTGCCGAGAGAAGTTTGACAGAGTTCAAAGAAAGCAATTAATTCGCGGATGACTTGGCGATCACTTTCTAATTTATTTACTTCTACCTTGACCATTTCTAAGTCTCCTGCAACGATTAACAATCGCTGTTGACGACTCATGGCAACGCAAAGCCGATTTTCCAACAGTAAGAAACCATACTTTTTTGTGTAAGTTTCTGGACTATTGGCAACAATACGATTGCTGCGTGTCATTGAGAGAAAAACCACATCAAACTCTTTACCCTGAAAAGCATCAACTGTCCCAACTCTCAATCGCTCAACGAGTTTACCTTCGTGATTGGTTGTTTCTCGCCATGCTGGAGCGACTTGAAAACTACCATCATCAGAAACTTCTGCCAATCCGACATTACACAGGGCATTCCACAGTTCCGTCACCTGTGCGCTGTAGAAAGTGATGACTCCAAAGGTTAAATGGGGATCATGTTCAATCAACCGTCGCAGTTCTTTAGCAATTCGTAATGCTTCAACCTGCCGAGATTTGCTTTGTCTTTTGTATTCACCACCCAAATTATGAGGAATATCAATCCAGGCAGCGACTTTCTGTTCGTAACCAGGAAGGTCATGAAAGAATTCTGTCTCTGCTCTACCCGCTTTGATTGGAGATTCTCCATGATACTCATAAAAGGTACGGCTGACGAATTCTCCTAGTACTGGATGCATCCGATATTGAGTATCTAGTGTTACGGTACGCTTAATTCCGTCAATCTTTTCCCATACCTGCAATTGCTTAAATAATCGTTCAAATAAACTTTTCTTCAATGCAGCTTGTGTTGCTTCAGTAGATACACTGAGTTCTAGTTCTACATCTTCATCCAAAATTTGGGGTAATTGGCGGTGATCACCTACTAAAATGATCCGCCGTTCTGCTTTTGACATGGGTATAAATAAATCTAGAGGGTTTGCCCTCGCAGCTTCATCGACGATAACTGTTTCAAAGACACTATCGATATTGCCTGTTGTCAACTCCATCTGTTTACCTACAGCTTGCTGACAGGTTGCAGCCAGAACAACAGTGTAATCCCGCAGCATTTCTCGAACACCATCAGGGTCATGTTTTAGATCATTTAAATACTCTTCTAAAACAGCTTCGATTCCTGAACCAGATTGCCGAATTTTTTCATACAAAGCTTCTCGAACCTGTTGTAATAACTCTTCAATCTCTGGATTAGCTGAAGTAACTGTGGTTGCAGGAATGTCTACAGGAATTAACTGATCCAGCAAACGAGTTTGCAGAACTGCCAAATCGTTCAGAAAGGGAGGCTCTGTACCGGGAGATTCCGAATTATCCCAATCGGCAGTGGTTTCTAGTAAGCAACGGTCGTCATCTGATAGCAGATTCAATGATTCAAGACGACGTAAAGCTTTATAAGCGGTTGTTGGCCCATCATCTGAGAACAGAATAGCCTCGGTGCGGAGCGATCGCACTGCCCGAATCGCCAAATCTCGCGTATCTGTATCTGCTAAATTGGCGCTGGAATTTCCTGCACTCAAGTGATGTTTCTGCTCAAGGAGGCGATCGCTTAGTTCTCCAGGAATTCTACCCTTGGTTAACTGATAAATTTTTTCTAGTAGTTTTGCTGTTTGTTGAGAGTTACTTGGTGTCAGCACATATCCCGCAACTAGGTTTTGTACCTGTCGCAATTGGTCAGTTTCCGGTAAGTCAGGCAACTGGGAAAGTTTTGCTTCCAGTGCTTTCATTCGATCTCTGCGCCAGCGATCAACATTATCCGGTGCATCACTGCGATTTGCTCTACCGCCGATCCTGACTGCTGGTAGCCCAAAGACAACCGTGCGTTCCGCAGCATTCTCAACTGCATCATGTTGGTAACTAGTCAGCAGTAGACGATGGGAAACACCCACATCAGAATCTTCTGAAATTTCCGCTAGTCTAGCTTGAAGCGCAGTGATAACTTTAGTTTTACCCGTTCCCGGTGGCCCCTGAATCAAAGCAATATCAGGGGTATTGATTGCAACTTGTAATGCTTCCTCTTGGCGGGGAGTTGGTGAACCGTTAAAAAGATTGCGCGTTGTTTTGGAAAGGGGCTTGTGCTTTCGGTACTTGGAAACCGGAACACGTCGATTTTCTAGGATCAGTCCCAGTTGCGGCATGGGACAGGTTGCTGTACGAATCCGCTCCTCGGCTCGTTTACGTCGTTTTATACGAGTGCGATCGCCCTGAAGTGAAACAAACAAGAAGCCCTTGGGTGGTGGTGAAAGCAGTTCATCTGGATCAGGTGGACGAATATCTAGAGTGTAATTTTGAAAATCAACTCCCATTACTTTTCCAAAGAAAGCTTTTTGTCTAGTTTTTGCATTATCAGTTTTCACATTTTCAAAGCTAGTCAAATCCGGCTCTGTGTCACTAGCTTCTAAGGAGTCTTCCGATAAATCTCTCAGCAGTTGCAAGCGTTCTTCTAAATCTGCTTGAGATTCGAGGTAAAAGCGGCGATCGCCATTTGCCAACATTTCTTGGGATGAGTAGGCAACCCAGCTAAACTGCTGCGCCCGGCGTAAAATCCCTTGCTGTTCCAGTTCATTATATTCTCGCCATAGGGATAAATAACTATCCGCATTTCTAGCGATCGCATCCAGTTCTGTGCGACTTTCAAAGCGGAGTGTTCCGGCAATTGAGAAATCACAAAACGACAGTTTTGCTTCTAAAATTACTAAAGGTCGCTGTTCATCAAATTCTTTCTTTTGTTTTGCTTTAACGATTCGCTCAACTCTTAGCCGTCCCTCTGTATCTCGGCGAACGTCGATGGTGAAATCGCTACCACATAACTGAAAGGTGGTTTCGAGTCCATCCTGAGAACTCTTTCCGGCACGCATCAGCGCTCTCACCATACCCAGATCAGAAGTTTGAGGCAAAATCACTTGACCATTGAGCCATTCAATGATTGCTTCAATCGGTTCATTACGCCGCAGATGTCGAGAGCGAATATCTTCAATAATTTTTTCATCAATACCAATTTGCATCTCATCTGGAATCAAGAGCCTGCCCGGAAATTCTTGCACTTGAATCAACAACTGAAGAGGAGCCTGCCCCTTGGGAAGGGTTGCAGTTAACCAACATAGGATAGGTAAGTTACGCTCAAGAATGTTTTCTAAGCTAGTCTGGTTTTGCCGATCTGTACCCCGAATTTCCCAGACTTCGGAACTATGACGTAACAAAATCTCATTCGTCACCTCCGACCTGTAAAGGAAAACTTCGTTCTTGACAGCGAGAAATTCTTGTGCATTGAATAGTTCGCGATCGCCTTGTTCCACTTCCACGATGTAATTTCGTCCAGCCTGGATATCACTCACTCTCATAATTAACGTCCTCCGGGAATCAGCTTGAAGGTTGCAAGACGATGTGAACGCTCTAATGGAGCAAAATGTAGAAGCCAAGTTCCAGACCTGCCTGGATTTGCAGGAAATCTTTTCCATGCTTCTCGGACTTCCACAGTCATCTGCTGTTCGCCTTCAGGAGTCAGCCAGAAACACTGACCGTTGAGACTACGAATTTTGATGTCGCCGTTTTCTAACTGAAGCTCGATGACAGGTGTATGGCTATCGATTCCAGTTCTGCCGCTAATGATCCGGTTAGTCAGAGTAAGCGGTTGATGTTCAGCCATAGCAAGGGTTGCTAGTCCCCTTTGGCCCAAGAGAAATTTCTGACGTTCCTGAAGTTCAGGTAGAGGTTCCCAACATTTAATGACCAGTTGTACGAAGGTCGGTCGAGGATAGTCACACCAGGGACAGGCTTTTTGATTGGCATAATAAGTACTCTGGCAATCTGGACACTCAATGATGAAATCAGCAGCAGAGTATAAATCTTCTGTCCACTGGCTAATGCCTGGGCGCTTGATTGATTCTCGTAGTCCTTCTCCAAAGCAACGCTGACACAGCTTTTTCAATTTCGGGGATAGTACAAAATCTCTTGGAAGTCCGTGGTCTGTTGCATTACGCCGATCCTCTGGGTGATCAATCCAGGGAAGCGACCCCTCTAGAGCCTGTTGCTCTAACTCCGGTTCACCATCCGTTACCAAATCCCCCATTAGTGGATGAATTAAACAGAGTGTTTGAAATGCAATCACTGCAAAGGCATGAGCATCTGTCAAAGTATTCACACCAGATCGCCCCAAAACTAATTCAGGTGCGCCATAGCCTGGTGTATGGAAACTTTTAGTGGAAGCAGCGCTTTCATAATGAAGGTTGTCTGCATCAATTAACCGAATTTCGTAAGCATCAATATCCGTAGAGACAAAGATGTTGTTGGCAGAGGGGTCGCTGTAAACTAATCCCTTGCCATGAAGTTGTGATAGTACTTCAGCACAACGGGCCAGCAATAACAGCCGACGGCGCAACCCACCACCGTTAAGATACCACTCTGCCCTTGAATTTACATTGTGAGGAATATCAATCAGTTTAGATAATGGAACCATACCTGTTACCAGTTCCATTACATAACCGAGATGTGGTGGCTGTAGCATTTCAAGAGGTCGGGCGATCGCTAACTCTCGCAAGTCGGAACTCATCTGCTGCACATGCCTCAACTGTTGTCGCAGCAAGTCCCGTCGAGTGCTAGAGCGATTGAACAACACTTTTACCGCTCGTTTGCTCCCTTTGATGGAGAATACTGCCCCCTGTCCACCTCTGCCTAACTCCCTTCCCAACTCATAAGTGTGGTTATCAGTAACAATTCGTGTACCCTCAAGGTTCATTTGCTTTGATCCTCCGCTTGCTTGCACCAAAGTACTGCTAGGGTTTTGTCGTCTAGGTGGTTTGGGGTAGACCAGTTGCGGAGTTCCCGATGCAGAGCGTGTCGGCGTTGCAGAGGAGGTATCGCTCCAAATTCTGTCACCAAGGTATGAATGAAGTCCCCAATGCGATCGCTTACTAAGTCATCTGCAATGCCATCGGTTGCCAGTAACACTGCTGTTTGTGGAGATAAGCAGGGTCTGGTGATAACCGTCCATTCCTGAGTTGATCTAGCGATTCCCAAACCTGTGGTTTGATTACTAAATCCTTGCCGTTCCTCCCCTAAAATTTTCAGGTTGCCATCTACATCGCGGATAGCGGCAATTCCATCTCCTAATTTTGCGATCGTCAACGCTCCCGATGGCACAACGACAGCAAATAAACAAGTTGCGGCACTGTCTTCTTCTTTATGCGGCAGAACATATAATCCCCAAAACAGATGAATTAAACGCAACAGGGTGACAGGAGGTGGATTCTCTGTTTTTGCCCAAGGTTTAAGCGCATCTCTTACAGCCCGACAAGCCATTTGCGCCCCCATGCGGGCGTTTGGTTTTGATCCCATGCCATCACTGACGACAATCGCAGTTCCAGATGTACTTGATATTCCTTGCCAAGCATCTTGATTGGGACAATCTTGATGCTGGTGTAATCTTCCCCGAACTGACGCGCCAAACCATTCTAAATGTTGAGAAACAGGTGACATTAAAATTCCCAGTCCTCGAGATTGTCAGGAGCATTTGCAATTATGCTGTTAGGGTTAACGCTTCTGGATCGACTCGTTACCGTTACCGTCACCCAACGAAAAAATTTGTGAATGTTAGTTTCGTCAGCTCGAAACACAGGAATTTCGGGATGCTGACCTGTGAGGAATGCTTTTAACGTTTCCTCGTCTGCATCGGGGCCAATTCCCATTGCAAAACGCAGGGCTTTAGAAGCTCTCTCTGAATGGAGCAACTTTTCTAGCGGTTCTTTCCAATTTTCGGAAGGTTTACCTTTTTCATTGGTAGGATGCCCATCGGAAATCAGCACCAAGTTGGGATGATAAGAGCGACTGGGAATAATGTTTCTATCTTCTAGCAATTGAGTTGCCAGTTCAAAGGCTGCTTCCATCGGTGTTACCCCCTTAGCTTCCATATCTGTCCATTGGATTTCGCGTGCTGGTTGAAGGGGTTGATAGAACCTAGCTCTATCTTCACCAAATGTAATAACAGCAACATGAATTTCCGCTCGCACATCCTGCTCGTCTGCGAAGATCCCGATCATTTCAGCGATCGCCCTGTTCAGTGCCTCTATCTTGCCGTACTGACTCATGCTCCCGCTAATATCCGCCAGAATAATTACAGGCATCATTCTGGCAGATGGAATTGAAAAATCCTTGAGCTTACTCATTTTGATACTGCTCTAAATCAGTAATTTCCACGTAATCAAGCTGATAGGGAACCTATAGTAAGATTTCCCTAAATTTTTCCTTACCTAACAAATTTGAAACGATGAAGAATAATGTTTTTGACTCTATTGCACTTTTTAATCGGCATCTCACTATATTTATCTGTCTAAAATAATACTTTTAGTCTCCGTATTTAGTATATTCTCTACCCTAACAGAAATTCCTGACTCAGCATAGAAAATACCTATATTAAAATTGTTTTTTATGATGTGCTAAAAATCAAACAGAGCAACGCTTTCAGCTTTATGATCCTACGAGAAGCAATATTGGTAGTTTTAAACAATGGCAAAAAATCAACAAATAACTTCTCATACATACAGCGATCGTGCCGCGTTCGAGCGGTTAATGCTCCTGATTGCAACCTTGGCACAGTATCCGGGAGTAGGAAGTAGCGATGCCGTAGAAAAAACTTCTGGCCAGCAGCATCATGATGCTTTAATAGAGGTACAAACCCGTCTGCTAGAGATTGCCAATAGCATGGGTATTACTTTGTCTACTTGTGCGTTGCCCACCATACGTAAAGATTTAACGATATTGAGACAGTGGAAAATTCTCAATCAATCCAGGTATCGTTGGGGCTATTATCTAGGGATGGGAGCATTGGGCCGAGAAGAGTTACAAGTAGCACTGAATGCACTGCACTCTCAGGCTGAATATCAAGAAGATCCACAGATTAGACAAATTTATCAGCGATTAGAACGCCGTTTACGGGGACTACATCTGTCAAATGAGTTATTTTATCCAGTGAGAACTCATTTAGATCGCACAATTGTCTACACCGATCCAGAAGAAATGATGGCTCTGAGTAAATATCGGGGCACTGTGTACGACAAACTAGATGCGCTGCAAGTGGCAATTATACAAGGACAGGCGATCGAACTCTTTCGGTGTCGCAATCCTTATCAACCTGGCAATACGCACAAGATTCAGGTCTATCCTCTGCAACTCGTTTACTCTGACATTGCTTGGTATCTCCTGCATGAAGACTTGCAGAATGGACATTTAGCCTTATCTAGGTTGGATCGTTTGAGTGACCATTTCCGAATTTTAGATATGAAATACCGGGGTTCTCAGCTTCAAAGGGAAAGTCTAAAGGTTGCTCACCAATTACTGGAAGCTGGTTGGGGATTATCATTGGGTACAGAGGAAGATCAATGTTTGGAACGTCAAGGACAGATAAAACTTGTAGAGGTGATTGTTCGATTCTTCCCAGATGTTATGGCATTCATTTTAGAGGGCGAGAAGCGACATCCTACCCAGGAAATTAAAAAAGGGCCAAAAGCAATAAATGGTATGTCAATGTACATAGAATACAGCGTGAAACTACCACAGCGTTCACTTAATGAATTTTGCTACTGGGTTTGTCGCTTCATGGGCAATGCTCAGTTCATCTCACCTCCTGAACTGATTGAGAAACATGAAAAAATGGCTAGTGACCTGCTTGCTAGATATTCAAGTGTATGAATGCGAGAAAAATAGTCGCTGAGTTTGTTGTATTCTAGATTTGCTTATCAAATTTCAGCACCAGACTTTACAAAAAGTTTTTGGTGATTTCTCTGAGTATTCAGAAAAGACTCTATTATTATTTATTGTTATTGCATTTTTCTTGATTTGATATCAGAGACAAATTTGTTGTCACTTATTACAGTTAAAAATCTAAAATGGATATCCAACTCATCAAAAGAATTGAAAAAACCACCCCGAAAAAATCTGAAATAAAAGAAGATTTAGAACAGCCAAATTTTTCAAGCAATACTGTTGATATTAAATAGTCAATAAATGAAACAAATCCCATACTGGATATAAATTATCAAGAAGCTGACTATATGGATGGTTCCGGTGTTGTATCAGCAGGAAAGCTATATGCCGTTTGTGCCAACTAGTAATCTAGTAATTCTACGGAATATATTCTGGATATTGATAACTTCCTAGAGGAGCCTGTCAGTAATTTGGTGGGGTTCCCAGAACAGGGACGCTGCGGCTTTATTGGGCGAGATTACGATATTTTACGGTTAGAGCGGGCGTTTCGCCAAAATAATATCGTGTTGTTACAAGGTATGGGTGGGGTTGGAAAAACTGAGTTAACCGTAGGGTTTGCGCGATGGCTGGAGGAAACCCAGGGGCGAGAAAAAATATTCTTTACTTCCTTTAACATTATCTGACGCGAAATCGCAGGTGAGAAATGCGCTGGAGAAATACGCGAAGCTATTGGTCAGCGCGGGATACTCTATAAATAATAATGATATGAGTATCTGAAAAGTCTACTATGCGCTGACATCAGCGTAAATTATGCCTTCGCACACAAAGCTTTTGAGAAACATTAACTCATAATATATACATATGGACATTTTTAATGTTTAATTTTATATGAGCAACTTGCCTTTTAATATCACCCCACACTTGAAAGTTACCCTGTTTTACCTGGGTTTGTTTTAGATTTACAAGTTGTGTTTAGTTAGCAAAAATGTTTTCCGTTTTCGTTTGTGGAAAGTCGCGTTGCGCGAAAACTACTTCCGAAAACATTCAACCGTTTTAATCACAAACAAGGTAACAAACGCAAATACTATCCCAAATCCCAAACTAATCGTTGCAGACACCACAGGAGAAAGCCAAGGTTCTGGAACCCCTAACTGCGATATTACTGAACCTACAGGATACTTAGCCGCTTCCTTGGGATTTGTCACACCAGGAAATTGCCCAGCAATGGAAGCAACAAAAGAACTAACAGCCAAACCTACACCAAAAATTGCGATGGTACTTTGGAAAGTGCGATCGCGTTCCGAGCTTTCTATCTCAGTTACCCCGCGAATTGCATTAATCAAGTCAGTTAATAATATCACACCAACATTTAAGCTTTCATAGTCATTTTTAACTTGTTCTAAATACTTGAATCTTATTTTTTCAATAAATTTATGAAGAAATTCCAAATTACTAGGGGTTTGTAAATTGGTAATTTTTTGTTTTATGGTTTCTAATTGCTTTTCAATTACTTGCTGTAGTGAATCCAAATCAACATAATCTTGCTGTGTATTTAGCTTTTGCTGAATTATAGCGAGCCGTCTTTCATAATTGAGGAGATTAATTTCAATGGTACGTTTTTGAGTAGCAAGGTAGTTTAGGTTAACAGAATAACGCCAAAGCGTTTCCTGAGCATTAACTAAAGTTTGACGCAGTTTATTTAAATCTAACTTACCAGACTTGGCTTTGTTAAAGTCCTTCTGGTATTGCTGGATAGCAACAAAATCATCGCGTAATTTATTTTTCAAATACTGACTTTGACCATAAGCCCAGAGAATTTTACTGCGATAAGCAAACAAACGCAGCCAGTCAAAGTTAAATTCAGCAACTTTCCTGGCAGTTTTTGCATCTGGATAAATAGCAATAATAACGTAGTGATTATCCTGAATATCTTGAATATTGAGACTATTTTGTAACTCAGATGGTATATGCAAGCGGTAATTGTAAAACTCAAATAACATTCCGCCAAAGAATGGACTTTTATCGCGAAAATCCAAATTCACATTTAAACTACGTGCGCTTACTTTACTGCATTCTTTAGCGATAATTTCTGCTTGATTTGGAGTAAAGTTCGAGAGTTGTCCCGATAGCATCCATACCTGTCCAATGGTGCTGTGGGTATTGGCTAATCTGTTTTCTATTTCCGCTTTTAGATCGCCAAAACAACTAATAGGCAAAGCCTCATTTTTACCCTGCTGCACATTTCTCAAGGAATGCTCAACAGAACAGTCTAACAGTAATCCGTAACTATCCCCCAAGCGCACTGGGTAATACCAACCCTTCAAACTATACTGTTTTGTACTGCTGTCAAAGGTTTCTCTACCTCGGTTCCCCAAAAGTTCAACATATTCAGCTTCTATAGCATCTCGTTGTTTGAGTAAAGGGTGAAGTCGTTCGGGAAATCTGCGTAAAAAATATTCCTGATTAGCAGCTATGTCTGCGTTGCTGTCTCCCAACCCATCCCGCAGGTCATAGATAAATAAATCCAAAGTAGGATAAATAAGTTCACTCATAAACTTGATGCTATCAAGAGTTTTGTTGTTTCGGGAGCCAGTTTTGCAGACGCTTGAGAAAAGTTAGCTTTTTCGCTGCTTTGTCTGGGTCTTTCCTGGTTAATACATTAATTGTTACATTCAAAATCTCATCACTTTCGCGATCTGGTTCTCCTTCAAAATAGCCGAAAGTCGTCGGCTGGTTATTATCACTGATTAATTCCGTTTCTAATTCCTTCTGGGTAGGCATTTGCTCTGAAGGAATATTACCGCTAACTGACTGTAATTGAGTTAAGGCTGTTTGATAATTTTGATACAGAGCCGGGTTGGTCTCAATGGTTGCAATTAATCCTTCTTTAATAAAATCCCAGTCATCGGGGTCAAGGTATAGTTGTGAAGCAGTGGTTTCCAAAGCTTCTTTTTCATCTGAGGAAAGAGGGGTTGGTAATTGTTCTAAGGCGATAAGCAGAGCTAGTAAAGTGATTTTAGGTGATTTAACCATAGAATTAACCAAATAAGCTATAGTCTTAAATAATACTAGCGCTAAACACAAATCATGCTGCGACAGGCTCTAGTCGTTGGTATAAATAATTATCCTAGCTTGCAAAATCTGAAGACTCCTGCTGGCGATGCCGAGCTGATTGCAAGTTTACTCCAAAAACATGGTGGTTTTCAGGTTGTAAAACGACTACCTGTAAAAGATAATCAAGGATTGCTGAGTGTTGATGAAAACCCATCTCCACAGCAGTTAGTTACTGCGACAACACTCCAAGAAGCGATCGCAGAACTTTTTAATCCTCAAGGCAATGATGTACCAGATACCGCTTTACTTTACTTTGCTGGCCACGGACTACGAAATGATAAAGGTATAATAGAAGGTTTTTTAGCAACTAGTAATGCCAACCCACGGAAAGATGTTTGGGGTGTGTCGTTAAATTGGTTACAGCGAATTTTAAAATTAAGTCCGGTAAAGGAACAAATTATTTGGCTTGACTGCTGCTATGGTGGCGAATTACTCAACGGCCAATTTCTTAATTTTGATGAAGCAAACCCTGGTGAACGGGGAAAAGGACGCGATCGCTGTTTTATTGCAGCTTGTGGTGATGCATCTGTTGCTTATGGAAATGCAGAACACGGTATTTTGACCAGTCTTTTATTAAAAGGTCTAGACCCACAACGTTATGAAGTTAGTCAGTGGATTAATAACTACAGTTTGACTGATTTTATTATTCAACAGCTAGAAAATGATGAGAAATTACGAACCTTTCCTCAGCGTCCGTCATACAACAATTCGGGGGGAGAGATAAAACTGATTCAAGGAGCTAAACGATCTAAGCTACAGGAAGCCACTATTGGTAACACCTCCAAACAACAATTGCAGATACTATTGCATTGGCTGATTCGACTCTTGGAGGATGATGCAATCGAAAGCATCCAAGTTGATTCAACAGCGATACCTGGGAAAAACTTGTCTGTGATAGCTAATAATATTGTTGTTTTTTATAAAGATGGTCATTCAAGTTTTATACAAACTCAGGATACTGAAAACTGGGAGCATCAAAATCAAATAGACTTGGAGCGACTTGTACCAAACTCAAAGCTGGCGATGCTGGTGCTAGAACGCTACATACAGAATAACAATCACAATACCTATTTAAAAGACACAAAATACAAAATTACTCGCTCGGATATATTAGCTGAATTAGCTAAACATGAATTAAACCCAACACCAAAGCGCAGTGAGGCAGAAATCCTTGCCAACTTTAATAGTGCTTCTAGTATCGGAAGATATTGGTTACGCGAAATAGATGGTAAAAAGATTTCTCGTTCTGAGCTACCCCAAATTATCGAGCTAATCGAGCAGGGAAGCCGAACAATTTTACTAATAGACCGTCCCGGAAGCGGTAAAACCTGTATGTTGCTCGACCTTGCTGATTATATTGAGCAGGAAAAAGCGTCGGTTTGGGGACTTCTATTTATTAAAGGTGATAATTTTACAAATGTTAGCAGCGAACAGGAATTAACAGCGCACGGCTTACCTGAAGATATCGTTGGTCAATGTGCGCGTCTAGCCGATTACCGCAAAGTTGTGGTAATTATTGACTCTCTTGATGTTTTATCTCTCAGTCGTCAGCATGGTTCTCTCAAGGTTTTTCTGGGAATTATCGACCGACTAGAAAAACTTGAGAAAGTTACGGTGATTGCTGCCTGTCGCAATTTTGACTTGGAGTACGACCCTTTACTTCGAGGACGTTCCTGGCAACATAAAATCAATCTACAACCATTAGATTTCGACACTCAAGTTAAGTCGTTCTTGATCGACTGGCAGGTTGATGTTTCTAAAATCACTCCAGTATTACGGTCATTATTGCAGATACCTCAAAACTTGCGGATTTACGAGAGACTAGCAAAGCTCGGTGTTCCATCACAACCTGCATCAGCTTATGAACTTTACAATAGCTTCCTTGAGGAGGTGGTAGTTAAAAATTCAATACTCGGCACTGAGGCTATAGACGCTTTGCAAAATATGGCTGAACAGTTAATGCAGCAAAGAACTCAGTCATATAGTAAAGTATCTTTTGGAGCAAGCGAAGATACCGTCAGGCAATTAATTAGCCAGGAAGTGCTGCTGGAAACTTCCCCTGGAATTCTAGAGTTTAGCCACAAAACATTAGCAGATTGTCTTACTGTCCGAGCTACACGGGCTAAAAACCAAACTTTGGTACAATTCATCCTCGAATATCCCCAACTTCCCTTTATTCGTCCAGCAGTTCGAGCGTTTTTCTTTTACCTGCGTGCATATCAACCGGATGCCTTTAGGCGGCAAGTATGGGAAGTATTATCCCACGATGAAATTGCATATCACGTTAAGCGGCTTGTAAGCGAGTCTTTTGCTGAAATAGAACCCGTTGAGGAAGATTGGCGATCGCTGCGCCGAATTTTCCAAAATTATCCCGATTTATTTCAACGCTTGCTATGGCGAGCAAACAACGGCACTTGGTGGAATATTATTACACAACACTGGTTGTCTGAAGCCAAGTTAGCACAGGAGCGGGAAACCTGGTTGCTTCAATTTGTCCATTGGTTGGGAGCATGGATGAATAAATATCCTGCGGAAGTAGTGGCATTTTGGAGACAAGCGATCGCTCAACAATGGGCAAACCCACAAAATCTTGCTGGAAGTATCCGTTCCATGTTAAACAATTTTGAAGCATGGGATACTCCAGGTATCCAAGAATTGCTAGAAACTTTGGTTGAAAATTTTGAGATAGAAGAACACGATATTCTTGGCAGATTGCTTAGTCGATGGGTGCAGTCCACTAATAGTGGGGATATTCTGTTGTGGAAGTACATTACTAAAAATGTCTTACCTGAAGATGTACGCAATTGGGATTTCAGAGATAAACTACATTGTCAACCGCATGAGTTTCACCAAGAGAATTTCCTGGCAGAGCGCTTGAAACAATCTGATTTATTGCTGACTCTAGCATTAAATGAGATTGAGGGGTGGAGGGAGCTTTTATCTCTAACATCTTGGGGTTTACAGCATAGTCAGGGAGTTATTCATTCTGCGGACGGCCTAACATTTCTTCTCCATAGCTTGGAAACTGCACTAAAATTTCGGTCTAGAAAAAATGATACTTGGTGGCAAACAAATGAGCCGCGCCTAGTTACACTTGAAATAGATTTTATCCATTACTTTGTTACCCAAGCTTACAAAGAAAACATCGAAGCTAACATACCTGGAATCGAGAACCTATTACAAGATGAAAAGCTTTTCCGTAGGAGCCAACTCAAGTATGAACTAGGCGAACTTATGAATATGGCTTATCCGTATATTTCTGAATCAGTACGGGTAGAAAACCAAACTATTATTTGGTCTTTGTGTTCTGAAATAAAGAAGTACGAAGAAGAATTTTCATGTTGGGCATATCGCGAATTTTATAATTTTTTCCTTTGGATTCCATGTATATTCAGAACCCCAGAAACACAAGCTTTTATCGACACTTGGCAAAATTGCTTTGGCTATAGTCGCCCTGAACCTAATATTCATAACTGGGGTGGATGTGTAATGCCACCTTTATCTTCGCAAGATTTACTCAAGCTCTCCAATAAAGGACTTTTTCAGTTACTGGACTACTACAAAGCACATAAAAATCGAAATATATTCGACAGAGATATGATTGGTGGTTTTAGCGAAGTTAAAGTGGTATTACGTGATGCTTGCTCCCTTCATCCAGAAAAATTTATCAGGTTATTTATAAGTTTTATCCAAGAAAATCTGTATCAAGATTATGTATGTGCTTTAGTAGAAGGAATTGCATTTCACCTACGCTATCGTTTTGGAAATCTTCAACCAGCACAACAATGGGAACCCATAGAACCTCTTTTAGAAGGAGAAGCGATCGCATCTACTTTACTCAATTGGTTGGAACGCTACTTTATAATTTGGGAAGATGGTCAGACGGTTCGCTACGCATTGGAAGCTTGTTGTGATGTTTTAAGTGATAGTGAATCAGCCGAACGCTTATCATTATTAATTTTCTGGCTTTATAATAAATACCCTGATGATAGAAAAATCAGGAGAAACAGTCACGATCTTCTGACTACAGCAATTAATTCGATACATGGAGTTGCAGCTGAAAGTGCTATTAAATTGTGCAACAGATTGTTAGAAAAAGAACAACCTGTCCCCGACCTGTTATTGTTACTGCTGCGTCATGCTGCACGGGATACGGCGATTTATGTGCGGATTCCTATTCTCCAACATCTTCCCTTTTTGATTCACAAAAACCCTGATTTGGGATGGCAATTATTGGCTGATGTTTTCAAAGAACCTCAACCTCATTTATGGAAATATACAGAGTTATGCTTTTATTACCAATATCACCACAATTTTGATATAGTTGCCACCTACCTAAATCGTCTTTTGTATGAAGGTATGGAAGAAGGTGGTGATATTTGGGGACGACTTTCTGCATTAGCAAGCTTGGCTGGAAACATCAGCCAGGAACAATTATTTGCCACTTTAGTAAAAACCAACAGTAATGCGGCTTGGCAAGGAGTAACTCAAGTATTTATAGCAAATTTAGAATTAAAAGAACATACAGAAAATTGCATTACTGGACTTATTAATGTTTTAGGTTATAAAAATATATCACAGGATATTATTGGCAAGATTGATAGATGTTTTGAAGAAGAAACCAAAAAAGCCTGCATCAGGCGAGAGTTTGCGCTTGCATTTCTTGAAGCACTTCCAGCATCTGCAAGAAATATTGATTTTGATGGGTTTCTTGAATGGCTAGGTTACGAATCGCGACGAAACCCTTTATCAGCGCTGGAATTAACTGAAACACTGGCAGCAAAATTTGAAAGTAGGATGAATGTAAGTCTCTTGTGGCGAACAGAACCATTAATTGCAGCATTAAACGAAATTTTACGAGAAGCTGATGAAACTGACGATCCAAAACTAATCCAGCGTGCTATCAACTTACAAGACCGTTTTTTGAAGTTGGATATGCGCGGAATGGAGGAACTACTCAACAAAGCTGGACAAGACTAAAGTAACAGAAAAGAAGAAACTGGAAAGTGAAGATGCGATAACACAGGCAGTAGCAATTACAGAATCGAAAAGAGATCAGTCTGCTATTTTGCAACGTCTCAAGCGTATTGGTCAGGCGATCGCCCCCGAATTACAACAACTGATTAATTACAGTTCGCTATAAGTAGTAGACTAACGCAATATTTTCGGGATTTGTTGGGTTTAGTTTCATATCCTTCCCTACGGGACGCCAAAGGCGAACGGGATCTTGCTACAATCCAACCTATGATCCTACTTAACTCAACTGTGTTAAATCATCCTCATGAGTCGAGACGCGCTGGTAGTAGGAATTAATCAGTATCCTTTCTTAAAAGATACTCCAACAAGCAAAGCGAAACATCTTTTTACCCCTGCTAACGATGCCGAAGCGATCGCGCAACGTTTAGAAGAATATGGTGATTTTCGCGTGCGGCGACTACCAGAAACGATTCAGGGTGAACAGCGTCGAGTCACATCTGATGGTTTGGTCAAATCTGAGACTTTGGAAGATGCGATCATCCAGTTATTCAACCCAGTAGGCGAAAATATTCCAGAAACAGCGCTGTTATATTTTATCGGTCATGGTTTACGCAAAAATCGCGGCGGGGTAACTGAAGGTTTTTTGGCTGCCAGTGATGCTGATCCCCGAAAGAATCAGTGGGGTATTTCCCTACGATGGTTGCGAGAACTGTTGCAAAAAAGTCCCGTCAAGCAGCAAATCGTCTGGCTGGACTGCTGCTACAGTGGAGAACTGTTCAATTTTGTAGAAGCAGATTTGGGGACATCGCTTCAAGAACAGACGCGGTTTTTAATTGCTGCATCAAGAGAATTTGAATTTGCTGAGGAAGATATTCAGGGAAAGCATGGGGTATTTTCCAAAGCACTTTGGCAAGGACTTGATCCCAGACAACAGCCAGATGGTTTAGTCAACAATGACAAATTAATTGAGTATATTGCTCAAACCCTCAAGGATGTTCCTCAGCAGCCGATTTGGTATAACCCCAACCGGGAAATTATGCTCACTGGTGAACGGGAAGACGTTCTCATACACATCCCAGAGGGAGTTTGTCCTTACAAAGGGTTACGCTTCTTTGATGTTGAAGATGCTACCTATTTTTATGGGCGGAAAGTATTGACCCAAAAGCTGATTCAGCACGTTCAAGTGGGTAAAGAAAATTTTTTGGCAGTATTGGGCGTATCGGGGAGTGGTAAGTCTTCCTTACTGCGGGCGGGGTTGATTTACCAGTTACAGCAACAGCGCAGATTACCAGGGACAGAGGAATGGAAAATTCGGATTTTTAGCCCAGGAGAGCAACCTCTGGTGAGTTTGGCAACGGCATTTCTGGATGAGTTAGCCACAGATATCCAGCGTGCAGAACAGCTAAAAGTGGCAGACGAGGCCATTGCACAAGGAGAAACAGGGCTAGCACGATTAATTCGAGCATCGCGATCGCCTCGCACCCTACTAATTGTCGATCAGTTTGAAGAGATTTTTACCGTTTGTCAGAGCCACAGCGATCGACAGCAGTTTATTTCTAGTTTATTGGGGGCGCTCAAACAAACAGGAGATAAACTCTGCATAATATTTGCTATGCGTGATGATTTCTTGGGTAAGTGTGCTGCATATCATGAGCTAACTGATTTGATTCAAACCAATCTGGTGATGGTAACTCCCATGTCTTTAAAAGAGTTGCAGCAAGCAATCCGAGAACCGGCAGCAAAACTAGGACGGAAGGTAGAAGAAAATTTAATCAATGCTATTCTCAAAGACTTGGGAGTTGAGGTAGGACAACCCACACAAGAAGCTGAACCGGGAATGTTGCCTTTGTTGTCATATACTTTAGAGCAGCTTTGGCAACGACAGAAACTGAATTGGTTGAAGCTAGATAGTTATCACCAATTAGGCGGGGTGCGAAAAACCCTAGAAAATTTGGCAGAACAAACTTACAAGGAACTTTCGACTGAAGAACAACGGGTAACGGACTTGATTTTTATCAATTTGACCCAGTTAGGGGAAGGTACACCAGACACACGCAAGCAAGTTCCGCAGCAAGATTTAGTTTCTTTGGGTAAATCTGAACCGTTGGTAGAGCAAGTAATTCAAAAACTGGCAAACGCCAAGTTAATCGTCACTAGCGAACAACGCAGAGGTGATGAGAAAGTGGCGGTAGTGGATGTGGCTCATGAAACCCTGATTCGCCATTGGTCAAGGTTGAGGGAGTTGCTGGATAATAATCGGGAGGCGATTAGGACTGAGCGCCGAATTCAGGCTGCGGCCGAAGAATGGGAAGATAAAGGTAAGTCTATTGATTACTTGCTTACAGGGTTGAGATTGGCAGAAGCCGAGAAGTTTTTGCAAGAGCAAGTTGATATTGTACCACCGTCAGGTTTGAGTGGTGAGTTAATAGAGGCTAGTCAGAAAGAGCGCGATCGCCAACAAGCAGAAAGCGATCGCCAACGCCGCAGAACTATCATTAGGCTTACAGGCTTTTCTGTAGTTGCTTCCGTTCTTGCACTTGCAGCTGGTATGGGATGGTGGCGTACAGTCATTGCAGAGAAAAATGCCCAACTTATAGCTAGCAGTCAATCTTCAGAAGCATTATTTGCTTCCAATAAAGAGTTTGATGCACTTTTAGAAAGCATCAGAACTGGCAAAAAAATGAAAAAGGAATTTGGCATCAATGCTGATACCGAGATGCGAGTTGTGGGTGCTTTACTACAGGCAGTTTATGAAGTCAGAGAGCGCAATCGCTTTGAAGGTTATAACCAGCAGTTTGGTCACGTGAGTTTTTCCCGTAACGGCAAAACAATTGCTGCTGCTACTAAGGATGGCAGCATCAAACGGTGGAATCTAGATGGAAAAGAAAAAACTACTATTAACAACAGATACAATTCAGCAGTTAATAATGGAAGTGATTTAGCCAGTAGTGTCAGCTTCAGTTTGAAGAGTAATACTATTGCTGCTGCTAGTGATGATGGCAGCATCAACCTTTGGAACTTTGATGGTAAAGAAATCTATAAATTTCCAGGCAAAGGAAAAGATACAATTCTGACAAGCATTAGTCCTGATGGTACAACCATCGCTACTGTTAATCTTCAAGAACAAATTAAGCTCTGGAAGCGCAACAGTCAAGAACTATCTTCGTTTTTACATACCTTAGAATCACCCAGTCTGGTTAGTGCCTTGAGCTTTAGTCCTGATGGTAATCTTATTGCTTCTGCTGACAATAACACGAATGGTACTGTCAAACTTTGGAGTCTCAAAGATAACAAAACGATAACATTGAAACACAATCGGAGTGTTAGCAGTTTAAGTTTTAGTCCTCTTACCAAGATGCTTGCGTCTGTCGAAGAAAGGAACAAAGTTATACTTTGGAACTTCGATGGCAAACAACTTGATAGCTTTGATGATTCTGATGCTACAGGAGTAAGTTTTAGCTCTGATAGTGAGAAAATCGCTACCTTTGGTGGTAATGGAGGCGACATCAAACTCTGGCACTTTGACAATGCTAAATGGGAATTAGAAAAAACATTGCTTGGTCATAGTTCTATCGTTACTGATGCAAGCTTCAGCCTAGATAGTAAAATGCTGGTTTCAGTCAGTGTTGATAAGACAGTTAGAATTTGGAACTTGGAAGGTATAAAGCAACAGATTTTTAAACCTGGTAATTTACATTTAAGTGATATAAGCTTCAACCCAGATGGTAAAACTATTGCTACAGTTAATAGTGATAGCTCTATAAAACTATGGAATTTAGACGGTACTCTACTCAAAAACATTGCAGAAAATATCGCTTATTATAGTAAGTTAAATTTCAGTAATAATAACAAACAGTTAGCTATCAGTGATCGCAATTTTATTAAAATTTTGAATGTTGATAGTGGAGAAACTAGAACAATTATCAAACAAGAACTGCCTAGAGGTAAACGCAATGATTTTGGCAAGGCTAGCTTCAGTCCAGATAGCCAAACTATTGCAGTTGGTAAAGAAGATGGTACTATTAAGCTTTTGCATCCTGACGGCACAGAAATAAAAACCCTGACAGGAGGAGGCAAAATAGTTATTTATAGCCCAAATGGTAAGATTATTGCCTCTAATGGTAGGGACAGTACTGTAAAAATGTGGAGTGCTGACGGCACAAAATTGCGACCTTTAATAGGAAGTGATTCTCCTATTACCAGTTTGAGTTTTAGCCCAGATAGCAAAAGTTTAGTAGCGGGAAACCAAACCGGAAATATTATTATTTGGAGTCTATCTGAAACAAAAAGACAAATACTTCAAGGCCATACATCTGGTGTTTCAAGTTTAAGTTTCAGACCTGATGGTAAAATTTTTGTTTCTGCTAGTGGTAGTGGCACAAAAGAAGATGGTACAATTAAGTTCTGGGGGATTGATGGTAAAGAAATTAAATCCTTTAAAACTAAAACTACTAGTGTTTTTAGTATAAATTTTAGTCCAGACGGTAAAAGGCTGGCTGTGCATACTGGTTTGGTGACGATGTGGAATTTAGATTTAGATTATCTACTAGGTCAAGGTTGTGATTGGGTACGTGGTTATTTACAGAATAATCCTAACGTTAGTCAGAGCGATCGCCATCTCTGTGATGGCATAGGTAATGACAATTAATGTACACAAACTTACTATTTTTCCTGTCCCCCCGCCAAATTACTCAAGCTACGACTAGCGACATCTGCGCTCAATCCCCAAAGTATCAATTCTAAATAATTAGAAAAGGGGTCAGCACCAAAGGTCATCCCCTTTTCTACATACAAAGCGCGTATCCCTACTAACGATAATCCTACTAACAACGTTAAAGATAACAGTGGTCGCACAATCCAGAATGTTGTTTCTGCTCGCAACTCATTAGATACTCCCGCGATCGCTATCAAAACTTGGCGTAACCACGGAAACCTGTCTGATTTAGTTTTCTGCCCAGCAGCAGCCAATATAGCCGCAGCCGCTTCATTTGCAGCTGCTGTCAAAGTAGGATCGGGTTGTTGATCTGCTCCCATCATGACTTTGCTGAGTTTGACAAGACTATCCTGTATTTGTTGCAGCAATTCTTTAGCTTTATCATCGTTCTCAAATTTAATCCACTTTCGAGCTTCGTTAATTTTGGCTAATAGCCCGTTTTCACCACCCACATCAGGGTCTTGTTCCATACCTTTTAACTGCTGTTCGATTTTTAGGAGGCTAGTTAAGGAGTTAAGACGCTCTTTAATCTTGACTAAATCTGCGTTCACTGTTTCTAAATCCATCTGAGAAACAGAATTCCTAACTTTGTTGACCATTGGACTCAGAATTTCTTGGTCTTGTTGGTCAACTTGAGCAATCATGTTCTCTACTTCGTAGACTTTCGCCAAAGCATCCGATTGGGGAATCCCCTTCTCTTGCATATACTTAAACAATCTGCCTAAAACGATACCCACCAATAAAACAAAAATTGGCATCGCTGGGCCAGTACGCATACTTAAATTCACTGGAATCGACAGTCTCCCCTCTCGACCTTCCATTGTCAAGTAGACTGTCCCCGTATATTGGTCGGGGGGAATTTGCGATCGCTCCCACTTCAAAGGTAAACTAATAATTTTATTAGCAGCTAAAGTTTGGGGACTTAGCGGTGATTCTACCTCAGTTTTGGTAATTTGATAGTTAGTTTGCTTCCCTTGTAAAATTACTTCAGCACTGGTAAGAAGCACAGTTGCTTGATTGGGGTTATCTAAATAAATTAGCCGTTGATCTTGGAAAGCACTGGCGGGAAGTAATAGATGAGCTAAACCACAGTCCCAACTGCATCGGACTAATTGCAACTGAACTTGTTCTGAATCTTTTACAGGTACTAATGCAGGTATAGCTTGTGCTTTCACTGTTAAAGGAATCACCAAAGCCTCAGACCGCTTTTGACTAGGTAAAAGTATTTCAATCTGTCCTTGATAAGTTCCTGGTAGCTTTACACCATTCAGCTTCACCTGAAAATCTTTTGGTAAACCCGCTTCTAGCTTGCGTTCCCCGATTAATTCTACCTGCTGACGACCAATTACCTCATCTCCTTCGGTTCGCTTCAAATCTGAGGGTAGGAATGTCCAAGCTGTGATACTCCCTCCAGAGGCTGTTAACCGGATGTTGCTAATTAAGGCATTCTCTTCCCCCAACCAACCTTTAATTTCTAACGGCTTGTCTTTGGCATCAACTTCAATTTTGACATTAGTTTGAGCAACAGCAGGAGCAGGGCAAATGAGCAAAATCAGGAGTGCAGCAGTAATCCAGCGTTTCATGAGTAGGTCAAGCAGTTAATTATGGGCGATGGCACGAGCTAAAGCAATCTCATAAGGAGCATACAATGAATACACTAAACCCAAAGGATTGAGGTTTTGCTGAAGCATTTCTCGACGCACTGTCAGCATAGCTTGTCCTAAAGGTTCTCCGCGAAATACTCGCTTCAGCAGGGTAATGGCATAGAGTTCTGCAAATAATTCTGGTATAGGGCATTCCGTACCAATTACGCCACTAGCACCGGCTGCACGAAAGTCATCAATTAAGCTGATGTAACTCTCCGGCCCATAATCCCCAGTAGCGCAGCCGTTGAGTAAGACTAAAGGGCGATGCTGCCAGTTTACCTCGCAGGCTTCGAGAAAATTACTGGAAATTTTGTCATCGCTCAGTTGCAAGTAGGGCAGATTTTCGATTTCATCTATACCGCCGTGACAATAAAAGTACACAATATCTAAATCAGAACTGTAAGTTGCCCAAATATTCTCCAGTTCCATGATTTCTTCAGCTACTAGCATTTTCACGTAACCAAGTTGTTCAATTTTAGGCAGGTGGTTTTTCCAAAACCTAAAATCCCGCCAGACGTTGAAATTGATATACAAAGGTTGATTATTGGCAATTTGCCATACAAGGCTAGGCGTTTGAGAAAGTTCGCCACTTGTCCAAGCTGGAAGTTGCTCTATGGCATAGCGGTAGCCCCAAAAAGCATGGGGACAAACAACCTTGTAATTATCTTTAAAAGGGCAGTCAGTACAGTCGATGTCGTGATTGAGAAATTCTTCGCAGACATGAACTTCTTTACTGGTCATTACCTTACGCTCATATAGCAACGCCCAAGGGATTGTTGCCTTTCCCAATCCTAAAATTGGGTTAATCGGGTTGACTTGGATGACACTATCGGGTTTTAAGGCGGCGCGTAATTTTTCGCCGTTATCTTCACCTAACGTTCGACCTTTGTTTTCGGGAAGTAGTGAGCGATATAAATATCGTCCAGCATCGGCTAGCTGAGGTAGCCAGGTATTCAGCAACTTCATATCGCCTTGGGTTTTAAACTGATAACCCTCTTTTGTAGAAGCCATTGAGTGCAATTTTTGCCGCACTCTAGCGATCGCACTTCCCAGCCCAGATTGTAAATTTGTACTATAAGATACTAATTCTTTATTTCCCTGTGTCCTGTCCAGAAAGCGTAGGTCAGTGCTGCCATCCCGTGTATCAACTTGTACATCTACAGTTAAGAATCGCTCAGGTAGCAGTGCTAGCTTGTCATGAGTCAGCAAGTCAATGGTAGTAAAGGTAATGGTAGCAGTTTGAGGTGGGCGCAGTGACTCTGGGATTTCTGCCCCGGCTACGGGGATGATGAGGACTGCAAGTTGCTTTGACTGAAGCAGATATCCGCGATATAACAAGTCCACCTGAATGTAGCCTCGACCTTCAAATAAGTTAGGTTTAACGGTGAACTGTACACTGTCTGATGCACCACTGCGGGGTAGGGTTAGCTTTTTGACTGTTGTATCAATGTTAAAGTCCTTAGAAGCCACCACTAAATCTAGAGGTAGGGATTCCGAGTCATTCCACACCTGAGCCAGGGCTTGATCTGGAAATGGAGTCGGCTCACTCTCTATTCCTTTTCGTTCCGGGCTGATGTCTACAAGCAATAAATAAGTCTGTCCGTGAATTAAGGGTTCGCTGGGTGGAACTGTTGTGCGCTCATCAGGGTTAACAAAGTAAGTATTAAAGTAACGATAGTTTTCTACATAGTCAGAGATTTCTTGTATAAAAGGTAGCTGCTTAACAGTGTGGTCTTGGTTGGAAAGACGCAGGATGGAACTGGTAAGGCTAATTACCGGGTTTGGTTGATTGTTGGGTTCACCTTTGGTTTGACCATCAAAGGTAATAATTTCTTTTGTCTCTCCGAATAGTTCTTTCTCTAAGTAAGCTAGGCTTGGTAACAATTCTCTGGGGATTCGTCCGTCTAAAGCATCTAATTTGACTTTTTCTGCTTCAAAAAGCTGATGTAAAGTGGAATTTGCCTGAATTATAGTAATTAATTCTGGTTCAATAAACTCCCAGTAATCAGGATCGAGAGCTAGTTGCTGTCCTACATCTTGCAGAAGTGCTTGTTCATCTTCGCTCAAAGGAATTTCCAGTTTTTTCAGCGCCAGTAACAGAGCTAGTAGAGTTTTGGTAACGGAAGAATTCATTGAAGTAGGTTGCTTGTAATACTTTATACGGTTAAAATTCTTAGCTATGAGAAGAGAAGCACTTATAGTTGGTATCAACCAATATCCTTTTTTAAAGGATACACCGACAAGTAAAGCCAAGCACCTGACTACGCCAGCAACGGATGCAGAAGCGATCGCGCAACTGCTGGAAGCTGATGATAATTTTCAAGTGCAACGACTGCCAAAGCGGGAGATTGATGGCAAAATACAGGTCGATCCAAATGGACAGGTATCTCTTGGGGAATTATCACGAGAAATTAACAAGTTGTTTTGTTCAGACAATAATCGAGACACGGCACTATTATTTTTTGCTGGACATGGATTACAGCAGCTAAATTCTTTGGGTAATAAGAGAAAAATCTCGTTGGCAACAAGTGATACTAAAGGAACAGGGGAAAATAGCATATTGCTCAATGATTTGTGGGAGTTGTTAGAGGAGAGTCCTGTAAAAGAGCAAATTATTTGGTTGGATAGCTGCTATAGCGGAGGATTATTAGAATTTCAAGATAGCGATTTACCAAGACGGATTTCTGGACTTAGGCGCTTCATAATTGCCGCATCTCACAGTTCAGAAGTTGCTTATGCGCGGCTAAATGGTAAACATGGCGTATTGTCAGGGGCACTGATAGAAGGGCTTGATCCTAGTAAAATACCACAGGGTGATTGGATAACTGATCGGACACTGGCAGATTTTGTGGAAAGGGAGTTAAAAATATACTACGAACAGACAAAAATTCCTCAAATTCCACAAATTAGGAGATCCGATCACTCAATCAAACTAATTCTCGGTCAAGGAGAAAAACACCAGGAATTAGAACATAGTGAAAATACCCTTTTACATTCTTCTGGACTGTCATCTTTTGTATCGTGGGAAGATTTTTTTCGTGAATGGCTAAATACCAAAAAGCCATTTAATCACGCTTGGCGACTTGTTGGTAGAACAGATTATCTGCAAAATCTTAACGATTTTGTGCAATCAGAGGAACAAAAAATCGTCATCTTACCTGGACGTGGGGGAATTGGCAAAACCAAATTACTCCTTGCTTTTGCAGAACAATTTAATAATTCCAATTTGACCCTATGGTTTGTAGAAGAAGGAGTCCCTATCACAGCACAAAATGTAGTTAATTTACCTAAAAATAATTGTGTGGTAGTGTTAGATGATGCACACCGTCGTGAAGAAGATGTAGCAGTTTTACTTACGTTTTTCCGGCAAAACCCCACGAATAAATTAATAGTTTCATGCCGACCTTATGGTGTGGAATACCTGCAAGCAATTTTCAGACAAGCTGGTATCGATTCCCGTCAAATTAAACGATTGGATGAACTCAAAGAATTAAGTCGTGATGATGTGAAAGCTCTAGCAAATCAGGCACTAGGTGAGAATTATGCAGATTTAGTGGATAAATTAGCTACAGTCACAAAAGATTGCCCATTAGTAACTGTAGTTGGTGGGCGATTACTAGCAGAAAAAGCAATAATTCCGTCCTTACTTGAACGAGATGAAGACTTTCAACATAACGTAATAACAAGATTTAGAGATGCTATTCTTGGGCAGATTGGTCAGAAACTTGAACCTGAGTTTTGTAAGGAATTATTAAAGCTAATTGCTGCCGTCGCACCAATGCGATTAAGTAATGAACAGTTTAAACAAGTAGCAGCAGAATTTCTTCAGGTTAGCACGTCTAAATTAGTAAGTAGTGTTGGGATACTTGAACAATCAGGAATTTTACTTCGCCGTGGCGGTATTCTAAGAATTACTCCTGATGTACTTGCTGACCATATTCTATATGAAGCCTGCTTAACCGCTCAAGGAGAATCAACAGGTTATATACAAGAATTATTCAATAAATTTAAATCGGTTTGTCTGGCAGAATTACTTAAAAATTTTGCTGAACTTGATTGGCGTATTCGTTATAAAAATAGAGAAGAGACAGACTTACTAGAAAATATTTGGCATAAGATTTGGGAAGATTTCCGAATATCATCAAATTATGATAGGTGCAAATGGTTAGATGTTATTAAAACAGTAGCTTACTATCAACCAAGACAAGCATTGGAGATAGTTGAATCTGCCATACATAACCCTACGACAACATCAGAAGATGAAAGTATAACAAGAATTTACCGCTATCCACATAAAAATGTACTACTTAAGCTGCCTGAAATCCTTAAAACTATCAGCTATAATTTAAGTTATCTGCCTCAATGTTGTGAATTGTTATGGCAACTAAGAAAATCTGGCGGAGTCGGCGTTTTACAAAAAATTGCTAGCTACGATCTTAGAATACCAGTACAATTTTACCAGGAAATTCTAGAAGTAATTACTAGGTGGTTAGATTTATCAAGCCAAGGAGATGATATATGTTTACTACTTGATATACTCGACAAATTTTTAGTTAAAAGTTTTTATTCTGAAAAGTTTGAGAGTCTTACATTCACTTGGACTTTTTTTGCTGTGAGCTTTAAAAATACCTATAAAATTCGGGAAGATGCTCTTCATTTAATTGTAGGCTGTACTAAAGCAACTCAACTGAATGTTGTTATCCGAGCAATAAAAAGTTTAGCAAATGCACTGCAAAATCCTGTTGATCGTTTCGATAGAGAAATTACTCTCGAAGAAAAACAACAGTGGATACCTGAGCAATTGAAGATATTAGATATATTCAATTGTTTGGCTCAGAAAAATACTAAACCCTTAATTCATTTAAATATCATTGATGCGCTTTTGTGCCATGCCGACTATAACTCCTTAACAAAAGTAAAGCGAAAAGCTAAAAGAATCATCAAATCAATTCCCAAGTCTTTTGAATTAAAACTTACTGCTGCTTTGAGGCATAGTTACGACTGGAATTGGTTGTTTGAAGATAAAAAACACTCAACTATTAATTCCGATTTTCAGAGCAAGCACGCAGAAGGGATTTGTCTGCACATAGCTAAAGAATTATTACAGAGATATCCAGATGCGAAAGATGGAATGCAGAATATCAGTGCCAAATTAGAAGATTTAATTAGTAGTGGTGAATCTCCTCATGCTGACACTTTTTTGAGGAAATTATCTCAACTTAATCCTAAATATGCTGAACAAATATGTGAGGAATTAATTGCCAATCTGAATTCTCATCTAACAAGATATTTATACTCATTCTTATTTGGAGTTATCCACACAAATCCTAATCAAGCTATTGCTATTGTCCAACGTGCTGTAGATACTGAGCATTCTATTCTTTGCCAAGCAATTGCAGATAAATATTTTCATATTGACATTACTCGAAAGCTTCTAAATCACGACGATTTTAGAGTCAAACAGCTAGCTATAAGTTCTTTGAGTATTATTTATAGCCTAGAACCAAGGCTAGCTGTTGAAACAGCACTTACAGTAGATATAGGTAACAGTACAGAACTAGCTAGGACGTTGTGTCAACTGTTTGAGAAATATGCCATTTCTCCAGATATTTTGACAGATGAAGAATTAGTAATTTTACTCAACAAACTTGAAGCTGTTCAAAATATAGATAGATATATAAACAAATTTATAGCCTATACTGCAAAAAGAACTCCACGTTCTTTAATTAACTTACTCTTAAGAAGAATTAAACGCTTTGAAGACGCAGGAGAACAAAATTATCAGCCGCTTCCTTCTATAGCCTTTCATCACGGACTTGATGGTTTAGCTAATAGCAATGAATACGAGGATATTTTGCGCGACATTAGACAAGAAGCACTAACAGGAACATACTACACTTCCGTTTGGATCAATAAACTGTTTAAAGAAGCTTCATTGAGATTTAATCTTATTAGCTTAAAAATACTTGAAGAATGGATTAGCTCCACAGATATAGAAAAAATTAAAACAGTAAGTCTGCTTTTAAGCGATGCACACCAAGGATTTGTTTTACAACACGTAAAGTTTGTTACAAAACTCATAGAAAAAGCTTATACTCTTGGCGATGAATGTTATAAAACAGTAAAACTTAACTTATTCAAAAGTGCAACTAATGGCGATCATTCTCGTGCTATTGGGCATCCAGCACCAGCAGATGTTAGTTTACAGGAACAAGCTTCGGCTGTAGCAGCACAATTTACTTTTGGTTCCCCAACATACAGATTTTATGACGACTTATTGAAGCGTGCTAAAGCTAATATACAGAGGGAAATAGAGTTTGATGAGGAGTTTGATTAACCTAGCTACAGATATAATACAGCGCTTCCGGCTATTATGAAATATAGTTTTCTCCTTGCCCCTATCCTATCATCGCTTTCAGCTTTTAGGATGTACCTCATAGCTGCCGGAAGTGCTGTAATACTTGATTGATTCAGCCTAGCCACAGTTATTCAAGTAGATTGTAGATTGAAGTAGCGATCGCACAGTAAGTTTCAGAAAACAACACTGCTACACTTTAGTTATAATCAACACATTCAGCCCAAATAGTTATTTTTACATTGTCCACATGAGCCGAGATGCTTTGGTAGTAGGTATCAACAAGTATCCTTTCCTCAAAGATTCAGCAACAGGTAACTACAAGCATCTTACAACCTGCGCAACTGATGCAGAAGCGATCGCCCAACTTCTAGAAACCCACGGGAATTTTCGAGTCAAGCGCTTTCCAGCCAGCAATATAGATGGGAAATTGCAGGTTGACCCAGATAAACTAGTTAAGACAGAAGAATTAGAAGCAGCAATCCTCGATTTATTTCTCCCAGAAAGTGGGAAGCCTCCAGAGATGGCGTTGTTATTTTTCGCTGGACATGGACTGCGAAAGCAATTAAGACAAAGTTTAACGCAAGGTTTTTTAGCAACTAGTGATACTAGCCCTAGCAAAAACTTATGGGGTTTATCGCTGCGAGAGTTGTGGGAGATTTTGCAGCAAAGTCAAGCACAACAGCAGGTTATTTGGTTAGATTGCTGTTTTAGTGGGGAATTACTCAACTTCAAAGATACCGAGATGGGAAGACATAGTTCGGGGTGCGATCGCTTTTTGATTGCTGCATCCCGCGATTATGAAGTTGCCTATCAGCAGTTAGATGGTAAACATGGTGTTCTTACAGGGGCGCTTCTAGCAGGACTTAACCCCCATCTAGTTCCAGAGTTTGAATGGATCACAAACCGGACGCTGACAGTTTCAGTTGAACAGAAATTACAAGCATACTACAAAACCACAAAAATTCCCCAATCTCCACTGATTAGCAACCACGGCGAGGCCATTAAGCTGATTCAAGGAAGGGCTAAACCGCTTTCACAAAATCAGTCCGATGCCAAGAACTTTCAAAATCTCAGATTAGAACCTCACACGATCAATGAACTGGTGAAGCTGCTGCGACCTTTTTTGGAAGATGAGAGAAACCGTCGTCCTTTTCTAGTTTTGGCTTTGGGTAATGATGAACCTGTGCTGCAACACATCAGTTGGGGTGGTGCTGTGGCAATTTTTATCCCAGATATGATATGCAAGCTTGCTGATTATGGCGAAGTAGCGCCAGGAAAACAAGCGCTTTGGGCATTGTTGGAATATGTGCGATCGCAAGTAGGTGTAGATGTACAACAACGTATCGATAATCTGCATTTGATATTAGATATCCAAGCAATAAAATAGCACCTACAACCTTGAAGCCTCAGTATTTTTTACAATGTAATTAAATGTGTTTGAGTATGTTGTTCATAACGTTGCTAGAGGAGAAAGGTTGAGCCGATGCTAATATTAGATGCTGACACTAACAAAGAATTGGTGAAACTACTCCGACCTTTTTTGGAACATGAGAGAGACCGTCGTCCCTTCTTAGTTTTGGCTTTAGGTAATGATGCACCTGTATTGCAATACATCAGTTGGAGTGGTGCTGTTGCGACTTTTATCCCACATATGGTAGAACAGCTAGCAAACTATAGCGAAATCACACCTGGGAGACAAGCGCTGTGGGTAGTATTAGAATATGCGCGATCGCAAGTAGGAATAGATGTACAGCAACGTATTGATAATCTGCGTCCCGTAATAGACTTGCAACCGTCTCCTTTTCCAGAAGCAAACACAATATTGACTGATGTTCCAAATTACAATATCATCGCTGAAAAAGTCGAACCTGTATCTCTAGTCAATCTTGAAAATCCATTAAATAAAACCAGTTTAATTGATAGTTTTGGAGAAATGCCGCTAATTTCTGAACAAAGTATAGACTACACTCAACTGCGTGATTTTTTAAAAGAAGGAAAATGGCAAGAAGCTGATCAAGAAACAATCAGAGTTATGTTGCAAGTAGCCAACCGAGAAGAGGAGGGTTGGTTGCGAAGTAAAGATATTGAAAGATTTCCAAACTCTGACCTCAAAACAATAAATAATCTCTGGTTAAATCATAGTAATGCTCACTTTGGCTTCAGCATCCAACAGGAGATATGCTGCAAATTAGGGGGCAAACCCAGTCAATTTAAAAACACAATCTTCCATAAGTTTTGTCACAAGGTAGGTTGGTGTAGGAATGAGAATTACTTAGAAACATACCAACATTTTACGTTTAAAATCGATGCTCCCAGAGGACATCTCCCAACATTGAGATTTCCTGCTTTTGAAAATGACATGAATTATAAACAAGCTTGGCAAAACTGTTTTACAAGTTTTTTAAATCGTTTATAAAAATTTTATAAAAAATATTACTTAATACACTGTAGAAAATTTTAATAACTATCTGGTTAGATCCCAGTCATATCAAAATATGTCGTGCAATCAATCTCTGTCACTTTTGTACTAAGTAATAGACAGAGACATAGGTTTACTTTCTATAGTTTTATCAAGTGAATAATATGTGTAGAGATAAATTTAGATATATATAAAACTTTACAAAATATCCGGAACATTACCCTTGACATACCTATCATCAGTAAATAGCAAAATACTCCGCTAACAAAGTGCTTTATGAAACATTTGCCAGTTTCCTTAAAATTAACTTTATTAGTAATTTTGACTACTGTAAGTAATGTTTACGGTATAAAAGTTATACAAGCGCATACTTTAATGGCACAGCAAGCCTCAAGGATTGTGCCAAGAGAAATTCCAGTTACAACTAAGTTACTCAGGACTAGCCAGCAAGCCCTATTTCCCCAGAATATACGACTGGTGGTCATACCTCCAAGTCAATCTCTTGTATTGGCTCAAACAGGAAACGGGGGAGGAAGTGGAATAATTTGGGTTGTTTTATTGGGTGGAGTTGGAGTTGCGGCGATCGCAGCTGGATTCATATCCTGGAAAGGATTGGTTGTGATTGGTGAGAACGAAGTTGGTATCGTTTATAAGAAATTTGGAAAAAGTCTTACTTCTCAAGGAAAAATTGCCTTGAATGATGAAGCTGGATATCAAGCTGACACTCTTAACCCCGGACAATATTGGGGTTACTGGCCTTGGATATATACTATTCGCAAAGAACCAGTAATAGTTATTGAACCAGGAGAAATTGGTTTAGTTGAAGCAAAATATGGTGAGTCACTAAAATCAGGACGCAAATTTGGTCATATTGTCGAGTGTGACGACTTCCAAAATGCGCGTGCATTTTTGTCTCCTGAAAAAGGTCAAAGGGGTAAACAGTTAGCTATTCTCCAAGCTGGTATTTATCGAATTAATACCGAAGTATTTAAAATTCGCAAACAACCTGAAACTTGTATTTCCCCAGAGGAAATTGGGCTAGTTGTTGCCAATGATGGCGATCCTATAGAACTAGGAAGAATGTTTGGTCAGGTAGTTGAATGCAAGAACTTCCAAGATGCAGAGGCATTTTTGTCTCCTGGTAAAGGTCAGATGGGTAAACAGGTAGCAATTCTGCCTACTGGGACTTACCAAATTAATACAGATTTGTTTAGCATTCGCAAAGAGCGAGTAATTAATATACCCCCAGGAGAAATTGGGTTAGTTGTTGCTAAAGAAGGCGCTTCACCTCCACCAGGAAAAATGTTAGGGAAAGTTGTGGAATGCAATAATTTTCAAGATGCGGCTGCATTTCAGAAAAATGGTGGTCAAAGAGGAAAGCAATTAGCCATTCTCTCTGCTGGTAATTACCAGATTAATACCGAGATATTTACCATAATTACTGCGGCAAATTCTACCCAGCATGGCATGAAGCCTGAAGATTTGCGAGTGTATACAGTGGATTCAGAGTATATTGGTATCGTTACAACACTTGATGGCGCTCCACTTCCATCTGGTGAAATTGCGAGTTCATGTATTGAAGGACATAACAAATTTCAAGACACACAGAAATTCATTGATGCAGGTGGGTGTAGAGGGTTGCAAGAGGAGGTTCTCTTAGAAGGAACTTGGAATTTAAATCCTTGGTTTGTCAATGTTGAACAAGTACCACTTACTAATATTGCGGCTGGGACTGTAGGAGTTATCATCTCTTATATCGGGAAGATTTCTGAGAGCAAAGCTGATGGTGAGCAAGTTGAGTCGCAATACCAACTTGTTGAGAAAGGATACAAAGGTGTTTGGAAGATTCCACTCTATCCTGGAAAACATCCTATCAATACAAGAGTCATGGGTATAGAAATTGTCCCAACTCATGAAATTACGCTCGAGTGGTCAACAAATGAGGAAAAACCAAAACCTGCTTTTAACTATGATGCAAATCTCAATGTTTTAGAAATTCGCTCAAAAGATGGATTTGTCTTGAAGATTAAGGTGACGCAAGTTATTAGTATTACCCCAGAAAATGCTCCCAAAATGATATCTCGGGTTGGCTCCCCTGCAAGCAGGATATTAGAACCAATGGCAAATAATAATTCGGCTTCTAACAACTCTATCAAATTTAACTCGATAAGAAATCTTGTAACTAGGGTTTTAGAGCCAATGATTGGCAATTACTTCCGCAATTCTGCCCAAGATTACAAAGCATTGGATTTTCATCATAGTCGTACAGAACGACAACAAGAAGCAATAACTCATATCAAACCAGCGCTTGATGTTTACGGTGTTAAAGCGGTTGGCACATATATTAATGAAATTGATTTAGATGATCAACTAGAAGATAATTTAAAAAGACTTGAACTTCTCGACCGGCAAGGAAACACATATGATAAAGAAATAGAAGTTGAAGAAAAACGTCGAAAGTTACTTATGGAACAATTAAAGAAAGATTTGGAAGTTACAGAATTAGAGAACAAAAAACTAATTGAAGGAACAAAAGCGAAAGCAGACAGCCAACGAATTCTTCAAGAAGCTGAGGCAGCCTGGAAGCGAGTGATGAATGAAATAGATAATTCTGCGCTGCGTGATAAGGCAAATACAGAAGCAGAGTTAAAACAACTTTTGAGTGAAGTGGATTTGAACGTTCTTGTTAAAACAATTGACACACTTAGTCCTGAACTGTACGCAAAAATGAAATCAGATGAGTTTTTGAAGGATGCATTAGGTAAGATGAACGTGCCAAACACAGTCTTCAATACTTCTGGCAATTCTTCTGGAACATCTGATGCATTACAAACGATTTTCCCACAACTGATGGCAGCACAATTATTTCAGCAGGGATTAAATCAACAAAATTTACCCAAACAATTAAGTAACTCACAACTTCCAAACTTAACTCCAGTAACATCTATCCCTTCTGCTGATGTATCAGGTTTTCCACCACAAGCTATCGAACCACGTTGTCCAATTGTTCTACTACTCGATACCTCAAGTTCAATGTCAGGTGAATTTATCGGTAAATTGAATGAAGGACTTAAGAGTTTTAAACAGGAGATAGCACAAGATTCTAATGCCAGTCGTCGTGTAGAAATAGCTGTTGTTACATTTGGTAACTCTGCCAAATTAGTGCAAGATTTTACCCCCGTTGAGAGTTTCTTTGTGCCTGAACTATTAGCAAGTGGTACACCCACTTTAGGTCAAGGAATTGAATTAGCACTAACCAAACTTGAAAGCCGTAAAGCAATATACAAAAATAATAGTATTCAGCACTATAAACCCTGGGTATTTTTAATTACATGTGGTAATCCAACTGACGATTGGCAATATCCTGCCCAGTGTATAAGGCAAGCTTCAGCAAATGATTACCTAAATTTCTTTGTAGTAGGTGTTAAGGGTGTAAATACTCACACTCTCAGCCTAATTTCTCCTCAGAGTGTTACGCCATTAATGCTTGATGGTTTGAAATTTAAAGAGTTATTTCAATGGCTTGCTAATTCACTCAAGGAAGTTACCAATACCAAATTAGGCGATCCAGCCAAGCTTCCTCTACCAAACGAATGGGTATCGAATAATGGAGCATACCGTAACTAAATGTGATTTTGATAGAGAGTAAACCACAAGTTTTATATTTTCAAGCTACAAGCATAAAGGAGAAAAATGAGTTTAAATCGAATTGAATTTGTCAAAAATCCTGAGCCTCGTTGTCCAATTGTGCTATTACTTGATACATCTTTTTCTATGTCAGATGAAGGTATCGATCAATTAAATGCAGGAGTTGCTACCTTTAAGCAAGAAGTTGAGCGAGATACTGTAGCATCTTTACGTGTTGAAATAGCTATTATTACTTTCAATGATTATGTGCAAAAAGTCCAAGATTTCGTGACTATTGACAAATTCATTCCTCCAGAACTGATTGCAGAAGGTTATACAGCGATGGGTCAGGCGATTGAATTAGCACTCGATGAAGTGGAAAAGCGCAAAGCTACTTACAAACATCATGCTATTCCTTATTATCAACCCTGGGTGTTTTTAATTACAGATGGTTCACCTACAGATAGCTGGCAATCAGCTGCATGGCGAGTGAGGGAAGCAGTTGCAGCACAAAAGCTTAGTTTCTTTGCAGTAGGGGTTGCAGATGCAGACATGCCAACTCTCAGTCAAATAGCTCCTCCCACTATTCCTCCAGTTAAGCTCGATGGCTTGAAATTTAGAGAGTTGTTCCGATGGTTATCTGCTTCTCTGAAGAGAGTTTCCACTAGTAAAGTAGGTGGTGGACAGGTTGAGCTTCCTCCAATCAGTGGGTGGGCACAGGTAAATACTTAGATTTAAGAGGATGACTTATGCCGTGGCAAGCAATCAATGGTACCGCTACTGGAGCTAAACACCTAGAGTTAGGACAGCCCTCCCAAGATTGGGGTGTCTGCGAAATTATATCTGAAGGTAGCGTCATCATTGGTGCAGTTTCCGATGGCATGGGTAGTGCTAAACACTCAGAGATCGGTTCTAAACTAGCAGTGGAAATAGCCATTTCTGAAATTAGAAGTTGGGATTGGCAATTTTCACTAACAAACGAGCAAGATGCCAGAAACTTTTTTAGAAGAATTTTGAGTGTAGTTAAAGCGGCGCTAAATAAAAAGGCAAATACTAGTGGTTACTCAGTCGAAGATTTGGCTTGTACCTTGCTAGTATTTATCGCCACATCAAAGTGGGTAGCTGCTATGCAAGTAGGCGATGGATTGATTGTAGTACGTGCTGAAGGTGAGGATTACCAGCTACTTTTCAAACCAGACAAAGGTGAGTTTGCTAACGAGACGACTTCCATTACTTCCTCTAACGCTTTACAGGAGATGCAAGTGTGTCTCCTGTTAATTAATTGCCAGTTTATTTGTGCCGCAACAGATGGCATTGAAGATATCTCTTTAATTAAGCCTGAAAATTGGAAACCTTATGAAACGTTTTTTCAACCCCTAGAACAGCATATGCTTTCAACAGATAGCTTAGAACTAAAGAAGCAAGAACTGGATAAATTCTTAAACTCTGAAAAAATTAATCAAAGCACGCATGATGATAAAACTTTGATTTTATGTATTTATCAAGAATTGCTGATCAGTGAAAAGTCATTATATAAACAAACTTCCGTATCATCTACCGAAACATTCTATTCAAATTGTTCCGATATACAGCAATCATCAAAGTATAATATTAGCATAGGCAGAGAAATTAAAAAAGCTAAAGCCGATCGATATCAACAACTTATTCATCAAGATGTAAAAATTCTTAGTTATAAAATTCGTAATCTTCTAAATAATCATGGCTACCAAAATGTAAATTTTAAATTTGGAATATCGACGGGAAGCTTGGATGTTTTATTAGAATCCGATCAACCTATAAAATGTCGTAAGGCTTTAGTTACAGTTATTTGTTCAGCAATATTAAATCTGAAATATCTTCTGCCTAAAAAAATGAGAATAATAAATCTTATTCGAGGTACTTCCCGGAACTTTTGGCAAGAGAAATTTAAAAGATAATCTGAAATGCTTACCAATTATTCTTTGTTTAAAAATACATCAATAATAAAAGAGTATGGTAAATTTACAATCTAAAAATAGTAATGAATTAGTTGAGCTTTGCGAAGAAATAGCCCGCAGTGGCGAAGGCATCATTTATAAAACAAATAAAGATGGATTTTTAGCTAAGATTTATCACTCGATTAACCAAGAAAAAATAGAAAAGTTACAAGTGATGGTAGATAATCCACCTGTTGACCCTACTTGGGCACAGAATCATATATCAATTGCGTGGCCTAAGGAATTACTAAAAGATGGTTATGATAGATGTTTAGGCTTTTTGATGCCTGAAATTAAAAATGGTCAAACACTTATAAATGTATATAACCCAAGCCTTCGGGATAAGAAAGCTCCTGGCTTTAATTGGTATTATCTACATACAACAGCACTAAACGTTGTTTCAGTTATTCAAGCATTACATCACAGAAAATATGTAGTTGGAGACCTTAAGCCAGAAAATTTACTAGTTAATGAACGCGGACTAGTTTCAATTATTGATACAGATTCATTTCAAATATTTGATTCTCGTACTGGAAAAGTATATTATTCACCTGTCGCATCTCAAGAATATACTCCACCGGAGATGTTTGGTAAAGATTTACAGGCGATAAATCGTTCGGAAGAACAAGATAGATTTGGTTTAGCAGTAATTATTTGGCTTTTACTATTTGGTTATCATCCCTTCTCAGGAAAATGGTTAGAAAAAGAGAATCAACCTAGTATAGATGAACTGATTCGTGATGGATATTGGATTTCTGGCTTTAATTCCAAAATTTATCCACATGATTTATCAATTCCTCTAAAAACTCTACATCCAGACCTTCAAAAGTGTTTTCATAAATGCTTTAGTGATGGTCATAATAATCCCTCTGCTCGACCTAGTGCAACTGAATGGATGGCGGCACTTGATACCGCACGAAAAAGCCTTGTTCGTTGTTCTATCGATCTAGGGCATTATTATGCAAGCAATTACGGCAAGTGTTATTGGTGTGAAAGAAAGCAAGCGCTAGGCTTTGACATCTTTTTCTCTCCAGCCTCAATTTCTTACAGTTCAAATAATGTTAACCCTTCTGAAAGTATCTTAGAAGTCTCCAATCCAGCACCATCAAATAGTCATTCTCTGAATACAATTCAAGCACCGACTAATTATATTCCTCGAAAAAATAAGATTCCTGTTATTCAACATGTATTTGCAACTATTATTAGTGTTTTTTTATATACAAACCTTATTCAAGCTATTAAATCTTTTTCCGCTCATACTAAACCTGTGCAATCGTCATCACCTCAATCAAATAAAATATTACCTGATGTATTTTTAAAAAATTATATATCAACCATTAATAGATATAATTATCAAGATGCATGGAATTATTTGTCTCCGGAATTTAAACAGAATAAGTGCCTTCTTAAAAATGGCTATTCTACTTTTGAAGAATACTGGGAACAATTTGAAAAAACAACAATTAGTATCATGAGTACATCATCAAAAACTGAAAATGATGCTAATGTTGATGTCCATATCAGAAGCATAAAAAAAGATGGGACAAAAGACTTTGTTATTTCTTTGCGCCTGTTCCTAATATGGGATGAAAACGCAGGCAAATGGCTAATTGATTCTTCAAAGCCTCTTTCAGAATCAGACTCGGAATGTTAAGAAGTGTTACTATAGATTGACTTACCTGGTTAAGATTATAGCGAATTCTGGAGTTTGCGATCGCACTCATAACGATAAATCAGCATTATTTTCTACAGTGTACTTAAGAACGTGTAAGCTGTAACAAATAAATCTTGCTGTAAACTAAAAATTTAGCAGATTGTTTCAATAGGATACAGCAGCCGTGACGGTACAGCTATCTACACCTGACTTCCAACGCCTTACCCGCATTGTGCAAAACTTACCAGACTTTGCTAATGTGCGCGATCGCCGTCGTTTAGTCGCAGGTGCATTACAAGGTGTAGTCCAAGCAGATATTATCCTAGCGCGGTTAGATTTGGATGGTGCGCCGATGGGTGTTTCTGTGGAAGTGGTGCGATTTTTAGCTCAATTTGGACGAGTCGCTTACGATAAAGAAGCCCTTGCTGTCTTCCTCAACTATATTCAGCCTTACAGTGGGGATGAAGATAAAGACTTTATCGTAGAACTATTTCAGAACTACCCGCTTGATGTTCCAGTCAGTCCTAGCCGTGGAATTAGCAACTGGAAGGGAATGGATAGTACGGCTGATATCAAAGAAAAGATTATTGGGGAAAATACATTACGCGATATTTACATTTTAAACCTGGCTCTGGAAGCATCAAAAGCTGTGGTGCGTATTGCTACTCCCAAGGGTGCGGGTACAGGGTTTATGATTGCACCCGATTTACTAATGACGAACAATCACGTCATTAAAACTCAAGAAGTAGCAGAAAAAAGTAATTTTAGCTTCAACTATCAACTGGATATCAACGGTAAAGAATGCCCAACACAGATTATTGGGGCTTTACCGGATGGTGCTTTTTACACTAACGAAGAACTGGACTATACAGTAGTAACCCTGAAAGAAGTACCCGACTTCGGCAAACCCTTAATCTTCAAAAGTAAATTAATGCGGCGAGATGACCGCGTAGCAATTATTCAGCATCCTGGCGGTCATTTGAAGAAAATCTCCATACAGAATAACTTTGTTGCTTACGCCGATAATCAAGTATTGCAATATACTACTAGTACAGAACCAGGTTCATCGGGGTCGCCTGTTTTCGATGATGATTTTCAGGTGGTTGGTATTCACCATAGCGGTGGTATGTTAGTAGAACCAAATACCCAACAAAGGTATTTACGTAATGCAGGAACGAGTGCGATCGCTGTTTTAAAGGATTTACAGGCTAACGCACCAGAAATTTACACACGGTTGCAGAGGTAATGTAAATGGCAGAAATCAGTGGTGAAATCATTCAAGAATTATTGCTTGTCCTCAGACCATTTATGTGGGATAAACAACAACGCCGATCTTATCTTTTCATTGCTTTAGGGACTAATGCAACCGTTTTAAACCGGCTGGTATGGGATACACCTGTAGATGTATTCATTCCCCAAATGGTAAACGAACTGATATTATCTGGAGAAATTGCCCCTGGAAAGCCTACAATTTGTGCATTATTAGAAGTTATTCGTGAAAATGTAGGTGTAGACAAACAGCTAGAAATTGATAATTTGCAGCAAAAGATTATAGAAGAACTGACAAAAAAAGAAAAGTCAAGTTCAGTTGAAACTGACAAACAGAGCAGATCCAAGCAAATGAGCTTCATTACTGAACTACGAACCCGTTTGATTAGTGACAAACAAGTTTATGACTTATCCCGAAACGAAGAGTTTGCAGAGTTTAACTTTATAGGCTTGAAGGAAACTCCCCTATCAGTAGATTTAGTTGCTTTTACCAAAGCTGATGGCTTCACCGAAAAGCAGATCGTGGATCTACGTGATAAGTTTTTCAACATTACGCAAATCGTATCTTATGATTTTGGTTTAAAACCTGGCCCAAGAATGCCAAATGGTCTTTTGGGTTTGGTGTTTGAAGATGAATGTCCTCGTTCTTTAATAGAGTTTATTAAAAAACAGACAAAAATCTCCCACTGGCAAAGAAGCGCTGTCCTTGTTTCTTGGGTAATTGATGTTAAATATAAGCAAATCCATACCCATAACAATCCAGTTTCATTACTGCCCCCTGTAGTGATTATGGAAGATTCGGTATTTCCCGGATTAGAATATTTAAAATCTTTTATATATACCTATCGTTCTCCATCTATTCATTTAGATAACGATACAAAAGCAAGTATTCAGAATTTTGTTAGATTAGAATCAAGATTAGGAGAAATCTATAAAATTATCAAAACGATGCCAGAGCAACAGTCTAAATATAACTTTCCCAACGCCAAAAGAGTGCAAATTTTTGAGCAAGTTGATACTTACATTGAGAATAACAATATTAATGAGCAAGAGATCAAGCAATCATTGGAAGATTTGAGACAATTGATCGAAAAATTACAACAGCAGTATCCTAATGCCAGCGAGGAGCAAGCTGCTGCTATCATTGATGCTGAGTTTAAAGAAATCCAGCGTACTCAACCCCAAAGATGGCAGAAGATATGGAGTCTCAAACGCCTATGGAACGGTGTGAAGAAAGGTTCTCTCAAAGCTGGTGAGCATTTTGTGGAAGAAACACCTTGGGGTAAAGCAATCATTGGCTTTCTTGAAGGTATTACAGATGAGACAGAGTAGGAAGAAATTTGAGCATTACTGACATAATAATTAAGGTTTGGTGCATAGATTTAATCGATGTCTGTAAACAGCGAATTAATGCAAAAAATATTACACCTGCTGAGACCCCTGATGGAGAATGAAAGCCAACGTCGGGGGTATTTATTCAGGGCATTGGGGACTGATACACCTGTGCAGTATCGACTAGCTTTTGGTACACCTACGAATGATTTTATTGCTAATTTAGTGAATGAATTAGTTGCTTATGGTGAAACATCTTCTGGTAAACCTGCACTTTGTGCATTATTAGAAGTGGTGCGTGAAGATGTGGGTAATGATATTCAGGTACAGATTGATAATTTACTGCAACAAATTAATATTAATCGGGTAAAAAATCCAGAATCAGAACAAATATTAACAAATGTATTTAAGACGGCAATATTATTAGACGACTGGCATCAACTAGAAACAGAATTAAATAATTGGTTGGCTCAAGTTGCATCTTCAATAGAAATTAAAAATATCCAGGCTGAGTATAATTATATTGGAGCAACAATTTCTGTCAATTTTGTAGAGACAAAAATAAAGTATAATCTAAATCCACCTCTGAAAGCCAGGGTATTTCACGGTTTAAACGATGCAATAGTCTACAAAGAAATTTATAAATTTTCAGAAACTGAAATCAAAACTTGGACTTCAAATGTTACTTCTTTATTAATTGATTTTGGGGTTTTTGCTGTAGTAATTTTCCAACCAATTCAACAAGATTTTGGCAAATCAAAAAAACGTGTAGATAGTATAGATAGTCTCTACAAAAATATTAATACCCTCAGTGGACATTCAGATTCTGTTTTATCCGTTGCGATTAGCCCAGATGGAAAGATACTTGCTAGTGGGAGTCGCGATCGCACAATAAAATTATGGAACTTGACAACTGGAGAATTGCTAACTACTTTAACAGAACACTCCAGCCCAGTTCTTACTGTTGACTTTAGTCCAGATGGGCAAACTTTGGCAGGTGCCAGCAATATGGAGTTTCAGAATGGTAATATCAAGTTGTGGGATGTACGCACAGGTGAAGTTAGACAAACTTTAGGCAGTTCGTTGGTTGCTTTACGAACTTCTTGTGTCACCTTTAGCCCCGATGGACAAACCCTCGCTACTGGACATTTTGACGCTGCTATTAGGCTTTGGCATCTCAGTAGTGGAAAAGAGCTACGTACCTTAAGAGGGCATGGATGGGATGTCAGTTCTGTTACCTTTAGCCGTGATGGGCGGTTTTTAGTGAGCGGTGGGATTGATGGTGCAATAATGATTTGGAATTGGCGCAATGGGGAGAGAATACGTACCCTAAATCGCCCTTCTGATTTTTTTGGTTCTATGGTATCTTGGTTCGACCGTTCGGTAGGGTCAATTCGGTCAGTTGCTATTAGCCCTGATGGACAAATCATTGCTAGTGGAGGTACAAGTGTTGGTGATAATGGTGTTTCTAATCCACCAATCAAGCTATGGAACACAAGTACTGGAGAGGAAATACGTATTCTTACTGGACACAGAGATTCTGTGAATGCGATCGCGTTTAGTTCAACAGCAAAAATTATCGCCAGTGGAGGCGAAGATAATACAATCCGAATTTGGAATTATCAAACGGGAGAACTGATACAGACTCTTGAACCTCAAAGTCTGGTAAATTCTCTTGTTTTCAGTCCTCATGCCAAAATTTTAGTTAGTGGTACTGATGATTCCAAAATTAGGATTTGGGGTGTATCTTCCTAATTGTACGTATATCTGTTTAATTTCAAAGATGATAAAAGTAATACAGGCAAGATAAACCAAACTTCCCAGGCATATACACCCCTTTCCAGTGCTAGTGAACTGATGGCAATAGGTAGCGATTTAATAAACAAGTTATTGCCTCTGCTCAGACCTCTGATGGAGAATAAGGACGAGCGTCGAGGACATTTAACAAGGGCGTTGGTTGGTGCGTCTGTGTTAAACCGTCTGGATTGGAGTTTAACTACTGATTCGTTTATCGTGGATATGTTCGTCAAACTGGTGGAATTTGGTGAAGTTACTCCAGGGAAACCAGCAATTTGTGCGTTACTAAAGGTAATTCGTGAAGATGTGGGCATTGATGTCCAAGCCACTATCGATGCACTGATTGTAGAATTTCTACCGCCAGCAGCAACCCAAACTATTTCTACACCACCACATTTACTGTTTGATTTACTGCTGCAAATAGACTTTAAGCAGCAGGTGCGGTTAGTGGAAGATGTATTGGAACAACATCGAACAGCTGCATTCCTGGTTCACGGGGAACCTGACTGTGGACAAGAATTACTGGTTACTCGTTTATTCCGGATCAAATCAGCATGGAAGAATAACTCTCCAATTAAAAACGATGTTACCAATAATGCGGCTTACCGGAGTACTGAACGCTTGTGGAAACAACTAGCTCGTTCCTTTGTACTGCCCCTAGATACTAAACCAGAACATATTATCGATAAAATTTGCGATCGCTGGCAGACTCAAGATGTCATTCTCATCTTTGAAAAAGTTGACTGTATGCCGCCAAAGGTTCTTGTAGGCTGGCTTCAGGAGTTTTGGGAACCGCTAGTAGATAGGGGAAAGCTCAATCCACCACTGAAGGATACGCATTTGTTGATGTTCCTAGTTGATAATTGTGGCAGTGTTTGTAAATCACAAGTCATGCTAGCAAAGGAATTTGATGAACCGGAATATCCCCGAATTCCCCTCTACTTGCCACCCCTTAGTCCGTTTCCACCCGATATCTTAAGAGATTGGCTAAGGGATATGAAAGTCTTTCGTGATTTGCAGATCCCTGCTGATTTAACTTATCAGCGATTATGGGAAAAGTCCGATAACGGCATTCCTCAATTTGTCTATGAAGAAATTTGCACGCACTTTGATTTGAGTTGGGAAGGAGGCTTGGCGAAATGGTTGATTTAGCAAGTGTACTCACCGCCAATGGTAAGCAATATTATGCTGGCAAGCCAATTTCACCCCAAGAGTGTCAAAAGTATGGGCTTTCTCCTTACTTGCCATCTTCAGAACTTATTAAAGCAGTTAACCTTGCCATTTTCTTAGAAAAACGTCCCTTATTGCTCAAAGGTGAACCGGGATGCGGTAAAACCACCTTAGCGCAGGCAGTAGCTTACGAGTTGGGTTTACCCTACGAAACTTGGTATATTAAGTCTACAACCAGAGCCAGGGATGGACTCTACACTTACGACGCTGTTGGTCGTTTACATGATGCTCAACTTGCTCGCATGAATGAAGCTAGCAATTCCAAAGTCGAGAATTTAGACAATTACATCAAACTGGGGCCTTTGGGACGTGCGTTTAAAAATGAAAAACGCGCTGTAGTGCTGATTGATGAAATTGATAAAGCTGATATTGACTTCCCCAATGATTTGTTGCGAGAGTTGGATGAGCAGAGGTTTACGATTGAAGAAAAGGGAGAAGAAGTAAAAGCAAATTATCCTCCCATTGTCATCGTTACCAGCAACGATGAAAAGGATTTACCTGATGCTTTCCTGCGGCGTTGTCTGTTCTATTATATTCAGTTTCCTTATCCACAGTTAGCTAATATTGTCAAGTCACACTTTTTGGAATCTTCCTCTGATTTGGTGGAGGCTGCGGTGAAGCGTTTTAGCGAATTGCGGCAGAAAATGGAGAAGGGTAAAGCAGGTAAAAAAGTTAGCACCAGTGAGTTGCTAGATTGGTTTGCAGTGTTGCGGCAATTTCCTGAAGATGAGGTGTTAAAGCAGTTAGAAGGAGAAATACCTTTTCCAGAAGTTCTGTTGAAGAAATGGGAAGACCATCTGCGGTATTTGAAGTATGAAACTTGAAGAACTACCACTGTTGGATATTTTTAACAGCTTACGACAACGGCATGGTTTGCCGTTGGGGGTTGAAGAATATCTGGTGGTTGTACGTAGTTTAGAAGCAGGTTTTGGAATTAGCGATCGCCAAGAATTAGAGCAGCTTTGCTGTATATTATGGGCAAAGTCTAAGGAGGAAAATCGCCTGATTCGACGGTTGTTTGGGCAGATGTGGCGACATTCTCCAAGAGAATCAAAGAAAGAGGAGAAAAATACTACATCTAATTTACCAACACCGGAAGATTTACAAACTTCCTCAGATGAAACACCAATAGATGAGCAATCTTTACTTGAAGAGCCATTGCCTGATTTAGATACACCTCCCACTATCACCCCAGAACCAGTACAAGCAGTCCAAGCTGTGCGAAGTAGTCGCGGGGATAGAGAAATGAAACGCCCTCGCTATATGCTTTTGACAGAGTACTTTCCCGTTACTAAGCGACAAATGAAGCAATACTGGCGTTATCTGCGTCGTCCAGTCCGCCAAGGAGTACCCACGGAGTTAGATGTTGAGGCGACGGTGGCAAAAATTGGGCGTGAGGGTATTTTACTGCAACCTGTGATGATGCCACCGCGTACTAATCGCACGGATTTGGTGTTACTAGTTGACCAAGAAGGCTCGATGGTGCCGTTTCACGATTTATCGCGCCAGTTGGTGGAAACGGCAGAACGGGGAGGACGGCTGAGAACAACTAATGTATTTTATTTTCACGACTACCCGGATGAATATTTATATCGTCATCCGGCGATGCTTGATGCCAAGGCTGTTGCTGAGGTGTTTGAGGAAATTGGAGAACGGGCTGTAGTATTAATTGTTAGCGATGGTGGAGCAGCACGGGGGAATTTTGACCAAGAACGGGTTGATAGTACTAAGGTGTGGATTAAGCAGTTACAGCAGTCCGTGCGTTATTATGCTTGGCTCAACCCGATGCCGAGTGAATGTTGGCGGCAAACTACTGCTGAAGAAATTGCCCGTTTTGTGCCGATGTTTGAAATGAGTCCACAGGGGATAAACGCGGCAATTAGCGTTTTGCGGGGTCGATATATCGCTGGGGAGGTGATGTACTCATGGCTGATGTAATTGTAGACATTAACCAAACCCGTGCGATAAGAATTGCCCAGCGACGGATACGAGGGTTTGCCCAGCAATTTGGGGACGCACACTGCAAGTTGGCTCGTCATGCGGCGTTTCCTTTGGTACTTACGCCTGATTTACTTTACCAAATTTGGGCAAATTTTGTTCCCGAAGCCCCTTGGACGGCAGTTGCTCATGTGCTGCTGTCGCGCCTGTGTCGGCAGGTGGGTTATGAGATGTATGAGATGGATACTGCTGACCGCAATTTGTTGTTGCGAGAATTGAAGGAGCAGTTTGGACAGGAAAGATTTGATGAATTGGGGGAGTTTTTGCTGGATTATGTGGCGCAGCGACTGACTGATGATGATGCAGATACGCAGGATTTGCGGGAAGCTCAGGAGTGGGTGGTGTTAGCATATACTAAGCCGGATGAGGCGGCACGGGAGTTGGCACAGGCGCTGAGTCAAAGAGTGCAGCAAGAAGATATGGGGGAAGTGTTGCGTCTTGCTTCGTTGGTAGAGACTTTGGCAGAGCCTTTAGTAAAGGCTGGGTTTGAGCCGTTACTAGCTTATAGTCGAGGCATAGGCAGTTTTGCTCGTGATGATCTAGAGCAGGCAAAGGCTGAACTTAGTCAAATGATTGAAGCACAAAATCAGATAGAGGTTGCAGGAGAAAGTTTACATATTCCTGAATCGATCAAACACAGCCCGAGCCAACTACCTCATGATGATGTTCAGCCAGCTTCGCTTTCAATTGATCTAAAATTTGTTACTCAAGATTATGTAGAGCTGCGTTACTTTATTGATAATCCAAATGACTATCATTCGCTTTCACTTACTGTGGCAGAAATTGCCGACTTGATTAAGTTGGCTGAGAGAGATTATTACATTGCAGATTTACCAGAGGATTATACAGTCACAGGGCGGCGATTGTATAACTGGTTGGATGGAAGCGAACGCTGGCTGCAACCCTTGCTAGATAAGCATCGGCGGAAGGGAATTGTGCTAGCGATCGCCGCAGCAGAAAAACTTGCCCATCTGCCTTGGGAAGTGCTGCACGATGGCGATAGTTTTTTGGTGCAGCGTGTCCCGGCTATTGTCCCGGTGCGCTGGGTGTCGGATAGCACGGTAAAAAAATTGACTGTTGAGGGGGAGCCAGAAAACCGGGCGCTGCAAGTTTTGTTCATGGCAACTTCGCCCCCGGATGTCAAACCTGTGCTAGATTTTGAGGCAGAGGAAGCACGCATTCTAGAAGCCACAAAGCGGCAACCTTTAGAACTGACAGTAGAAGAAAGCGGCTGTTTGTCAGAGTTGGGTTATTTAGTCGATGGTTACGACAGGGATTATTTTGATGTTTTACACCTGATGGGTCATTTTACCTTACAAAATGGGCAACCCCGCTTCATTACAGAAACGACAACAGGTGAAGCTTACTATGCTAGTGCTGGGGATATAGCCCAAGAATTAAAATTTCGACTGCCTAAACTGATCTTCCTCTCTGGTGGGAGCACTGGGCAAGCAGGTAATTCTGATTCAGTGTCGTCAATGGCTGAAGAATTGGTGAAATCGGGAGCAAAAGCGGTTTTGGGTTGGAGCCAACAGGTTTTAAATCCTGAAGCTTCAGCAGCACCTGCTGCATTGTATCAAGAATTGTCTGGGGGGAAGCAAATCCGTGAGGCTGTTGCTAGTACTTACCAAGCATTAATTAAGAAGAAAGCACGGGATTGGCATTTATTGCGGTTGTATGCAGCAGGCAATTTACCAAGTTCTTTAGTTACACCTTTGCGGACTCGTGGACGGAAACCAGCACCACCGCTTTCTGTTTCTACCCAATTTTTAGATCCTGCGGGTAAGGTGAAAGTCCCGACGCGAGAGAGTTTTGTTGGTCGTCGTCGGCAATTGCAAAATTGTTTAAGGGTGCTGGTACAATCAAGCGATGAAGTTGGGGTGTTGATTCATGGCATGGGCGGTTTGGGTAAAAGTAGTTTAGCAGCTAGGCTTTGTGATAGACTGCCGAATTTTGAGCGTGTTGTTTGGGTGGGACACATTGATGAAGGCAGTTTGGTGAGTCGGTTGGCGGAAAAGTTGGATGACAACGAACAACGTAAAAGCTTACAAAATTACGATGAAGAATTGAGATATCGGTTGAGGAAAGTTTTTCAGCAGTTGCATGAGCAAGCAAAGCCGTTTTTGTTAGTGCTGGATGACTTTGAAGAAAATTTAGAACCCCGCAATCAGAGTTATGCGCTGCAACTAGAAGCAGCAGAGGTTTTGACTGCTTTAGTTTGGGCAATTAGAGAAAATTACACTTTCCACCGCATCATTATTACTTGCCGTTACGATTTTGAATTTACCCAGTTGCAGCATTTCTATAAACAGCCGTTAGATGCGCTGCAAGGCAAAGATTTGCAACAAAAGTATAATCTCCTCCCTACCTTTGGTGCTAAATCTCAGGTCGATGAAGCGTTAAAATGGCAGGCACAGAAATTGGCGGATGGTAATCCCCGCTTGCTGGAATGGTTGGATAAGATTCTGCAAAATACAACAGTTGACCAAGCAGCAATTTTGAATCGATTGGCAGCAGATCCCGTGGAGTTGCGAGAGCAAGTTTTGGCAGAGGCACTACTGAGACAAATGGATACAACCATGCGGGAGATGTTGTCACGGGGAATAGTGTTTGAATTACCAGTACCGAGACAGGCTTTTGCAGCAGTTTGCAAAGATATTCCTAATCTTGATCAGCTGATAGATCGAGCGGTGGCTTTGGGACTATTACAAGTTAGTCCAGACTCTTTGCTAAGGGTGTCACACATTTTGCCGATGAAACTTCCAGAAGATGCGGAAGCCTTATACAAACAAGCGGCTGAGGTGCTATATCATCTTTGGTTCAAGGAAGCAAAAACATATATGGATGAAAAACGACAAGAAATTCATCGGTTGGCAGTGGAAGGGAAGGCGGAAAAAATTGTTGCGGAAATTACTAAAACTTGAAAAATCAGTTTATTCCTCATCCATATTGTTACAAACTCTTATCAACTCCCCCCACCCACAACCAGCAAAATCCGATCGCTCATAAAACTGAGAATAACCCCTCACTGGAGAATAAATCGACAACCCCTTAATACGCTCAAATCTCACCCCTAAACCCACATTTGCCAAAATTAACTGCGGTTCCACTTCAACAATCATCAAGTCTATCACTTCATCAATAACCTGGGTTAATTCATCACTATCCCCAGCATATTTATCCCGTAAAACTTTCAAAAAATCATACAAATCTACAAAGTCACTATCCTTAAAACGCACAGCTTTACGTTGAGCATGATACATTGCTTTCTCAGTATAAATGTCTTGTTCTGAAACCAATTGACGCAAAATCGTCGCCAATCTTCCCAAGGAATCAGCCAGTTGCTCAACCACCCTCAAGTTAGTAGCTGATTGGGTAATTTGAGTTACACTACCCCGCGATTCTCCTTCGTAGTAGCGCCCGTACTCCCGTACAATTAACTTTGCCAACGCCTCCGATGTTATTTCTGGATGGGCGGTTAAATTCTGCAAAATTGCTGTGTAGGGATAACCTGTTAGGGGTTCTACTTCTTGGGATGCAACCATATAATTAGCATTAGTCCGTAGTTGGTAAGCCACTTCCACCATGCCCATTAAACAGGCATCCATACCAATTAAGCTAACTTTTTTACCCGTAATTGCTTCTGCTTCCTGAAAAGCCTGCTGAAGTTTGGCATTATCCAAGAAATCTAAGGATGAATCATCAAAAGCGATCGCTCGTGAATCTTCATCATCTAGTTGTAGCACTTCCGTAATTGAGGAAAGGAAAAAAGCACGAGACAATCTTCGATTATTTCGGGTAAGCGATCGCACTTCATCTTCACTCGCCTGCACTTGAACACCACGCGATCGTGCAAAAGCATAAATATCATCTTCTTTCCAACCAGTGCCGTGATTCCACAAAATCACCGCGTAGTTTTCTGCGGGATAATTTTCAATTCCCCAAACAATAAAGTCCCGTAAGGAGCGAGGATCGCCCGTATTCTGCTCTGGGATATTCTCAATTTGCCTGGGTTCTTCTGAAGGACGGATATATATGCGGTATGTATGTTCGCGGTCAGATAAAGTATCAAACTGCACCAAAACAGCTACATCTGGAGTAGACCCCACAGCTTCCATCTCTGCAATGTCTTGATAGCCTTGCGCCTCCATCGGAGCCATCAGGCGTTTACCTTGAAGTTGCTCGAAAACCTTGCCGTTGTCCCCGGCCATGTAGACCATCATAGTCCAGCGACGATTATTTTGAGTCATGTTTCAACATTCTGCATTTAGAGTTCTTCTTTTTATACAAATCTATCGCTGCGATTACCGAAAATTCCACAAACTGTTAGTTGATGATTTTGCTTTTGAGTTCGGTAAGTAGTTCCTCTGCTTGGTTAACGTCGCGGCTATTAATAGCTGCTTTCAAGTTTTCTAAAGTTTCTAACAGTAGATTGTCAGATGTTTTATCTTGATTAATAACACGTTGCAGTCGAATTACTTCTTCTTCTAACTGAAAAATCCGATTGGTAACAGCGTCTTCATTTTCATGCACTTTCGCTTCTTCAAGTTTCTGGTCTACCTCTTGTTGAGTCAAGCGATAAAAGCGGTCAAATGTCTTCTCTACAGGTTGTCCATCGGTGGTGATATCTTCTGCTAATACATGGAGAATACCATCGTGGTCAACTTTGAACATACAATTAACCCGAACTTCCCCAGCCGGACGAGTAGTTGCTAGGTTGAGAACCACTTCACCGATAAATTCATTGTCCCCTGCAATTGGTCGTTCACCTTGATAAATGCGGAAGCGGATACTTTCTTGTCCGTCGCGCTGAGTAGTAAAAGCTTGGGAACCCTTGCGCCACTTGATAACTGGTATCGGTTCATTAGCACGAATAATCGCATCCATTTTGCTGTTAGCCAATTCAATTCCCAAAGACAAGGGTGTTATGTCCCAGAGTTTCACCTCCTCCCGAAGATAACCACATAATCTTGCCCCCTGAACCGCCGCACCTCTAGCGACGGCTTCATCGGGATTTACAGAGTCGTTGATTGTCCAACCGTAGCGATCGCGCAGTGCTTCCTTAATAGCAGGTAATCTGGTTTGTCCACCAACTAATAACACTTGGTCAATATCTTTGGCTTGCAACTTTGCTTCTTTCAAAGTTGCATCGCAGATATCTAAGGTGCGGTTGATAAAAGGTTGCACAAGTTTTTTTAACTCAGTGCGAGTTAATGTTGCTTCTAGCCCCAAATACTGTTTTTCTATAGCAAAAAGATTTGGAATACTAATTTGATACTCTGTGGCTTGAGTCAGGGCAATTTTGGCAATTTCTGCTGTTTTTCTGAATTGGGAACGCAAGCTATTATCTTCTGCAATAGATAAATCTACATCATGCTGCTGCTTGAACGCTTTCTTCATCCAACTCATAATTGCTAAATCTAAATCATCCCCACCTAAATGGGTATCGCCGCTAGTAGCCTTTACCCGAAACAAACCATGTTCAATTCTCAGAATTGAGATATCGAATGTACCACCACCCAAGTCATAAACCGCGACTGTTTGGGGTTCTGTACCCAAGCTAAACGCTAAGGCCGCAGCCGTTGGTTCATTAATTATTCGACGAACCCGTAACCCAGCTAATTCTCCGGCTTCTTTCGTAGCCTGACGCGCAGACTCGCTAAAGTAAGCCGGAACAGTAATGACAGCTTGGGATATTGTTTTACCCAAAGTTGCCTCAGCATCTTCTTTCAGCTTACGCAGTACTTCGGCAGAAATCTGTGGAGGTGTAAAAATTTCTTCACCAATACGAACAGCAACTTTGCTCTGTTGCATTTCTGCAATAGTGTAAGTAACTTGGGTTTGGTCGATGCGTACCCGTTCGTCACGAAAGGTACAGCCCATGAAGCGTTTTACAGAGTAGATGACTTGATTAGGATGACTGGTGATGAAACCCAAGGCTGATTTACCAACAATGGGTTGATTTGTTTGGCTATCGAACATCACAACAGAGGGAGTGAGGCGATCGCCTTCTGAGTTGGACAAAACTCTCGCCTGTCCTGTGTCTGGTTCCCAAATTGCGATCACTGAATTGGTTGTCCCTAAATCAATCCCTAAAATATCTACCTCACTCACCGTCTACTCCCCTTTTAATTTTAGATTTTTTAATATGTGTAGCAACTTAAACCAGAAGGTGTACCTACCCATAATTTAGTCTCTTTATCTTCACCAGTGCTGATGGTCAGTGCTGTGACTCGATTTGCTCCTAAGCCACTATTGTGGATGTTAAATTCGTTGACCATTTTCCAGGCATTGCCCTGACTTAGCAGACAAAACAGCCCCTTATCGGTCCCAACCCATAAACTGCTATTGTTCTTATCCCATACCAAAGCTGTTATGATTCGGTTCTCAAGCTCAGGTATTAGTTCCCAGTTGTCAACATTGCCTATGTATAACCCCTGACTTGTACCCACCCAAACCTGTTCCGACTTATCTCTATTAATTGCTATTAGCGATCGCACATCTGCACTACCTAAATTACCAGTAATTGGAGTCAGTAGTTTTGTATCAGTTTTATATAACAACAATCCTGCTGAAGTACCCAGCCAAACATGGTCTGTAACAGCTTGGGCAATTGCTTGCAGCCATCCCCTCACAGGCAGTTTTTTGTTAGAAATTAGTTGTACCCAAGCTGAATCTTTGTACTGATAAAGACCATCTAACCCAACTGCCCAGTAGCGATCGCTTCCAGCAGTTAGAGTTAAAATTGGTTCAGAAATATTGGGCGCGGTTTGCAGTTCATTCTGCTGTTTTAAGCCATGTAAACCGCTACTCCAACTCGCAACCCAAACAGTTTCTTGGTCTTGACTGGTAATGATAGCGCGGATATCTTGGCCAGCAAGTTGTCCATAGCGCCGCCAACTTTCGGTAAATAAGTCATATCGGAATAAACCCTGTGCCGTCCCAATCCATAAAATAGAACGGTCTGCCAATTGCTGCACTGACAGCGCTTGCACTAAACTGCTGAAAGTGGGTGGAGAATCGCGGGAAGCTAACCCAATGACATCTGGGGGATTATCTGTTAAGTGCAAAAGTATTTGTTTGTTCTCGCCGCGCAGTAATCCATCATGAGTACCAATCCATACTTGATCGTCTCTACTTGTTAGCAAGCTGGTAATAGGTGCATTAAATCGTTTTTCTGTCAAGGGTGTCCAACCTGTTTCTGTTGCTAAACCCACCTGTCCGCCACAGGCCGCCCAAACTCCTTGCAGATGGGGAGCTAGGGCAGTAACTTCACCATGATATGTGGTATCAATTTTGTGCGATTTATTCGTTGATAAGTCAATGCGTACCAGTCCACGAAAACTTCCTAACCACAGGTTTTCACCTTGACGAGCTAGCGTGAGAACATCTGGCTGCACGCTGTCGCTAGTACGTACCCAATTAGCATCTTTGTAATTATAAACGCCTTGAGCATTGCACAACCAAATATCATTTTCGTTGGCGATCGCCATTGCTCTTGGAGGAAACCCAGCAGGAGGTAATTCGATAGCGGGTTTGCGGTCTGGAGTGTTGATAGCATAAATACCGCTAGCAGTTCCAGCCCAAAGTTTACCAGTAGAGTCCAAGGTCAAACAACTTACCTTTACCTCGCCCAGGATGCGGTAAGGTCGCCAAGTATCATTTTTTAGATAATAAATTCCAAATTGTTCGTGAGCAGCCCAAACTTGACCCATACCATCTACGGTAACTGCTAACACTGAGTTACCTGGTAAACCATGCTCGCTGGTATATCTAACAAATCGATTTAATTCCAGCTTCCAGTGCAGTATCCCTCCCCCAGTCGCCAACCATAAATTTTCTTGTGTTGGGTCAAAAGCTAAGTGACGGACATGACGCTGACTAACTAAGTTACCCCATTCTAAAAAGGCTTTATCGCTGGGTTGTTCCTGTTGCGGTGCAGTATCAGCAATGGGGATAGGCAAATCTTCTCCCCCTACTGGCACAGGTAAATCAAGTTGGTAGTCTTTACTACTCATAATCTATTGGTGCTGGTAATACGCCCCCACTCTTCTTTTAATTTGTCTAACTCAGCTTGTAATTCATAATTCTGGTCTTGCTGTTGTTCAATACATTGATTGAGAAAATTATGCCAGTGTTCTTGACTTTTTTGCTGTTGCTGCCAAAGTCCGTAACGTACATCTTTATACAAACGTTCTGTTGCTTGTTTTAAATTTTGTAGCTGTCGGTTTAACGCTCCCTCCCAAATCTTCAGACGTTGGTATTGCTGTGTCAAGTTTTCTTGGGAGTTACGAGTTATCCAAACTACTCCCCAAGGTAATTCTTCTAAAACATCAGCTAAACTAGCAGTAGCGTCACTGCATAAACCCTGGAGATTAGCGAGTAACTCTGCATCCTCAGCGTTGACATCAGGATCTAATAACCGAAAGATATGCTCCAGTAGCATATCTTTATCAATCGCTTCTGGATGTTTTTGGGTAAATTCTGTTGTTTGTTCTTCCTGGTAGAGAAAATTATCGTTTTCTACATCCTGCTGTTGGGTGTCGTCTTCATCCTGGGTGAAACGTTGAATTTGGCTGCGAAGGGAGGAAATTTCCGCTTGTAAGCGCATCGACTGGCGACGTAATGTACCAACTACCGCCTGAAATTCGTTGTAAGCTGCTGCGAGATTTGTTTCTAGTGGTGCAATTGTTTCCCGTGCAGTAGTAATTGAGGAGCGCAGTTGTTGCAGTTGCGTCAGTAACTTATCTAATTCTGCTTGGGTAATTGCTGAGGTAGATGGGTAGTTTTTCATCAGGCGACACCTACTGTAGCCAAGGGTTGAGTTAATCGATAGTAAGGCGGACTATAAAGACCATAGGCCAGACCTAAAGGGTTATTGTACTCCTCTATAAAATATCTGCGGGTAGCTTGTAGGGCTTCCCCAATTGTCATTTGTTTATCTATAAAGAATGTATAAAATTGTTGAGCAAATGCCGCAGCAAAACGGTCGGGAACGGGACAAGCGGTTGCAATTACCGCCTCAGCACCTCGCTTGATAAACATTTGCGGTAAGTTAAAAGTTTTGCGTAAGGCATCAGTTCCACCTGCTGACTGACAAGCATTTAGAAAGACTAATGGTTGGCACTGAAATCGTTTATCTTGTTTTACCAAAATGAAAGATATAGCTCCTAATTTAATGACTAAGGGTTCGCCTTCCTGTCCTTCATCTTTTAATAAAGTAAATAGCAGGGTATCAATATCTAGTTCTTCTGACAGACAATGACATGCAAAATGCAAAATGTTATGGTTAGCTTCTATGAAATAATCAAGTAGGTTTTCTCCACTTTCAACCCCTATTAATTTCCCTGCTGCCGAAAGAAGAGAGCATCGGCTATTTTGGTAACTGCGAATCAGTTTTTGAATTAGCAGCCATTCATTTTGATGAGCTTCTCGCAGTCGATGATGCAGACAAAACATCATATCTAATGGTGTAGTTCTGTCTGCTAAAAAGCGAGAGATATCTTTTTCGGGAGTAAGAATTCGAGCGGGAGTGTAGCGCAGTCCCCAAAACATTTCAGGATTAGCTTCTTGATAATTATCCCCTGCATATAGTACTTCCCAAGGAAAGAGTACCCGCTCAGATATAAAGGTGGGTGCTGGAATTTCAGTCCCCATCATTTTACAACGATCTTCAATAATTTGACGAGAGCCTTCTTCTTCAAAAAATCTGCGGTAAGCTGCTAAACCCCACTTTGCCAGTTCTTTCATTTCTTGCTGGCAAGTTTCCGCATCTAATTTGATACTTTTGGTTTGATTAATTGCTTTTTCTAGTCTCCAAAAAGACTCTAAAACATTATTTGTAAATTTCAGAAGTTCTTCATCAGTGGCAGTTATATTGAACTTTTGCCAACCAATATTATAATAATTTTCTTTAGGGATTACAATTGGTAAAAAAGATGCCATTGTTTGATGGCGAATAGCGCTACTAATACCGCTCATTCTTCCCTCCCGTTCTCAATGTTGAGGGAAAAATTTAGGCTATGAATAGATCGCATCCCATCTGCAAAGTACACCTGAACTAAAGCTGAGGTATCAGTAATTTCACTAGGTACAAGTAGGGTAAACCAGCCTAAATAATCACCTTTGGCAGTAAGTGTCATTGTGATAGGCAAATCTGGAATCACTTGCAGACCATAGGTGACGATGTGTACCTGGAGATTTTCAAAGACGAGATTCTCTGCTACTTCTATGACTCTATCTTCATGCCACACAGGGGGATTTCTTCGCAGAGTAACACGAAAACGAGCGATCGCACCAGGGGGCAATGGGTCATCAATTTCCCGTCCTATAGGTTCGACAATGGCATAGCCATCACCAGGAACGGGACGGTAAGGACGCGCCATTGGGTCGCCAAACAGAACGTAGGCTAGCCAGTCGAGAGAATCAGGTGCAGCTACACGGGCTAACTGACGGCTAGTATAAAAAGCTTCACCCAAGGAAGCGCCAGCCCAAAGACGATTGTAGAAGCAGCTAATAAAGGCAGCTTCCACTGCTGGTTCTACAGCCCAGAGGGAACCTGTGAAGCCGCTACATCCAGCGCGGATAAAGGCAGATGCCCATGTGTTTTCTAATGCCGTCAATTCTGGAGTATCGGTTTTTAGGTAACTCAAGGTAACAAATGGACGATTGCGCCGCAGGTTTAGTTTGGCGGGACGCATTTGGAGTTCTATGTCTTCTGTGTCGTTGATATTATCTAAGGTTACGGGAGCGTTACGAAGGTTGGCTGCATCTGAGGACTGACTGTAGCGAATTAAGTGCAGACCCCGTATAGCTTCAGTGGAATCATGCAATACACCTGCTGGTAAAGGCTGGGGTAGAGGTGCGCCGGAGGCTTCGAGGAGAGTAGCCCAGAGTTGAGGTTGTTCGACGTTGGCGTAGTGGGCAACGTTAACCCCACCTACGGGAAATTCATAAGGTCTCGTGTCGTTTAATTCTTGTAACCAGCGGCCAATGATGAAGCGTTCCGCGAAAAATCTTTGACCATCATATAATAATTCCCAAGGTATCCAGGCTTCTTGGTCAGCGAGAATTAAAAGTGTAAAAGTGGTATTTTGGGGTATTAAACTGCGAAAGTCGCTTTGTAGTTCTGTGGGGAAGACTTGCCCAAATAAGTATTGACCAAGGGAAATTAAACGAGATTTTCCCTCAGTTGGTAAACTACCGGATGTATTTTCGAGTGTAGTTGCTAACAATCCCCGCGTCTGTTCTATCCAAATGCTAGAAAATGAGTCTGATGTATAAATATTATTATCGGGAAAGACTGAGGGAAAGCGGAAGCTTTTTAATTGATATTGGAATTTGCAGGTGGAGTTTGTTTCGTTCCAGATTGTTTGGATGTGGAGGATAAAATCTGGTTGGGGGACGGGACGGGGTTGAGTGGTGATGCGTTGAGGGGTGAAGGTTGCATCGTCAATGTCGGCTACTTGGATTTGGGTTTCTAGTTTTGTCTCGAAGGTATCGCCTCGGTAAAGTTCGGCGGTGATTGTGGCGTTACCTGGGCGGAAGGCGGTGAGGCGAAAGCGGGCGGTTTGGTTTTTTTGAGATGTGTCGGGATCTAGAGGTAGGCTAGCGGTGTTGTTGCCGTTGACTTGGAAATTTGGGGCTTTGAGAATAATGTTTAGTTCGTTAGCAATACTTTGGTTGTGAGGGATTTGAAGTAGATAAGTATTTTCGTCAGTTATTTCCTCTATTCTACTTAAGAATATAGTAGCTTCCTGCTCACTTCCAACCAAAGCCTCATCTTGTAATAAATTAAATGACACACCATATATTACGACAAATTCCGTGAAGGTGTTGGATTCTTCCGCTTCAAAAGCTTGCTGGATTTGACTTTCTGAAATTGCTGAGTTGAAGTTTCTAGCTAATTCCTCTGTAATAACTCTTCTAATACCTATAGTTATGTCTGTAAATGCTTCGTCGTAATTTCTCCAACTTGTTATAGGCTTTGCATTTTTGAGTAACGCTTGTAATTTTCCAAAGGGTACTGTGTCCCAATTCAGTGGACGCAGAATAATTGTAACCACACGAACTTTTCCTACCACGTGTTGTCGCATTATTCTTTCTGATTCCAGCATACAAAAACTGGAATTAAGATAATCGGGACTAACCAGTAGTAAAACTATTTGGGCTGAATTTAATTGCTTTTCAAGCGTATAAATCAAATCCTCTTCTGTTGTTACGTTAGGGCTATCATTGACTATAATTACCCTCTCTTGTTCCAAAGTACTAAGATGTTTTGCAAGTTGACAAACTAACTTTTTATCCTGGTAAGAGTAAGATAAAAAGACTTTGATTGTTCTGTTCTCTGGTTGAGATAGTATTTCCTCTAATCTACTGAGAAATTTAAGGATTGTCTCAGAGTAAATTTTATTATTAGCAGGCTTTAAATCAATTCTATTGCTATCATTCTCAATAAGTTGAGAGCGATAAGAATATACAAAATGATTTAAATAATCTAGTCCCGGAAATACCGAGCCTTCCATAATAACTACAGGGGGAAGTAATGAAACAGGATTGTTATGGGTATAGATTTGCTTATGCTTAACATCGATTACCCAAGTCACAAGGACAGCACTTCTTTTGCTGTGTGAGATTTTTGTTTGCTTTTTAATAAAGTCAATTAAATAACTAGGACATTCATTTTCAAATACAAAACATAATAGACCATTTGGCATTCTTGAATTAGGCTTTATACCAAAATCATAAGATATAATTTGTGTAATATTAAAAACCCGATCGCGTAGCTCCACAATCTGCTTTTCGGTCAATCCATCAGCTTTTATCAAAGCAACTAGATCCACTGTTAGAGGAGTTTCTTTCAAACCTATAAAGTGGAACTCTGCAAACTCTTCGTTTCGGAATAATTCATATACTTGTTTGTCATTAACCAAACAGGTTCGTAGTTCGGAAATGAAGCTTATTTGCTTGTATTTTCTATGGAGGATTAATTTGATTGGGTGGTCGGGTCTCCTAATTTGTGGAATTTGAGGTATTTTTGTCTGTTTGTAGTATATCTTTAGCTCCCTTTCCACAAAATCTGCCAGTGTCCGATCAGTTATCCAATCACCCTGTAGAATTTTACTAGGGTCAAGCCCTTCTATCAACACCCCTGATAATACGCCATGTTTACCATTTAGCCGCTCATAAGAAACTTCTGAACTATGAGATGCAGCAATTATCAACCGTCTACATCCAGTAACCCTTTCTGGAAAATCGCTGTCCTTGAGTTCCAGTAATTCGCTACTATAGCAACTATCTAACCAAATAATTTGCTCTTTTACTTGGCTCTGCTCTACTATTTCCCATAAATCCCGCAATAGTAGTCCATTCCACCTTTTAGCTTGAGGATTAGCATCGCTAGTTGCCAACAGGATTTGTTTGAGTTGACCCAATGGTTTTGATAGCCCATGTCCAGCAAAAAATAATAGTGCTGTGTCTCTTCCATCTTCTGTCAGAAATAGTTTGGTAATCTCATCTACCAGTTCATCAGCAGTAACAGCTTTTTGGGGAGCGACCTGCAATTTCCCATTAATATTACTAGTGGGTAAGCGCTTGACTCGAAAGTTGCCATCGGCTTCTAGTAGTTGCGCGATCGCTTCAGCATCCGAAGCTGGAGTTTTTAGGTGCTTTGCTTTACTTGTCGGTGTATCCTTCAAAAAAGGATATTGGTTGATACCAACTACAAGTGCATCTCTCACCATAATAAAACCTCATACTACTGATTTCAGCCCTATGCGATAACCTGCCGGACTATAAACCCCATAAGCAAGCCCCAACGGATTATTAAACTCCTTCAAAAAATACCACCTCGTCGCCCGTAACGCCTCCCCAATTGTCATAATTTTAACAACTACCTCCCCACTTATTTCATCCTCGACCACCATCCCCCGCAGAAAAAACTCATAAAACACCTTCGCAAACGCTGCCGCAAACATATCTGGTACAGGACAAGCTGTGGCAATCACTGCTGCTGCCCCATGCTGAATAAACACCTTGGGTAAATTGAATGTCCTCCGTAACTCATCCACACCCCCAGCCGACTGACAAGCATTGAGAAACACCAACGGCTGACAGAGAAATTTCCCCTGGCGCAACAAAAATTTGTAAGTTTCTAACTCCAAAACCAAGCCATTTTCTGTAATCTCTTCATCTTGAATAAAAGAAATCAGCAGTTTATCCCCCCGCCTACTCTCCTTACAATGGCAAGCAAAATGCAACATATTGTGGCTAGCTTTGTAAAGATACTTGAGCAAATCATCACCCAAAGGATCGCAGGATTTACCATTAGTCAAATTGCAAGCTGTCCCCAGCAACGTAAAGCGGTCTTTTGCTGTCAACCTCACCAAATTTTCAATTTCTGGCCTTTCTTTTTTATGAGCATGAAGTAATCTGTGATGCAAGCAAAATAACATATCAGAAGGTTGTGCTTGCTCCAAAACATAATCTGCGATATCTTTTTCTGGGTTGAGAATCCGAGCCGGGGTGTAGCGCAGTCCCCAAAACATCTCAGGATTTCCCTGTTCGTAGTCTTCCTCACTACCCTCAAACAAAACCTCCCAAGGAAAGGGCATAACTTCAGAAACAAAGGTGGGAGCTACATTTTCATTTAGGCGACTAGTGAGGATTTTATTTGGTCTATCTTCACCAAAAAATGCTTGATAAGCAGTCCGTCCCCATTCAGCTAATTTGATTAAATATTGATTGCACAAACCCGCGTCTAATGCGAGGCTTTTTTCTTTATTAACAGTTATTCTTAAAGCATCAAAACAATCTAAAATTTCTTCTGTCAGCACTTCCAAAACTTTATTATCAGGTTTAGGAAAGCTCCACCGACCAATTGAGTAGTAATCTTTATCGATGATAATTTCTAAGCAAGAACTAGCCAAATTTACACCAACTGGACTGCCAATTCCTCTCATTGCGCCTCACCATCCTGCTTAACAATATTCAGTGCAAAACGCAAATTGTGAACAGGTTCTATCCCGTCCTCAAAGTAAACCTGAACTAACACTGACCGACTTTCCATTTCAGCAGGGACAGTGAGCGTAAACCAACCTAAATAATCTCCGGTAGCTGTGCGTGTCATAAGTATTGAATCACCAGGAGTAACCTGCAATCCGGACGTGACGATAAAAACACGTAAATCATCAAAACTTAAATCTTCAGCCACCTCCATTAAACGATTCTCGTACCATACAGGAGGTGTGCGGCGTAGGCTAACGCGAAACCTTACTGTGCTTCCTGGGGATACTGGGTCGTCAATTTCTTGACCTATAGGTTCCACAACCGCATAGCCCTGTCCCTGCACAGGTCGGTAAGGACGCGCCATTGGGTCGCCAAATAATACATAAGCCAGCCAGTCCAAGGATTCCGGTACAACGGTTTTAGCCAATCTGCGAGCTGTTTGGAACGCCACACCCAAAGTTTGCCCTGCCCAAATGCTGTTATAAAAAGCACTAACAAAAGCTGCTTCCACATTCGGTTGCACCGCCCAGAGGGCACCAACAAAGGCGCTACAACCTGCTCTGACAAAGGTAGAAGCCCAGGTTTGCTCTAATGCTGTTAATTCCGGTTGTCCTACATTTAGATAACTTAAAAATACAAGAGGATGATTGCGACGCAGACTCAGCTTGGCTGGTTGTACCTCACGTTCAATATCCTGAATATCGCTACTGCTATTAATCAGCACTGGCGCATCCTGGCGGTTTGTTGTGTCCACAGATTGACCATAGCGAATTAAATGCAAGCCACGTATTGATTCAAACAAAGTAATATCATTAAATATACCAGCTTGCATGGGAATTGGTGGCGGTGCGCCTGATGAGTGCAAAAGCTCAGTCCAAAGTTCAGGTTGTTCCACACTGGCATAATGGGCAACATTGACCGCACCCACAGGAAACTCATAGGGTCGTGATTTTTCTAACTCCCAAAGCCAGCGTCCAATAATAAAGCGATCGCCTAAAAATTTCTGCCCATCATGCAACAGTTCCCAAGGAAACCAAGCATCCTGGTCAGCTAATATCAGTAAAGTGAAGGGGTGGTTAAAGCTGGCTATGGTGCGAAAGGTATTTTGCAGATCTTCTGGGAGTAAGGATTGAAACAGGTATTGACCAAGGGAAATAAGGCGAGAACGGAAATCTTCTCTAAGGCTACTTGCTGCTTCCTCAAGAGTAGTTTTTAATAATGAGTGCGATCGCTCGACCCAAATAGCAGATAAAGACTGTGAGTTGTAGTCAACGTCATCCGCAAACAGCAGGCGTGGTTGATAGCTATCGATGTGATAATTGAAAGTACAAGCAGAGATATCTGCTTTCCAAGTAGTACGCACTTGGAGAATTATATCTGGTTGGGGAACGGGACGCGATCGGGCCGCGATGAGTGGACGTAGTTCTGTTTCTTCAAATGCGGTAATTTCTACTTCTGTTTCGAGGGTTGTTTTGTAGGTTTCACCGCAGTAAAGTTCTGCTGTGATTTTGCTTTTACCTGAACGCAGGGCGGTAAGATTGAAAGTTGCAGTTTGGGTTATGTTAATGGTGTCAGAAAGGGGTAAGCTTGTGGTGTTATCACCGTTAAATTGAAAGCCGGGAGCAGTAAGGATAATGTTTAGTTCATTGCCAATTGCTTCGTTACTTGAGATTGTTAGTATATAAGAATTACTGGAGTCGGTAAGAGGTGGATTCAGATAAAAAGTTACTTCAATATCTAAACCAATTGATGCTATTTTTGGAGATACATTGAGCAATAATAAGTAGTGTAAATCTTGAGAAAGAGTCTCTGCTTGTCGCCAAGCCAGATCGTTTAAAGGTGGCAATACATTTGTTTCATATGTTTCATATATTGCTAAGTAAATCCAAGGTAGTTCTAACAAAGAGGGTTGTTTAACGCTGGTGATAAAAAATTGAAGATTTCCTAGTGAGTGGGAATTATATTCGCGGATTAGGTCTTTGACGTTTACAAAATATTTTTGCAGAACATACGAGTTATATTCATGCCAACGAAAATTAGGTATACCTTTGTAATAACTCCACCTTGTACCTTCAACTTGAATGTCACAGAAAGTATCTGCTTTGTGAAGACAAATAGCAATGTGGTTAACTTTATAGCAATTATTTTTTAAAAATTTTAGCCAGTATTGTAACCTATTTCTCCAAACTAGAAAAGAAGGAAAACTATCTATTACAGTTTTGCTTTCTATAAAATTTGGATGCACTAAATCACGATGAGGAGGTATTAACAGAAGAATCGCTTGGCTTTCTCTAATTTGTTGTTCTATTTTCTGCCACTCTGTGGGTAATTGTTGCTTCCGATCACTAATAAAAAACAATTCACTAGGAATGTCTATCCAATGAGTGTTGATTTGTTTTAAACCTATCGGCAATTGAATATTAATTTGCAGTCTTTCTAAGTTCATATTTGCTGTATCTGCTATTTCTCCAAGATTAAAGTCAGAAAGTTTTGCTACAACTTCTGTATCATTAACTGATAGATTCATCGCCGATTTACTAGCCAATGCCATAAGCATACTAGTTTTACCAACACGGCGATCCCCAATGACAACAATACTCATGTAAAACCTCTAATTAGAAAATTTTCTAAAAGTAACAATTAGAATTATTAGTTTTTTGATTACAATTACCTGTATGATTTTGATGACGTAATTTAGAGTAAGCTGCTTATGAGGTATCTAAAACGACCAACGTATACCTTGGCGTGCAATTCTGATAGCGTTTATACCTGGATGCGATCGCTTCTTCATATCTTCCAGATTTAATGTTTGTGTTACCGCGTTCAAAGTACAGTTCAGGGTCATCATCTACTAATTCTTGCCAATCAAGCTCCAATTTTTGACTTTTTTCTAGAAAAACTGAACTTTGAATGGGTTGGCAACTCAAAAATCTTGTCACAGTCGCTAAAGATAGCCCTAACTCTTCAGCAATATCTTCTTGATATGCATATCCACTAGGTCTCAAAGCTAACTTGAGAGTTTCAATCGATTTTTGGCTAACTTTGAGCGATCGCGCCATACTCATTAAATAGTAAATTATCTGGTCGCAATTGAGATTATTTTACTGGTTTTCCACTTTGCTGTCTCATGTATTACTATAAATCGTCCGCAGTAACGCTTTCTACATAACTAAAATGAGAGCTTAGGAAAGTTATCAGCCATTTTCTTGCTGCACCTTATTAATAATTGCGCGAACTACACCACTTTTACCCCGACAAGCTAGAAAAAATACATCACCTGTTAAAGCACCATCTTTTTTTAAATCAGAGACAATTTGACTTAAATCATGACCCATATATCCAGTAATTACTGCAATTAAATTACAATTGCTTATTTGTGCCTGTACGTTACTGCGACTTATATATGCTTCACTTGAGGGCGCAACCTCAACACAATTTGGTAAGCCGTAGTTTTCGCACAATTCACGGATGACTTCTCGTCGAGTTGCTTGGTGGCCACCTACCAACGCAAGACGTATGGATGCCAAGTTTTGGGTTCTTGATACTATGTTTTTATCTGAAGCTATTTGTACCTCCAGCTTAGTAGCCTCAGCACGACGTTGTTGGCGATACTCAAAAAGCTCATTTGCTGAATCCGAGTTAAGACAGAGTAATGCACGTTTTAAATCTTGAAAAAAAGGCGCTTCGACTTCTTCTTGACGTAATGCGTTATCTATTTCAGCAATAGCTAAACCAAAGTAGTCATTTACTAAACTTTGACGTAAAGTGGGTTGCAAATTGATATATACTTCTAGTCCTTCAAGTAATTCAAAATACTGAAGAGTGCTGATTTTTTGTTGTATTGCAAAATTTCTTAAAATATCTAGTTCTTTGTTTAAATCTTGCCACTTTCCTACATTAGCAAGCCAGTCTAGCCAGTCAGCATAAGCATTGATCATTCCTGACGTGTTCTGTAACTGCTTCCACAAATCTAATCTGTCTTTTAATATTTCTTCTGCCTCTAATAAATCCCGCAGATGTACTCCAGCAAAATTTACATAAGACTCATAATAACTAACTTTATCTTCATCAGAAATATCACCAAAACCATCAAGATTAGCAACTCTAGCCATTAAAGCGCGGTCTGACAATGTTAATTGTTCATAAGCTGTTTCTAGCAGTATTTGATATACCTCCCCTGCTTTGACTGGATCGCCAACTGTAGCCCATAGTTTTGCTAAAGGTAGCAGAATTTGAACTCTACGTTCACCCCCTTGCCATGCTTTTTCTAGGAATTCACTAGCTTGTGTTTTCTGCCCTAAGTTATAAAGAGCAGCACCACGCAATCCTGCCAATGCTGGTGACAGTTCAGAAATTACACTTGGTAATAATTCAATTACTTCTTGGAAACGTTGAATATTTAAAAGTAGTTCTGCATAACGTTGTTGCAACTCTTCTGTCTTTTCGGTAATTGATTGATATATTTGTAAAGCATATTCAGGATTATCAATTGATACGTAAGAATCAGCTAAAGCAAGTAGTACATTAATAGCTTTGGGATATTTATCTTTGAGTTTCTCAAGTTGGGAAATACGTTCACCTGGTTCAATTTCTAATAAACGCGTCAATTGTTCGTTGAGTGTAGCTCCTTCTATTGTTGGTAGTGGTTCTTGAGAGATTAAGGACAAATGCAACAGTTTTCGTACTCTGTTGGCTTGGCGTAACCGCTCTAATTCGGGTAAGAATTCTTGTGCTAATGCTTGAACAGAACGTAATAATTCTTGTTCTTTTGTTTGTTGATAATGCTGGAGATGAGCAGTTACCAACTGCTCTACCAACCTTCCAGAAACAGGTAAAGCAAGAATACTATTATATTTAACTTGACAAAGTTTTATTAATTGCTCATGCTGTTCTGTCTTGGCGTAAAGTGCAATTAATGTTCGGAGAGCATTGCTATCATTAAAATCAGCTTGCCGAAGTAGATGATCTTCAAGTTCAATGAGCCGTCCAGCAGAAATTTTTTGTTCGAGGGTATTTTGATTAATTTCTTGTACTGAACTTGTAGAATTTACATGATCGTTATTTAATTTTTTGATGGCTTTACGAAATAGAATTTGCCATGATTTAAAGTCTTTTAAAGTTGCTTCTTTTGTGACAAGACTAGCATTGTTTGAAACCTTGATACGGGCTTCTATTTTTTGCATTACGCTATCAAGGCTGTTGACTGTGGAAGTAACATAAAAAAAGTGGGTATAATCGTCATGATATGATGATCTTGGATTAGTAACTTTAAATTCAGCTTGCCTGAGTTCCCGATGAATTTCTACTGCTTGAGTTTGCCCATTACACCGCAAACGCAATCCAACTTGGTCAGCGTTTCCCAATTTTGCCTCAATTTGATATCCAAACGTCATGACAGTAGTAATCCTTGTTCAAAATGCTGTACACATATATTCCGTAATTCAGCAATACTCCGTTCGTCATGATTGTATGTGAAGAGTTCAAAATTTTGATTAACTCCCCCATCAGTTAAATTTAGTGAACCGTTAATAGCACCGTAACGACCAACGTATGCTTTGGTATGGAGTTTGGAAAGTACCCTTACCTGAATGCGATCGCTTTTGTTGCTGAGTTGTCTTAATATTGGATGATATTCTTTATCACTACCTACTGTGATGTACACTTTACCCCCATTGGCGGCCATTTGATGCAGAATGTCAAACAGGTGTAATGCTTCTTGTTTTGTCTCTACAATTTCCCCAAAAGAGACATAGTAGGGTTTTTTTAAACGTAAATTTGTTACCCAAGGTGAGACAATCCAAAACTCGTAACTGCCCTCTAATTGTGATGCTAAAATCTCATTGAGCAGAAAGTTGTAAATCATTGCCTGACCACTGGGTTGCAATTGAGTTGATTGCTTTGCCACTGGCGGAACCTCACTTGATAGGACGAACTGTTACTTGAATGACAGGTACTTCGTTTGGTCTTAAATCGTTAGGGTAGATGGTTTGAATATCAGTAATCATTGGGTAAACCATACCGCTATCTGTGTCGATGCCTGCGTCCGTCAAGTAGCTAATTGTGGCACAGAGGGACGCAAGATTATTGCTTCTTACCCGTAAATAAATCGTTTGACAGCCATTTTCCAGCAAGGAACTCATTCTGTCACAGATGCTAGCACCGCTTACAGTGCCATCTAATTCTAGGGTTTGAGGAGTGCGAACCTGATTCAACCATTCCGTCAGTAAAGGACGGTTCAGCAGGTGACGGCTTAAACCTGGTGATTCGATGTCGCCACTGCGGTCGTCTAAGCAACTAGAGCAATTGCAGCGACAATTTAAAAGCATCCGGCGTTCTACCCCTGCTTCAAATGCTTTACGTGCTTCAGGTAACGAAGCACCATATTCGGCTTCGTAAATTTCAAGTAAACGTGTTAACTCTGGATAGGGTGGTGCTTGTTTGTCACGTATAGCTTTAACTACTTTGCGGTAAAGTAGCGCCGATGCTTCAGTAAATGTAGGGTCACGTCCTAGCTGTTCAGCACACGAGGGAAGAAACTCGTGGTTAATTTCCCGAAAAATACGCCAGTTAACCAAAGGTGTATCACCTAGTTGTTGAGTGTAGTCGGGAATAAAAACCCGTAGTAAAGCTTTGAGTTGAGTTTGGCGCATAGGTATACCTAGTTGTTGCCGTACCTGTGCCATTAACTCTTCTATTTTCTTTTGGCGATCGCTAGATTTACCTGCTGCTATAATTTGATTTGCTCTAGTTCTACATCCTTCTAACCAAGACTCAGGTTGTGCTAATAAATGACGCAAAAAAGCTTCCTCTTGGGCAGTGGTACAGCGAGTCATTTTGTTAGCGAGGGTTGTCCAGAATTTATCGGCATGGTTGCGTAGCAAGTCATGGGTTGCCCGCATTACACCAATACCTCCCATACCAATTTCGTACAACCAAATGCGAGGGGCAGCCTTTTCGTCAAAGTCAGCGTGTAACTCAGTCCAGGCTGCAACGTAATTTAGTGCCTCAACACCTGCAACTTCTTGTGCTAGAGACTTTAAAGCTAGAGTCAGACTATACTGAAAGCTGTCCCGTAAGTATTGCTGATATTGCAATCCACCACTATGAATTTCAGCATATAGGTTCAAAAATATTGATAAGTAATCATTGTCATTTTTTATTAATTGGTAAACGGCTTGTTGATTTTTAGGGGATAACTGGTGTACCTCGTTGATTGTTGCTGTCAACCAACCATTAAATCGACTGTTACCACTAGTAAACCAATCACGCAGCCCTTCAGGTGTTCCTCCTTCTCCACCACACCATCTGTCTGCCATAGTCAGCAGCACATTAACAAGATATTCAGCAGCAAAGTAGTTTGCCTGATATTCAACCGTGAGAACACTAACAAAGGCATGGTGGATGGCATGGTAACACAGATTTTTCTGTGTCGAAGCAGAGAATTGGAGCTTTGTTAGCAAATCGGGATTGAGGTCAAAACAAATTCCCTCCGTCAATATCTGGTATCCTAAAGCACAGTTGCTTAGACTCTCCTCGTTTGCTGTAAAACCCACGACTCCACGAATTTCTTCAGCTGGTGAATTGTGGAATTTAATCGTGTATTCACTTCCCAAAATAATTCGCTGCACATCTAACAAATTAAGATTTGCAGTTTCGTCACTGTGAAAAACAACTCGTTGTATTAATTCTTGCCCTAATGGATCGCAGGTAAGCGAATGATGACCAGGCTTAAGGGTATATGCGGGCGTGGGAGTATCACCTCGGACAGGGCGAATTGCTACCGCACTGATAGCGTTAGCTGAACAGGAGTGAGCTAATGATTGTGTATCTTGTGCTGCATCGTCAGAGGTACGGCTTTCAGATAACTCTCCCGTTTCTGGGTTACACCACCAAAATGATGAGTTATAGTCTCGACTAAACTGCTTGGGCTTAATTGCAGTGGGACGATATAAATCTAAAGAGTTGGTACTTTTTTTAGTAATCTCAACTTTCTTTAGCGCCCGCGTCGGCAGGTTAACTGTGTAGGGAAAAGAGCGAATCCGGTCAAATGTATAGTACTGATTAATGGCTATTCTGGCAGGTTCTCCATCAGAAATTTCTGGTGGTATCCAAGTTGAACCCTCGCCACCGCGAAATGTTACATTACCTGGGATTGTTTCACTCACCGCCAAACTGATACTTTCAGAGTTAGGCTTCTTATTCGGGTTGTTATTATCAGGACGGTAGTCAACTTGCACCTCTGGCAAATTAATGTCAGAGAATAAATTTTCTGGTAAGTGCTTATATAACAAATCTCTGGTTTTGACTCGCTGCTTGTTTTCGCGCTCAAACTGAGTATTTACTCCTTTCATTAAGCCTTCGTAGAAAATTTGACACAAAAATCCTTCTGACTCATCGTCAAATACTTGTTTGATAGCATCATCTGGTATCGCAAAAGTTTGTTTGAGATAATCTTTAAATTCCAACAACACTCCGAAATCGACACTTTGCTCCATTAAATACTCGTACCCCTGCCGAGATAAATTATCGAGTTCGAGGTCGATTCCTGCACAACTTGCCCGATAAGTTAACCAGTCAAAGAAAGCGTAAAACCCATGAATTCTTTGCAGGTATCGGTTTTGGGAATTGAGAGGAAGTTTTTGGAAAGTAGGGTCTGTAAGTATATGTTCGTTACGAAATAAAAATAAGTCAGTAGATTTATAGGGGCTGAGTACTGTAACTACAATCGGTCGTGTGCCAACTTTCCGCCCTCCCCGACCTTTACGCTGTACAAAACTAGCGACATTTGCAGGTGCTGTGTATTGTAAAACACACATTAATGCTTCGTCATCGTAACCGACTTCTAATGCAGTTGTTGTAATTATTAAGTCATCATCAGGCTCGATAGTAATTGAGCGATCGCTCCCCGTTTTCCGTTTAATATTTAGAGATTCTTGACGTGCTTTATCTTTCTGGCTGAGTACCCACCAGCACTCTCCTGCTTGGAAGTATGGACAATTCAAATCTGGGCTACCACTGTTATGACAATTACAGTTACAAGTAAAATTGGAACCAAAGAAGTTAGGGAAAAGTAGCCGATTAAATGGTGGATATCGATACGCATATAATGGAATGTACCTCATTTGCCTTTGGTCAAGAGGCGTTTTTTGCGATTTATATCTTTCTCTTTCTCTGCGTTGTTCTGGTTTTATTTTCTCAGCATCTTCCATCTGGTATAACCAGCGACCTGCAATGTCTAAAGACTGGACAAAGCCAAATGTGCGGTAACGCTTGAGGTCTGAATCTGCGGATGGTTGCGGCATAGTGTGTAAAACGCACATCGCCGTTTGAATTAAAGTTGAAATTACAGCAGTATCTTCGTTATCCTCAGCCCGGACAAATATATAGCGTTCGGCACCAATCGTCTGCATTTCATTATCTTGAGGGTATACTCGTTTTATGTGAGGAGCAGGTATACCAGCTAACTCCGACAGAAATTGAATTGGCTCTGAAATAGTGGCACTTAATCCTACAAATGCTAAATTGCTTTGTTCGTTGCGATGCTGCTTACCCAAACGAATCCTTGCCATCAATCGTCGCAGCAAAAGTGCTACTTGAGTCCCAGCAGTTGAAGTTTGTAGGTGAATTTCATCTAACATCACTACCGTTGGCGCACAAAACTTATCATTACCAAACAGGTATTGATATTTTGTTGATAATAGCCGCCGATGAAGCGATTCTGTCGTGGCGATCAGCAAATCGGGTGGATGCTCTGCCATGACATCCCTAGAAAACTTTATAAAGGGATAACGCTTATCACAGATAGGGCAAATTAAAGTTTTGGAATCTGTGGGACGGACAAGCAATTTTTGTTTATCTTTTTTGCAAGCTTTGCCGTCTGTTCCAACGCAGAAAGCAAAAGGAGACAGATAACCTGTATACTCGTCGTTGAAAGTCCAGCCTCGCTGCTTAGAGAGTTTCTGTTGGCGATCCGCAGTGATATCTTGGAAGTCTCGGATTTGATAAACTGCTGCACCACTTTCTACCCCAATTGTCAGTTGTGGAAGATTGTATTTTGTCAGTACTTGATTTAGATAAAATAATACTTCAATAAAATCAGTAAGTTGGTTTTCAGACAGCGCAACCCGTGGGTAAATGCAAATGGCTTTCACCCCTTCTCGCCCGCGCAAGCAACGTTCCAGCACCATTTTAGCGAGTACGGGTAAAAAGAAGGCGTAGGTTTTACCCGCTCCTGTGCTAGCAGTAACTACAACACCTTTTTCAATACCTTCTTCTGCTTCTAACTCGATTGCTTCCAGAATTCTCTCTAAAGTTCGTTTCTGAAAGCCACTCATGTCACTATTGCGTAGCTTTGGTATCTTGTTAATTGCCTCTAAGAGCAGATTTGCTGTTCGCTGTTGTTCTATATCACCAATAAGTAAAGATGCCATGCAGGTTTTCACTGCAATGTTCCTTCGAGGTACGCGGCGAGAAGCGACACTAAATTTAATATCTGCCACTAAACGCTTGCTATTGCTGATGCGGTGCGCTGCTTTGAGGTTGTTATCTCGAACAATTCTTTGACGGAGTTTTGATAGCAACCTTACAGTTTCTGCTATTCGACTGCGGAAAATCCAGTCATCAGGAGACTCTACTTGGTTAAACCGGATAATTTGCAAATCATTTGCAAGTTCTTTTAAAGCCTTTCTGAGTGCTTCTGTTTTTTCATGAGCAGTTAATACAATGTCTTCGGAGGGTTTGAAATTATCAATTACTTCAACCCCTGCCATTGTTACATCGTAAATGCCGTAGGCAACTTGTTCTGCTTCGCGTTGTTCAATAAACGTCAGAACTTCATCAGCCAGTCGTTTAATCGTGTCAGAGTCTAAGCTCATGGTTTTTGGACTGTAAGGTAGATGAACCTAGTAAGCCAGAATTGGCTAATTTCGCATCAGATGACAACGCTTTAGCTAGCGTCAAATTTTTTTCTGTCCATATTTTTTGAACAGGCTACCCTGCATTGTTCAAGAAGCTCATCATGTAGTAAATCTTGCCGATGGGGGTTTTACCAATCTCCAATCAATCGGCTTAATGCCACATTTATGATGTTTTGTGTATGGTTAGGGTATCGTTAGTTTGGTGAAGAGCAAACAATTACTCAAACGAATATCTGATTGTGTACGACTGGGCATAAATTTTATCTGGAATCCTTGCTTAGTAAGGCAACGGTTTTATGATCGCTGTATATCTGAATCCCAGCATAAATACACATACACTGTTTTTGCTACCATGTATGCTTGTATGCAAGCTTCCCTGATTACCTGTCCTCACTTTTTCTCCGGCCCATATTTGAACGGGCTATCTTGCGTTGTTCAAGAAGTTCATCATGTAGCAAATTGTGCTGCTCAGAGTCTTGCCAATCCCTAATCAATCGCTTTAGTGCCACGTTAACCATGTCTTGTAGGCTTGGGGCATTACTAATTTGATGAGGAGCAAGCGATTGCTCGAACGAGTGCTTAATTTGGTACAACTGGGCATAAATTTCATCTGGAATCCGTGCTTGATAAGGCAATGGTTTCAATACCGCTATATAACTGACCCCAGCATAAATACATACAACTAATTTCTGCTACCATGTATGCTTGTATGCAAGCTTGTCGACAATGAAAATTAACTAGGGCTTGCTGAAAAAGTCATAAAAAAGCAATTTTAAGGGTTGACTAGTTATTCAGATCCGGTCAAGCATAAGTTTTTGTTGACTATAAATGCTTCAACTATAAAGTGCAATTATATTAGACCGGGAAAAAGGTGTGGTTTTCAAAAATAGACATAAAAAAGCGTAAAAAAGCCGTGACAAGTGAGTAGAAAGATTCATCACTAAAAAAGTAATAGCAATTGCACACAAAGAGGTGTGAGACAGTTTAGCCATCACTCTAGCAAGGCTAAATCGTCTTTTGGCTTGTCCAAACTTTCCCTCAATAG
>NNBT01002062.1_pt1 | contig 106193 bp, 108 predicted proteins | sample 1173831 | NCBI WGS metagenome assembly NNBT01 (sample SAMN07173936, study PRJNA388173) | plant metagenome | isolation source: symbiotic tissue sample KVJ10 | place: Norway: Troms, Kvaloya island | reverse complement strand
ACACGGTGCCGGATAACGTCCGGCGGGGGCGACCCCAGGGAAAGCGCCACAGAGATCGAACCGCCTGCACGCCTCGGCGCGCAGGTAAGGGTGAAAAGGTGCGGTAAGAGCGCACCGCGGACCCGGCAACGGGGACGGCATGGCAAGCCCCACCGGGAGCAAAACCGAATAGGGACGATGCTTTTCGCGCAAGCGGGGAGGGGCCTGTTTCTGGGCCTTGTCGTTCGGGTTGGTTGCTCGAGGCGCGCAGCAATGCGCGTCCCAGAGGAATGGCCGTCACGTCGGGGGAGCAATCCTCCGGCCATCCAGAACCCGGCTTACAGGCCGACTGGCACCTCGCCAATTCTACTCCGGTGGGCATCTGAAGCAGCTTTCTGCGCTTCCGGTGCTCACGGACTTGATGTCCGCTGCGCTCCGGTTCTCGAAAGCCGCTCCAGCTGCCTCACCGGAGCGAATTTTCGCGCATCTGCCTGCCTCGTTGCCAAGGCAGGCATGCGGGCAAATCAGGCGACCTTCAGTTCGACCGGGATGTTGCCCCGCGTCGCGTTCGAATACGGGCAGACGATGTGGGCCTTCTGGACGAGGTCCTCGACCACGGCCTTGTCGACGCCCGGCACGGTGATGGTGAGCGTGACCTCGAGGCCGAAGCCGCCGCCATCGTCGCGCGGGCCGATGCCGACATCGGCGCTGACCTTAGCGTCGTCGGGAATCTTCACCTTCTCCTTGCCGGCGACGAATTTCAGCGCGCCGAGGAAGCAGGCCGAATAGCCCATCGAGAAGAGCTGCTCGGGATTGGTGCCCTCGCCGCCGCTGCCGCCCATCTCCTTGGGGGTGTTCAGGACAACGCTGATGTTGCCGGTGTCGGTGGCGGCCTTGCCTTCGCGGCCGCCGGTGGCGGAACCGTGGGCGGTGTAGAGAATTTTCATTGGGTCTCTCCTTGCTGGCATCGGGGAGGCCGTTCGATGATCCTGCCGGTCTGGTATCGGGCGGCGGGCTGATCGTCGGGCTTGCGAGTGCTATTTAGATCGTGCACAATTAAATTGTCAACGAGCTAATCTGAGCCTGGCGTCGAAGTGATTGCGCTGGAGGCTGGGTTCTGGTCTGTCCGCGCACAGCGGACAGGGACGACGAAGAGGGAAGCGATGACGGCCAGCAAGGTTCCCGATCGCCGGTCGCCGCGGCTGGAAGAGCAGCTCTGCTTTGCGGTCTACCAGGCCGGGCACGCCTTCACGCGGGCCTATCGCGCGGTGCTTGCCGATCTCGGGCTGACCTATCCGCAATATCTCGTCATGCTCGTGCTGTGGGAATGTGACGGGCTCAGCGTCAAGGCCGTGGGCGAACGGCTCTCGCTCGATTCCGGCACGTTGACGCCGCTGCTCAAGCGCCTCGAAGCCGCGGGGCTGATCCGTCGCGAGCGCGGCCGCACGGACGAGCGGCAGGTGCTGGTTTATCTGACGCAGCAGGGTGAGGTCCTGCGCGAGAAGGGCAGTTGCGTGCCGGCCGCCATGGGGCGCGCCATCGGCGCGGCGGACCACATCGACGGCCGGCTGCTGACCGATCTGGCGGCGCTGCGGGACGCGCTTCTGAAGGTCCCCGACAAGCGCTGATCACGGCCGAAATTTTTTCGCGCCCGATACGGGGCGATATCGCGCTTCCGACAGCGTCGCGGCCTGGCGCCGCCGCGAAATCACACATGGTTACGGATGCTTAACCTTAACGGGCTGTGATGCTGCCACGCTCCCGCAGGCATGCCTGTTCCTGTCCGATTCCATTGACGCCCATAAGTACCCATGCTATCCCAAATCATCCCGTCGAAGCCGGCAGGCAATCGTCAGATCAGGGTCCGTGTGCCGCGCGGATTTTGGTCGGTTGCTTCGCTTTGCCTGCTTCGACGGGAGGCTTCGGCCCCGCCTGTTCTGCGGTCGAGCCCGTGGGTAAAGAGCAGGCCGGGAGGCGGCGTTGACGGACCGCTTCGTCTCGAATTTCACCAACCGGCTGGATGCCAAGGGCCGGGTTTCGATCCCGTCGAGCTTCCGCGCCGTGCTGGCCAAGGACGGCTACGAGGGACTCTATGTCCATCCCGCGCTGGATCTCGCCGCCTTCGACGCCGGCGGGCACGCGCTTCGCAAGACGATCGACGACATTCTCGCGCGGTTCTCGCCCTTTTCGGAGGAGTGGGAGTCGCTGTCGACGGCGCTGAACGGCACCTCCGAGGTGCTGAAGGTCGATCCGGAAGGGCGCATCATGCTGAGCGAGGCGCTGAGGGCGCATACCGGCATCGCCGATGCGGTGACCTTCGTCGGGCATGGCCACAAATTCCAGATCTGGGAGCCGACCCGCTTCCTGACCCATCTCGATGCGGCGAAGGCGAAGCTGCGCGACGTCAAGCGCGCGCTGGGATCGCAGCCGTTGGCGAGCGGTGGGGTCGTGGCATCATGAAACGTCGCAGCCCGCGCGAGGATGATGCCGCCGGTCCGGCTGCCGATGCCGCGCCGCATGTGCCGGTGCTGCTGGCCGAGGTTCTTGAGGCGCTCGCTCCAAAGCCCGATGGTCGCTATCTCGACGGAACCTTCGGCGCCGGCGGCTATGCCCGCGCCATTCTCGATGCCGCGCCGGGTTCGACGCTGCTCGCGCTCGACCGGGATCCGACGGCGATCGCCGGTGGAGCCGGTCTCGTCGCGGCGATGGCCGGGCGGCTGACGCTGGCGCAGGCGCGCTTCGGCGAGCTCGCGCAGGAGGCGGAGCGCTTCACGATGACGCCGCTCGATGGCGTCGTGCTCGATATCGGCGTCTCCTCGATGCAGATCGACCAGGCCGAGCGGGGCTTCTCCTTCCGTTTCGACGGGCCGCTCGACATGCGGATGGCCTGCGAGGGCCGCAGCGCCGCCGACCTCGTGAACGAGGCGGAGGAGGGGTTGCTCGCCAACATCTTCTATCATTACGGCGAGGAGCGGCGCTCGCGCGCAGTGGCACGCGCGATCGTCGAGGCCCGGCGCAAGGCGCCGCTGACGACGACGAAACAACTGGCCGACCTGGTGGCGACCATCGTCTGGGCCGAGCCCGGCGCGGCCCATCCGGCGACGCGGGTCTTCCAGTCGCTGCGCATCGCGGTCAATGACGAGCTCGGCGAGCTGGTGTCGGCGCTTCACGCGGCCGAGGCGGTGCTGGCACCGGGCGGGCGTCTGGTGGTGGTGACCTTCCATTCGCTGGAGGACCGCATCGTCAAGCAGTTCCTGGCCGAGCGCTCGGGCCGTGCGCCGGCGGGCTCGCGCCATGCACCGGTCGTTGCGGTGGCGCAGCCGACCTTCAGCCTGGTCAACCGCGGGCCGGTCGCCGCGTCCGAGGCCGAGATGCGGCTCAATTCGCGCGCGCGTTCTGCCAAGCTCAGGGCTGCCGAACGCAACGCCGCGCCGGCGAGGCCCCCCGAGCCCGATCTCGTCGCGCTTGCGGGCATTCCCGCACCCCAGCCCCGCCGGAGAAGCTGAGCATGATCAAGCTGCTCCACGTCGTCGCCATCGGCGCGCTCGTCTCCTCGGCGCTCTATGCCTACACGATCAAGTACGAGACCACGCTCGAGGCCGAGCAACTCCAGAAGATCCGCATGAAGGCCCAGCGCGAGCGCGACGCCATCGCGGTGCTGAAGGCCGAGTGGCAGTATCTGAACCGGCCCGACCGCGTGCAGGCGCTCGCCGAGCGGCATCTCGACCTGCAGTCCTTTTCGGTGACGCAGGTCGTGCGCGCGTCCGACATTCCCGTTCGCGGGCCGAAGGTCGACGCCATCGGCCGCAAGCTCGAGGATCTCGGCCTTGGGCTTCCGACCGAGACCCCCAAGGATCGCAAGGCGAGCGCCACCACGCCGGGAGGCCGCCCATGAGCGACGCCAAGGTCCATACAGCAGCGCACGATGCCGATGCCGCCGAGGGCGAGATCGCTCCGGTGGGTCGCCTGACCCTGTTGCGCAACGTCTTCCGCATGAGCGGCGAGAAGAGCCAGCCGCGTGTCGGGCTGGTGATCCTCGGCTTTTCCGCGCTGTTCCTGGCCATCACCGGCCGGCTGGTGATGCTGGCGACGATGCCCAACGAGCAGGTCGGGCTGCGCCGCGCCACCTCGACCGCGATCTCGGCCGCCCGGCCCGATATCGTCGACCGCAATGGCGATGTGCTGGCGACCGACATCCGCACCGTCTCCGTCTTCGCCGAGCCGCGCAAGATTCTCGACAAGGACGAGGCGACGGAGCTGCTCACCGCGGTGCTGCCCGAGCTCGACGCCAAGGATCTGCGCGACAAGCTCGGCACCAAGAAGGGCTTCGTCTGGGTCAAGCGCGAGATCACGCCGCGCCAGCAGGCCGAGGTGCATCGGCTGGGCATTCCCGGCGTCGGCTTCGTGCCCGAGAATAAGCGCGTCTATCCCAACGGCACGGCCGCCGCCCATGTGCTCGGCTTCGCCAATGTCGACAATGTCGGCATCGCCGGCATCGAGAAATACATCGACTCACAAGGGCTGCAGGATCTCAACGGCGCGGGTCTCGCGACCCAGGCGTCCGACCTCAAGCCGATGGCGCTGTCGATCGACCTGCGGGTTCAGCACGCCCTGCGCGACGAGCTGTCCAAGGGCATGGAGAAGTACAAGGCGATCGCGGCCGCCGGCGCGATCATGGACGTCAACACCGGTGAGATGATCGCGCTGGTGTCGCTGCCCGATTTCGACCCCGGCAACCCCGTCGATGCGCTCGAGAAGGACCGGATCAACCGGATGAGCGTCGGCGTCTACGAGATGGGCTCGACCTTCAAGGCGCTGACCATCGCGATGGCGCTGGATTCCGGCAAGGCCAACATCAATTCGAGCTATTCGACCGCCGGCGGCATGATGCGGTTCGGCCGGCAGGTGATCAAGGAATACCACGGCACCGGCCGTACGCTGACGGTGCCGGAGGTCTTCCTGCACTCGTCCAACATGGGCTCCATCAAGATGGCGCTGTCGGTCGGCGTCGAGGGGCACAAGGCCTTCCTGCGCAAGATGATGCAGCTCGACCGCATGCCGACGGAGCTGCCCGAGAGCGCCGCCCCGATCGTGCCCGGCCGCTGGGGCGAGATCAATACGGCGACGATCGCCTTCGGCCACGGGCTCGCGGTGGCGCCGATCCAGGCGATGGCTGCGGTTGCGGCGCTCGTCAATGGCGGCACGCTGATCACGCCGACCTTCCTCAAGCGCTCCGAGGAAGAGGCGAAGAAGGGCGGGGTGCGCGTCATCAAGCCCGAGACCTCCGAGGCGATGCGCTACATCATGCGGCTCAACGGCGAGAAAGGCTCGGCCCGCAAGGCGGACGTCGCCGGCTATTTCGTCGGCGGCAAGACCGGAACGGCCGAGAAGGTGATCAACGGCCGCTACGCCAAGAACCGCAATTTCACGACCTTCACCGCGATCGCACCTTCCGATAAGCCAAAATACCTGTTCCTGGCGATCTATGACGAGCCGAAGGGCTATGCCGAGAGCGGCGGCTACTCGACCGCGGCCTGGAACGCCGGCATCACCACCGGGCGGGTGATCGAGCGCACGGCGCCGATCCTGGGCCTGCCGCCGCGCTTCGAGCCGCCGGTGGCGCCGTTCCCGTTGATGGCGCGGCTGGGAGCCTGGGGAACGCGCTGAGGCTTGCCGGCGGTCGGCCGGCACGGTAGCGAGCGAGCATGACACAGCCCCTGAGCCTTGGCCGCCTGTTTCCGCGCGCCTTCGCGTCCGATGCGTCCCGGACCGTGTCCGGCGTCGCCTTCGACAGCCGCAAGGTTGTGCCCGGCGCGGTCTTTGTCGCGCTCGCGGGCGCCAAGGCCGATGGCGGTCGCTTCATCGCGGATGCGGTGGCCAATGGCGCGGTCGCGGTCGTCTCCGCGCAGGCGCGGCCCGCCGATCTCGACGGCTCCGTCGCCTTCGCGCAGGTCGACGACCCCCGCCTGGCGCTGTCGCTGGCGGCGGCACAGGTGTATCCGCGCCAGCCCGGCACCATCGTCGCGGTTACCGGCACCAGCGGAAAGTCGTCCGTCGCCGACTTTGCCCGCCAGATCTTTCAGAAGCTCGGCCATGAGGCAGCGAGCGTCGGCACGATCGGCGTCGTCACCGCCAGGGGCGCCGATTACGGGTCGCTGACCACGCCCGACCCGCTTTCGCTGCACGCCTCGCTCGACAGGCTGGCAGGCGAGGGGATCACGCATCTGGCCATGGAGGCCTCGTCGCACGGCCTCGACCAGCGTCGCCTCGACGGGGTCCGGCTGAAGGCCGGCGCGTTCCTCAATCTCGGGCGCGACCATCTCGATTATCATCCGACGGTTGCGGACTATCTCGCCGCCAAATTGCGGCTCTGGCAGTTGCTGCCGAAGGGCGCCCCGGTGGTGATCAACCGCGACGAGCCCTATGCCGAGCAGGCCGCGCACGCGGCGAGCGCCGTGGGGCACCCCCTGATCGACATCGGCCGCAAGGGCGAAACGATCCGCCTCGTCGGAAGTGCGCGCGAGGGTTTCTCCCAGCGGCTGGTGCTGGCGGTCGGTGGGCGCGAGCTCGACGTGACGCTTCCGCTCGTCGGGGATTTCATGGCGGGCAATGCGCTGGTGGCGGCCGCGCTCGCGATTGCGACGGGTGACGACACGCAGGCCGCGCTGCAGGCGATCGCCGGGCTCACCGGCGTCGCCGGACGGCTGGAGCGCGTCGGCGAAGCGAATGGCGGGCTCGTGGTGGTGGACTATGCCCACAAGCCCGATGCGCTGGCCGCCGTGCTGTCGACGCTGCGGGGCTATGCGACCGGCCGGCTGATCTGCGTCTTCGGCTGCGGCGGCGACCGCGACACCGGCAAGCGCCCGGTGATGGGGGCGATCGCGGCGGAGAAGGCCGACATCGCGATCGTCACCGACGACAATCCGCGCAGCGAGAACCCCGCCGCGATCCGGGCGCAGGTGATGGCCGCATCCCCGAAACTGACCGAGATCGGCGACCGTGCGGAGGCGATCCGGGCGGCCGTCGCCATGCTCTCCCCCGGCGATGTTCTGGTGGTGGCCGGAAAAGGCCATGAAACCGGCCAGATCATCGGCGACCGAACCTATCCCTTCTCCGACCAGGACGTGGTGCGGACGGCAATCGCGGAGATCGCAGGATGAACGCGCCCCTCTGGAGCGGAGACGAACTGGTCACGGCGCTGGGCGCCCGAGCCGAGGGCCCGGTTCCCGAGGCGGTCACCGGCATTTCGATCGACACGCGCTCGCTGGAGCCGGGCGACGCGTTTTTCGCGATCACCGGCGAAGCCCGCAACGGGCATGATTTCGTCGCGGCGGCGCTGGCGAAGGGCGCGGCGCTCTGCGTCGTCGACGAGGCCCATGCCGACCAGTTTGCCGGTCAGGGCGCTCTGGCCATCGTGCCCGATGTGCTGAAGGCGATGGAGCGGGCCGGCAGCGTGCGCCGGGCGCAGCTCAAGGCCGGCGTCGTCGCCGTCACCGGCTCGGTCGGCAAGACCGGCACCAAGGACGCGCTGCGGCTCGTGCTCTCGCGGCAGGGCAAGACCCATGCGCCGGTCGCCTCCTACAACAATCACTGGGGCGTGCCGCTGACCTTGTGTCGGACGCCGCGCGACGTGGACTATGCGGTCTATGAGATCGGGATGAACCATCCCGGAGAAATCCTGCCGCTGGCGCGGCTGGTGCGCCCGCAGGTGTCGATCATCACGACGATCCAGCCCGTGCATCTGGCGGCGTTCGAGTCACTCGAGGGCATCGCGGAGGAGAAGTCCGGCGTATTCTGGGAGCTGGAGCCCGGCGGCACGGCCATCGTCAACGCCGACATCCCCCAGGCCGATCTGCTGGAGCAGATCGCCAAGGCGGGTCCGGCCGGCCGCGTGATCCGCTTCGGGGAAAGCCCCGATGCCGATGTGCGACTGATCTCCTGCGCGCTTCGGTCTGACGTCTCGACGGTCGATGCCGTGGTGATGGGCCAGCCGGCGACCTACCGGCTCGGCAGCCCGGGCAAGCATATCGTGCTGAACTCGCTGGCGGTGCTCGCCGCCGTCAAGGCGCTGGGAGCCGATCTCGCTCTGGCGGCGCTGGCGCTGGGCGATCTGCGGCCGCCCGCCGGGCGCGGGGCGCAGCAGAGGCTTGAGGGCCCCGGCGGGCCCTTCACCCTGATCGACGAGAGCTACAACGGCAACCCGGCCTCGATGCGGGCCGCGATCGAGAATCTCGGTCGCATTCCCGTCGCGGGGCGCGGCCGGCGGATCGCCGTTCTCGGCGACATGCTGGAACTGGGGCCGACAGCGCCGGATCTGCACAGGGGACTGGGCGATGCGATCACCGCCAACGGCGTCGATGCGGTATTTGCCTGCGGGCCGCTGATGCGCGGGCTCTATGACAGCTTGCCTTCCACCCTGCGGGGGGCTTATGCCGCGCAGGCGAGCGGGCTCGAGCCGCTCGTTGTGGACGCGGTGAGGGCTGGCGACGTGGTCATGGTCAAGGGCTCGCTCGGCTCGCGCATGGGGCCGATCGTCAAGGCGCTGGCGGCACGTTTTCCCGCCGCCTCGCAAGGCGAATAGAAGCAAGAGACATCACATCACATGTTCGTCTGGCTCGCCGATTTCTCCGGGACGTTCCCGATCCTGAACGTCTTCCGCTACATCACCTTCCGCGCCGGCGGCGCCACGGCGACGGCGCTGCTCGTGGTGTTCTTCTTCGGCCCGGCGGCGATCTCCTGGCTTCGCATCAAGCAGGGCAAGGGCCAGCCGATCCGTACCGACGGGCCGGAAACCCATCTCGCCAAGCGCGGCACGCCGACCATGGGCGGGCTGATGATCCTCGGCGGGCTTCTGGTTGCCACGCTGCTCTGGGGCAATTTGCGCAACCCTTATGTCTGGGTCGTGCTGGGCGTCACGGTCAGCTATGGCGCGATCGGCTTCTACGACGATTTCCTGAAGGTGACGAAGCAGTCCCACAAGGGCTTTTCGGGCAAGGCGCGGCTCGGGCTCGAGATGGTGATCGCGCTGCTGGCCTGTTGGGTGGTGATGCAGCTCGGCCCGCCGGCGATCGCATCGGGCTTCGCGATGCCGTTCCTCAAGGAGCTGATCATCCCCTTGGGCATTTTCTTCCCGCTCGTCACGGCCTTCGTCGTCGTCGGTGCGGGCAATGCGGTCAACCTCACCGACGGGCTCGACGGGCTGGCGATCGTCCCGGTGATGATTGCGGCGGCGACCTTCGGCTTCATCTCCTACCTGACCGGCAACGCGATCTTCGCCAACTACCTGCAGATCCACCATGTGCCGGGCGCCGGCGAACTCGCCGTGGTCTGCGGGGCGGTGATCGGGGCCGGCATCGGCTTCCTCTGGTTCAATGCGCCGCCGGCCCAGATCTTCATGGGCGACACCGGCTCGCTGGGGCTGGGCGGCCTGCTCGGCGTCGTCGCGGTCGCCACGAAGCACGAGATCGTGCTGGCGATCGTGGGCGGGCTGTTCGTCATCGAGGCGCTCTCGGTCATCATCCAGGTCTTCGTCTACAAGCGGACGGGCAAGCGCGTCTTCCTGATGGCGCCGATCCACCATCATTTCGAGAAGCTGGGCTGGACCGAGCCGCAGGTGGTGATCCGCTTCTGGATCATCTCGGTGGTGCTGGCGCTGATCGGCCTGTCGACGCTGAAGCTGCGCTGACATGACGCCCGTCACCTGCTTCGAAGGCAAGCGCGTCGCGCTGTTCGGGCTCGGCGGCTCGGGGCTCGCCACGGCGCGCGCCCTCATCGCCGGCGGGGCGCAGGTCGCGGCCTTCGACGACCAGCACGCCGGCCGCGACAAGGCTGCGGCGCAAGGCATTCCGGTCGTTGATCTCGCGGCTGCCGACTGGTCCGGGTTCGACAGCCTGATCCTCGCACCCGGCGTGCCGCTGACCCATCCGGCGCCGCACTGGACGGTCGAGAAGGCCAGGGCTGCCGGCGTCGAGGTGATCGGCGACATCGAGCTGTTCTTCCGCGAGAGAGCGGCGATCGCGCCCGCCGCGCCGGTCGTCTGCATCACCGGCACCAACGGCAAATCGACGACGACGGCGCTGATCGCCCATGTGCTGCGTTCCGCCGGGCGCGACGTGCAGATGGGCGGCAATATCGGCACGGCCGTACTGGCGCTGGCGCCGCCGGCCGATGGCCGCATCCACGTGATCGAGTGTTCGAGCTACCAGATCGATCTCGCACCCTCGATGGCGCCGAGCGTCGGCATCCAGATGAACCTGACGCCGGATCATCTCGACCGGCACGGGACGTTCGAAGCCTATGGCGCGATCAAGGAGCGGCTCGTGGCGGCCGCCGACATCGCGGTGATCGGCGTCGACGACGAGGCCTCCAAGCAGATGGCGCGCCGGCGCGCCGCGAGCGGGCGGGCGCTGGTGAAGATCAGCGGCGAGCAGCCGCTCGATGCGGGTGTCTTTGCCGGCGTCACGGCGAATGCCGGAACGCTGGAGACGCGGATCGTTCAGGTGCTCGACGGCAAGCCGCGCGTCGTCGCCAATCTCGCCGGCATCGGTAGCTTGCGAGGCTCCCACAATGCGCAGAACGCGGCGGCCGCCTTCGCCGCCTGTTTCGCGCTGGGCCTGACGTGTGAGGAGATCGCGGCGGGCTTCAGGAGCTATCCGGGGCTGGCGCATCGTATGGAGGAAATCGGCCGCATCGGCCGTGTCGTCTTCATCAACGACTCCAAGGCGACCAATGCGGATTCGACCGAGAAGGCGCTGACCTCCTTCCGCGACATCTTCTGGATCCTCGGCGGCAAGGCCAAGGAGGGCGGCATCGAATCGTTGCGCCGCTATTTCCCCAATATCGCCAGGGCCTATCTGATCGGGGCGGCGAGCGACCTCTTTGCCGCGACCTTCGACGAGGACGGCCGCGTGGCCTATGAGCGCGGCGGCACGCTCGACGTCGCGGTGGCGCATGCGACGCGCGACGCGCTGGGCGCGGAGGGCGCGGGCGAGATCGCCGTGCTCCTATCGCCGGCCTGCGCCTCCTTCGACCAGTTCCCCAATTTCGAGGTGCGCGGCGAGGCGTTCCGGACGCTGGTTAAGGCGCTGCCGGGGTTTGCGGCGTTCGGGGCGCGGTAGAGCCGCGCAGGGCGCGAGTCAGGCCGTGGGCGTATGGCCGGCATTCGCCGTTGAACTGGACCTCGGCCCACCGAACACGACATGTCTGCAGGACGACCCGGCCGGCCGGGGCTGCAGCGCGAGCAAGGACGAATGATGAGCACTCCCCCGAATTTCGACGAAGTCATCGATCGCCGCGGCACCCATTCGTCCAAATGGGACATGATGGAGCCGCTCTACGGCGTGCCGGCCGCCGACGGTATCGCGATGTGGGTCGCCGACATGGACTTCCGGCCTCCCGCCTGCGTGCAGAACGCGCTCGAGGGCATGGCGAGCCACGGTCTCTACGGTTATTTCGGCGACAACCGCGCCAATCATGACGCCATCCGCTGGTGGATGAGCACGCGCCATGGCTGGGAGGTCGAGGCTGCCTCGATCTTCACCACCAACGGGCTGGTCAACGGCACGGCGCTCTGCGTCGACGCCTACACCAAGCCCGGCGACGGCGTCGTGCTGATGACGCCGGTCTATCACGCTTTCGCCCGGGTCATCGCGGCGGCCGGCCGCAAAGTAGTCGAATGCCCGCTCGCGATCGAGGACGGCCGCTATGTCCTCGACATCGCGGGCTGGGACGCGATGATGACGGGCGGGGAGCGCATGCTGATCCTGTGCTCGCCCCATAATCCCGGGGGGCGCGTCTGGACCGGCGACGAACTGCGCGCGATCGCGGCGTTCTGCGTTCGCCACGACCTGATCCTGGTCTCCGACGAGATCCACCACGATCTCGTCATGCCCGGCCACAAGCACACGGCGATGGCGCTGGCCGCGCCGGAGATCATGGACCGGCTGGTCATGATGACCGCCACGACCAAGACCTTCAACATCGCCGGCTGCCATGTCGGCAACGTCATCATTCCTGACAAGGCGCTGCGGACCCCGTTCCAGGCCAGCCTCAATGCGCAGGGCGTCTCGCCAAACTCCTTCGGCATGGTCATGGCCACCGCCGCCTACAGCCCGGACGGGGCGGCCTGGGTCGATACGCTCGTGTCTTACCTCGACGGCAATCGGCGGCTGTTCGAAGACGGTCTCGCCACGATTCCGGGCGTGCGCCCGATGGCGCTCGAGGCGACCTACCTTGCCTGGATCGACTTTGCCGGCACCGGCATGGATGCGGCCGAATTCACCGCGCGGGTCGAGAAGCAGGCGCGGATAGCGGCCAATCACGGGCCCAGCTTCGGCAAGGGCGGCGGCCATTTCCTGCGCTTCAACCTGGCGACGCCGCGTGCGGTGGTGGCGGAATCGGTGGCGCGCCTGAAGCAGGCCTTCGGCGATCTGCAGTAGCCGGAGGCCGGTTCCGGAATCATTCCGTTAACCCTTCATTGACAGAATGATTCGGATTGGCGGCGCGTCTCCCGCGCCGCCGCCGTTTCTGGAGCCCCTTCATGGTCTCGCGCGCCGAACCCTCTCTCAGCGGTCGCTGGTGGTGGTCGATCGACCGCGTCATCCTCAGCGGCCTCGTGGCGCTGATGGTGTCGGGCGTGGTCCTGCTGATGGCGGGCGGGCCGCCGGTGGCGGAGCGGCTGGGCCTCTCGACCTTCCATTTCGTCAACCGGCAGGCGGCCTATCTCGTCGTCGCGATGACGATCTTCATCGGCGTCTCCTTTCTGACGCCGCGACAGGTCCGCCGCGCGGCGCTGCTGCTCTTCACGGTTTCGCTCGCGATGGTCGTGGCGACGCTCTATCTCGGCGTCGAGGTCAAGGGCGCGCGGCGCTGGCTGACGCTCGGCCCTCTCGGCTCGGTGCAGCCGTCCGAGTTCCTCAAGCCCGCCTTCGTCGTGATCGCCGCCTGGGCCTTTTCCGAAGGCAGCCGCCGGCCCGACCTGCCGGGCACCTGGATCGCCTTCCTGCTGCTGCCGGCGACGATCGCGCCGCTCGTGCTGCAGCCCGATTTCGGCCAGACCATGCTGGTCACGCTGGTCTGGGCAGGGTTGTTCTTCGTTGCCGGCCTGCACTGGTTCTGGGTGCTGGGCCTGGGCGGAGCGGGCGCCGTGGGCATCCTCATCGCCTACCAGCTCGTGCCGCATGTGCGCGCCCGCATCGAGCGCTTCATGGACAAGGGCTCGGGCGACACCTTCCAGATCGACACGGCGCTGGAGAGCTTCGCGCAAGGCGGCTGGCTGGGCAAAGGGCCGGGCGAGGGCACCGTCAAGCGCATCCTGCCCGACGCCCATACCGACTTCATCTTCGCCGTCACGGCGGAGGAGTTCGGCATCGTCGTCTGCATCCTGCTGGTGATGCTGTTTGCGCTGATTGTGCTGCGCTCGCTGGCCATTGCGCAGAAGGCCGAGGACCCGTTCATCCGGCTGGCCGTGACGGGGCTGGCCCTGCTCTTCGGTATCCAGGCGGCGATCAACATGATGGTGAACCTGCACATGATGCCCGCCAAGGGCATGACGCTGCCCTTCATCTCCTATGGCGGCTCGTCGCTGATCTCGCTGGCGATCGGGACGGGATTCCTGCTTGCTTTGACACGCAAACGGCCGCGCGCCGTCGGCTTCGGCCGGTAAAGGGCCGCACGCCATGGCAAAGGCCAAGCTGGTCATTCTCGCCGCCGGAGGGACCGGGGGACATCTGTTTCCCGCCGAGGCGCTGAGCCATGTCCTGCGTGCACAGGGAATCCACGTCGTTCTGATGACCGATCCCCGCGGCGCCGAGTTCGCGGGCAGTTTCCCGGCCGATGCCGTCATCCCCGTGCCGTCCGCGACGCCGTCGGGGCGCTCGCTTGCGGGCAAGGCTCGCGTCGCGCTCGACATCGCCAAGGGCGTGCTGATGGCAAGGCGCGTGGTCCGGGACCTGAAGCCCGCCGTGCTGGTCGGGTTCGGCGGCTATCCGACCGTGCCGCCGGTGCTGGGCGCCAGGCTTGGCGGCGTGAAGACGATGATCCATGAGCAGAACGCCGTGGTGGGACGCGCCAACGGGTTTCTCTCGCGATGGGTCGACAGGATCGGGACCGGGTTCTCCGAGGTGGGTGGCCTGTCGCCAGCCGCCAAAGCCAAGTGCAGCCATGTCGGCAACCCCGTGCGGCCGGCCGTCATCGCGGCGGTCTCGCCCTATGCCTGGCCGGGCGAGGGGGCTTTCAACCTGCTCGTCTTCGGCGGCAGCCAGGGCGCCCGCATCATGGCCGACATCCTGCCGCCGGCGATCCAGCTCCTGACGCCGGCGGAGCGCATGCGCCTGTTCATCACGCAGCAGGCGCGCGCCGAGGATTTCGACCGGGTCAGCAGCATCTATGCGCAGCTCGGCGTGAGGTGCGAGATCGCGCCCTTCTTCAAGGATCTGCCGTCCAAGATGGCGCAGGCTCACCTCGTCGTCGGCCGCTCGGGCGCCTCGACGGTCGCGGAGCTGACGGTGATCGGCCGTCCGTCGATCCTCGTGCCGCTGCCGGGCGCGCTCGACCAGGACCAGGCGGCCAATGCGGCCTTCCTGGCCAGCGCGGGTGGCGCGATCCGCATCCTGCAGCCGGACTTCACCCCGCGCCGGCTCGCCAGCGAGCTCTCGACCCTGCTTTCGCAACCCGCACACTTGACGGTCATGGCCGAGAACGCCAAGAGCGCCGGCATTCCCGACGCCGCCGACCGCCTCGCCCGCTTCGTCATCGACGTGGCCGGCTTTTAAAGACCCATCTGAGGATACCCGAACCATGAAGCTGCCGGTCGAACTCGGCTCCATCCATTTCGTCGGCATCGGCGGCATCGGCATGTCCGGCATCGCCGAGGTGCTGCACAATCTCGGCTACAAGGTGCAGGGCTCGGACGCCTCCGACGGCGCCAACGTCAAGCGCCTCTCCGAAAAGGGCATCAAGACCTTCGTCGGCCACAAGGCGGAGAATCTCGGTGACGCCGAGGTCGTCGTGGTCTCGACCGCGATCAAGCGCGACAATCCCGAACTGATCGCCGCCCGCGAGAAGCGCCTGCCGGTGGTGCGCCGCGCCGAGATGCTGGCCGAGCTGATGCGGCTGAAGAGCTGCATCGCGATCGCCGGCACGCATGGCAAGACGACGACGACCTCACTCGTCGCGACGCTGCTGGAGAAGGGCGGGCTCGACCCGACCGTGATCAATGGCGGCATCATCAACGCCTATGGCACCAACGCCCGCATGGGCGAGAGCGACTGGATGGTGGTCGAGGCCGACGAATCGGACGGCACCTTCCTGAAGCTGCCCGCCGACGTGGCCATCGTCACCAATATCGACCCCGAGCATCTCGACCATTTCGGCACGTTCGATGCGATCAAGGCGGCGTTCCGCTCCTTCGTCGAGAACCTGCCCTTCTACGGCTTCGCCGTGATGTGCATCGACCATCCCACGGTGCAGGGACTGGTCGGCCAGATCGAGGACCGCCGCGTCGTTACCTATGGCGAGAATCCTCAGGCCGATTTCCGGCTGATCGACATCGACCTCTCCGGCGGGCAGGCCAAGTTCACGCTCTTGATCCGCGACCGCAAGCGCGGCCGCGACGAGGTGGTGCGCGATCTGATCATGCCGATGCCGGGCCACCACAACGCGCTCAACGCCACCGCCGCCATCGCGGTCGCCTATGATCTCGGCATTCCCGTCGAGAGCATCCGGGCGGCGCTGGCGGGCTTCGGCGGGGTGAAGCGCCGCTTCACCAAGACGGGCGAGTGGAACGGCGCGCTGATCTTCGACGATTACGGCCATCACCCGGTGGAGATCGCCGCCGTGCTGAAGGCGGCGCGCGCCTCGACGAAGGGCAAGGTGATCGCGATCGTGCAGCCGCACCGCTACACGCGGCTGGCCAGCCTGTTCGACGACTTCGCCGCCTGCTTCAACGACGCCGACACGGTGATCGTGGCCGACACCTATGCGGCGGGCGAGGCGCCGATTGCTGGCGCCGACCGCGATTCGCTGGTGTCGGGCATCAAGGCGCGCGGGCACCGTCATGCACTGCCGCTGGAGAGCCCTTCCAGCCTGGCCGGGATGGTGGCCGAGGTCGCGGGACCGGGCGACTATGTCGTCTTCCTCGGCGCCGGCAACATCACGCAATGGGCCTATGCCCTGCCGGGGGAACTGGCTGCGCTCGGGGCTTGATCCCTTCACCCCCCGGGGGACATCGGCTAAAGCCTGCGGCATGACCTTCCCCGACATCACGCCCGTCCTCCGTGCCGCCGCGCCCGATCTGCGCGGCCGCCTGCTCGCGAATGCCGAGATGGCGCCGCTGACCTGGTTCCGTGTCGGCGGGCCGGCACAGGCGCTGTTCACCCCGGCCGACGAGGCGGACCTGGCTTACCTGCTGGCCCGTCTGCCGGCTGAGATTCCGCTGACCGTCGTCGGGCTGTGCTCGAACCTGATCGTGCGGGACGGCGGCATTCCCGGGCTGGTGATCCGGCTCGGCGGCAAGGCGTTCGGCGAGATCGCCATCGAGGCCGGTGAACGGCTGCGCGCCGGGGCCGCAGTGCCGGACGTCAAGGTGGCGCGTGCGGCGGCCGATGCCAGCCTCGACGGGCTCGCCTTCTATCGCGGTATTCCGGGCTGCATCGGCGGCGCGCTGCGCATGAACGCCGGTGCCCATGGCGGCGAGACGACGGATGTTCTGATCGAGGCGCGCGGCGTCACCCGCAACGGCGAGATCGTGACGCTGTCCCATGCCGATATGGGCTTTGCCTATCGCAGCAGCGGGGCCTCGACGCAGGAGATCATCTTCACCTCGGCGCTGTTCCAAGGGCGCCCGGGCGACAAGGCCGAGATCCAGGCCGAGATGGACCGCGTCACGGCCGCGCGCGAGGCGGCGCAGCCGATCAGGGAGCGCACCGGCGGCTCGACCTTCAAGAATCCCGAGGGCGGCAAGGCTTGGCAGCTCATCGACGCAGCCGGCTGCCGGGGCCTGCGCCTCGGTGGGGCGCAGGTTTCCGAAATGCACTGCAACTTCCTGATCAACACAGGCGGGGCCACCGCTGCCGATGTCGAGGCGCTGGGCGAGGAGGTCAGGCGGCGGGTCAAGGCGCAGTCGGGCTTCGACCTGCACTGGGAGATCAAGCGGATCGGCGTGGCGGGCTGAGCGTCAGGCCGCCGATCTGTCGAGCCATTCCCGCAGCGCCTCGTTGACCCGCGACTGCCAGCCAGGGCCCGAGGCACGCAGCTTTTCGACGAGGTCGATGTCAAGCCGGATCGAAATCGCCTCCTTGGTTTTGGCCGGGCCGCGTTTTCGGATTTCCGCCTGGAGGGCGGCATAGCGTTCCGGAAGCGCCTCCTTCATCGGCCGCAGGCCGGCGATGTCCTCGGCGGTCAATTCAGGGTTGTCCGAGACCTCGTCCCAGTCTTCTTGCGAAAAGCCATGGCCTGGCTCGAACTCCTTGAGCAGTTTAGGCATCGAGCAGCCTCCTTTCCTGTCGCGAAGCGGGTCGCATGCTGATCACCGAAAGGCCTTCGGTGCCAAGCCTGATGAAAATGACGGTCACGATGCCGTTGATTTCGCCGACGGCCAGTAGCCGGGTTCGCTTGGCCGGCCCGATGTGGCCGCCGCGAAGAACTCCGTATCGAGCATCGCGAAATCGAGCCCATGCTTCAGGAGCTTGGCCTGCCGCTTTCGCTCGTCCCAGACGATTTGCATCGATCCTGTATATACGTTGAATGCGCTGGCAATCGACGTTGTCGGCTTCATGACCTCGCAGGCGGTATTTTCATGCCCGTTGACCCGGACCGGCACGACGGTCCGACGTAATTTGCGCTGCGGAACCACACCGTGTCATCGAGATTTGCCGCCGCGAGCGAGCCCTTTGACGAAGACGCGAAATGCGCAACAGCGCGCGCGATCCACATCGCCATCGCTCAAACTTTACCAAAAATTTACCAGCAGATCGAAGAGTGAGCGTTAACGGCGCATCAAGCAATCAGGCGCCGGGACGTCAGCAAGAGCGACGCCCGCGACGACGTTAACCGAGAGGTTCGTCGGGACGGGGGTCGGCGAGCGGCCCGGACCGACCGAGACCAGCGTGATGCCCGACCTGGCTGCCCGAAATGGGCCTTAACTTCGGTGAACGCGTCACATGGATGGTGGAGGACGGCTCCCTCGATCGGTGAAGACAGCGGCGCCCGCGCTCGCCGCTTCCCGCTTGCCGGTTCCGGCTCCGGGGCCGCAGCTGCTCGTCGGCGAGCGTACCGGGCGCTGGCTGCGCCGCTCCCGCCGCAGCGCGGTTGCGGTGCCGCTGGCGCGGCGGCTGCCGCAGCGCCTCGGCACCTGGCTGGCGCTGGGGTTCCTCGGCCTCAGCCTCGGCTGCGGCACGGTTCTCGGCGGCCACCTCGAGACGCTGCGCGAGAACTACGGCGAAACCCACCACATGCTGGCCCGCCTGGTCGGCTTCGGGATCGATCGCGTCACCATTTCCGGCATCGCCGAACTCTCCGAGGTCGAGGTTCTCGTCGCGGCGGGAATCGATTCGAAGACCTCGCTGGCGTTCTTCGATGCCGACCAGGCTCGCAAGCATCTCGAGGCCGCGCCGCTGATTCGCGAGGCGACGGTCCGGAAGCTCTATCCGGGCGAGGTCGCCATCACGCTGGTCGAGCGCGAGCCCTTCGCGCTCTGGCAGGTCAAGGGCGAGCTTTTCGTGATCGCAGCGGATGGGACCGTGATCGACAAGATGGATGACGGTCGCTTTGCCCATCTGCCGCTGGTCGTCGGCGCCGACGCCAACAACCGGGCGCGTGAATACCTTGCGCTGCGCAGCGAGGCCGGGCCGATGGCGCCCCATATCCGCGCGGCGACGCTGGTCTCGGGCCGTCGCTGGACGCTCAAGCTCGACAACGGCATGGATGTGCGCCTGCCCGAGACGGCGCCGGCCGCAGCGGTGAAGCGGCTCGCTTCACTCCAGGCCGACTACCGGATCATGGACAAGGACCTGCTGGCGATCGATCTGCGCCAGCCCGACCGCGTCGTCATGCGGCTGACGGAGGAGGGCGCAGCCGCCCGCGCCGAGCAGCTCAAGAGCAAGACCAAGAAGAAGGGGGGCGAGGCGTGAACCACCTCACCTCCCAGGGCCTGACGCCGCGGATGCGTCCGCTCTCGTCGCGCAAGAGCGCGACGCTCTCGATTCTGGACATCGGCACCAGCAAGGTCGTCTGCCTGATCGCCGAGCTGAACCCGGCCGAGGCCAATGAGCGGCTGCGCGGGCGCACCCATGTCGCGCGCATCATCGGCATCGGCCATCAGCGCTCGCTCGGCCTCAAGGGCGGCGCGATCATCGATCTCGAAGGCGCCGAGAAGGCGATCCGCGCCGCCGTCGATGCCGCCGAACGCATGGCGAAGGTCGAGGTCCAGTCGGTCATCGTCAACCTCACCGGCGGGCGCATTGCCTCGCAGCATTACGCCGCCAGCGTCGACCTGCGGGCCGGCTCGGTGGGGGACGGCGACGTCAAGCGCGTGCTCGCCCATGCCGCGACCCATGCGCTGCGGCCGGGCAAGGCCGTGCTCCATGCCCTGCCGACGGGCTATGCGCTCGACGGTGTCCCGGGCGTGCTCGATCCGCGCGGCCTGATCGGCGGCAAGCTCTCGGTCGACATGCATGTCGTCGCCAGCGAGGCGTCGGCGGCGCGCAACGTCATGTTGGCGGTCGAGCGCTGCCATCTCGAGGTCGAGGCCGTGGTCGCGACGCCCTATGCTTCCGGGCTCTCCGTGCTGGTCGATGACGAGGCCGAGATGGGCGTCGTGGTCGTCGACATGGGCGGCGGCACGACCAGCCTCGGCGTCTTCTCCGGCGGCCACCTGATGCATGCCGACGCGATCGCTGTGGGCGGCAATCACATCACCATGGACGTGGCGCGCGGCCTCTCGACCCGGGTTTCGGCTGCCGAGCGTCTCAAGACGCTGCACGGCTCCTGCATTTCCAGCGCGTCGGACGAGCGCGACATGATCTCGGTGCCGCAGGTCGACGACGACGAACGCGACACGCCCAACCATCTCGCCAAGTCGCATCTGGTGCGGATCATCAAGCCGCGCGTCGAGGAGATTCTCGAGCTGGTGCGCGACCGGCTGACCCAGGCGGGCTTCTCGGCCCAGGCCGGGCGTCGCGTGGTGCTGACCGGTGGAGCCTGCCAGCTCACCGGCCTGCCCGAGGTCGCGCGTCGCATCCTCGGCGGCCAGGTCCGCACTGGCCGGCCGCTCGGCATCAAGGGGCTCCCCGAGGCCGGCAAGGGCCCCGCCTTCGCGGCGGCGGTGGGCCTCCTGGTCTATCCGCAGGTGGCGCATGTCGAGCATTTCGAGCCCCGCGCGGGCCAGGCCTATTTCGCGACCGGGACCGACGGGTATTTCTCCCGCGTCGGCCGGTGGCTGAAGGAAAGTTTCTGATCGGGGCGCGGCCAAGCGGAGACCCGGTTCTCCGCGCCCCGATCGACCAACGAGTGAGTACCGGCTTCCCGCCCTGCGGTCAGCCACGGCGTCAAATGTAGCAATCGGGACGGCTCCCGCCAGGCGCCGGACAAAGGATCAAAAGAGGCAACCATGGCGATGAATCTGCAAGCCCCGGACATCCGGGAACTCAAGCCCCGGATCACGGTCTTCGGCGTCGGTGGCGCCGGTGGCAATGCCGTCAACAACATGATCGAGGCCGGTCTCGACGGCGTCGACTTCGTGTGCGCCAACACGGATGCCCAGGCGCTGGCGCTGTCTCGCGCCTCGCGCATCATCCAGATGGGCCTGCAGGTCACCGAGGGTCTCGGCGCCGGCTCCCAGCCGGAAGTCGGCCGAGCGGCCGCCGAAGAGGTGATCGACGAGATCCGCGATCACCTGGCGGGCGCGCACATGGTCTTCATCACCGCCGGCATGGGCGGCGGCACCGGCACGGGTGCTGCTCCCGCCATCGCCCGGGTCGCCCGCGACATGGGCATCCTGACGGTCGGCGTCGTCACCAAGCCGTTCCAGTTCGAGGGGCACCGCCGCATGCGCATGGCGGAAGCCGGCATCAGCGAGCTCAACGAGGCGGTCGATACCCTGATCGTCATCCCCAACCAGAATCTCTTCCGCGTTGCCAACGAGACCACCGGCTTCGCCGACGCCTTCGGCATGGCCGACCAGGTTCTGTATTCGGGCGTCGCCTGCATCACCGACCTGATGGTGCGTCCGGGCCTGATCAACCTCGACTTCGCCGACGTGCGCGCCGTGATGCGCGGCATGGGCAAGGCGATGATGGGCACGGGCGAAGCGCAGGGCGACAAGCGCGCCCTCAATGCGGCGCAGGCGGCCATCAACAACCCGCTCCTCGACGATGTCTCGATGAAGGGCGCGCGCGGCCTGCTGATCTCGATCACCGGCGGCCGTGACATGAAGCTGTACGAGGTCGACGAGGCCGCCACCCGCATCCGCGAGGAGGTCGATTCCGAGGCCAACATCATCGTGGGCGCGACCTTCGACGAGGCGCTCGAAGGCACTGTGCGCGTCTCCGTCGTGGCGACCGGCATCGACAAGCCGCAGACCACCCAGGCCGAGATGGACGAGACCGACGCCCGCATCGCGCAGGTCGCCGAGCGCCTCAAGGCCGAAGCGCGGCTGCGCAGCGCCACGCCCGCCCGCCAGGCCCAGCCCGCGCCGGCCCCGGCGACGTTCGAGCCGGCGATGGAGAGCCGGATGCCGGTCTCGATCGACACCCAGCCGCGGGAGATGCAGCCGCGTGAGATGCAGGCGCGCGAAACCCATGCGCGTGTCGGCCTCTCGGAAGGCATCCGCATCGAGCCGGCCCAGCCGCGCCCGGTGATGGCAGCCGCGCCCGAGCCGGTGATGCAGCCCGAGCCGGCCCCGATGCTGGAGGACAGCTTCATTCCGCCGATGGCCGAGCGTTCGGTGCGCCCGACGCGGATGCCGCGGATCGAGGATCTGCCGATGCCGGCGCAGAACCAGATCGCCGCGAATCGCAGCGTCCAGGCCGGCCCCGCCGCGCCGAGCCCTGCCGATCAGAAGCGGATGTCGCTGATGCAGCGCCTGGCGTCCGTCGGCTTCGGCCGCAAGGACGAGGAGATGCACGACGCGCAGACGATGCCGGCTCGCCAGGCACCGCCGGCTCCTGCCGCGCCGCAGGCGCCCAGCGCCGCCCATGCCGAGTACATGCGCCGCCCGGCTGCACCGACCGCCCGCCCGCCGCAGGGGCAGCTCGACCAGCTCGGCCGCGCCGCGCCGAATCGCGCCAGCGAGGAGGACCATCTCGAGATCCCGGCCTTCCTGCGCCGGCAGGCGACCTGAGGCGCATCCCCGCCTCGCACGGCCTTGTCACATTCCCCCGGCGCCATCTCAGGCGCCGGGGTTTCAGCATGAAGAAAATGCAACGATTCCAATCTGATGGCGGTGCCTGGCCTGAGCCTTCCAGCTGTAACAGAGCGTAAGAAAGCGTGATTTTGTGACCCCGCTCCAAAAGCTTATGTTGCAGCTGCACCACGGCCTACCGGAGACGGGCGTCTGTCCTCTCCATTGCTTCAGAGGCATCGCCGACGACCCGCCCCTCGCGTGTTCGAACACATGAGACAGCGCCGTTCGCGATCAGGATTGGATACCCGCATGAGCTTCCATCGGCAGACGACGCTGCGCGCCCCCGTGACCTTGACCGGGATCGGCGTTCACTCCGGGGCTCCCGCCACGATCTGCCTGAAGCCTTCCAGCGCCAATTCCGGGATCGTGTTTCTCCGCAAGGGGCTCGATGACGGTCCCGCCCAGCTCATCCATGCCAAGCACACCAAGGTCAGCGCCACGGAACTTTGCACCGTAATCGGCGACAAGGCCTCCGCATCGGTGGCCACCATCGAGCATCTGATGTCGGCCTGCGCCGGGCTCGGGCTCGACAATGCGCTGGTCGAGATCGACGGTCCGGAAATGCCGATCATGGATGGCAGCGCCGCCGAATTCGTCACCGCGATCGAGGCGACCGGCGTCGTCACCCTTTCGGCCCCGCGGCGTTTTCTCAAGATCCTCCAGCCTGTTCGCGTCGAGAACGGCCGGGCCTTTGCCGAGCTCGTTCCTTCGGAGGCCGGCTTCCGCCTCGATGTCGAGATCGATTTCGACACGACGGTGATCGGCCGCCAGCGCAAGGTGTTTGACCTCGAAGCGTCCGCCTATGCGCAGGAGATCGCCCGGGCTCGCACCTTCGGCTTCATGCGGGATGTCGAGCAGCTCTGGAAGGCGGGTTTCGCTCTGGGCGCGTCGCTCGACAACACCGTGGCGATCGGCGACGACAAGGTGATCAACCCCGAGGGCCTGCGTTACGGCGACGAGTTCGTGCGTCATAAGGTTCTCGATGCCATCGGCGACCTCGCTCTGGCCGGCTATCCGCTCCAGGGTGAGTTCCGGTCCTATTGCGGTGGCCATCGCCTGAACGTGCGAATCCTCGAGGCGCTCTTCGCCGATCGCGCCAATTACGCGATCGTCGAGGCCGAGCCGGTCTATGCCGCGCCGCGCGCCGTCCAGATGGCTGCTGCCGCGCCTGCCGCTTTCGCGCCGGACGTGCACTGAGCGATCTCGCGGGCGACATCCGCGCGCCTGCGCCTTCCTATTGCCCGGTTTTTGTCGAATAGACGACGCAGCCGCCTCGGGCTTGCATGTCGTGGGCCTGCGCTTTCGGCAGTGGCGCCGCCGAGGCGTCTGAGGTATGGCATGCATCCCCACGAAGCGGGGACGATGACAAGAGGACGGACGACGTGAGCGTCATGCGGCTGAACATCCCGACATCCAAGCGCGCCGAATCCGGGCGCCCCGCATCGATGTGGAAGGGCACGGTCCTGGCGTTCGGGGCGGCGCTGCTGCTCGGCGGCTGCGACACCGTCTCGGCGCTGAACCCGTTCGATCGTCCCGAGGTCTACAAGCCCGAAGTCAAGGACGTCGTCCCGGCCGACAAGCTCTACAACGAGGGTCTCGCCCGCCTGCAGAATGGCGACAGCGAAGGCGCGGCCAAGAAGTTCGACGAGATCGACAAGGACGCACCGTTCTCGCCCTATGCGAAGAAGGGCCTGATCCTCACGGCCTACACCAACTACCAGGCATCGAAGTGGGAGGAGACGATCACCGCCTCCAAGCGCTTCATCGCCCAGAACCCCGCGAGCCCGGATGCGGCTTACGCGCAGTATCTGATGGCGATGTCCTACTTCAACCAGATCCCGGACGCGACGCGCGACCAGGAGCGGACCCAGCTCGCGATCGCTGCCTTCGAGCAGCTGATCCAGAAATATCCGAAGTCTGAATATGTGCTCGACGCCAAGGAGAAGCTCCTGGTGGCGCGCGACCAGCTCGCCGGCAAGGAGATGAATGTCGGGCGCTTCTATCTCGAGAAGCGCAACTACACCGGCGCGGTGAACCGCTTCCGCGACGTCATCATCAAGTACCAGACCACCCGCCATGTCGAAGAGGCGCTGATGCGCCTGACGGAAGCCTATATGGCGCTGGGCATCACCAACGAGGCGCAGACGGCCGCCGCGGTTCTGGGGCACAATTTCCCCGACAGCCCGTGGTACAAGGACGCCTATGTCCTGCTCGAGAGCGGCGGCCTGCAGCCACGCGAGGATCGCGGCTCCTACATCAGCCGCGCCTTCCAGGGCTTTCAGCGTGCCGTCGTGGGTATCGTCGGGTTCGGCGGTCGGATCTAGTCTCGCCTGACATGAGGGTCGCTCGCGCATGCCCCGCCTCCTGAGCACGCGCTGAACGCCATGCTGGTCCAGCTGTCGATACGCGACATCGTCCTGATCGACCGTCTGGACCTGACGTTTCGCGACGGCTTGAGCGTGCTCACCGGCGAGACCGGCGCCGGCAAGTCGATCCTGCTCGATGGGTTTGCGCTGGCGCTCGGCGGTCGCGGCGATGGCGGCCTCGTGCGCCATGGCGAGGCGCAAGGGCAGGTGAGCGCCGTCTTCGACCTGCCGCACGAGCATGGCGCCCGCAAGCTCGCCCAGGCCCAGGAAATCGACACCGATGGCGACCTGATCCTGCGCCGCGTGCAGTACGCGGACGGACGCACCCGCGCCTTCGTCAACGACCAGCCCGTCAGCGTGCAGATTCTCAGGATGATCGGGGCGGCGATCGTCGAGATCCATGGCCAGCATGACGACCGCGCGCTGACCGACCCGGCCCAGCATCGCATGATCCTCGACGGCTTCGGCGGCTTCGAGACACAGGCCGAGGCCGTCGCTGCCGCCAGCGAGACGCTCAAGCGCGCCCGCCAGGCCCTGCAGGCGCAGCGCATCCGGGTGGAAGCGGCGCGCAAGGAGGCGGATTTCCTGCGCCATGCCGTCGCCGAACTCGGTAAACTCGCGCCCAAGCCCGGCGAGGAGGAGGCGCTCGCCGCGCAGCGCCAGGGGATGATGCAGGCCGAGAAGGTCGCCCGCGACCTGATCGACGCCTATGAGGCAGTGGGCGGACAGGGCTCGCCGATCGCCGCGCTCTCGGCCGTGCTGCGCCGGCTGGAGCGCCGGGCCGGGCAGGCGCCGTCGCTGATCGATCCGTCACTGGCCGCGCTCAACACCGCGATCGTCGCGCTGGAGGAGGCGGGTGAGACCCTGTCGGCCGGCATGCGCGCCGCCGAATACGACCCGCGCGAGCAGGAGCGCGTCGAGGAGCGGCTCTTCTCCCTGCGCGGCGCCGCCCGCAAATACGACGTTCCGGTCGATGGGCTGGTGCCGTTGGCGCAGAGCATGGCGGGCGACCTCACGGCGCTGGACGACAGCGAGGTCTCGCTCGGCCGGCTGGAAGAGGAACTGAAGCAGGCGGAGGCGAGCTTCGTTGCGCTCGCCGGCAAGCTCTCCGCCGCCCGCCACAAGGCGGCGGCGAAGCTCGACGCAGCCGTCAAGGCCGAATTGCCGCCGCTGAAGCTGGAGCGGGCCCGCTTCATCACGCGGATCGACAGCGACGAGACGGCGCGGGGCCCGGAGGGCTTCGACCGCGTTGAGTTCTGGGTCGAAACCAATCCGGGCACGCGGCCCGGCCCGATGATGAAGGTGGCGTCGGGCGGCGAACTCTCGCGCTTCATGCTGGCGCTCAAGGTCGTGCTGGCCGAGCGCGGATCTGCCCCGACGCTGGTCTTCGATGAGATCGACACCGGCGTCGGTGGGGCGGTGGCGGATGCCATCGGCGAGCGGCTGGCGCGGCTCGCCGGCAAGGTCCAGGTGATCTCGGTGACCCATGCCCCGCAGGTCGCGGCGAAGGCGGCCCAGCATTTCCTGATCGCCAAATCGGCGCTGCCGGGCAACGCCGCCTCGCGCACGGTTACGCGGGTGACGGCGCTGGAAGACCAGGCGCGGCGCGAGGAGATCGCGCGCATGCTGGCGGGAGCGAGCATCACCGAAGAGGCGCGGGCGGCCGCGGGCAGGCTGTTGGAGGCGGCAGGCGTCAGGGGTTAAGTCCCCGTTCAGGCGGCCGGCTCCAGTTCGAAGGCATTGCCGACGCGCCTCACGGTCTTGAAGCCATCGATGTGACCGCCTGACACGATCCAGCCGTGATCGCTCGCGCGTCCGAGAATGTCGCGACGCGTGGCGACCGCGCCTGCGCTGTCGAGATCGAAGACGAGGCCGACCTCGGGATCGGTGGCCTGCAGCGTTTCCAGATGGACCGCATCGCCCCAGAGCAGCAGATCGCGGCCGCCATTGTCGATCAAATAGCCGCTCTGGCCGTGGGTATGACCCGGCAGCGGGATCAGGGTCACGCCCGGCAGGACGTCTGCGGGGCCGCTGATGGCGTCGACGCGGTCAGGGTAGAGGCGCAGCAACGTCTCGGCGATGGCGAAGCCGCCGCGGCGGTTTTCGGGCGTGCCCATGCGCTTTTCCGCGTCGGTAAAGAAGCTGAGTTCCGGGGCCGGAACGAGGATGCGTGCATTCGGGAAGTAGGGTGCTTCGCCATCGAACAGGCCGAGCGCATGGTCGCCATGGAGATGGGTGATCAGGACGCGATCGACGTTCTCGCGTGTCACGCCGAGGGCCTCGAGGGCGGTGCGGGCATGGCCATAGGCCTCGCCCCAGGACGTGCCTGTCCCCGCATCGACGAGGGTGATGCCACCTGGCCCTCGCAGCAGGAAGCAGTTGACGACGATGCGCAGTGTTGGCCGGCCCCATGCCGCGATGGCGCCGTCGCGCGCGACCGGGCCTAAGGCATGCGTCAGGACGTCGATCGGCGCCTCGTAGAAGCCGTCATGCAGGATCGAGACGTCGTAGCGGCCGAAGCGGCGTGTCTGCTGATCCATCAAAGCCGTCCCTGTTCCGCTGACGCCCGATCACAGCCCAGGCCGGCGAGCCCTGGCAAGGCGCGACGCAGGGTGGGCGCCATGTGCCTCAGTTCTGCGGAATGAACTGCGCGTCGCTGATCGTGAAGGCGCCCTGTACGGAGGCGACCGTGAACTCCAGCGCGCCGCGGCATCCGGCCGGGGCTGCCGCGCCGGGTTTCGCGCAATGGCGTTCGAGATAGGTGATGGTGTCCTGCGGCATGCCGGCGTCGTCGAGGCGCACTGTGCCGCTGGCGTCGTGGGCGAGGCCGCCACGGGCCATGGTGAAGCCGGAGACGGTGACGTTCTCGACGCGGACGAACAGGCCGGCGAGTTCGGCGCGCCGCTGTTTGACCTCGGTCAGCGTCATCATGTGTGCGCCGTCCTGTGCCTGGGCCTGCGCGCCGAGCACCATCAATACCGCAACGACCGCCAACCGCATCCGCACACTCTCCTGCAACGGGCGGCGGGATCGCGCGACGGCAGCGAGTCGTCAAGGGATTTGACCGTCCTTTGCCACCACGGTTTCTTTCCGTCGCCATTTGCGCTATGAGCCGCTGCAATCGATGGCTGCGACCACGCCCATCGCCGACATCCTGCGCCGTCATTCCGATCTCGCGCCGTAACCTTTAGGCCCGTTTATCCATGTCCTTTCTGACCTCGAGTGCGCCGCTCGCGCGGGCGCTCGCCGAACGCAATTATTCCGATCCGACGCCGGTGCAGAGCGCCGTGCTGGAGCCGGCGGCCGCCGGGCGCGACCTGCTGGTCTCGTCGCAGACCGGCTCGGGCAAGACCGTCGCCTATGGGCTGGCCATCGGCGCGACCCTGCTGGGCGAGGCCGAAGCCTTCGGGCGTGCTGCCAAGCCGCTCGCCTTGATCATCGCCCCGACGCGTGAACTGGCGTTGCAGGTGCAGCGCGAACTCGCCTGGCTCTACAAGCACGCCAATGCCCGCATCATCGCCTGCGTCGGCGGCATGGACCCGCGCCGCGAGGCCGCGCTGCTCGACGAGGGCGCCCATGTCGTCGTCGGCACGCCCGGCCGCCTGCGCGACCATATCGAGCGCCATCGCCTCGACGTCTCCGCGCTGAAGGCCGTCGTGCTGGACGAGGCCGACGAGATGCTCGATCTCGGCTTCCGCGACGATCTCGAATTCATCCTGAAGACCACGCCGGCCGAGCGCCAGAGCCTGCTGTTTTCGGCGACGCTGCCGAAGGCGATCATCCAGCTCGCCAAGAGCTACCAGAACGATGCGCTGCGCATCGAGGTCGCCGCCACCCCGGGCGGCCATGCCGACATCGAATATCGCGCGATCCGGTGCTACCCGAAGGAAGCCGAGCTCGCGGTCGTCAACCTGCTGCGCTTCCACGATTCGCCGTGCTCGCTGGTGTTCTGCAACACCCGCAATTCGGTGCGCCATCTTGAGGCGATCCTGCTCGAGCGCGGCTTCTCCGCCGTTGCGCTCTCGGGCGAACTCTCGCAGAGCGAGCGCAATTCGGCGCTGCAGGCGCTGCGCGACGGACGGGCGCGCGTCTGCGTCGCCACCGACGTCGCCGCGCGCGGCATCGATCTGCCGGGTCTGACGCTGGTCATCCATGCCGAACTGCCCAACGATCCCGAGGTGATGCAGCATCGCTCCGGCCGCACCGGCCGCGCCGGCAACAAGGGCACGAGCGTGCTGCTGGTGCCGCCGTCGCGTCGCCGCAAGGCCGAGATGCTGCTGGCCGAGGCCAAGGTCGAGGCCGTCTGGGCCGGCCCGCCGACGCAGGACGAGATCCGCGCGCTTGACAAGGAGCGCCTGCTGAACGACCCGATCCTGACCGGAGAGCCGGGCGAGGTCGATGCCGCGATGGTCGAGGCGCTGATCGCCGGCCGCTCGGTCAATGAGATCGCCGCCGCGCTGGTGCGGATCTACCGCGCCCGCCTGCCGGCCTCCGAGGAGGTCGGCGACCCGAATTTCGCGCGCGACGAGCGCCGCCCTGTACGGGCCCGGGAGGACTATGCGCCGCGCGAGGGCCAGCGTTTCGGCGAGAACCGCGACGACAGCCCGCGTTCGGACGCGCCGCGCCACAAATCCGGCCCGCGTGGCGACACCGTCTGGTTCCGCCTGAACATCGGCCGTAAGGACGGCGCCGATCCGCGCCAGCTGCTGCCGATGATCTGCCGCCGCGGCAAGATCACCCGCGACGAGGTCGGCGCGATCCGCATCTTCGACAAGGAGACCAAGGTCGAGATCGACGCCGATGTCGCCGAGCGCTTCTACGAGCTGGCGAAGGCCGTCGACCGCGACAAGATCGTGATCGAGCCGGTGACCGGCGAGGAGGAGCGCCGCCCGGCCAAGCCGTTCGCCGAGAAGGCGAGCCATGCGCCGGCGCCTTACGCCAAGCCCGAAGGCGATGCGCGCCCCGCTCGCGCTTTCGAGAAGAAGCCCTACGAGAAGAAGCCGTACGAGAAAAAGCCGTATGAGGGCGGGGATAAGAAGCCCTACGTCAAGAAGCCCTATGAGCCGAAGCCCTATGAAGGCAGGCCGTCAGAAGGCGGGGAGCCGAAGCCCTATGAGGGCAAGAAGAAGGCCTATGAGGGCAAGTCCAAGCCCTTCGGCGCGGCCAAGCCCTACGACCCTGTGCGCAGCGAGCGCGACGCGCTGTCGGACCCCAACGTCTCGTTCCGCTCAGGCCCCAAGCCCCGCTACGACAAGCCGGCTGGTGACAAGCCCTATGGCGAGAAGAAGCCCTATGCGCCCAAGCCTTTCGGGGCCGGCAAGTCGGGCGGCGGCAAGCCGTTCGCGGGCAAGCCCTTCGCCGGCAAGCCGGCCTCTCGCGACGGCGATGCGCGCCCGGCCGGCAAGGCGCCTTACAAGGGTAAGAAGCCGCGCTGAGACACAGCCGCGCGGCCGAGCACGGCCGCGCTGAAGCGGCCGACGCTCGATCGCCCGGTGCCTTCTGCCTTCCTCAGCGCAGGCCGAGGAAGGACAGGATGGCCAGGACGACGACGATCAGGCCGACGATGTAGATGATGTTGTTCATGGAAAGGGTGCCCCCGACACAAGGGCGGGCCCGACGGCCCGCGCGGCTGTGAGCCCCGTCGCTCACGCTCCATGAACCGCTCTTTCCAGCGATTGTTCCCAGACCGCCTGTCAGCGGTCCGGCGTCCCTCAGCCGTCGACGACCTTGCGGTAGAGATGCCAGGAGGCATGGCCTAGAACCGGCATGACCACGACGAGGCCGACGAGCAGGGGCAGGCAGCCCAGCACCAGGAGCCCGGCCACCATCAGGCCCCAGACCATCATCACGCGCGGGTTGCGCTCGACCGCGGCGATCGAGGTCCGCACGGCCGTGGCGACATCGACCCGCCGGTCGATGATCTGCGGGAAGGCGACGACCGAGATCGAGAAGGCGACGACGGCGAAGACGAGCCCGACGACATTGCCGACGACGATCATCAGCCAGCCCTGCGAGGTGGTGAAGGTGGCGCGCAGGAAGTCGGCCGTCGAGACATCCGCCGGCAGGCCGAGCAGGCCGCGATAGATCAGCCAGGCGCAGGCCAGCCAGGCGATGAACAGGCCGGTCAGCATCGCGCCCAGCAGCAGGATCTGGCTGATCGCCGGGGAGCGCAGCACCGCGAAGGCATGCTCCCAGCCCGAATCGAGCTGGCGCTCGCGCCGGCGGCTGACCTCGTAGAGCGCGATCGCGGCGAAGGGGCCGAGCAGCGCGAAACCGCCGAGCAGCGGGAACAGCAGCGGAAAGACGTTGAAGCTCACGGTCGCCTGCGTCAGCAGCACGCCGATGACCGGATAGATAAGCGCGATGAAGACGAGGTGGCTCGGCTGCGCCTTGAAATCCTCCCAGCCGCGCCGCAGCGAATCGCGCAGATCGTCGATCGTGATGGTGTTGATGCGCGGAAGGGCTGGCGGGACGTGCGTGATGTCGTCGAAGCTGCCGTCGAGGTTGGCCATGGCGTATCTCCCGGTTGCGGCCCGGTTCGCCTTCGCCCTTTGACGCGATCCTTGGGTCAACGGCCTGAAGGCGTCGAGCTTCCAATTCCCAGCAGCCGACAGGTTAGCTGAAAAACGACGTCCTGTCGCTGAGGTTGCGAACACGAATGCGGGAGAGCGGGATGCTGGCGCTGTGCTGCTGACTTTCCACGACGTCGGATGTTCGCCTAATGAAGGGCGATGAGCACGCTGCAGCCGATCCCCGTCGCCGACCTCACAGCCCGCCAGGCAAGGGTCGAGTACAAGCGCCTTTCCACCCAGGTGGATGCGGCCAACATCGCCTATCACCAGAACGACGCGCCGACGATGGACGACGCGGCCTTCGACGCGCTGCGGCTGCGGCTGGTGGCGATCGAGGAGGCGTTTCCGGAGTTGAAGGAGGCGGCTTCCGCAAGCGCCAAGGTCGGGGCCAAAGCGTCGGGCAAATTCGCCAAGATCCGCCACCGCGTGCCGATGCTCTCGCTCGACAACGCCTTCACCGACGAGGCGGTGGCGGAGTTCGTCCAGCGCGTCCATCGTTTCCTCGGCCGCAAGGACGACGAGCCGATCGCCTTCACCGCGGAGCCCAAGATCGATGGGCTGTCGCTGTCGCTGCGCTACGAGAACGGCGCGCTCGTCCATGCCGCGACGCGCGGCGACGGCGAGGAGGGCGAGGACGTCACGGTCAACGCCCGCACCATCTCGGAGATCCCGCAAACGCTCGCAGGCCCCGACGTGCCTGATATCGCCGAGGTGCGCGGCGAGGTCTATCTGGGTCATGCCGATTTCGCCGGCATCAACGAACGCCAGCGCGAGAGGGGGCTGCCCGAATTCGCCAATCCGCGCAACGCGGCGGCGGGCTCGCTGCGCCAGCTCGACGCCACCATCACCGCCTCGCGGCCGCTGCGCTTCTTCGCCTATGCCTGGGGCGAGATGCCGGAGCTGCCGGCCGCCACGCAATCGGGCGTGGTCGCGGCCTTCGGGCGCTGGGGTTTCCGCACCAATCCGCTGATGGCGCGCTGCGAGAGCGTCGACGAGCTGATCGCCCGGTACCGGCTGATCGAGAGCCAGCGCGCGTCGCTCGGCTACGACATCGACGGCGTGGTCTACAAGGTCGACGATCTCGCGCTGCAGGCGCGGCTCGGCTTCGTCTCGCGGGCGCCGCGCTGGGCGATCGCGCATAAATTCCCGGCCGAGCTGGCGACGACTGTGCTGGAGGCGATCGAAATCCAGGTCGGGCGCACCGGCGCGCTCTCGCCGGTGGCGCGTTTGCGCCCCGTGACGGTCGGCGGCGTCGTCGTCACCAATGCGACGCTGCACAACGAGGATTACATCCGCGGCTACGACTCAAAGGGCGAGCGCATCCGCCACGGCGAGCCGCCCGACATCCGCGTCGGCGACACGGTGACGGTCAAGCGCGCCGGCGACGTCATCCCGCGGGTGGCGGCGGTCGATCTGAGCAAGCGGCCGGCGGACGCAGCTCTTTACGCCTTCCCGACGCTGTGCCCGGCCTGCGGCAGCCATGCGACGCGGGAGATCAATCCGCGCTCGGGCAAGGAAGACGCCGTGCGTCGCTGCACCGGCGGGCTGATCTGCCCGGCGCAGGCGGTCGAGCGGCTGAAGCATTTCGTCTCACGCGACGCGCTCGACATCGACGGCCTCGGCGACAAGCAGATCGAGTTCTTCCACGGCGATCCGGACCTGCCGGTGAAGGAACCGGCCGACATCTTCACGCTGGCCGCGCGCGATGCCGCCAATTTTAAAAAGCTGAAGGACAAGGAGGGCTTCGGCGCGCAGAGCGTGGCGAAGCTGTTTGCCGCGATCGAGGACCGGCGCACGCCGCCGCTCAACCGCTTCGTCTTCGGGCTCGGCATCCGCCATATCGGCGAAACCAATGCCCGCCTGCTGGCGCGGCATTACGGCTCCTTCGATGCCATCCGCAGCGCCGGCGTCGCGGCCGCAGACGAAGCATCACCTGAGCGGCAGGAGCTCGATGCCATCGACGGCGTCGGGCCGACCGTGGTCGAGGCGCTGACCGATTTCTTCGGCGAACCGCATAATCAGGAGCTGCTCGACCGGCTGCTGGCGCAGGTCGTGCCGCAACCGCTGGAGGCGGTGGCGTCGGCAAGCCCCGTTGCCGGCAAGATCGTCGTCTTCACCGGCGCGCTCGAGCGCATGACGCGCGACGAGGCCAAGGCGATGGCCGAGCGGCTGGGCGCGAAGGTCGCGGGCTCGGTCTCGTCCAAGACGGATCTGCTGGTGGCGGGGCCGGGCGCCGGCTCGAAGCTCAAGGACGCACAGAAGCATGGCGTTCAGGTCATCGACGAGGCCGGATGGTTCGATCTCGTCGGCGCATGAAAAAGCCGCCGGTCGAAACCGGCGGCTGGTCAATGCTGGCGCAGGCTCAGCGGTTGGTGCGGTGGCGGTTGTAGTGGCGGCGCTGATGCTTGGTGCGCACCGCCGTCCTCTGCGGCACACCCAGTACGCCCTTGACGCCACCAACGACGCCGCCCGTCACGCCGCCGACGACACCACCGACCGCGCCGCCGACGGGGCCGGCCGCCTCATTGCCGACGCGGGCGCCGGTCTGGGCGCCGCGCGGAACGCCCTGGGCGCTGGCGACGGCAGGGATGGCCAGCAGGGCGGCGGCGAAGAACAGGGTGATCGGACGGATCGTCATGGCAGACTCTTTCGATATCGGAAGGGGCTCGTGGCTCCTTGGCTCAAAACGTCCGCAGCCACGGCTTTGTTCCCCCCACGCGGCGTGATCGACACCATCACTTTTGTTCAAGACGCACCCGACACGATCGGGTTTAACCTGCCGCCATGGACAGCGTCAGCCAGGGCGAGACATTGGGGATCAGGCCGCTTGGCGCAGGCGAGCGGGCCGCGCTGTTTCTCGCGCGGCCGTTCGGCGATCTCGAATGCCTGAGCGCGACCTTCGCGACCCATGCCTATGCGCCCCACGCCCATGACACCTATGTCGTGGGCACGATCGAGACCGGCTGCGAAGCCTGGAGCGTGCGCGGAGAGCGCCATTATGGCGGGCCCGGCGACCTGACCTTCATCAACCCGCTCGAGGTGCATGATGGCGAGCCGATCGGCGCGGGCTACAGCTACCGCATGACCTATCCGGCGGTCGCGCTGATGCGGGAGGTCGCGGCGTCGCTGGGCGGCCCGCGCGGCGGCGGGACGCCGTTCTTCCGCCTGGCCTGTGTGCATGACCCCGACGGAGCGGCGCTGCTGTCGCGGGCGCACCGCACCATCGAGGCGGACCGGGACAGGCTCGGCGGCGAGGAGCTTCTGCTGCGCGCCTACGCCCATTGCCTCGTGCGCCATGCGAGGGCGTCGATCAGGGCGGTGGGCGTCGAGGCAGGGCCAGTGGCGCAGGCTTGCGAACTGATGGAGGCGCGCCATGACGAGGATCTGTCGCTGGCGGAGATCGCCGCGCGGGTCGGCCTGCCGCGCCATCATCTGATCCGCGCCTTCCGCCGCGAGACCGGGCTGACGCCCCATGCCTTCCTCATCGATGTCCGGGTGCGGCGGGCGCGAGACCGCCTGCGTCGCGGGGAGGCGCCGGGTGCGGTCGCCGCCGCCACGGGTTTCAGCGACCAGGCTCATCTGACGCGCGCCTTCAAGGCGCGGCTCGGCGTCACGCCGGGCGCCTTCCGCGCCGCCCATCTCTCCTGAAGGCCGCATCACGATGTCCACCTTGCGCGACGATGCCCGTCGGGGCTTCAGCGACATCTGGCCCGCCATGCTGGCGGCCGTGCCGATCGGGCTGCTGCTCGGGGCGCTCGCCGCCGGGAAGGGGCTTTCGCCTCTGGAGACGATGGCGATGAGCGTGCTCGTCTTCGCGGGCGGCGCGCAGTTCGCGGCCGTTGAACTCTGGACGACGCCGGCGCCGATTGGGGCGCTGGTGTTCTCGACGCTGCTGATCAATGCCCGTCATGTGCTGATGAGCGCCTCGCTGGTCCCGAAGCTCGCGGGCTTCTCGCGCGGTCAGACGGCGCTCGGCCTCTATTTCATGGCCGACGAGAACTGGGCGCTGGCCGAGAAGCGGGCGCGCACCCACAGGCTGACGCCGGCCTACTGGTTCGGCATGGTCGTGCCCTTGGTGTCCTGCTGGGTCGCGACCTCGACGCTGGGCGCAGTGATCGGCGCCGCGCTGGGCGATCCGCGCCGCTTCGGGGCGGATTTCGCCTTCACCGCCCTGTTCATCGCGCTGGTTGCGGCGTTCTGGAAGGGGCGGGTGACCTTCTGGACGGTCGCCGCCGCGGGGCTGGCCTCGGCGCTGACCTACCGGCTCATTGGCCCGCCCTGGCATGTGCTGACCGGGGCGCTGTGTGGACTCGCCGCCGCCTGGATCGCGGCGGGATCGGCCGGGGATGCTGAGGCTGCGCCGGAGGTCCACCGGTGACGCTCGACCCGCACAATCTCGTCGCCATCCTCGGCATGGCGCTCGCGACCTATGCCACCCGTATCGCCGGACTGGCGCTGGCGGGGCGGCTCCAGTTGTCGCCGCGCGCGCAGGCCGCTTTTGATGCGATCCCGCCCGCCGTGCTGGTCGCGGTCATCGCGCCGAGCGCGCTCGCCACCGGTTGGCCGGAGACGGCGGCGGCGCTGCTGGCGGGGCTTGCCGCGACGCGGCTGCCGCTGCTGGGCGTGGTGGCGGTCGGTGTCGTGGCGGTGGTGGGGTTGCGGGCGCTGATGTGACGCCGCTTGCGTCAGATCATGCCGCCGAGCCAGCACCACAGGCACGCCACCGCGACGGTGAAGGCAACGAAACAGATGCGAGCATCGCGTGGCAGATCGAGCATCAAGCACCTCCTCCTGGGAGCCGATGCATAATCGTTGCCATGTGACAGGCGCGCGACATCGGCCTTAATCGATGCCTGCCATTCCTAAATTGCATGGCTGTTGGGTGCTGTTCCTGCCGTGAAGGCTCACAGCGGCAGACAGGCCTTTTCCAGCCACGCCTTCGCCTCGCCCTCGACCTGCGGCGCCAGATTGCTCCAGACCTGAGCATGGTAGGCGTTGATCCAGGCGATCTCACCCTCGTCGAGCAGAGCGAGGTCGATCAGGGCACGCTCATAGGGGCACCAGGTGATGGTCTCGAAGCCGTAGATCGTGCGATCGCCGCCCGGAATGGCCCGCTCCTCGACGACGATCAGGTTCTCGATGCGGATGCCGTAATGGCCTTCGTTGTAGTAGCCGGGCTCGTTGGAGAGGATCATGCCCGGCTCCAGCGGCGTCGTGCCGAGCTTGGAGATGCGCTGCGGCCCCTCATGCACGGAGAGATAGCTGCCGACGCCATGGCCGGTGCCATGGTCGAAATCGAGCCCCGCCTGCCAGAGCGGCAGCCGCGCCAGCGCATCGAGCTGCGCACCCGAAGTGCCCTTGACGAAGAGCGCGCGCGAAATGGCGATATGGCCCTTGAGCACGCGGGTGTAGCGGTCGGCCATCTCGGCGCTGGGCTCGCCGATGACCATCGTGCGGGTGATGTCGGTGGTGCCGTCCTCGTACTGGCCGCCGGAATCGACCAGGAGGATGCCGGGCTCGACCTTGCGGTTGCTGGCCTCCGTGACACGGTAATGCGGCAGCGCCGCATTGGGGCCGGCGCCGGCGATGGTGGTGAAGGAGACGTCCTTCAGAAGCCCAGTCTTGGCCCGCTCGGCTTCCAGCGCCGCCACCGTGTCGATCTCGGTCAACCCGCCTTTCGGGGCCTCCCGCGCCAGCCAGGACAGGAAGCGCACCATGGCCGCGCCGTCGCGCAAGTGGGCGGCGCGGGCGCCGGCGAGCTCGACTTCGTTCTTGCGCGCCTTCATGAGGGCGATCGGGTCGGTGCCCGCATCCGAGGTGCCGCCGGATTCGCAGATCAGCGTGGCGAGCGCCGAGGCGGCGGTTGTCGAATCCAGACGCACCTTCGCGCCGGCCGCGCCCAGCGCCGCGAGCTGCGTCGCGAGCGCGGCCGGCGGGGCGATCTCGCCGACGGCGCCGATGGCGTCGCCGGCTTCGTTGGTGATCTTCTCCGGCGCGAGGAAGACGGTGGGGCGGCCCTCGCGCGGGACGATGGCATAGCCCAGCGGCAGTGGCGTGTGCTCGACATCGCCGCCGCGGATGTTGAAGGTCCAGGCCAGCGCATGCGGGTCCGAGACGACGAGCGCATCGACCTTCGCTGCGGTGAGCGCCTGCCGGATCCGGGTGAGCTTGGAGGCTGCATCCTCACCGGCGAGATCGGCGCCATGCGACTTCACGGCCGCGAGCGGCGGCGCCGGACGGTCGGCCCAAAGCGCGTCGATCGGATTCTGGCTGAGGGCAACCAGAGACCCGCCCGCCGCGGCGGCCGCCTTCTCGAGCTTCGCGACGCCCTCGACCGTGTGCAGCCAGGGGTCGTATCCGAGCCGCCCGCCGGCCGGCAGGTTCTGCTCGATCCAGCGGTCGAGCGGCGTCTCCTCCATGCGGGTGGGGGTGACGACGGTCGTGTCGGTCTGCTCCTGGGACTGGATGGTGTAGCGGCCGTCGACGATCAGTGCCGCCCTGTCGGCGAGGATGACCGCGTTGCCGGCGGAGCCGGTGAAGCCGGTCAGCCAGGCAAGGCGGGCCATATGGGCCGGGACATACTCGCCCTGGTGCTCGTCGGCGCGGGGCACGATGAAGCCCGCCAGGCCCTGCCGCGCGAGCTCCCGGCGCAGCGCCGCGACGCGCGGGGCGACCTGGGAGGGGTCGGTCGGCTCGGAGAAGGACTGGAAGCGGCACAGGGGAAGCGCGCGGGCAGGCGAGTCGGGCATCGGCATGGTCCGTTTACGGCGATTTCGACCATCGTCGCGGCTCGGTGCGGCGCTGGCTAGTCCAAAACGGCCATCATGCGTGCTTTTCGGTGAGCCGAGGCGCGCCTGGAAATGAGGCTGGCTGCCTCTTTGATATGCGAATTTAGCAATCGTTAACGAGAAACTGTTGATCGCATGCGTTTGATGCATATCTCGCATCTGCGAAATCCCCTTTTCGCAAGTGCGAAGACGTACCACTTTGGTTGCATAAGAGAACGAGGAAGCGACCGGGACTGTCCTTCGTTTCGATTGAGGAGATGGATCCCCATGACCTATGTGCTGAATGACACCTCCGTCCTGCCCGCGACCGGCGCGACGAAGGCCACCAAGACCGCCAACAATGTCGCCGTCTCGGACGGTCAGGGTTTCTGGCAGCGTCTCTACGCCGCGATGATCGAAAGCCGCCGCCGCTCCGCGCTGCGCGAGCTGCGTGCCCACAGCCTTCGGATCAACGAATCGGGAATTCTGCTGGGCGGCATTCCGGCCTCGACCGTGTCGAACGACCACGCGCTGCCGTTCAACCGCTGAGCTTCGCCTCGTCTGGCGCACACCGCGTCAGGGCCTCTTTCCGTTTTCCGCCGCCGGACCATCCTGCGGCTTTCAAGGACCAAGACCATGATCGCCATGATCAAGCATGTTTACGAAATGATCGTCGACGCCGTGAAGTTCACCTCCGCCGTCTGGCACGACGCCCGCTCCATGCAGGCGGAAGCCGAGGCCAAGTACGGCCATATCGGCTTCTGATCCGCGATCCTTCGCGATGCTGGCCGCCTGACGCGACGTTCTGCGCTTCCGGTGCTGACGGACGAAATGTCCGCTCCGCTCCGGTTCTCGAACGCCGCGCCATTCGGCTCAGCCTGGCGAAGGATCGGCAGCCCGCGACCTGCAATCAGGTCAGCGCGGTTGAATGACTATCGAAGGTGGCGTGGCCTTGGGGCTGCGCCGCCTTTTTTCATGACCAGGGTCGCCCAGCCTTCGCGCAGCGACTGTCGGGCGAGATAAAGCCCCTGATGCCGGTAGGTCGAGACGACGCCGGCGACGTCCATCGCCAGCAGACCCGAGAGTATCACGGTGCCGTCGTCCGACAGCACCCGCGCGATCGAGGGCGCGAGGCGCTTCAGCGGGCCCGCCAGGATGTTGGCGAAGACGAGGTCGAAATGGCCCGGCCGGTTCGCCCGGGCGTGGCGCAAGCCCGGCGCGACGTAGAGATCGAGTGCGTGCGGCGCGTGGTTGACGCGGGCGTTGTGCGCGGCGACCTCGACCGCGATCGCGTCGATGTCGCCAGCGACGACCTTGCGCTTGATCTGTTTGGCGAGCGCCAGTGCGAGAATGCCGGTCCCGGTGCCGACATCGATGGCGTTTCGCGGGCGGCGGCGCTTCAGTTCGGCGTCGAGCGCCAGCAGGCAGCCGGCCGTGGTGCCGTGATGGCCGGTGCCGAAGGCGAGCGCGGCGGGGATCTCGATGCCGACATCGTTGATCCGCACCGCGTCGCGGTCATGCGCGCCATGGACGAGGACGCGGCCGGCGCGGACGGGTTTCAGCCCGTCGAGGCTTGCCGCGACCCAGTCCTGCTGGTTGACCGTCTCGAAGGCCGTCGTGTCGATGACGTCGCCGACGATCGGCCGCAGCATGTCGCGCACAGCCTCCTCGTCGGGATGAACCGCGAAGTAGATCTCGACCTTCCAGGGCGCGTTCAGCGACAGCGTAGTGACGCCGGTCTCGATCTCGAAGGCCGAGATCGCGGTCTCCGTCGGGTCGAAGACCTCGCCCAGAAGCTCCGTCAGCGCGCGGGCCTTCTCGCCCGAGGTTGAGAGTTCGAGGACGGTCGCGACCGTCGATGGCAAAAGACCTTCACGCATGGCGCGGAGATAACAGGGTGAGGCGGGCTTGTCATCGCGTCGCCCGTCATTGCGAGGAGGCTTGGCGACGAAGCAATCCAGAGTGTCGGGCTCGACGGTCCCCTGGATTGCTTCGCTTGCGCTCGCAATGACGGAGTGGCCGTCAGTGCTGGCTGTTCACGAGGTCGAACACCGCAGCCAGGTTGCCGTTCTCCGCCGCGAAGCGCAGCGGCTTGCAGCGCTCGACGATCACCTCTTGCGCGTCGGGCTGCGTTGTCAGGATCGTCATCACCTCGGCGATGAAATCGGCCAGCGGCATGGCGAGCGGGTCGACAGCCTGCTCCGGGCCGCGAAGCTCCGTCTGAACGTAAGGCGGGGCGATTTCGATGACCTCTGTGGACGTGCCCTTCAACTGATGCCGCAGCGACATCGACCAGGAATGGAGCCCAGCCTTGGTCGCGCTGTAGGTGGCTGTCACCGCCAGGGGCACGAAGGCCAACCCCGACGAGACGGTCATCACGGTGGCGCGCGGCTGCGCCAGCAGATGCGGCAGCAGGGCCGTCGTCAGCCGGATCGGCCCGAGCAGGTTGGTTTCGATCGTCTCCTCGGCGATGGCGACGTCGCCGCGCCCCGGAATGTCCTCGTCCTTCATGATGCCGGCATTGTTGATGACGACGTTCAGCGCGGGGAAACGCGTGACCGCCTCGCGGGCGAAGGCTGCGATGTCAGCCTTGTCCTGAATGTCGAGCAGCATCGATTCCATGCCGGAGTTCGCCTGCGTGACCTCGTCGAGCACGCGCTCGCGGCGGCCGGCGATGATGACGGTGTTGCCTTTCGCCTGCAGCGCTTCGGCCAGCGCGCGCCCGATGCCGGAGCCGCCGCCGGTGATGAGGATGGTGTTGCCTGTGATGTTCATCGCCTTGAGTCCTTTTGCGATCGCGCCTTTCGGGGTTGCGCTGAACTCAGCTAGAGACGATGCTCTCCAAACGAAAGAAGGCACCTGAAAGTTCTATAGGCACCTAAAGGAGAGTGTTTGATGGGCGCGATCCGCGCGGCCGTGGCGGCGATGCGGGAGCAGGGCCGCCTGCAACATCCCGAGGTGGCGCCTGAGGTCGAGGCGCTGGTGCGCGACGTCATCGGCCAGGTCGCCGACAAATGGACGATGCTGATCCTGGAGGCGCTGGAGGAGCACGGCACGCTGCGCTTCACGCAGGTCGGCCGGATCGTCGGTGGCATCAGTCAGAAGATGCTGACCAAGACGCTGCGCCAGATGGAATGCGACGGGCTGATCACCCGGATTGTCCATCCAGTGATCCCGCCGCATGTCGATTACACGATGACGGAGATCGGCCGCGAGCTGACGGCGGCGTTCTGCGGGGTCTGGGTCTGGGCGGAGACCTATCACGCGCAGGTGGAGACCGCGCGGGCGGCGTTTAAGGCAAGGGAGGGGCGGTGAAGCTGCTCAGACAACCGCGCCGTCATCCTGGGCTTCGCGCAGCGAAGTCCCGGGACCATCATAGGGTGGGACATTGCTCTGAGATGGATCCCGAAGCTGCGCGGCTTGTCCGGGAAGACGAGGCGGTTCGTGTGCCTATTCGGCTGCCGGTTGCAGGACGACATCCATGGCCGGGATCAGGGCGATCACGTATTTCGCCATCTCCGCGGCGATGTCGGGATCGGCTTTGAGTTCGCTCGGGGTGCGGGCGCGAGGGATGGCGTGGCCCTCCTTCTCGATGCCCTCGAACCAGAGGGCGGCGGCCTCGGGCGCGTTCGCCAGTGCTTCGTCGAGTGTGTCGCCGGCCGAGAAGCAGCCGGGAAGATCGGGAAACCAGACGCCGACGGCAAAGTCGGGGCCTGCGTCCTCGATGATGGCGACGTAATGGGTCAACTCACTCCGCGGCAAGGCGCGCGGGTGACGGGTCGAAAGGAACGGCCATTAGAATCGCATCCCTTGAGGCCTCGATAAAAGCCGGGTCGCGCCGCAACTCGTCGATGCTTCGTGGCGCGGGAAAATCAGATGCGGTGTCTTCGAGCCAGCTCTCCGCCGCGAATTCCAGCACTTCGCGCGCCTGATGGTACGCTTCGTCCAAACTGTCGCCCGCCGTCATAATGCCGCTGACGTCGGGAAAAGAAACGCCATAACAGGAGTTTGCCTCCTTGTGGACGACCGCAATGTAATGTCGCATGGCAACGTCCATTCAATCTCGTTCCCAGCCCACATCCCTATATATGTCACGGACCGTCCCGATGGGAATATCCCGTTTCGGATGAACGACGATCGTCATGCGTTTCGTTTCCGCATGCACGAACTTGTGGTGTGAACCACGCACGCTCTTGAGCGTGAAACCCTCGCGTTTGAGCCGGCGGATGATGTCTGCGCTGTTGGTGAGCATTTGACTCTCCGAATCGCTTTAGGTGGAGCGATTTTGAGACTCGCGCAGAGGCGTCAACCGTGACGTCCACAGATTTATTTCACCCCGCCTTCTGCACGAAACTGTCCAGCACCATCTTCCGCCCGGCCTTGTCGAAATCCACCGTCAGCTTGTTGCCGTCGACTGATGCGACCGAGCCGGGGCCGAATTTGACGTGGAAGACGCGGGCGCCCGTGTCGTAGGCGGATGAGCCTGATGATTTGGCCGTCAGCTCCCCTTCGATCAACAGCGGGCCGCGCTGGCGGCTATTGCCGAAGCCGCTCTGGCCGAAATTCGCGCCGTTCTCGGAGAAGCCCGAACCTCCGCCCTTCGCATTGTTCTCCTGGGCGCGCTGCCAGCCGGGCGTGTTGTAGGAGGAGCCGAAGCTCTCCATCCGGTCGAAGCGCGATGCGCCATAGCCGCCCTGAGAATAGTTCGACGCGGCCTGGACGACCTCGACATGCTCCTCGGGGAGTTCGTCGATGAAGCGCGAGGGCAGGCTCGATTGCCAGAGGCCGTGGATGCGGCGGTTCGAGGCGAAGTAGAGCTTCAGCCGCTTGCGGGCGCGCGTCAGACCGACATGAGCGAGGCGGCGCTCCTCCTCCAGCCCGGCGCGGCCGCTCTCGTCGAGGGCGCGCTGGTTGGGGAAGAGCCCTTCCTCCCAGCCCGGCAGGAAGACGGTGTCGAACTCCAGCCCCTTGGCGCCGTGCAGCGTCATGATCGAGACGCGCTCGGTGACGTCGCCATTGTCGGTGTCCATCACCAGCGAGACGTGTTCGAGGAAGGACGGCAGGTCGGGGAACTCGTCGAGCGAGCGCACCAGCTCCTTCAGGTTTTCCAACCGGCCGGCGGCGTCGGCCGAGCGGTCCTTCTGCCACATCTCGGTGTAGCCGCTCTCCTCCAGCACGAGTTCGGCCAGCTCGCCCTGCGGCATGTTCTCGGCGCGCTTCGACCAGCGGCCGAAGGCCTCGACGAGTTCGCGCAGGCTCGTGCGGGCCTTGGGCTTGAGCTCGTCGCTCTCGACGATGGCGCGGGCCGATTGCAGCAGCGAAAGCTGGCTGGCACGGGCGTGGTTGTGCAGGATCTGGATCGTGGCGTCGCCCAGCCCACGCTTGGGCTGGTTGACGATGCGCTCGAAGGCGAGGTCGTCGGTGGGCGAGACCACGCAGCGCAGATAGGCCATGGCGTCGCGGATTTCGGCGCGCTCGTAGAAGCGCGGGCCGCCGATGACGCGATAGGGCACGCCGGTCTGGACGAAGCGCTCCTCCAGCTCGCGCATCTGGGCGGAGATGCGCACCAGCACGGCGATCTCGGCGAGGTTGTCGCCTTTCGACTGCATCGCCTCGATCTCGTCGGTGATCAGCCGCGCCTCTTCCTGGCTGTCCCAGGCGCCGGTGACGGTGACCTTCTCGCCGAGTTCGTCCTCGGTGCGCAGCGTCTTGCCCAGCCGCGTCTCGTTGCGGGCGATCAGCTTTGAGGCGGTGGCGAGGATATGGCCGGTCGAGCGGTAGTTGCGCTCCAGCCGGATCACCGTGGCGCCCGGAAAATCGTGCTCGAAGCGCAGGATGTTGTCGACCTCGGCGCCGCGCCAGCCATAGATCGACTGGTCGTCGTCGCCGACGCAGGCGATGTTGCGGCGGCCCTGGGCCAGCAGGCGCAGCCAGAGATACTGGGCGGTGTTGGTGTCCTGATACTCGTCGACGAGGATGTAGCGGAAGCGCTCGTGATAGACCGCCAGAACGTCGGGATGGTCGCGGAAGAGCGTCAGGCAGTGCAGCAGCAGGTCGCCGAAATCCACCGCGTTCAACGTCTTCAGCCGGTCCTGATAGGCGGCGTAGAGCTTGCCGCCTTTGCCGTTGGCGAAGACGGCGGCCTCGCCTGACGCGACGTCCTTGGGCGCGAGCCCGCGGTTCTTCCAGCTATCGATGAAGCCCGCCAGCATCCGGCCGGGCCAGCGCTTCTCGTCGATGCCCTCGGCCGCGATCACCTGCTTCATCAGGCGGATCTGGTCGTCGGTGTCGAGGATGGTGAAGTCGCTGCGCAGATCGAGCAGTTCGGCGTGGCGGCGCAGGATCTTGGCCGAAATCGAGTGGAAGGTGCCCAGCCACGGCATGCCCTCGGCGACCGCCCCGACGAGATGGCCGATGCGCTCCTTCATCTCGCGCGCGGCCTTGTTGGTGAAGGTCACCGAGAGGATCTGCGAGGGGAAGGCGCGGTTGGTCGCGATCAGATGGGCGATGCGGGTGGTCAGCACGCGGGTCTTGCCGGTGCCGGCGCCGGCCAGCACCAGCACAGGGCCGTCTGTCGCCTCGACCGCCTGGCGCTGCTCCGGGTTCAGCCCCGCGAGATAGCCGGCCGCGGGCGCGGCCTGTGCACGCGCGGCGAGGCCGCCGGGGCGGGGCAGGGGGGCGGAGGTGGTGCTGTGGTCTGACAAGATCGGCGCTGCTCGTGCGTGATTCGTTCACGGTCAATATAGGGTGTCGGGAGGCGATTGCGCGGGCGCCGCGGCATTTTGCGGGTTCGCGGCCACAGGATTGTCGGCAGGCTGCGGCTGTCGCATGGTCAGGCCTCCCGATCCAAGAGGTCTCGCGATGAATCCGATCTCCTGCGCCGCTGCCCTCATGCTCGTCGCCTGGCCGCATCTGGCCCTGGCGCAGGCGCGGCCCGCGCCCGATCCGCTGGCCGATTGCGAGCGCTTTGCGGTGGCGGAATCGAAGAAGGATGGCGGCAGCCTGAAAACGATCAGGATCGAGCGCGGCGACAGCCTGATCGAGAACCGCTTCGACAAGAAGATCGGCGGGCAACACGTCGCGACCGAGTATATCGGTTGGGCCGCGATCGAGGACGGTTCCGGCAAGGGCCGGGCCCGCATCGTCTGCCTGCATACGGGCACGCCGGCCAACCGGGCGGTCTATGTCGTCGAGATCCCGAAATAGGGCGCGGCGCGGGCCGCGCCCCGGTTTGCGTCAGGCCGCAGGCTCGAAATCCATCGCGACGCCGTTGATGCAGTAGCGCAGGCCGGTCGGCGGCGGGCCGTCCGGGAAGACATGGCCGAGATGACCGCCGCAATTGGCGCAGTGGACCTCGGTACGGACCATGCCGAACTTGCGGTCCTCGGTGACGCCGACGGCGCCTTCCAGCGGTTCGTTGAAGCTCGGCCAGCCGGTGCCGCTCTCGAATTTGGTGCCGTTGCGAAACAGCGCCTGGCCGCAGCCGACGCAGGAGAAGGTGCCGGCGCGCTTCTCGAAATTCAGCGCGCAGGAGCCGGGGCGCTCGGTGCCATGGCCGCGCAGCACGTGGTACTGCTCCGGCGTCAGCTTCGCGCGCCACTCGGCGTCGCTGAGCTCATAGGGGTAGTGCTCCTGGGGCGCTTGGCTGCCGCCGAACATGCTCATCAATCCCATTCCCGCTCTCCCTTTCGCGCGTTCCAAGGTTATCCGTTCGCACAGGATATGGGGAGCGGGCGGGCGGTTGTCAGCAGCGCCGGGCGCGCGGCAGGGTCACGATGCCGTTGACGCTCAGGCGTTGTCGCCGGCGATGGCCGCCAGCACGGCGTCGGTGACCTGGCGCGTCGTCGCCTTGCCGCCGAGATCGGGCGTGTGGAAGGCGGGGTCCGCCGTGACCCGCTCGATCGCCCGCATCAGCCGAGCGGAAGCGGTGGCCTCGCCGAGATGGTCGAGCATCATCGTCGCCGTCCAGAAGGTGCCGATCGGGTTGGCGATGCCCTTGCCGGCGATGTCGAAGGCTGAGCCGTGGATCGGCTCGAACATCGATGGGAAGGCGCGCTCGGGGTTGAGGTTGGCGGTCGGCGCGATACCGAGCGAGCCCGCGAGTGCCGCCGCGAGGTCTGACAAGATGTCGGCATGGAGATTGGTCGCGACGATGGTGTCGAGGCTGCCGGGCTTGATCACCATGCGCATGGTCATGGCGTCGACCAGCATCTTGTCCCAGGTCACGTCCGGAAACTCGGTCGCGACCTCGGCGGCGATCTCGTCCCACATCACCATGGCGTGGCGCTGGGCGTTCGACTTGGTGACGACGGTGAGCAGCTTGCGGGGTCGCGCCTGTGCCAGGCGGAAGGCGTAGCGCATGATGCGGGTGACGCCGGTGCGCGTCATCATCGAGACGTCGGTCGCGACCTCCTCGGGGAAGCCCTTGTGAACGCGCCCACCGACGCCGGCATATTCGCCTTCCGAGTTCTCGCGCACGATCACCCAGTCGAGCTCGGGACCCGAGACGTTCCGCAGCGGCGAGGTGATGCCGGGCAGGACCCGCGTCGGGCGGACATTGGCGTACTGGTCGAAGGGCTGGCAGATCGCCAGCCGCAGACCCCAGAGTGTGACATGGTCGGGCACGTCGGGCGCGCCGACCGCGCCGAAGAAGATCGCGTCGTGATGCCGGATCTGGTCGCGGCCGTCCTCGGGCATCATCAGCCCGGTGCGCTTGTAGTAGTCCGTGCCCCAGTCGAAATGGTCGAAGGCGACGCCGAAGGAGCCGTCGCGCCTGGCCAGCGCCTCGAGCACCTCGATGCCGGCCTCGATGACCTCGACGCCGATGCCGTCGCCCGGGATGGCTGCGATGCGGTGGGTCTTCATGGCGCCTGTCTCCTCGAACCTGTCGTCGGAACCGTCTTTGCGAGCGAAGCAGCTGCAAGTCAAGAATGCATTGCAGCTTCCATGGAAGCTGCTAGCTTCCGTCCGGGAGGGCGCGAAATGGTGCTACGCGGCAAGGCGATGGAGCCGGTAGGAGAGCGGGGTGAAAGCCTCGTCGACGCCGCCTATGCCGCGCTGAAGCATGCGATCCGCGAGAGCGTCTTCGCGCCGGGCTACCAGGCCTCTGCCGGCGAACTGGCGCTGCGGCTCGGTGTCAGCCGGACGCCGGTCCACGAGGCCGCGCTGCGGCTTCAGGAGGAGGGGCTTGTCCGCATCCTGCCCAAGCGGGGCATCCTGATCTGCGCGCTCGCCCCTCACGACATTGCCGAAATCTACGAGGTCTTGATCGCGATCGAGGCCGGCGCGGCGGATCTGGCGGCCAGGCTGCCGGAGCTGGCGCGCGAGGCGCTCGCCGCCGATCTCGACCGCGCCACCGACGACATGGCGCAGGCGCTGGCCGGGGGCGATCTCGCCGCCTGGGGCCGCGCCGACGAGGTGTTTCACCGCCTGCTGGTCGAGCGCTGCGGCAATGGCCGCTTCGCGCGCATCATCCAGACGGTGAACGACCAGTCGCACCGGGCGCGCATGCTGACATTGCGGTTGCGACCGGGCCTGCCGTCCTCAGAGGCCGAGCATCGCGCGACCAGCGATGCGATCCGGCGTGGCCTGCCGGGCCTGGCCCGCGAGGCGGCGCGCCGCCACCGCATCCGGGCGCGCGACGAATTGCTCCCACTGATCGAGAGCGTCGGCCTGCGCCACATGTAACCATCGCGCTCACCAAACCGGCTTCAACCGCAGACCGTGATCAACGCGGCAGCAACCCTCGGAGGAAAACACATGCGTCGTCTCATCCTGGCCCTCGGGGCCCTCGCCATGGCCGCCGCCCCGGCCTGGTCGCAAGCCTATCCGTCCCGGTCGATCACGATGATCGTGCCCTTCGCCGCGGGCGGGCCGACCGACGTGATCGCCCGCATCGTCTCCGACCATATGAGCCGCACGCTCGGCCAGTCGATCGTGGTCGAGAACGTCGCCGGCGCCGGCGGCACGACCGGCTCGCTGCGCGTCGCCCGCGCGACGCCGGACGGCTACACGGTGATGATGGGCAATCTCGGCACGCATTCGGCCTCGGTCGGGCTCTATCCCAACCTCGCCTATGACCCGCGCACCGATTTCGCCCCGGTGATCAACACGGCCGGCACGCCGATGCTGATCTCCGCCCACAAGGACTTCCCGGCGAACACTTTCCCGGAGTTCATCGCCCTGCTGAAGGCTAACCCGTCGAAGTACAATTACGGCCATGGCGGCATCGGCTCGACCTCGCATCTCACCTGTGTGTTCTTCCACCATCTGATCAAGGCGCCGGTGCAGCAGGTGCCGTTCCGCGGCTCCGGCCCCGCGATGAACGCGCTGCTCGCCAAGCAGCTCGACTATGTCTGCGACCAGACGGTGGGCATCGTGCCGCAGCTGACGCAGCTCAAGACCTATGTCGTCGCCACGCCGAATCGGCTCGATGTCGCCAAGGACGTGCCGACGAGCACCGAGGGCGGCCTGCCAGAATTCCAGGCGGTGGGCTGGAACGCGATCTTCGCGCCCAAGGACACGCCGAAGGAGATCGTCGACCGGCTCAACGCCGCCGGCCGCGCGGCGCTGACGGATGCCGGGGTCAGGGCGCGGCTGCTCGAACTCGGCTGCATCATTCCCGACGACGCCGGCCAGAGTTCGGCTGAGCTCGGGGCGCATGTCCGCGCCGAGGTCGACAAGTGGACGCCGGTGATCAAGGCGGCCGGCGTCACCGCGCAGTAACGCGGCGGGCGCGCATCGTCACCCAAGCGTCATGCGACTCCACTAGTCGGCTCGCCATCGAAGGATGGCGAGCGAGGGCCAGGTGACGCAGCAAGTGACGCAGACGGCCCGCACGGTCCGGCGCACGACCAGCCTGGGTCTGACCACGGCGGTCCACCGCAACAAGCCGCTGTCGAAGGCGGGGCTCCTCGAGCGGATGTTCACGCTGGCCTTTTCGGGGCTGGTCTATCCGCAGATCTGGGAAGACCCGGTCGTCGACATGGAGGCGCTTCGCCTCACCGCCGACGACCATGTCGTCGCGATCGCGTCGGGCTCCTGCAACGTCCTGTCCTACCTCACGGCGGACCCGGCGAAGATCAGCGCGATCGACCTCAACGGCGCCCATATCGCGCTCGGCAAGCTCAAGCTCGCCGCTCTGGCGCGCATGACGCGCCATGATGAGTTCCTGCGCTTTTTCGGACAGGCGCAATCGCCCGCCAATGTCGCCTTCTACGAGCGCGAGATCGCGCCGCATCTGGACGCGACCTCGCGCAGCTACTGGGAGGGCAGGGGGCTCGACGGGCGTCGCCGCATCGGCATGTTCGCCCGCAATGTCTATCGATTCGGGCTGCTCGGGCGCTTCATCGGCGCGGGCCATCTGCTCGGCCGGACGCTCGGCTGCGATCCGCGCCGGATGCTGGAGGCGCGCGACATGGCCGAGCAGCGCGTGCTGTTCGCGCGGCATGTCGCGCCGGTTTTCGACAAGCCCTTCGTGCGCTGGCTGATCCGCCAGCCGGCTTCGCTCTACGGGCTCGGCATTCCGCCGGCGCAGTACAAGGCGCTGGCCGCCGACGGCTCCGACGGCATTCGTGGCGCCCTGCATGACCGGCTCGAGCGGCTCGCCTGCGGTTTCGACCTGAAGACGAACTACTTTGCGCGTCAGGCCTTCGGACGCGGCTACGAGCCGGGCGCGGAGGCCGCCCTGCCGCCCTATCTGCAGCGCGAGAACTTCGAGCGGGTGAAGGCGCGCGCCAACCGCGTCTCCTATCACCAGAGCGCGGTGACGGCCTTCCTCGAAGCTCAGCCCGCCAAGAGCTGCGACGCCTATGTCCTGCTTGATGCGCAGGACTGGATGAACGATGCCGACCTGACGGCGCTGTGGACCCAGATCACCCGCACGGCCAAGCCGGGCGCGCGCGTGATCTTCCGCACGGCGGCCGACGAGCGCCTGCTGCCGGGCCGCGTGCCGGCGGAAATCCTCGACCAGTGGCGCTACGAGGAGGCAACGAGCCGGGATCTGTGTGCGCGCGACCGCTCCTCGATCTATGGCGGATTTCATCTTTACCGGCTGCCGGGGGCCGCGGCGTGAGCGCGGCGGCGCCCGATCGCGGCGCGGCCGGCCTGATGGATGCGATGTACCGCCATCAGCGGCACATCTACGACGCCAGCCGCAAATTCTACCTGCTGGGACGCGACCGGATGATCGCCGATCTCGCGCCGCCACCGGGCGGGACGATCCTGGAGATCGGCTGCGGCACCGGCCGCAACCTGATCCGGATCGCACAGGCCTACCCGGGGCGGCCCTGTTTCGGCCTCGACGTGTCAGCGGAAATGCTGGCGACGGCGCGACAGTCGGTGGCCAAAGCGGGCTTGGCTGAGCGCATCGTGCTCAAGCAGGCGGATGCGACGGCGTTCGATCCACAGGCGCTGTTCGGACAGGCCGGCTTCGACCGGATCGTGATCTCCTATGCGCTCTCGATGATTCCCCCCTGGCGCGGCGTGGTCGAGGAGGCGCTGCGGCGTCTGTCGCCGGGCGGCGAGCTGCATATCGTCGATTTCGGCGACCAGGCCGGTCTGCCTGCGCCGTTCAGGGCGGTGCTCAATCGTTGGCTGGCCCTGTTCCACGTCACGCCCCGCCGCGATCTCGCGGCCGTGCTGGACGCGGTCGCGGCCGGGGCCGGAGCGAGCGCCCGGACGGACGCCCTGCATCGCGGTTATGCGGTGCTGGCGACGCTGCGTCGCGCCGCCTGAGCGGCGGCTTCAGGCGACCTTGACGCCTTTCCAGAAGGCGATCCGGCCCTTGATATTGGCCGCCGCCGATTTCGGCTCGGCGTAGTACCAGGCTGCGTCGCGGTTCTCGTTCCCGCCCACGACGAGCGAATGGTAGTTGGCCGTGCCCTTCCAGCCGCAGACGGTGGTGGTGTCGCTGGGCTTGAGCAGGTCGGCGCGGACCGCGGCGGCCGGGAAATAGTGATTGCCCTCGACCACGACGGTATCGTCCGATTCGGCGATGATCGTGTCGTTCCAGACGGCTTTGACCATGATGGGCTCCTGATCGGGTTCTCGGTCGCGAGCAGATGGGGTTGTCGCCGTCGCTTTGCCAGTCTCCCGCCTTGCGGTGGACGGTTCGCGACCGTCCATGCTAGCGCGGGTGGCATGGACGCAGAGACCGACAACGCGGCGCAGACCGGCTTCGGACGGCTTCGCAGTCGCTTGCGCCAGCTCTATCACGGGCGCTCGCCCGAGGCGCTGCGCTTCCAGATGACGACCGCGATCGTCGATGTCGTGATCATCGCCTTCTTCATCATGACGCCGCTGATCCGCGACCGCCCGTCCTTCCTGTGGATCGATTATGCCATCGCGGCGATCCTGGCGCTCGAGATCGTGGCGAGGATGCTGGCCGCCTCCAACGTCCCGCGGCTCCTGCGACAGCCGACCCTGCTGCTCGATCTGTTCATTCTGGCGACGCTGCTGGCGCCGGATTCGCTCGAGAATTTCGGGTTCCTGCGCATTCTCAGGCTGTGGTCGCTGTCGAAGCGGGGCTCGATCTGGACGCAGCTGCGCCGGACACGGTTCCGCGAATGGGAAGATGCCGCACGTGCGGTGATCAACCTCGCGACCTTCCTCTTCGTGGTCACCGGTTTCATCTACAGCTTCTTCTTCACCGGCCGGCCGGGCATCGAGGGCTATGTCGATGCGCTGTATTTCACGGTCACGACGATGACGACGACCGGATTCGGCGACATCGTCCTGCCCGGCGTCGCCGGCAAGCTGACGGCGATCGTGGTCATGATCGTGGGAATCTCGCTGTTCGTGCGTCTGGCGCAGGCGGTGTTCCGACCGAACAAGGTGACGTTCCCCTGTCCGCGTTGCGCCCTGCAGCGCCACGAGCCCGATGCAGTGCACTGCAAGGCCTGCGGCCAGATCCTGTGCATTCCCGATCCCGACTGAAGGCGCCTGCCGCTTGCGGGAGCCGCGGTCCGCAGGGTCAGTGCCGCGTTTCGGTCTCGCGTTCGCCGGTCATGCCCTCGACGGTGATCGCGGTCTTTTCGGGCATGCCGATGATGCGGCCGATCGTGGCGGGCAGCGGCATCATGCTGTGGGCCGCCTTCATCAGGGCGATGCTGGCGAGGATGTCGGCCGGGAAGGGGCAGACCTTGCGGGTGGTCAGGTCGACATGGAGCGAGAGGTTCTCGCTGGTGGCGGCGAGCCAGCCCTCGGTGGCGTGGCGCATTTCCAGAAAATAATGCAGCCGCTTGTCGTCGAAGGCGATGAGCTGGGCGGTGATCCGGACCTGGTCGCTCTCGGTTAGCTCGCGCTTGTAAAGGATGTGGCACTCGGCGGCGAAGGTCGAGGCGTGGCGCTTGTCGACATAGTCCTGGTTCAGGCCGACCAGCGAGAACACCTCGTCGACGGCGCGGTCGAACATCACATGGTAATAGGCCATGTTGAGATGGCCGTTATAGTCGATCCATTGCGGCTCGACCCGCATCGCCGAGGAGACGAAGGGCGCGAAGAACAGCACGGGGCTGCGGATATCGTCTTTCATGGCCGCCTCCCTGCTTCAGGACCCGGCCCGATGCGGGCCCATCCCTGTGTTCCCGGCATGGCCGCCGACACAAAACCGCGTCGCGGCGGCTGCCCTTTGCCTTCCGACATGGTCTATCATACTGCGGTCCCGCTTGCCGCCAGCCTGGGGCTGGCGCCAAGATTGTGCTCCGTTCCAGGCCGTCGATCCGGATCGTGACCGTTTCCGACAGCGAACTGGACCAAGTCTAAACGCCAGAACCGGATCTTGACAATGAACCTGCCCGCCGCCGCCCTTCCTGACGCACCCGTCTCCGCCGCCCTGCTGCCGCCGAAGCCGGCTTCGGTCGCCGCCGTCACGCAGGCGCTGGCGGCGGCCTTCGGCAACCGGCTGGTGACGAGCCTGGCGGTGCGCCAGCAGCATGGCCATACGCTGACCTGGATTCCCAACCAGGCGCCCGATGCGGTGGTGTTTCCGCAGAGCACGCAGGAGGTGTCGCAGATCGTGGCCCTGTGCGCCCGGCATGGCGTGCCGGTCATCGCGTTCGGAACGGGCACCTCGCTGGAGGGGCATGTGAATGCGCCCTTCGGCGGCGTCTGTATCGACATGAGCCAGATGAAGGCGATCGTGGCGGTTCATGCCGAGGATCTCGACTGCGTCGTCGAGGCCGGCGTCACCCGCAAGGAGCTGAACGAGCATCTGCGCGACCAGGGGCTGATGTTTCCGATCGATCCGGGCGCCGACGCCTCGATCGGCGGCATGGCGGCGACCCGGGCCTCGGGCACTAACGCCGTGCGCTACGGCACGATGAAGGACAACATTCTCGCCCTGACGGCGGTGATGGCCGATGGGTCGATCGTGAAGACATCGACGCGGGCGCGCAAAACCTCCGCCGGCTACGACCTGACCCGCCTGCTCGTCGGCTCGGAAGGCACGCTCGGCATCATCACCGAGATCACGCTCAAGCTGCACGGCATCCCCGAGGCGATCTCGGCCGGCGTCTGCCCGTTTCCCTCGGTCAAGGCGGCCTGTGACGCGACGATCCTGACGATCCAGACCGGTCTGCCGGTGGCGCGCATCGAGCTGCTCGACGAGGTGATGATTCGCGGCGTCAATCTCCACTCCAAGCTCGGCCTGCCCGAGACGGTGATGCTCTTCGTCGAGTTCCACGGCTCGGAAGCGGGCGTGAAGGAGCAGGCCGAGCGCTTCGGCGAGATCGCGGCCGAGTTCGGCGGCGGCCCGTTCGACTGGGCGACCAAGGCCGAGGATCGCAGCAAGCTCTGGCAGGCGCGCCACGACGCCTACTGGGCGGCGCGCGCGCTGCGCCCCGGCGTCGATTCCGTGGCCACCGATGTCTGCGTCCCGATCTCGCAGCTGGCGGACTGCGTCGAGGAGACCAAGCGCGACATCGAGGCGAGCGGCCTGATCGCGCCGATCGCCGGCCATGTCGGCGACGGCAATTTCCACACCCAGCCGCTGGTCGATCTCGCCGATCCCGACGAGGTCGCCCGGGCCGAGGCCTTCATCGAGCGTCTGGTCAAGCGGGCGCTGGCGATGGGCGGCACCTGCACGGGCGAGCATGGCGTCGGCCAGAAGAAGATCAAATATCTCGAGGCCGAGCATGGCGCGCCCGCCATGGCGGTGATGCGGACGCTGAAGCGCGCGCTCGATCCGCAGAACATCCTGAACCCCGGCAAGATTCTCGTGCTGTAACGCCAAAAGCGGCGATCGGTCGCCGTATCGTGTCCGGCGCCTTCGTGGAATTGGGGCTTTCCCGGAAAATGTCGTGATATCGCCGCGACTTGGCGTCATCATCGCGGCGCGATGGAATGAAGAGGATCGAACAGGACGTTGCGTGAGACCCTGACAGTCCTGGCCGGCGTGCTTGTGCTGGCGCTGGTGACGGCCCTGATCGGGCCGGGCTTCGTCGACTGGCGCGGCTACCGGCCCCAGATCGAGGCGCGGCTGGCGTCGGCGCTGGGCGTTGATACGCGCGTCGAGGGCGGCATCGGCCTCTCGCTGCTGCCGTCGCCCCGGCTGGCGCTGCAAAATGTGCGCTTCGGCGGGCGGGGCGAGGACGCGAGCACGGCGGCCGTCGAAGTCCTGACGGTCGAGCTGGCGCTGTCGGCGCTGGCGCGGGGCGAGTTCCGCATCGCCGACGCCAAGGCCGAGGGCGCGACCGTTTCGGTCGTGCTCGATGAGGCCGGCGCGATCCGGCTGCCGGCGCGCACGGGTGCGGGCCTGCCGACGCAAACCAGCCTCGACCGTCTGACGATCGGCCGCTCGATGCTGGTCTGGCGGGAGCCGGGCAAGGAGCCGCTGGCGCTGGGCCCGATCGCGGCCGAGGTCTCCGCCGTCAGCCTGTCCGGGCCCTGGCGGATCGAAGGGGAGATCGCGGGCTCCTCGTTGCGCGTCACCACCGGCGCGATCGAGCCCGACGGGCGCCTGCGCGCCAAGGCCTTCGTCACGGGGCAGGACATCCAGCTCGGCTTCGACGGCCAGTTCCTGCTGCCGGCGACCGCTGACGGGGTTGGGCTGGGGCTGGACGGCGCCTTCACCCTGTCACCGGGCGGCGCGCTGGCGCTGTCGGGCAAGGTCAGCGGCGGCGGCCGGCAGCTCGACCTGTCGGGTCTCGTGCTCGACCTCGCGGGCGGCGCGGCCCGGCTCGAGGGGGAGGGTCAGTACCTGCCCGCGGCGGGCACGGGGTCGCTGGGGCTGCGGGCGCGCCGGTTCGACGCCGATGCGTTGCTGCGCGCTTTGGCGGAGCGTCCCGGCTTCGAGCGCACGCTGCAGACGCTTCCGGGGCCCTTCGACATCGCGCTGGATCTCGACCAGGTGATCTGGAGCGGCGAGGATTTTTCCGCCTTCGGGCTGCGCGGACGGCTGGATGGCAACGGGCTTTCCGACGCCACGGCGTCGGTGCGGGTCGCGGGAGCCCTGCTGGGCGCGAGCGGGGCGGCCGATGCGAACGGCGTTGCGGGCAAACTCAACCTCAAGGCCGGCGATTCGCGGCGGATCGGCCTGGTTCTCGCCCGGGCCGGCCTCAATCCCGCTCTGGCTGACCTGGCGGCCTCGCTGGGGCAGATCGACGCCGAACTCATCGGCGCCTGGGATGGCGGGCGCATCGGCGTGCAGCGGCTGATGATGACGGGCTCCTCGGGCGTCAGGCTTGACATGTCCGGCGACATCACGGCCGGGCGGCTCGCCGCCCGCGCCAGCCTGCATGGGCTGGACCTCAACACCCTGCCGCCGGGTGAGAGCTTCGCCGGGCTCTTGGGCACGCGCGATCTCGCGCTCGATCTCGCGCTCACCAATGCGCGCTTCCGCAATGCCCCGCCGGGCTCGGCGAGCCTCGATCTGCGCCGCGACGGCGCGGTCTGGCGGCTGAGCCGGCTGGGGATCGACGGCTTCGGCGGCGTCAGCGTGTCCGGCTCCGGGGCGCTGCTGGCGGAGGGCGGCGAGATCTCCGGCCGCATCCGCGCGCCGCGTTTCGAGGCGGTTGCCGCATTGGCCGGGCCGCTGCTGCCGGAAGCCGCCCGCCAGGCGCTGGGTCGTGTCGGGGACGGGCTGTCGCGACTCGATGCCGGTTTTCGCCTGACGCGCGCCCCGGCCGGCGACACTGCCCTGTCCGTCGAGGGCTCGGCGCAGGCCGGGCGCTTGGCGCTGACGGGGCGGCTCGATGGCGCCGGGCTGTGGACCGGCGCGACGCTGCGCTTCGATCTCGGCGACCGTCGCCAGGTCTTCCAGGCGCTGGGGCTGCCGGCGCCGCACCAGGGTGGGCCTGGCGAACTCGTGCTGGAGCAGGGGGCAGGGCGGCTGGTCGGCACGCTCGCCGGGCCGGGCCTGTCGATCGTGCTGGAGAACGAGACCTCGGCGCCGCCGCGGCTGACGATCCAGGCCGACGGCGTCGGGCAGGTGCTGCCCGAGGGGGCGTCGCGGCTGGTGCCGGACGGTCTTCTCGACGTTCACGCGCGCGTCGGCTTCTCGGCGGACGGCGTGAAACTCGACGATCTCGTCGTCAATCTCGGCGGCGCCGCGGCGCGCGGCAACCTCGCTTTCGCCCGCGAGGCTGGCCTGAGCGGCCGTCTCGCCCTGGCCAGCGCCGATCTGCGCGCGCTGCTGGGGGCGGGGCTCGGCGCCGGACCGTCGGGGACTGCGACCTGGTCGACGGCGCGCTTTGGCGCCGTGGCCGGACTTCCCGATTTCCAGCTCGCGATCGAGGCCGGCTCGGTGGCGGCGGTCGATGGCGTCACGCTGCGCGATGCGCGCTTCGACCTGCGCGCGGATCAGGATGGTCTGAAGCTCGAAAACCTCACGGCGTCCTATGGCGGCGGCCGCGTCGGCGGGCGCTTCGCGGCGCGTCGCGAGGGCGGGCTCGCCCAGGTGTCCGGACGGCTCGACCTCGCCCAGGTCGATCTCGCGCCGCTGACGGGCGGCGCGCTCGGTGGCCGTGTGTCGGGCCGGTTCGAGGCCGGCGGCTCTGGCGAGAGCCCGGCGCGGCTGATCGCTGGGCTCGGCGGCGCCGGCAGCCTGACCTTCGCGGAGGCGCGGCTCAGCCGGTTCGACCCGGCCGCCTATGCGCGCGTTATCGCCGCAACGGGAGAGGACGCCTCCGAGAGCGACGCCTCCCGGCTGCAGCAGCGGCTGTCAGAGGCGCTCGACCGCGATTCCTGGGCGCTGGGCGGCGTTACCGTTCCCTTCACGCTGGCGGGTGGGTTGATCCGGCTGCAGCCCTTGACCTTCGACAGCGCGGGCCTGCGCAGCGAAGCCAGCGGCATCGTCGATCTGCGCGCCCTGACGCTGGATCTGCGGCTCGGGCTGAAGCCGCTGGGGCCCCTGCCGAAGGGCTGGCCGGCGGACGCGCCGCAGGTCGGCGTCGCCTGGCGTGGGCCGCTATCGGCGCCGCGACGCGAAACCGACGTCAACGCCCTCTCCAACGTGGTTGCGGCGCGGGCGCTGGCGCGCGAGATCGAACGCGTCGAGGCCTTCGAGGCCGATGCGCGCGAGCGTGCGATCCATTCGCGGCGCCTGCGCGCCGAGCGCGAGATGCGCGAGAACGAGCGCAAGCTCACCGAGTTCCTGAAGGCGGAGGAAGAGCGCCGCCTTGCCGAGGAGAAGCGGGCCGAGGAGGCGAGGCGGATCGAGGAGGCGCGCCGCCTGGTCGAGGAGCGGCGGGCTGAGGAGGCGCGGCGCGCCGAGCAGGTGCGGATGGAGCAGGAGATGCGCCGCCGCATCGAGAGTGAAGAGCGGGCCGAACGGGCGCGCGCGGCCGCCGAGCGGGCGGCGGCGGAACGGGCCGCGACGCAGCAGCCACAACCAGGACCGCTGATCTTGCCCAGCGCGCCGCGGGCGAATTTCCCCGACGCCGTCCTCCAGCCGGCCCCGCCCCTGGCGCCGCCGGTCGACATCGAATCGGTCCCGCGGCCGCTGTCGCGCAGCGTTCAGCCCAACTGATCGGCTGCTCGCAAACTGATTCAGGTGGCTGCGGGGTTGATTCAAAGGGGTGGCGTAAGCGACTGCCGTCAAAGCCGTTTTTCGTTTCGCGGCCGTTGTTTCCATCGCCGGACCACGCGACCATCCCCGAGTTGCGCTTCGCTCGTTCGGCCGACGATGCGCTCTACGGGCTGCCGGACGCCACGCGCGCCGCCCTCGCCTTGTAATGCGCGAGCACATGCAGGCGCAGCGCCGAGGACAGGTTCACGCTCTCGCGGCCGGAATCGATCGTCGCGATCAGCGCCGCCACGGTGAGCCCGCGCGTTGCGGCGATCTCCTTGAGACCATCCCAGAAGGGCTCTTCCAGCGAGACGCTGGTGCGGTGCCCGGCGATGGTCAGCGAGCGTTTGCGGTCGGCGCTCACGGCTTGGCTTCGCCGTCCTCGCCTGGCAGGCGATGGCCGTCGAGCGTGCGCTCGGCCTTGTCGGCCTGCGCCTGCGTCAGGCTGCGCTCGGCCTTGGTGCGGCCGAACGCGATCCGGTTCTGCTGCGCCTGCGCCTCGGCGTCCTGCCGGGCGCGCTGCTTGCGGGCGCGTCGCAGATTGACGATGTCGGCCATGGCGCGCCCCGTTCAGGCCGGGCCGAGCATGCGCTCGGGCCGGACGGTGGCGTCGAACAGCGTGGCGTCGACGCCCGCCTTCAGCGCCTCCTCGCGCAGGGTCGTGCCGTTGTGATGGGCCGCCTTGGCGATGCCCGCCGCCTTGTCGTAGCCGATCGCCGGCGCCAGCGCCGTGACCAGCATCAGCGAGCGCGACAGCAAGGCTTCGAGCTGCGCCTCGTTGGCGAGGATGCCTTCGACGCAGTTGCTGCGGAAGCTCTCGGCGGCGTCAGCGAGCAGCCTGACCGATTGCAGGAAGGCCGCCGCGATCACCGGCTTGAACACGTTGAGCTCGAAATGGCCCTGGCTGGCGGCGAAGCCGATCGTGGTCTGGTTTCCGAGAACCTGGGTCGCGACCATGGTCAGCGCCTCGGCCTGGGTCGGGTTGACCTTGCCGGGCATGATCGAGGAGCCCGGCTCGTTCTCCGGCAGGCTGATCTCGCCCAGCCCCGAGCGCGGGCCAGAGCCCATCAGCCGGATGTCGCTGGCGATCTTGAACAGGTCGGCGGCCAGCGCCGCCAGTGCGCCATGGGCGGCAGCGAGCGCGCCATGGCTCGCCAGCGCCTCGAACTTGTTGTCGGCGGTGCGGAAGGGCAAGCCGGTCAGCGACTGCACCTCCCGGGCGAAGAGGACGGCGAAATCGGGATGGGTGTTCAGGCCCGTGCCGACGGCCGTGCCGCCCTGGGCCAGCGCCAGAAGCCCGCCGAGCGCGGCCTCGATCCGGCCGATGCCGAGATGGATCTGCATCGCATAGCCCGAGAACTCTTGGCCGAGCGTGACGGGCGTGGCGTCCTGCAGATGGGTGCGGCCGATCTTGACGAGGCTCGCGAAGGCCGTGGCCTTGTCGCCCAGCGCCGTCTCGAGCCGGCGCAGCGCCGGCAGCAGCAGCCGCGAGACCTCGAGCGTCGCGGCGATGTGCATCGCGGTGGGGAAGCAGTCATTCGAGGACTGGCCGCGATTGACGTGATCGTTGGGGTGAACCGGGCTCTTGGCGCCGAGCCCTGCGCCCAGGATTTCGTTGGCGCGGTTGGCCAGCACCTCGTTGACGTTCATGTTCGACTGGGTGCCCGAGCCGGTCTGCCAGATTACCAGCGGGAAATGTCCGTCGAACTGGCCCGCCAGGGCCTCGTCGGAGGCCCGGCCGATCGCGCCGGCGACGCGCTGGTCGATCAGGCCGAGGCGCGCATTGACGTGGGCCGCAGCCTTCTTGACCAGGACCAGGGCATGGATCAGCGGCAGCGGCATCCGCTCGCGCTCGCCACCGATGCGGAAGTTTTCCAGCGAGCGCTGCGTCTGGGCGCCCCAGTAGCGGTCGGCCGGCACCGCGATGGGGCCAAAGGAGTCGGTTTCGGTACGGATATCAGAGGTGGGCGTGTCGGACATCGTCGGCCTGCTGTCTCGAGGGGCAGCCCGGCGCGACGCGCGCCGGGCGCAACCCGGTGAAACTGACCCCGGTCGCGTGGTCGCCGTCTGCGCTTCGGCTTGTGGGTCAGGTCTTCTTGCGGAAGGCGTCGAGGCTGACGACCTGCGCGCCGGCATTGTCGTCGCCGGAGGGGGCCTCGGTCTCGCCAGCGACTGTCTCTTCCGAAGGCTTGGCGGCCTTGCCGGCGCCCTTGCCCTTGATCGCGGGAACGCCGGCCGGCGCGGCCTTGACCGGCAGTGCGAGCGGGGCGGGGAGCGCCTCGCTGGGCTCCGAACCCGCGCCGCGTGGCTTGGGGGCGGGCGCCTGATCATTGGCGGAGGAGCTGTCGGCGGTGTCCTGCGTCTCGAACTTCAGCCCGAACTGGACAGACGGATCGAAGAAGGTGGTGATCGCGTCGAAGGGAACCAGCAGCCGCTCCGGCACGCCCGAGAACGACAGGCCGACCTCGAAGGCATGCTCGCCGACGCTCAGATCCCAGAACTGGTGCTGGAGCACGATCGTCATCTCTTCCGGGTGCTTGTCGCGCAGCCTCTGGGAGACGCGCACGCCCGGCGCGGTGGTGCGGAAGGTGACGTAGAAATGGTGGTCGCCCGGCAAACCGTCGCGTCCGGCCTCGGTCAAGATCTTGCGCACGACCCCCTTCAGTGCCTCCTGCACCATCAGATCATAGCGAAGAACATCCTTTGACATCGTGTCCAGATTTCCGCTTCCAGCATCCCGTTGCGACGGCCGCGCGGGCCGTCTGAAAAAAGTGGAGGCTTCTGTTGCCAGGCGCCTCCGGGCCCCGCCTTACGTCGCTAAACGGAAGGACTTAGGTTTGGGAACCAGCACCGCTTACGCGGCGACAGCGACCCGAGCATTGTTGTCATTGGCAACTATGCGTTAGCCCTATAACGGCGGAACCATACCGGGCAAAAGAACGGCCTTTACACTCTCGTCGATCCTATTTCGCCCCCGCCGCAACCCTGCCACGAGAAGTGGCCTGGCCAGCCCCGCGGTCCAAAGATCCCGCAGAGCCGCCCTCGAGGCTTTCGCCGCAGGGCTGTGGTGGAGGCGCCGGGTACCGCCCCCGGGTCCGAAAAGCTTATTCCGACGCTCGTTTATCGCCATAGCCGATCTTGCGAACGGCACGATCAATATAGGGGCAGCCGGCCTGCGGGGAAAGAGAGGAAGGGCATATCGCCGGCTTATTTCCGAGGGGGCCGGTTTTCAGTTCAGCACACGCCCGTCATGGGCGTTGATGTCGAGAGTGATCTCGTTGCCGGCGCGGTCGCGCCCGGCCACCTCCCATCGCTCGCCGAACAGGGCGATCTCCTCGATATGATCGACGCCGGACCGCCAGGCGATGGTCCGCGCCGCCTGTTCCGTGACACGGATAGGCTTCGCCTGCGGCTGGAGCTTGGCATGGATGGCGGCATCGGGTCCGCGCCCGCCCGACATCCCGGCCAGGACGGGGGAAGCCGCTATTAGCGCCAGCGCCGCGATCGTCGCGTAACCGTTGTTCATCGATGTCCGTTCCCCGCCGATTCGTCGCGGCAGGAAACGGGACAATTGTGGCGGGCCGAGCGGCGCGCGGATCGCCCGCAGCTCACAACTCGTCCCGATCGCGTGAACGCTCAGGGGCGGGCGCCGGCCGAAGCGGGGCGGTCGCGCTCCATCTTGATCACCATGCCGTCCGTGGCGCGCAGGTCGAGCTCGATCTCGGCGCCGGCGGCGTCGCGACCCTCGATCTCCCATTTCCCGTCGTCGAGCTTGATCTCCTCGATCCGCACGACGCCGTTCTCGCGGGCGATGCGCCGCGCGTCATCCATCGCGATCGCCGGTTCGCCGGGCTGGATCGGCGCAGGCGCCTGGGCATGGACCAGGCCTGCTGAGGCGGCGAGAGCCGAAATCGTCAGAGCCTGGAGCGTGGTCTTGAATGTCATGTCGCTGTCTCCCTCGATGCTGGGGATGAAAGGGCTCGAACCATCAACCGCCCGGCGGCGGCATCGGTTCCGGCTGCTGACAGGTTCCGACCCGACAAGGCCGGAAAAAGCAGGGGAAGCAGCCTTCTGCGAGCGCGCCATCATGGCGCTCTGTCGTTATGGTGGCGCCGTTTCGACCGGGATTCGCCCATGCGCCAGTATCACGACCTGCTCCGACGCGTTCTCGACGAGGGGGTCCGCAAGGATGACCGCACCGGCACGGGCACGATCGCGGTGTTCGGCCACCAGATGCGCTTCGACCTGAGCGAGGGCTTCCCGCTGGTCACGACCAAGAAGCTGCATCTGAAATCGATCATCCACGAGCTGATCTGGTTCCTGCGCGGCGACACCAATGTGCGCTACCTGCAGGAGAACGGCGTCACCATCTGGGACGAATGGGCCGACGCCAATGGCGATCTGGGGCCTGTCTATGGTCGGCAGTGGCGCTCCTGGCCGGCGCCCGACGGCTCGACGATCGACCAGATCGCCTGGCTCGTGGACGAGATCCGGCGCAATCCGGATTCGCGCCGCCTGATCGTCTCGGCCTGGAACCCCGCCGACATCCCGAAGATGGCGCTCGCGCCCTGCCACTGCCTGTTCCAGTTCTTCGTGCAGCCCTCGGCGGAGGGGCCGGCGAAGCTCTCCTGCCAGCTCTACCAGCGCTCGGCCGACGTCTTCCTCGGCGTGCCCTTCAACATCGCCAGCTATGCGCTGCTTACGCATATGGTGGCGCAGGTGACGGGGCTGGCCGTCGGCGACTTCGTCCACTCCTTCGGTGACACGCATCTCTACGTGAACCATCTCGACCAGGCGAAGCTGCAGCTGTCGCGTGAGGTGAGGGCGCTGCCGAAGCTGACCCTCAATCCGGCGGTCACCCGGCTGGAGGATTTCAACTTCGCCGATGTGACGATCGAGGGCTACGACCCCCATCCCGCGATCAAGGCGCCGATCGCGATATGACCCTCTCCATCCGTCCCGCCCGGCCCGATGAGGCCGGCCTCGTGCTCGATTTCATCAGGGCGCTCGCCGATTACGAGAAGCTCGCGGATCATGTCGTCGCGACGGAGGCCGAGATCGCGGAGGCGCTCTTCGGCGCGAACCCGCGGGCCTTCTGCGACATCGCCGAATGGGACGGCGAGCCGGCGGGCTTCAGCGTGTGGTTCTACACCTACTCGACCTTCAGCGGCCGGCACGGCATCTGGCTGGAGGATCTCTACGTCCATCCGCAGCAGCGCGGGCGCGGCATCGGCAAGGCGCTGATCGCGGCGCTGGCGAAGCGCTGCGTGGCGGAAGGCCTGCCGCGCCTGGCCTGGTGGGTGCTGAACTGGAACGAACCGTCGCGGGTGTTCTACCGCTCGCTCGGCGCCAAGGCGCAGGACGAATGGACCGTGAAGCGGCTCGACGGCGAGGCGCTGGCGCGGCTGGCCGAGAAGGGGTGAGGCGATGACCGAGCTTCCCATCGTACTCGTCGCGGCCATCGCCGATAACGGCGTCATCGGCGACGACAACCGGCTGATCTGGCGGCTGAAGACGGATCTTCGCCATTTCCGGAGCCTGACGCTCGGGCGGCCGGTGGTGATGGGGCGAAAGACCTTCCAGTCGATCGGCAAGCCCCTGCCGGGCCGCGAAACCATCATGCTGACGCGCGATCCCGGGTTTGCACCCGAAGGGGTCCATCCGGCGGTGTCGCTCGACGAGGCGATCGCACTCGCGCAGCGCCTTGGGGCTGCGATGGGCGCCGATTCCGTGACGGTGGCGGGCGGTGCGGACGTCTACCGGCAGGTGCTGCCGCTGGCCGACCGGCTCGAACTCACCCTGGTCCATGCGATGCCCGAAGGCGACGCCCTGTTCCCGCACTGGGACCGTGACGCCTTCGTCGCCGGCTCTCGCGAAGACCATCCGGCCGGTCCCGAGGACGAGCATCCGTTTACCTTCGCGACGTTTCGCCGCCGGGGCTGAGCGCCTTTCCGTTCACGATGAAGACCTTGCGTCGTTGACGAATCCATGGCCCATGCCCAGATCAGCGCAGACCGCTCCGGCTGGGGAGCGCTGACAAGTGATCGCCGATCGCCTATGGCGGGTGCGGCGGCATAGGAAGGGAACGGCGCGAGTATGCCTTGGAGCAACCAGAGCGGCGGCGGCAATAACGGGGGTGGTCCCTGGGGCCAGCGCGGGGGAAGCGGCGGCGGTGGCGGCGGCGGCCCCTGGGGCGGCGGCTCCGGCGGCGGCAACAGCGGCCCGCCCGATCTCGAGGACATTCTGCGTCGTGGCCAGGACAGGCTGAAGAACCTGCTGCCGGGCGGCAATCTCGGCGGCCGCGGCCTGATCTTCGGGCTTCTCGCCCTGATCGTGATCTGGCTCCTGACGGGCTGGTACATCGTGCGCCCGAACGAGGTCGGCCTGAATCTGCGCTTCGGCCAGTTTATCGGCAAGACCGGCGAAGGCCTGAACTACAACTGGCCCTATCCGATCGGCACCGTGATCAAGCCGCAGGTGACTAACGTCATCACCACCGAAGTCGGCTTCCGGACCGTCGAATCCGTGCGCGCCTCGCGCCAGTCCGACGTGATCGAAGAGAGCCTGATGCTCACCGGCGACGAGAACATCGTCGACATCGACGTGATCGTGCAGTGGCAGATCGACCCCGCCGCGCCCGAGAACTACGTCTTCAACATCCAGGATCCGCCGGGCACGGTGAAGGCCGTCGCCGAGAGCGCGATGCGCGAGATCATCGGCCGCCGCAACATCCAGCCCGTGCTGACGACCGATCGCGCGGCGATCGAGACGGAGGTGCGCCAGCTGATGCAGGAGACGCTCAACAGCTACAACGCCGGCGTGCAGATCCGCCTCGTGCAGCTGCAGAAGGTCGATCCGCCGCAGCAGGTCATCGATGCCTTCCGCGACGTCCAGGCGGCGCGAGCCGACCAGGAGCGCCTGCGCAACGAGGCCGAGACCTACGCCAACCGCGTGGTGCCGGAATCGCGCGGTCGTGCGGCCCAGCTGATCCAGTCGGCGGAAGCCTTCAAGGAGCAGACGGTCGCCGAGGCGCTCGGCCAGGCCAGCCGCTTCAACGCGGTCTACACCCAGTACAAGCTGGCGCCCGCGGTCACGCGTGAACGCCTTTTCCTCGAGACGATGGAGCGCGTGCTGGGCGGGACCGACAAGATCATCCTCGACGGCACGGCCGGCGGTCAGGGCGTCGTGCCCTATCTGCCGCTCGACCAGTTGCAGCAGAGACGCCCCGTTCCGGGCGCTCCGCAGGCGGGAGCCGTCCGATGAACAGTGGCATCATCCGCATCGGCCTCCTCGTCGTCCTCGGACTGGCGGCCGTCGTCTTCTACGCCATGACCTTCGTGGTCCAGCAGACGCAATCGGCCCTCGTGCTGCGCTTCGGCGCGGTCCGCAGCGTCGTCACCGCGCCGGGTCTCTACTTCAAGCTGCCGGCCCCGTTCGAACAGGTCACCCTGCTCGACAACCGCATCCTGGATCTCGACCTGCCGGCGCAGGAAATCATCGCCTCGGACCAGAAGCGTCTCGTGGTCGATGCCTTCACGCGCTACCGCATCTCCGATCCGCTGCGGTTCTACCAGGCAGTCAACAACATCCCGCGCGCCAACTCGCAGCTCGCCTCGATCGTCAACGGCAACGTGCGGTCGGTCTTGGCCGAGGCGAGCTTCACCTCGATGGTCCGCAACGACCGGGCGCGGCTGATGAACCGCATCCGCGACGAGGTGAACCGCGAAGCCGCCCGCTTCGGCATGACGGTCGTCGACGTCCGGCTGCGCCGCGTCGATCTGCCGGCCGCCAACTCGGCGGCGGTGTTCCAGCGCATGCAGACGGAGCGTCAGCGCGAGGCCGCCGAAGCCCGCGCGCTCGGCGCCCAGCAGGCCCAGGAAATCCGCGCCCGCGCCGACAGGGACTCGACGGTCATCGTCGCCGAGGCCCAGCGTCGCTCGGACGAGGTCCGCGGCCAGGGCGAAGGCGAGCGTAACCGCGTCTTCGCCGAGGCCTTCGGCCAGGACCAGGAGTTCTTTGCCTTCTACCGGTCGATGCAGGCTTATGAGGCCAGCATCAAGCCCGGCGATACGCGGATGGTCCTGTCGCCCGACTCGCCGTTCTTCCGGTTCTTCAACGGCCCCAACGCGCCCCGGCGCGACGGTTCCGAGGCTGCACCGGCGACGCCGGCGCCGGCTCGGCCCTGATCGATACCCATAGGCGTCGCGCATGTTCGATTTCATCGCGGCGCTGGGCCTCGTCTTCGCGATCGAGGGCATCCTGTTCGCAGCGGTGCCCAACCTCGCCAAGGATGCGCTGCGCAGCGCCGCCGAGACGCCGCCCGAACGCATGAGGCTGATCGGCCTCGGTTCGGCGGTGCTCGGCGTCCTGCTGGTCTGGCTCGCTCGGGGCTGACGGCGAGGCGCGTCCGGGCGGGCGCGTGCAGGTTTTCCACGGTCGCATGATCGTGTGTCGACCTTCCGCCGCAATTCGCGGATCAATTGGGCGCAGCTGTTCGCGTCGGGATTCCCGGCAGCGACTTTCTTCACGAGGACACTGATGGCCACGAACCCCGTCTCTGCTTCCGGTTTCCTGTCGGCACGTCTCGGCACGTCCCGCTCCCGGCGGATCGCTCTGGTCGCCAGCGTCGGCGCTCTGTCGCTTCTGGCCTCACCGATGCTCGCGCCGGCGCAGACGGCGGCCTCGCCTGTGCTGCAGGGCCAGGTGTCGCTGGCCGATCTCGCCGAGCGCGTCATGCCGGCGGTGGTCAACATCGCGGCGGTGACGACGAGTGACACGCGTGGCCGCACTCTGCCGCAGGTGCCCCAACTCGGCCCGGACACGCCCTTCGGCGATCTGTTCGAGGAGTTCTTCAACCGTCGCGGCCAGGGGCAGCAGGGCCAGGGACCGCAGGGTCAGGGTCAGGCGCCGCAGCAGCGCCGCTCGCAATCAGCCGGCTCCGGCTTCGTGATCGATGCGTCGGGCCTGGTCGTGACCAACAATCACGTCATCGGCGACGCCAACGAGATCACGGTGATTTTCAACAGCGGCCTGCGGCTGAAGGCCGAGGTCGTCGGCAAGGACGCCAAGGTCGATCTCGCCGTGCTCAGGGTGAAGCATGACAAGCCGCTGCCGGCGGTGAAGTTCGGCGATTCCGACAAGATGCGGATCGGCGATCCCGTCATGGCGATCGGCAACCCGTTCGGGCTGGGCGGCTCGGTGTCGTCGGGCATCGTCTCGGCGCGCAACCGCGACATCCAGCAGGGGCCCTACGACACCTATATCCAGACCGACGCGGCCATCAACAAGGGCAATTCGGGCGGGCCGCTGTTCAACATGGCCGGCGAGGTGATCGGCATCAACACCGCCATCCTGTCGCCGACCGGCGGCTCGGTCGGCATCGGCTTCGCCGTCCCGTCCTCGCTGGCGACCAACATCGTCGACCAGCTGAAGGAGTTCGGCGAGACCCGCCGCGGCTGGCTCGGCGTGCGCATCCAGACGGTCGACGATGCCACGGCCGAGGCGCTCGGCCTGGGCACCGCGCGCGGCGCGCTGGTCGCCGGAGTCGACGAGAAGGGCCCCGGCAAGCCCGCCGGCCTCGATGTCGGCGACGTGATCACCAAGTTCGACGGCAAGGAGGTCAAGGATTCGCGCGACCTGCCGCGCATCGTCGCCGCGACCCCGGTCGGCAAGGACGTGCCGGTCACGATCATGCGTAAGGGCAAGGAAGAGGTGAAGACGGTCAAGCTCGGCCGCCTCGAGGATGGCGAAAAGGTCCAGCCCGCCTCGGCCCGCACCCCGACCGAGCCCGCCAAGCCCGCCGTCACCACCGCGCTCGGCCTCGAATTCTCGCCGCAGACCGAGGAGCTGCGCAAGCGCTACTCGATCAAGGACGGCGTCAAGGGCGTCATCATCACAAAGGTCGATCCCAACTCCAACGCCGCCGACAAGCGCGTGCTCGTCGGCGAGCTGGTCGTCGAGATTGGCCAGGAGCCGGTGAACTCGCCCGAGGACGTGACCAAGCGTCTCGACGCGCTGAAGAAGGAGGGCAAGAAATCCGCCCTGCTGCTGGTGTCGAACGCCCAGGGCGAGGTCCGCTTCGTCGCCGTGTCGATGAACTGATCCGCCGATTGCCGGCATTCTAGCGAGGGCGGCCCCTGCGGGCCGCCCTTTTGCGTTGCGGTGATCGCCGCCATCTCCGAAATGCGTTGGCGGTCTTCTCGTCCCGATGGCAGGGTCGGGGCCGCTTCGAGTGGAGACGCGACATGAAACTGAGCGACATCCCCTTCGTGACCACCGACTGGTCCACCATCCCCGCCGAGCGGCATGCGGGCGATGTCGGCGAAGCGTTCTGGCGCACGCAGTATTTCGGACCCGAGGAGAACCGCATCCGGGTGCGCATGGTCGAGTACACGCCCGGCTATGTCGCCGACCACTGGTGCTCCAAGGGCCACATCATCCTGTGTCTCGAAGGCTCGATGGAGACGACGCTGGAGGACGGGCGGGTGATGCCGCTGAAGGCCGGCATGACCTATCAGGTCGCCGACGGCGCCGAGGCGCACCGCTCCAGCACCGCGACGGGCGCGAAGCTGTTCATCGTGGATTAGTCGCCAGCCGTCGTTGCGAGCGAAGCGAAGCAATCCAGGAGACGTCGAGCACTGGCGTTCTGGATTGCTTCGCTTCGCTCGCAATGACGGGGTCGGTTCAGGCCCGGACGATCTCCGCGCCCGTATACCCCTGTGCATAGAGCAGCGCTGTAAGATCGGCGTGGTCGAGCCTCGCATCGGCAGCGGCGGCGACGGCCGGCTTGGCGCGGAAGGCGACGCCCAGTCCCGCTTCGCCCAGCATGGCGAGATCGTTGGCGCCGTCGCCGACGGCCAGCGTCTGCGCGGGCGCAAGACCGTGCCGCGCGCGCAGCTCAACGAGCGCATCGAGCTTGGCCTGCTTGCCGAGGATCGGGTCGGCGACCTCTCCACGCAGGATGCCGTCATCGGCCAGCAGGATGTTGGAGCGGTGCTCGTCGAAGCCGATCGCGGTGCTGATCGGGCCGGTGAAGACGGTGAAGCCGCCGGACACCAGCGCCGTATAGGCGCCATGGCTGCGCATCGTCATGACCAGCTCGCGCCCACCCGGCGTCAGCGTGATGCGCTCGCGGATGATCTCGTCGACGACCGACAGGGGCACGCCCTTCAGCAACGCGACGCGCTCGCGCAGCGCGGGCTCGAAGGCGATCTCGCCGCGCATGGCGCGCTCGGTGATGCCGGAAACCTTCTCTTTCAGGCCGACATAGGCGGCGAGTTCGTCGATGCACTCCTGGCCGATCATGGTCGAATCCATGTCGGCGAGGAATAGCGCCTTGCGGCGCGTCGCGGCCGGCTGGACGACGATGTCGATCGCGGCGTCGCCGAGCAGCGCGCGCAGATCGGCTTCGAGCTTGCGCGCATCGCCCGCTTCCGCGAAGAGGTCGGCGGCGATCTCGCCATCGAGACGCTGGCTGCGCAGCGCGCCGGGCAGGGCGGTTTCGAGGCGCTTCAGCAGGGCGTCGTCGAGCAGGGCCTGTCCATGGGCGGAAACCAGTGTCGCGACGAGCATGGGAAGGGCCGGGTCAGGTGACGATGGGACGGGCGGGGATCAGGGCGGTGCTCATCGCAGGTCCGACCGCGAGCGGCAAGTCCGCGCTGGCGATGGCGCTCGCACAGCGTTTCAACGGCACGGTCGTCAATGTCGATTCGATGCAGGTTTATGCGGACCTTTCCGTCATCACCGCGCGGCCGACGTCGGCGGAGGAGGCGAGCGTCGCCCATCGCCTTTACGGCCATGTCGACGGCGCGATCAACTATTCGGCGATGCGCCATGTTGCCGACGTCTCGGCCCTGCTGGCTGAGCTTTGGCAAGGCGGCTCGCTGCCCGTCCTGGTCGGCGGGACGGGCCTCTATTTCAAGGCGCTGACCGAGGGCTTCTCGGCGATACCGCCGGTGCCCGACGCGGTGCGGGCTGCGTTCCGGGCGCGTGTCGAGGGGCAGGAGACGCGCGACCTCCAGGCCGAACTCGCGGCCTGCGACCCCGCCATGGCGGCGCGGCTGAAGCCGGCCGACCGGATGCGGATCATGCGCGCGCTCGAGGTCTATCTCGCGACCGGGCGCTCGCTGGCGAGCTTCCAGGGCGAGCGTAGCCCTGGACCTCTGGACGGGCTGCCGCTGTTGAAGCTCTTCGTCCACCCCGAGCGCGAGGAGGTGCGCCGCCGCATCGACGCGCGCTTCGAACAGATGATCGCCCGCGGCGCGCTGGACGAGATCGCGGCCCTGCGGGAGCGCCGGCTCGACCCGCTCCTGCCCGTGATGCGCGCCCATGGCGTGCCCGGGCTGATCGCCCATCTCGACGGCGCGATGGGGTTGGACGAGGCGATCGTGCGCGGCCAGGCCGATACGCGCGCCTATGCCAAGCGCCAGGTCACCTGGTTCCGGCATCAGATGGCGGATTGGCAGGCGGTTGCCCCCGATGCTGCGGAGGCGGTGGCGCTGCAGGCCTTGGGAGCGTGAGGATTCTGGGCGCGCAAGCCTGATGCGTCAGGCGGCGATGGCGACGCTGTCGTCGCAGATGCGGATGCAGCTGCGGCCCTCGTTCTTGGCGCGGTAGAGGGCGCGGTCGGCGCGCTCGACCAGCGCCGCCAGCGTCTCGCCGCTGGCGCGCCGGGCGATGCCGAGGCTGGCGGACACGGCGAGCGCCAGCGTCTCGGAGACCGGCAGGCGGCGGGACGAAAGCGTGGCCTCGATGCGCTGCGCGATCCGCAGCGCGGCGTCGAGATCGGCGCCCGGCAGGAGAAGGGCGAATTCCTCGCCGCCGAAGCGCCCCACGAGATCGCGCTCCGCCACGATCCCGAGCAGTAGGTCTGCGAAAGCCCGGATCACCGCGTCGCCGGCGGGATGGCCATAGCGGTCGTTGACCGTCTTGAAGTGGTCGAGATCGACGACGATCAACGATATCTCCGCGCCGTCTTCCTGTGCGGCGAGGATTTCGGCGTTGGCCTTCTCGGTAAAGGAGCGGCGGTTGAGCAGCGCGGTCAGCGGATCGGTCTCGGCGAGACGGCGCAGTTCCTGCTCGCGCTCCTCGCGCTGGTCGATCTCCTGCGACAGGGCGCGGCGGGTGGCGCGCTCCCTGCCGATTTCCAGCGCCAGGGTCGCGGCGCGGTTCTGCAGGGTCTGGTTGGCGACGATCAGGTCGGAGACGTCGGTGATCGTCAGGACGAGCCCGTCTCCGAGCGGCGCGACCGCGATCTGCAGCCACGTCGTCGTCCCACCGACGCTGAACGAGGTCTCGATCCTGTCGGGGCGGCGCAGATCGAGCGCATACAAGCAGCGGCGCCAGACCATCGGATCGGCCAGGAACGGCAGGCCGATCTGGGCATCCTGATCCATCGGGTCCCCGCCGGGGCTGCCCGCGATCTCGGCCGCCCGGCCGTTGACCGTGATGATGATCATGCGCTCGACCTCGCCGTCGTCGTTGCGCACGGCGCGCAAGGCGACGATGCCCGATGGCGAGGTTTCGAGCACGGTCGTCAGCAGCTCCTCGTGGAATTGCAGGGGCCGACTGAACGCGATGATGCGACGGCTGCCATCCTCGGCGGTGGTCGGCATGAGCAGCCTTTCCCACAGACAGACGCGCACGGTCGTGAGCGAGCGGTGGACGGTGTAGATCGGCCGGTCTTCGGCGAGGGCGCGGTCGCAGCAGGCGATGGTGAACTGCGCCACGGGCGGCGTCATCGCCGAGACGCGCTCCTTCAGCCGGCTGGCCCCGACATAGCGCATGATCTCGCGGCCATAATGGGTGAAGGCATAGTCGCCGTCTCCCGTCGGCGCGAGGACCATGAGGTCGGCGCCATAGCGGGGCATGAGCTCGTCGTGCATGCGCTCATAGGAGACGCCTGCCTCATCGCGGCCCTGCCGCGCATAGAAATCCAGAAGCTCGCTCACCTCCCGCGCATGTGCGCGGATCGCGATCTGGTCTGTGTGAACTTCCTGGTACATCGGCGTCCTAAAACTCGCCGCATGAGGCTATCGAGCCCGGGTTGAGAAAGTGTTCCGTTACGGAAGCGGATTGCGGCGCTTCGTCACGACAGCCCCGTCGCCTGAGGATCGGCTTTGCTCTTGACCGGCGCGCGCGGCTCGATTAGCGTCGCGCAACATCTGCAAAGGGTCAAAGCGCGATGCGCAAGGTTATTATCGTAGGGGTGCGCTGGTAGGGGCCGGTTCTTGAGTGAACCGCGTCGTCCCGACGCCAGCGCATGTTCAGGCCCCTCGCGGGCCTTTTTTATTGCCCAGAATCTCCCACAGACAAAAACAAGCCGCAGGAGACTATGATGAGCGAGATGATGACCGGCGCCGAGATGGTCGTCCGCGCGCTTCAGGACCAGGGTGTCGAACATCTGTTCGGCTATCCCGGCGGCGCCGTGCTGCCGATCTATGACGCGCTGTTCCAGCAGGACAAGGTCAAGCATGTCCTTGTCCGCCACGAGCAGGGGGCGGTTCATGCCGCCGAGGGCTATGCCCGCTCGACATCCGGCAAGGTCGGCTGCGTGCTCGTCACCTCGGGCCCCGGCGCGACCAACGCCGTCACCGGCCTGACCGACGCGCTGCTGGATTCGATCCCGCTCGTCGTCATCACCGGCCAGGTCCCGACGCATCTGATCGGCTCGGACGCCTTCCAGGAGTGCGACACGGTCGGCATCACCCGCTCCTGCACCAAGCACAACTATCTGGTGAAGAGCATCGCGGATCTGCCGCGTATCCTGCACGAGGCCTTCTTCGTCGCTGCCAATGGCCGGCCGGGCCCCGTCGTCATCGACATCCCCAAGGACATCCAGTTCGCCAGCGGCCTCTACAGCCGCCCGCGCGACAACCAGCACAAGACCTATCGCCCGACCGTCAAGGGCGACCTGAACAAGATCAAGGCGGCCGTCGAACTGATGGCGCGGGCGAAGAAGCCGGTGTTCTACACCGGCGGCGGCGTCATCAATGCCGGCCCGCATGCCTCGGCGCTGCTGCGCGAACTGGCACGGCTGACCGGCTTCCCGGTGACCTCGACGCTGATGGGGCTCGGCGCCTTCCCGGCCGCCGACAAGCAGTGGCTGGGCATGCTCGGCATGCACGGCACCTACGAGGCCAACCTCGCGATGCATGACTGCGACGTCATGATCAATATCGGCGCGCGCTTCGACGACCGGATCACCGGCCGGCTCGACGGCTTCTCGCCGCGCTCGCGGAAGATTCATATCGACATCGACCCGTCCTCGATCAACAAGACGGTCAAGGTCGATATCGGCATCGTCGGCGACTGCGCCCATGTGCTCGAGGACATGGTCCGCGTCTGGCGCGAGACGAGCCCGCAGGTCGACAAGACCGCGCTGACGGCCTGGTGGACGCAGATCGACGGCTGGCGGGCCCGCAAGAGCCTCGCCTACAAGCAGTCGGGCTCGGTCATCAAGCCGCAATACGCGATCGAGCGGCTCTATGAGCTGACCAAGAACCGCGACACCTACATCACCACCGAGGTCGGCCAGCACCAGATGTGGGCGGCGCAGTATTACCGGTTCGAGGATCCCAACCGCTGGATGACCTCGGGCGGGCTGGGCACCATGGGCTACGGCCTGCCGGCCGCCATCGGCGTGCAGATGAAGCATCCCAAGGCGCTCGTCATCGACATCGCCGGCGAGGCCTCGATCCTGATGAACATGCAGGAGATGTCGACGGCGGTGCAGTACCGCCTGCCGGTCAAGATCTTCATTCTCAACAACGAGTACATGGGCATGGTGCGCCAGTGGCAGGAGCTGCTGCATGGCGGGCGCTATTCGGAAAGCTACTCGCAGTCGCTGCCCGATTTCGTGAAGCTGGCGGAAGCCTATGGCGGCCACGGCATCCGCTGCGACGATCCAGCTTCGCTCGACGACGCGATCATGGAAATGATCGAGACGCCCAAGCCCGTGATCTTCGACTGCCTCGTCGCCAAGCAGGAGAACTGCTTCCCGATGATCCCGTCCGGCAAGGCCCATAACGAGATGATCCTGCCCGATTTCGAGGGCGACACCGGCGAGATCATCGACGCCAAGGGCAAGCAGCTGGTGTGAGACCGCACCGTCATGCTCGGGCTTGACCCGAGCATCTCTGGCCGGATGGCTTGTTTCATCCTGCGCGAGATTCTCGGGTCAAGCCCGAGAATGACGAGGCTGGCTTGGCGGGGAGGGACACCATGACGACCATCGGCCTGATCGGCGGGATGAGCTGGGAATCGACGGCGGTGTATTATCGCCTGCTGAATGAGGGCGTGCGGGCGCGGCTGGGCGGCCTGCATTCGGCCGACATCCTGCTGCACTCGCTCGATTTCTCGGCTATCGCCGAGATGCAGGCGAAGGGCGACTGGGACGCAGCCGGCGATGTGCTCGCGGCGAGCGCGCTGCGGCTCGAGCAGGCCGGGGCCGGCTGCATCGTTTTGTGTACCAACACCATGCACAAGCTCGCCGACAGGATCACAGCTGCGACGCGCGTGCCCTTCCTGCATCTCGCCGACGTCACCGCCAAGGCGGTGAAGCGCCGGGGCGTGCGCCGGCCGCTGCTGCTGGCGACGCGCTTCACCATGGAGCAGCGCTTCTATCTCGGCCGGCTGGCCGCCTTCGGGATCGAGGCGGTGGTGCCCGGCGAGGCGGAGCGCGTGGAGGTCCACCGGATCATCTATGAAGAGCTCTGCCGCGGGCGCATCGAGCCGGCCTCAAAGGCGCGCTATCTCGCGATCATCGCGGAGGCTGCGGCCCATGGCGCCGACGGCGTGATCCTCGGCTGCACCGAGATCGGACTTTTGATCTCGCAGGCGGATGTTGAGCTCCCGGTTTTCGACACAACGGCGCTGCATGTCGAGGCGGCGCTCGATTTTGCCCTCGCTGCGGAGAGTCAGGCGGCATGAAACTCATCATCGCCAACAGGAATTACTCCTCCTGGTCGCTGCGGCCCTGGTTGCTGCTCACGGAGTTTGGCATCCCATTCGAGGAGGTCGTGGTCCCCTTCGGTCCGACCTTCGACGCCCCCGCGTGGAAGCAGATCATCGCTGCGTACTCGCCCGCGGGGAAGGTGCCTGTGTTGATCGATGGCGGGATCCAGATCTGGGAATCGCTGGCCATCATGGAATATGTCGCCGAGAAGCGGCCGGACCTGCCGGTCTGGCCGCGTGATCCCGCTGCGCGGGCAATGGCGCGCTCGGTTTCCAGCGAGATGCATGCCGGCTTTTCGGCCCTGCGCGGCGCCTGCCCGATGAACCTGGCATGGGTGCATCCGGCGCGTGACCGCGGCCCGAAGGTCGCTGCCGATGTCGCCCGGATCGCGGCGATCTGGCGGCAGGCGCGCGAGCGCTTTGGCGCCGAGGGGCCATTCCTGTTTGGAGCCTTCAGCGCTGCGGACGCGATGTTCGCGCCGGTCGTGGCGCGGTTCGTAGGCTATTCGATCCCGCTCGACCCGGTCTGCGCCGACTACGTCGCCGCCGTTACGGCGAGCAGGGGCTATCAGGCCTGGCGGGATACCGCCCTCGCCGAGCCCTGGATCGTTTCCGAAGACGAAGTCGACGAACCCGTCCTCACCGATTTCCGCCCCCATCTGACCGCAAGCCGAGCCTCCTCATGAACACCTCGTCGCACTACCCGAATGCCCCCGTCGCGCAGCCTGTCGCCCGCCACACGCTGGCGGTGATCGTCGACAACGAACCGGGCGTGCTGGCGCGCATTGCCGGCTTGTTCTCCGGGCGCGGCTACAACATCGAGAGCCTGACCGTCTCGGAGACCGAGCACGACAAGCACATCTCGCGCATCACGGTCGTGACCTCGGGCACCGCCCACATCATCGACCAGATCAAGGCGCATCTCGACCGGCTGGTGCCCGTGCATCGCGTCGTCGACCTGACGCTTCAGGGCGAGGCGCTGGAGCGCGAACTGGCGCTGGTCAAGGTTGTCGGCAAGGGCGAGCACCGCGTCGAGGCGATGCGGCTGGCGGCCGCCTTCGGCGCGCGCACGCTCGACGCCTCGCTGACCTCCTTCGTCTTCGAGCTGACCGGCTCGACCGAGGAGATCGAGCGCTTCATCAAGCTGATGACGGCGGTGGGACTGACGGAGGTCTCCCGCACCGGCATCGCCGCGATGAGCCGCGGGCCCGAGGCGATGTGATTGGCGGATATCCGGGCCGGATGTTATGGATATCCGGCAAGGAGCGAGGCCATGAAGGTTCAGGTCGCGAAATGGGGCAACAGCACGGCCGTGCGGTTGCCGAAGGCCGTGGTGGATCAACTCGGGCTCAAGCCGGGCATGACGGTCGATGTGTCCGTCGATCAGAAAAGAATGACGCTGACGGCCCCGCCGGCACAATCCGTGCGCGAACTCAACAACATGCCCGATCCCATCACCATCGAATGGATGGTTGCCGAGGCCAAGCGTCTGGGCGGGCTCGCCAACGCTCCGAAGGATGATATCGACTGGGGGCCGGACGTCGGTTCGGAGGTAATCTATGACGATTACAATCCGCGACCGAAAGCACCCTGAACTCGGAGACGTGTTCTGGGCCGATCTCGATCCCGTGCGGGGAACGGAGCAGGCCGGGCGCCGACCTGTCGTCATCCTGTCCGATGAGCGCCTCCATGCTGTGTCGCTACGTTCTCTCGTCTGTCCGGTGACATCGAACCAACAGGCTTGGCCGACCAAGGTCCTGATACCGGCCGATTGCGTCATCGTCGGCGCGATCCTGATCGATCAGGCGCGCATGATCGACCGTAATGAGAGATTGTTGCACTTCATTGGACGTCTGCCCGACGATGTGGTGTCGGTGGCAGTCGAAGCCTTGACGATGTTTCTCGGCCGTTCCCGAGATGAAAACCCCCGACAGAGCTTTCCGCGATGAACCTCGAACAGATCGCCCTCGGGCTCGGTGTCGTCGGACTGGCGTGCTTCGCCTGGCCTATCTTCCAGCGCGCGACGGGCCGGGCCCCGGCCGCGCCGCCCGGCAGCGGCGCGAGCCTGCGTTCCCCTCTGTGGTGGGCCGGCTTTGTGCTGACGGTCGCCGCGATCTTCCTGCAACGGGTCGCCAGCCAGCAGGCCGCCGGTCTGTAGGGACGGGCCGGGCGGGGGCGTCGACAGGCGCGCTCTCCCTGGCGACGAAATCCGCTTGCGAAGGCCTGACGGCTGCGCTAGAGAGCCGAACCGTAACGTACGGTACGGCAATCTCTTCTGGCCCGAGCCCTCATGGCGTCGACACAGACCATCGCGGAAACGGACGAGCCCACCGCCCGGCAGCAGGCCGTGCTGGACGCCGTCCTGTCGCTTATGGTGGAGGAGGGTGACCAGCTCACCATGACCGCCGTGGCCCGCCGGGCGAGCTGCTCCAAGGAAACGCTCTACAAATGGTTCGGCGATCGCGACGGGCTTCTCGCGGCGACCGTTCGCTGGCAGGCGGCGCGGGTGCGGGCCGGGCGCTATGACCGGCCGACGCTCGACATCGCCACCCTGCGCGACAGCCTGAAAGGCTTCGCGGCCACCTGGCTCGCGGTGATTTCCAGCCCGACCTCGATCGCGCTCAACCGCCTGGCGATCGGCCACGCCGCATCGCGCAAGAGCAATCTCGGCGGCATCGTGCTGGAGAATGGGCGCTTCGCCATCGGCGAGCGGTTGCGGCCGGTGCTGGAGGCGGGTCGCGAGGCCGGGCTTTTGGCTTTCGACGATTCCGAGACCGCGTTTCGCAGCTTTTTCGGCCTTGTCGGGCGCGACGTCCAGATCCGTCTCCTGCTCGGCGACAGCCTCACGCTGGGCCAGGACGAGATCGCGCGCGACGCCGCCCGGGCGACAGACCAGTTCCTCACCCTTTACGGACGGACGAGAGCCGCACCGGAAGCCTGAAGAAAACACCCCGATCCCAAAATCAAACCCAAGGAAGGACATTTCCCATGCGCGTCTATTACGATCGTGATGCCGACATCAACCTGATCAAGGGCAAGAAGGTCTGCATCGTCGGCTACGGCTCCCAGGGCCACGCCCATGCGCTCAACCTTCGCGATTCCGGCGTCAAGGACGTCGTCATTGCGCTGAAGGCGGGCTCCGCGACCCGCAAGAAGGCCGAAGAGGCCGGCTTTGCCGTGATGACCCCGACCGAGGCCGCCAAGGTCTCCGACATCATGATGATGCTCACCCCCGACGAGCTGCAGGGCGACATCTACCGCGACGAGCTGCACGGCAACATGAAGCAGGGCGCCGCTCTCCTGTTCGCCCACGGCCTCAACGTGCATTTCAACCTGATCGAGCCGCGCAAGGACCTCGACGTGCTGATGGTCGCCCCCAAGGGCCCCGGCCACACCGTGCGCTCCGAGTACCAGCGTGGCGGCGGCGTGCCGACCCTGATCGCGATCCATCAGGACGCCACCGGCAACGCGCATGACCTCGGCCTGTCCTATGCCTCGGCCAATGGCGGCGGTCGCGCCGGCATCATCGAGACCACCTTCAAGGAAGAGTGCGAGACGGATTTGTTCGGCGAGCAGGTCGTGCTCTGCGGCGGCCTCGTCGAGCTGATCAAGGCCGGCTACGAGACGCTGACCGAGGCCGGCTACGCCCCCGAGATGGCCTATTTCGAGTGCCTGCACGAGGTGAAGCTGATCGTCGACCTGATCTATGAGGGCGGCATCGCGAATATGAACTACTCGATCTCGAACACGGCGGAATACGGCGAGTACGTCACCGGCCCGCGCATCATCACGCCCGAGACCAAGGCCGAGATGAAGCGTGTGCTGACTGACATCCAGTCGGGCAAGTTCACCCGCGACTGGATGCTGGAGAACAAGGTCAACCAGACCTCGTTCAAGGCGACACGTGCGCGCTATGCCGCCCACCCGATCGAGGAAGTCGGCGCCAAGCTTCGCGACATGATGCCCTGGATCAAGGCCAAGGCGCTGGTCGACAAGACCAAGAACTGAGGACCTCGTCTCCCGAAGGCCGGGTCTGCGCCCGGCCTTCGGCCGCCTGCAAGCCTGAATCAAGCGCTTTCCAGCCTGATTCAATCTGCCGATGCAAGGTCTTGTCAGAACGTCTTTTTTCATCTGGTTGAGGGCGGGCGCGGTGATGCGCCCGCCCTTTTTTCATATGCGGTCGCGCCCCTGTGCCGGGCTGAGGAACCGATCCTGCCACAGCGCGTTTTCGAGACAGGCAGGGCAATCGGGAGCGGACGGATGAACCGGGATCAGGAGCGTGCGCAGCAGCGACTGCGCCAGGAGAGCGATCGGGACAGCAGGCCACGGGCCGATGCTGCACCCCGCGAAACGACCGAGGACTGGCCGCTGCTCAGCGCGCTTCTCGGTGGCCTCGCTCTGGCGCTGCTCTTCAACACGTTCATCGGCCTGATCCCGGGCTGATCGGCCCGACCTCCAGCGGAAGGAAACGACCATGAGCCTCGAAGCCGAAAATCGCGCCAAGACGCAGACGGAAGGCCCGCAGGGCGACGCCGTCGCGCCGATGCATGCTGCTGATCATTCGAACGCCCACCCGGCGGTGGAGACCCCGGTCGAGGCGCGGCAGGGCTTTCTCGGCGCCCGCGTGCTGATGGTTCTCGTCGGCGGGCTTGGCCTTGCGGTCATCGCCTGGTTTGCCGTCGAGCTCTTCGCCTAGGAAAAGCCAAGCCGTTCACAGCAGGGGAGGTCGCCATGACGGGATCGAGGGTGATTGAACGACCGATTGCCGCCGCACTGGGACTTGCCCTGTCGCTGGCGCTGTTGTTGGCGGTGATTCTGGGCCTGGCCTGAGCGTCGGCGAGCGGGCCTTGCTCAGGGCAGCAGGCTGCCTTTCGTGGTCATCTCGGCGAGCTTTCCCGCGCCGTAGAGCAGCGAGAACCCCCAGACGATCGACGCGGTCCAGTTGGCGATCTGGAACGGCCAGAACGGCATGTTGACGATGCCGGCGACGATGGCGATGACCGCGCGCAACGGCCCGAAAAAATGGCCGATCAGGATGCTCGCAATGCCCCATTTCTCGAAGAAGGCATGGCCGCGCGATAGGAGCTGCGGGTTCTTGTTGAACGGCCAGTGATCGTCGACGCGCGGTCCGAGCTGGACCCCCACCCAGTATGAAATCCAAAATCCCAGGCCGGAGCCCGCCGATGCAGCAATGGCCAATGGCACAAGATTGAGCCCCGAGGCGCCGGCGACCGCGCCGAACGCCGTGAAGAAGACCGTCGCGGGCACGAGCCATGACAGGATCGCGACGCATTCGCAGAAAGCGATCAGGAAGACGATGGGCACCGCCCATTCCTGGTGGGCCCGCATGAACTCGACGAGCGCCTTCATCCAGAGTTCTAGTTCAGCCATGGTCGGTTCAAGGGCTCACATGCGAAGGGTGGGGGCTTATCGCCGCGCCATCCCGCCATTGCAACCGGGCCGCATCTGACGATCCGGTGTGCACCCGCGCCGTTTTCGGCGAGGCCCGCCTTTGCCTTCCCGCGGCGATGGCCTAATCTGCGGTTAAACGACGAACGCGAAGCTCGGCCGGCGCCGCCAAGAGCGCCTGAGGCCGACGGGGAAACGGATTTCATGGAGTTGCAGCAGCTCCCGCAGGGCGATGCGGGCGCGACGGAGCAGCCGTCGCAGCATTCTTCGTCCCCGGCACAGGCCGTCGGCCTGAGCGGACTCGACATCACCTTCCATCTCGACGGCGGCAGCCGCTACAAGGCGGTGACCGGCATCGACCTTGCGGTGGCGGCGGGCGAGTTCGTCTCGGTGGTGGGCCCCACCGGTTGCGGCAAGTCGACCTTGCTCAACGCAGCTGCAGGTCTGCTGACGCCTTCGGCGGGCACGGTCACCATCTTTGGCGAGCCGCTTGCGGGGCTGAATCGCCGCGCCGGCTACCTGTTCCAGGCCGATGCGCTGATGCCGTGGAAGACGGCACTCGACAACGTCAAGGTCGCGCTCGAGCCGATGGGCGTGTCCGATGTGGAGGCCGACAAGCGGGCGCGGGACTGGCTGGCGCGGGTGGGTCTACGCGCCTTCGTCGACCGCTATCCGCACATGCTCTCGGGCGGCCAGCGCAAGCGCGTGGCGCTGGCGCAGGTCCTGATCCGCGATCCCGAGATCCTGCTGATGGACGAGCCTTTCGGCCCGCTCGACGCGCAGACGCGGCAGATCATGGGCAATCTCCTGCTCGATCTCTGGTCAAAGGACCGCAAGGCGCTGATCTTCGTCACGCATGATCTGGAAGAGGCGATCGCGCTGTCGGACCGGGTCGTGGTGATGTCGGCGGGCCCCGCCGCGGGCATCGTCGCCGATTACAGGGTGCCGCTGCCGCGCCCGCGCGACATCGCCGAGATCAGGCTGGAAAAGGCGTTCCACGAGATCCACCGCGACATCTGGGCCTCGCTGCGCGTCGAGGTGCAGAAGGCATATGCGATGGGTGACGGCCGCGAGCTGGTCGATGGAGCCGCGTCATGAAGCGCGCCAAACTCCTGCTTCTGCAGGCCATGGTCATGGTCGTCGCGCTGCTGATCTGGCATGTCGTCACCGCCTATCCGCTGATGGGCGACGTCAAGACGATCCAGTTCTTCTTCTCGACGCCGGCCGCCGTGATCGGCCGCACCTGGAACCAGCTCACCGGTACCGAGATCTACTGGCATCTCGGCATCACGCTGACCGAGACGGTGCTGGCCTTCGTCATCGGCTCGGCAGCGGGCATCCTGTTCGGCTTTACCTTCGCCCGCAACGCGCTGCTGGCGGCGGTGTTCGACCCCTATATCAAGGCGGCCAACGCCTTGCCGCGCGTCGTGCTGGCGCCGATCTTCGCGCTCTGGTTCGGCTTAGGGATCTGGTCGAAGGTGGCGCTCGGCTTCACGCTGGTCTTCTTCATCGTCTTCTTCAACGTCTACCAGGGCGTGCGCGAGGTCTCGCCGACGGTGCTGGCGAACGCCCGCATGCTCGGCATGAACGAGCGCCAGCTCTTCAAGCATGTCTACTGGCCCTCGGCGCTGACCTGGATGTTCTCCAGCCTCCACACCTCGGTCGGCTTCGCGCTGGTCGGCGCCGTGGTCGGCGAATATCTCGGCTCATCGGCGGGGCTCGGCTACAAGATCCACGAGGCCGAAAGCGTCTTCGACGTCACCGGCGTGTTCTCGGGCATGGTCATCCTGATGATCTTCGTGATCGCGATCGATTCCGTGGTGACCATGGTCGAGAAGCGGCTGCTGGTGTGGCGGCCGGGGCAGAGTTCGACGACGGTGTGAGGCCTTGCCGGAGCGGGCGGAGAACCCCTCTCCTGGATGGGAGAGGGGCAGGGGTGAGGGACCGCCGCTGATCGTTGAAACGAGACGGAGCCGTTGCGCCCTCTTGCTGCGACGGCAGGCCCTCATCCGGCGCTCCGCGCCACCTTCTCCCATCCGGGAGAAGGGAAGGGGCTAGCTGTGTACGCAAGCGCAATGACGCCGTTCTTGCCCGTTCGCCCGGACCTCGCCTATCCTTGCTCCCAACGCGCCCACCAGAGGCGCCCATCAGATCAACCGGAGGAACACCCCATGACGATCTCACGCCGCGCGGCGCTGGCTGCGCTCGCGCTTTCCACCGCGCTGGGCTTCGCGCCCCATGCCGCACTCGCGCAGAACGCGGAGAAGCCCAAGCTGACGCTCGGCGTCGGCGGCAAGCAGCTTCTGTATTATCTCCCGCTGACGGTCGCCGAGAAGAAGGGCTTCTTCAAGGAGCAGGGGCTCGACGTCGAGATCAACGATTTCGGTGGCGGCGCCAAGTCGCTGCAGGCGCTGGTCGGCGGCTCGGTCGATGTCGTCACGGGCGCCTATGAGCACACCATCCGGATGCAGGCCAAGGGCCAGGATGTCCGCGCCGTGGTCGAGCTCGGCCGCTTCCCGGGCATCACCATCGCCGTGCGCAAGGACCTCGTCGACAAGGTCAAGTCGGCAGCCGATTTCAAGGGCCTCAAGATCGGCGTCACCGCGCCGGGCTCCTCAACCGCGCTGACGGCGCAGTATGCGATGGTCAAGGCCGGGCTGAAGGCGACTGACGCGGCGATCATCGGGGTCGGTGCAGGCGCGAGCGCGGTCGCTGCGATGAAGCAGAAGCAGGTCGACATCATCTCGCATCTCGACCCCGTGACCTCGAAGCTCGAGGCCGATGGCGACGTTGTCTCGATCATCGACACCCGTACCGAGGCCGGCACCAAGGCGCTCTTCGGTGGCTCCAACCCGGCGGCGGTGCTCTATCTCAAGGGCGATTTCGCCACCAAGAACCCGGTGACGACGCAGAAGCTCGCCAACGCCTTCGTCAAGGCGCTGAAATGGCTGGAAACCGCCAAGCCCGAGGACGTCGCCGATCTCGTGCCGGCGGAGTACCATCTCGGTGACAAGCCGCTCTATCTGGCGGCCGTCAAGAACTCGCTCGAAAGCTATTCGCGCACCGGCGTCTCCAGCCCTGAGGCGATGAAGAGCATGTATGACGCGCTCAAGCTGCTCGACCCGGAGCTGGCGTCGTCGAATGTCGATCTGAAGACGACCTTCATCGATACGTTCGCCAAGAAGGCCGCCGCCGGCAGCTAGCCTCTGCGCCGTCGCGATGTGGTATTTTTGCCGGCTCCTGCGCAAAAAAGTGGCGCGGGGGCCGGCAATGTCGTTTGGTCACCTCTTTGCTGATTTTACAGCAGCCCCATTTGCGTCATGCAATCGCGGATATCGGAAGCAATGTGTGATGAGTGCGCGTGACTGAGGATTTTCTGACCGGAGGGGGCGCCATGGGCGACGCCATCCGGAACCATGACTGGGCGGCGACACCGCTTGGACCGCTGGCGACTTGGCCGGCGGCCCTGAAGGTCACCGTCGGCATGATGGTCAATTCGCGCTTCCCGAAATGCCTGTTCTGGGGCCCCGAGCTGATCAGCCTCTACAACGACGCCTACCGGCCGATGCTGGGGGCCAAGCCGGACGCGCTGGGGCGGCCGTTTCGCGACGTCTGGCCGGAGATCTGGGACGAGTTGGGGCCCGTCGCCGAGCGGGCGATGACGGGCGAGGCGACCTACTTCGAGGACATGCCGCTGGTGGTCGAGCGCTTCGGCCAGCCGGAGCAGACCTGGTTCACCTTCTGCTACAGCCCGGTCCGCGACGAAACGGGCACCATCGTCGGCATCATCGACACGGTCATCGAGACGACGGGCAAGATGGTCGCGGAGCGCAATGCGCGCCTGCTGAACGCCGAACTCGCGCATCGCATGAAGAACGTCATGGCGATGGTGTCGGCGGTCGCGAGCCAGACCTTCCGCTCGGCCAAATCGCTGGAGCAGGCGCAGAAGACCTTTGGCGAGCGCATCGCCACGCTCGGCCAGGCGCATTCGATCCTGACCCAGTCGAGCTGGAGCGGCGCGCCCATCGGGGCGGTGATCTCGGGCGCGCTGGCCCCGCACTCGGTCGACCGGGCGCGGGTGTCGGTGGCCGGTCCCGTGGTCGAACTCGCGGCCGACCACGCGCTGACGCTGGCGCTGGCCATCAACGAACTCGTCACCAACGCGATCAAATATGGGGCTCTCTCGACCGAATCGGGCCGGGTCGACCTGTCCTGGCAGACCGGGCTGAACGACAGCGCGCAGCCGTTCCGGTTCGACTGGGTCGAAAGCGGCGGCCCTCCCGTGGTCGCTCCGGCGCAGGTGGGGTTCGGCTCGCGGCTGATCGAGCGCGTGGTCGCGCAGAAATTCGGCGGGGAGGTGCGTCTCGACTACGCACCCGAGGGGTTCCGCTACAGCCTCGCCACGACCATGGACAAGATCGCGCTGCGGGAAACACAGGACGAGGGCTGATCGAGAGCATCACGCCTTTCGATTGGCGCAGACCGCGCCAGTCGCTAGGGTCGCGCGCATCGTCAACCAGCAAGGCCCAGCGCGCTTCCCGTCATGAACATCCTCTCGATCCAGTCGCATGTCGCCTATGGCCATGTCGGCAATGCCTCCGCCGTGTTTCCGATGCAGCGCCTCGGCGTCGAGGTCTGGCCGATCCATACGGTCCAGTTCTCCAACCACACGGGTTACGGCGCCTGGAAGGGCCGCGTCTTCGACGGTGGCATGATCGACGAGGTGATGGAAGGCATCAGCGAGCGCGGCGTGCTGCCCTCCTGCACCGGCGTGCTCTCGGGCTATATGGGCTCGGCCGATGTCGGCCATGGCATCCTCTCGGCGGTGGAGCGGGTGCGCGCGGCCAATCCGAAGGCGGTCTATTGCTGCGATCCGGTGATCGGCGATGTCGGGCGCGGCGTCTTCGTGCGGCCGGGCATCCCCGAATTCATGCGCGAGCAGGCCGTGCCGGCCGCCGACATCGTCACGCCCAACCAGTTCGAGCTGGAGCTGCTGACGGACATCGGGATCCGCACCATCGCCGACGCGCATCGCGCCGTCGAGGCACTGCGCGATGCCGGGCCGAAGGTCGTGCTGGTGACCTCGCTGGTGACGGACGAGACGCCTGACGACGCCATCGACATGATGGCGGCCGATGCGCGCGGGGCCTGGCGCGTCCGCACGCCCAAGCTCGACGTGAGCGTCAACGGCGCGGGCGACGCCATCGCCGCCCTGTTCTTCGTGCACTATCTGCGCGAGGAATCGGCTGCCGCGGCGCTCGCCAAGGCGTCCGCCTCGATCTACGGCCTGCTGAAGCGCACCAAGGAGGCGGGCTCGCGCGAGATCCTGACGGTTGCCGCGCAGGACGAGTTCGTCACGCCGACGCACCAGTTCGCGCCCGAGAAGCTGTAGAGCCGGATGAAGCTGCGCGTCGGCACCTTCAATGTCGAGAACCTGCTGACGCGGCACCGCTTCTCGTCGGGCGAGCGCAGCGACACGGCACCCGCCATGTCGCTGTTCCATTTTCCCCGGATCGACGAGCGTGACGCGGTCGAGCGCTCGCTGGCGGTCGCGCTGGAGGACGACAAGCGCCAGATGACGGCGCTCGCCATCGCCGAGGCGCATGCCGATCTCTGGATGCTGCAGGAGGTCGATTCGCTGGCGAGCCTGCAGGCCTTCTTCGCCAATTACGTCCACCGCATCGCCGACCATCGCTACGGCCATTTCACGCTGCTCGACGGCAATGACCGCCGCAACATCGATATCGGCTTCGCGGCGCGGCGCGACCTTTTGGCGCCGCAGCGGGTCGCGGTGAGCTCCCACAAGGATCTCACCTTCGCCGAGGCCGGCGTCCATGACCGCGATCTCGCCGCGCTGGGGATCGAGCGCAGCGGCAAGGTCTTCGCGCGCGATTGCCTGCAGGTCGAGCTCGATTTCGGCGATCGCAGCCTGGCCCTGTTCGGCTGCCACCTCAAATCGATGAGCAATGGCCGCGACGATGGCCGGCAGGCGACGCTGCCGGTGCGCCGGGCCGAGGCGCGTGCAGTCAAATGGCTGATCAAGCAGCGTTTCGGCGAGGGCTGGCGCGAGGCCAACTGGATCGTGCTGGGCGATCTCAACGCCTATCGCTTCGGGCTGGGGCCGTTGGCGCAGCGCGTCGACGAGGGCGAAAGCGGCATCGAGCCGCTGCTCGACGGTTTCGCGGTCGACCCGATGGAGGGCCTGCCGCCGCATGAACGCTGGACGCATTTCCGGCGCTACTGGTCGGAGATGCGCCAGCGGCTGGTCGAAACGCATATGCCGCTCGATCATATCCTGCTCTCGCCGGCGCTGGCGGCGGCGAATCCGCATCCCGCCATGCAAATGATCCGGCGTGGGCTGCCCTACCGCGTGCCGCTGGATCCGCGCGAGCCCGACCGCTCGATCGCTGCGCTCGCCACCAGCGCCGATCGCTATCCGCGCATCGGCTGGGACCGGCCCAAGGCCTCCGACCATTGCCCGCTCACCATCGACCTGACCATTCCAAAGGACTGACCGTCATGGCCCGCCGCTTCGTCACGCTCGATGTCTTCACCAACAGGCCGCATGCCGGCAATCCGCTCGCGGTGGTGCTGGATTCGGACGGGCTCGACACCGCCGCGATGCAGGCGATCGCGCGCGAGTTCAACCTGTCCGAGACCGTTTTCGTGCAGCCGGCTGCCGAGGCCGGCCACCGCGCCGCGATCCGCATCTTCACGCCCGGCCGCGAACTGCCCTTCGCCGGGCACCCGACCGTCGGCACCGCCGTTTTGCTGGCGCTGCGCGACCGGACTGAGGGCCGCGGCGCCGACATCCTTGTGCTGGAGGAGCAGGTCGGCCGCGTGCCCTGCGCGGTCGCCGTCAGCGACGAGCGCTCGGGGCAGGCGACCTTCACCTTGCCGCGCCTGCCGCAGGAGGGAGAGCCCGCGCCTGCCGCCGCCGATATCGCGACTGTCCTCGGGCTGGAGCTCGGCAGGATCGGCCTGCCTGGCCACCGACCGGCGGTGTTCTCGGCCGGCGTGCCCTTCACCATGGTGCCGGTGGCCGATCTCGCTGCGATCGGGGCGATCGCGCTCGATCTTGGACGCTGGGACGCCGTGATGACGCCGGCCGCGCACCCCAACGCCTTCGTCTACTGCCGTGAGACGGTGGCGGCAGGGCATCATTATCATGCCCGCATGTTCTGGCCCGGCGCCGGCATCGTCGAGGATCCGGCGACTGGCGGCGCGACGGCCGCCTTCGCGGGAGCCATCATGGCGTTCGACAAGCCCGAGGATGGCGAGCACCGTTTCGTCATCGAGCAGGGCTACGAGATGGGCCGGCCGTCGCAGATCACGCTGGAGCTGACGGTGGCGGGTGGCGCGCTGGTCTCGGCGCGGATCGGCGGCTCGGCCGTGGTGATCAGCGAAGGGGTGCTGCTGTGACGGCGTACGGGGCAGGGCGATGAACGCGTTTTCGTCAGGGCACATCGTGCCGCTGTCGCGCATCGAGGCGCAGATCGAGCCTTACGACTGGGGCTTCGCCCGCGACAACGGGGCGGCCATCGCCGCGCATTGGGAGACCGTCAGCGCCGGCAAGCCCGCCATGTTCAATGGCCGCATCCTGCTGCAGCACCGCGCGAGCGTCGAGGACGGCGTCTTCCGCGCCGGCTATTTCGAGACCGACTATGCCGCCTTCATGGCCTGGCGGGATTCCGGGCTGCCCGGGCCCGCCATCCGCAACGGCTTCGCCATGGGCGCGCTGCGCGCCGCCGACGGCGCCTTCCTGTGCGGGCGCATGGGCGGGCACACCGCCAATGCCGGCATGGTCTATTTCGCCGCCGGCACGCCCGACCGTAGCGATGTCCGCGCGGACGGCACGGTCGATCTCGCCGGCAGCGTCGTGCGCGAACTCTGGGAGGAGACGGGGCTGACGGAAGCCGAGATCACGGTCGCGGATCGCTGGGACGCCGTATTCACGCCCGGGCGCATCGCCTTCATGCGGCCGGTGACAGTCGCGCTCGCCGCCGAGGAGGCGCGGGCCCTGATGCTGGAGCGGATCGCGACGATGGAGGAGCAGGAACTCGACGACATCGTGATCCTGCGCAGCGCCGCCGATTGCGACCGCTACAAGATGGCGCCCTTCATGAAGCCTTACCTCACGCATATCTTGCAGCAGGATTGATCGCCGTTCGATCGTCCTGCCGTCCGCCAGCCGAAAGCGATGCCATGATTGCCCCCGACTCCGTTGCGCCCGAATCTTTGCCGCTGCCCGCCGATAACCCTTTCGCCGCGCGCTGGGAGACCCCCTTCGGCCTGCCGCCCTTCGCGGCAATCCGGCCGGAGCATATCCAGCCGGCCTTCGAGGCGGCGCTGGCGAAGCACAAGGACGAGATGGCGGCAATCGTGGACGATCCGGCGACGCCCGATTTCGCCAACACGATCGAGGCGCTGGAGCGGGCAGGGCGGGCGCTCTCGCGCGTCGGCGGCGTGTTCTACAATCTGACGGGGGCCGACACGAACGAGGCGCTTCAGGCGATCGAGCGGGCGCTCTCGCCGCTCACCTCGCGGCACTGGTCGGCAATCATGATGGATCCGGGCCTGTTTGCGCGGGTCGATGCGGTCTTCGCCAAGCGCGAGACGCTGCGCCTCGATTCCGAGCAGATGCGGTTGCTGGAGCGCACGCATCGCGGTTTCATCCGCTCGGGCGCGCAGCTCGGTGGCGACGACAAGGCGCGTCTGGCGGCGATCAACGAGCGGCTGGCGAGTCTGGGCACCGAGTTCAGCCAGAACGTGCTCAAGGACGAATCCTCCTATGCGCTGATGATCGAAGACGAGGCGGGGCTCGCCGGTCTGCCGCCCTTCCTGCTGGCCGCGATGGCGCGGTCGGCAGCCGATCGCGGCCATCCCGGCCAGCATGCGGTGACGCTGTCGCGCTCGGTGATCGAGCCCTTCCTGACCTTCTCGACGCGACGGGATCTGCGCGAGGAGGCCTTCGCCGCCTGGGGCAAGCGCGGCGAAAACGCCAACGACAGCGACAATCGCCTGATCGTGGCCGAGATGGTCAAGCTGCGGGCGGAAAAGGCGAAGCTCCTGGGATTTGCGACCTTCGCGCATTTCAAGCTCGACGACACCATGGCGAAGACGCCGGAGAATGTCCGCGGTCTGCTCGAACTGGTCTGGACGCCGGCCAAGGCGCGCGCGGCGCAGGAGGCCGCCGATCTTGCGGCCCTGGCGCAGGCCGAGGGCGAGAACGGCCCGATCCGCCCCTCCGACTGGCGCCACTATGCCGAGAAGATGCGGCAGCAGACCTATGCGCTCGATGAGGCCGTGCTGAAGCCCTATCTCCAGCTCGACCGGATCATCGCCGCCGCCTTCGACGTCGCCGGCAAGCTGTTCGGCCTGTCCTTCGCGGAGAGGCCCGATCTCGTAGGCTATCACCCGGATGTGCGGATCTGGGAAGTGACGGAGAGCGTCAGCGGCCGACATATCGGCCTGTTCATCGGCGATTATTTCGCCCGCGCCTCGAAGCGCTCGGGGGCCTGGATGAGCGCCTTCCGTGGCCAGCGGAAGCTCGGCGGCGAGGTCCGGCCGATCATCGTCAATGTCTGCAACTTCGCCAAGCCGGCGGAGGGAAAACCCGCGCTGCTCTCGATCGACGATGCGCGCACGCTGTTCCACGAATTCGGCCATGCGCTGCACGGGCTGCTTTCGGACGTGACCTATGGCTCGCTGGCGGGAACCTCGGTGTCGCGTGATTTCGTCGAACTGCCCTCGCAGCTCTACGAGCACTGGTTCCTGACCAAAGAGGTGATGCAGACCTATTGCCTGCATGCCGAAACGGCTGAGCCGATTCCCGACGCACTGATCGAGACGATCAAGCGCGCCCAGACCTTCAACCAGGGCTGCTCCACGGTGGAATACACCTCCTCGGCGCTGGTCGACCTCGCCTTCCATTCGCTGGAGGACCCCGGCGAGATCGACGCGCTGGCCTTCGAGAAGGCGGAGCTTGCGCGGCTCGGCATGCCCGAGGGCATGGTGATGCGCCACCGCACGCCGCATTTTACCCATGTCTTCTCGGGCGACGGCTATTCGGCCGGCTATTACAGCTATCTCTGGTCGGAGGTGATGGACGCCGACGCCTTCAACGCCTTCCTGGAGACCGGCGACGTGTTCTCGCCAGAGCTGGCGGGCAAGCTGAAACGCTACATCTATTCCGCGGGCGACACCCGCGACGCGGCGGAAGCCTACACGCTCTTCCGCGGAAGGCTGCCGACGCCGGATGCGCTGCTGGAGAAGCGGGGGCTGGCGGCTTAGGGACGGTCCGGACTCGTGAGGAAACACGCCGTCATCCCGGGCGACCCCAGGTCGGCCCGGGATCCATCATAGGGCGACGTCCCACCCTCCGATGGATCCCGGAGCGGCGCCGCTTCGCGGCTTGTCCGGGATGACACGGAAGTTCTGCAGCCAGCCGTTATCCGGGATACCCGAACCGCGCCTTCGTCGCCCGGATCTGACTGACCGCCCCGCCCTCGTTGCCGGCGGCGCAGGTCGAGCGTGCGGTCGAAATCTCGGCCGAAACCCGCGTATGGACGCCCTTGGTCGTGTGGCCGGTGGCGAGATCGTTGTCCATCACGGCCTGGAAGCGCTCGACCTCGCCGGAGCAGCCCGAGCCTGTCGGCATGCGGAAGGTGTTGGGCGTGACGCCGGTGGCCGCCTGCTCGGGCGAGGGGGCCGGCGGCGTGCTCGGCGCGGGCGTCTGGCAGGCGCTAAGACCGAAGGCGAGGGCGGCGAGGGACAGGGCAGTGGCGCGCATGACAGGCTCCGGCATCGGTTGACCGTGAAGATGACCGATTCCCCTTGCGGGTCAATCGGCGCGCTCAATCGTCCAGCGGCAGGAAGGGCAGGGCGACCGCGAAGAGGCCTGCCGCCAGCGCCGCGAGCCAGACCGCGCCCTGGCCGACGAGGTAATGCGCGATGGCGCCGTTGATGCAGCCGGTGAGCAGGCCGAGCCAGAGCACGAAATGGCGGACCCAGGCCAGTCTCGGCCCGCCGAGCATGGCGCCGGCGATGCGCTGGCCCATCTTCACCAGCGTGCCGGTCATGTAGGTCAGCGCGATGGTGACCTCGCCGTCGCGCTGGAAGACGCCGTTCTCGGCGCCCATGGCGAAGGCGAGCAGCACCGCGCCGGCGAAGCTCCATCCGACCATATCGAGCGTGGCGGCAAGCGCGAGCGCGATGGCGACCAGCCCCAGCACGGCCGATTTGCGGCGGCGACCGCCGAAATGGCCGGCGAGCGAGCCGCAGATCACGCCGCAGACGAAAAGCCCAAGTACAGTCGCGGCGGTGGCGATGCCGCCAGTGTGCAGGCCTGCGAGCTCGATGCTCAGCCGCGTGGTGTTGCCGCTCATGAAGGAGACGAAGAAGCCGCCGAGGCTGATGAAGCCGATCGTGTCGATATAGCCGGCGAGGCCCGACAGGCAGAAGGCCAGGCCGATCGCCCAGCGGTTGTAGGTCATCATTCCCGTTTGTCTCCCGGCGTGGCCACTGGGGCCAGCCCTCGCCTGCGCGATCATAGGGCGTGGATCGCCGCCGTCACTCGCGGCGCGCGCCTGCGACATATGCTTGCGCCGGCGTGCCGTTTTCGGCTACATCGTTCCAAGGTCAACGAGGATCGCCTGTGTCATCGACGCTTGCCCATGACTGGTTTGACGGCCGCGCCAGCGCGCGGGTCGCCGGTGCATGCGTGCGTCCTGCCGCGTCGCTTGGTCTGCTTCTTCTCCTTAGCCGCCCCTGAGGGCCGGCCGGGCATGCATGCCTGGGCGCTCAGGGGAGTGACGAGAACGACCTTCCCGATCTGAGGCGCCTGCATCCGACGAGAGCGGCGCCAGCTCTTTCAGGACCAAGACCATGACCGAATCGACCCACAGCAACGGCTCTTCGACGCCCGCTTCCCACAAAGACCGCGTGCTGATCTTCGACACCACGCTGCGCGACGGCGAGCAGTGCCCCGGCGCGACGATGACCTTCGAGGAAAAGCTCGAGATCGCCGAACTGCTGGACCTGATGGGCGTCGACATCATCGAGGCCGGCTTCCCGATCGCCTCCGACGGCGATTTCGAGGCGGTCTCGGAGATCGCGCGGCGCAGCAAGCGCGCGACGATCGCGGGTCTGGCGCGCGCGATTTCCGGCGACATCGCCCGGGCCGGCGAGGCCGTGCGCCATGCGGGCCGGCCGCGCATCCACACCTTCGTCTCGACCTCGCCGATCCATCTCGAGCACCAGATGCGCAAGACGGAAGCCGAGGTGCTGGAGATCATCACCAAGACCGTCGCGCAGGCCCGCAACCTGGTCGAGGATGTCGAATGGTCGGCAATGGATGCCACCCGCACGCCGATCGACTATCTCTGCCGCGCGACGGAGGCCGCGATCCGCGCCGGCGCCACGACGATCAACCTGCCCGACACGGTCGGCTACGCCACGCCCGACGAGTATCGCACGATGTTCCGCCAGGTGCGCGAGCGCGTGCCCAATGCCGACAAGGCGGTGTTCTCGGTGCACTGCCACAATGACCTCGGCCTGGCGGTCGCCAATTCGATCGCGGGCATCGAGGGCGGCGCGCGCCAGGTCGAATGCACGCTGAACGGTATCGGCGAGCGCGCCGGCAACGCCGCGCTGGAAGAGGTGGTGATGGCGCTGCGGGTGCGCGGCGACGTGCTGCCCTACGACACCGGCATCGACGCGACCATGCTGATGCGGGCGTCCAAGACCGTCTCGAACGCCTGCTCCTTCCCGGTGCAGTACAACAAGGCGATCGTCGGGCGGAACGCCTTCGCCCATGAGAGCGGCATCCACCAGGACGGCATGCTGAAGAACCAGTCGACCTACGAGATCATGACGCCGGCAGCCGTCGGCGTGACCAAGACCTCGCTGGTGATGGGCAAGCATTCCGGCCGCGCCGCCTTCCGCTCCAAGCTGAAGGAGATGGGCTACGATCTCGGCGAGAACCAGCTGGAGGACGCCTTCACCCGCTTCAAGGCGCTCGCCGACCGAAAGAAGCATGTCTATGACGAGGATATCGAGGCGCTGGTCGACGACAACATCGCCACCGCCCATGACCGCGTGAAGCTGGTCTCGCTGACCGTGATCGCCGGCACGCGCGGCCCGCAGCGCGCGACGATGAAGCTCGACGTCGAGGGCCGCCTGGTCACCGAGGAGGTCGAGGGCAACGGGCCGATCGACGCGATCTTCAACGCGATCAAGACGATCGTGCCGCATGAGGCGACGCTGGAGCTCTACGACGTCCACGCCGTCACCGAAGGCACCGATGCGCAGGCCGAGGTCACGGTGCGGCTGACGCAGGACGGCTCCTCCGTCACGGGCCGCGGCGCCGACCCCGACACGCTGGTCTCCTCGGCCAAGGCCTATCTGGTGGCGCTCAACAAGCTGATGGCCAAGGGCTCGCGTCTGCACGCGCAGGCGGCGGCGGGGTAGGGGGCTAGGGGAACCAAGCCGTCATTCCGGGGCGAGCGCGCAGCGCTCGAGCTCGGAACCCATAACCGCCAAGGCTTCATGACGACGTGACCGCGGCCCCGCGCCTTTTCCTTGGCGGACGGTGTTCATGGGTTCCGGGCTCGGGCCTTCGGCCCGCCCCGGAAAGACGAGCGGCGTCATCTCGCCTCTTTCCGGTGGATGACCCCGCGCCCGTCTGGCGCGGGCACGTCACTTGCCTTCATCTCGCTCCATCAGCGGCCGCCTTCGCGCGGCCGCAACGCATGGCGGGAGCGATCGCATGGCAGGCTATTTTCCGAACTGGACCCTGAAGACCTCGGGCGCGGTGATGCCCGACGAGCGCATGCCCGTCGCGCAGACTTTCATCGCGGGCCTGCAGCATGTGGTCGCCATGTTCGGCGCCACCGCGCTGGCGCCGATCTTGATGGGGTTCGACCCCAATGTCGCGATCTTCTTCTCGGGCGTCGCGACGCTGCTGTTCTTCATCATCACGCGCGGGCAGTTGCCGAGCTATCTCGGCTCGTCCTTCGCCTTCATCGGCGTGGTGATCGCGGCGACCGGTTATGCGGGCTCCGGCCCCAACGCCAATATCGCGGTTGCGCTCGGCGGCATCATCGCCTGCGGCGCGCTCTATGCGGCGATCGGCCTCGCGGTGCAGGCGGTCGGCACGGCCTGGATCGAGAAGCTGCTGCCGCCGGTCGTCACCGGCGCGGTCGTGGCCGCGATCGGCCTCAACCTCACCGGCGTGGCGATGAACATGATCTCAGCCAGCGCCTACACCAAATGGATCGCGCTGTTCACCGTCGTTTCGGTCGCGCTGATCGCGGTTTATGGGCGCGGGCTTGTCCGGCGCCTGCCGATCCTGCTCGGCGGGCTCCTGGCCTATCTCGTCTATGCCGCGACGGCGCCGAGCTTCGGCGCGCCGGCGATCGATTTCGGCCGCATCGGCGCCGCCGCCTGGTTTGGCCTGCCGAACTTCGTCGCGCCGGTGTTCGACGCCCGGGCGATGGCGCTGATCGCGCCGGTCGCGATCATCCTGGTCGCGGAGAATCTCGGGCACATCAAGGGCATCGCGGTGATGACCGGCCGCAATCTCGATCACCTGATCGGCCGCGGCTTCATCGCCGACGGCGTCGCCACCATGATCGCGGGCTCGGGCGGCGGCACGGGCGTGACGACCTATGCCGAGAACATGGGCGTGATGGCGGTGACGCGGGTCTATTCGACGCTGGTCTTCGTCGCGGCGGGCCTGATTGCGCTGGTGCTCGGCTTCTCGCCCAAGTTCGGCGCGGTGATCGGCACGATTCCCGTGGCGGTGCTTGGCGGGCTCGCCGTCGTCGTCTTCGGCCTGATCGCGGCGACCGCCGGCCGGATCTGGGTCGAGAGCAAGGTCGACTTCTCCGATCCGAAGAACCTGCTGACGGTCGCCACTGCGCTGATCCTCGGCGCGGGCGATCTGAAGCTGCCGATCTTCGGCTTCGAGCTCGGCGGCATCGGCACAGCGACCTTCGGCGCGATCGCGCTGTATCACCTGCTGAACCGCAAACCCGCCTGAGGACACTAAGCCCGCCGAAGCGAATTCGGCGGGCATCCCATATTTCTGTCACAGATGGGTGGACAGGGGCGGGGGGCTTTGCTACATCGCCGGCCTGCCTGACGCGGCCTTCGCCGCCGAACGGCTTGCGCTTCGTGGCGTATGGGTGATTAGCTCAGTTGGTAGAGCAGCTGACTCTTAATCAGCGGGTCGTAGGTTCGAGCCCTACATCACCCACCACGAACCTTCCCTGTCCATAGCGATGCCGGTTCTGGGGCCCCTGGGCCTCGTTGTCCGTGGCCCACGCTGGGGCGCGGCATGGGCCCGCGCTGGCGCTCGTCGTCGCGCGCGTTTCGCGCTCTGCCGTACGCGCGTTACGCTCGGCTCGCTTGTGCATCGTCATGCCGAACCGATACACAGGCCGTTGAAATCGCTGCGCCGAATGGTGCGCGCTGGATCGAGGGCAGGGTTTGGAGCGGGACGATTCGACCGATCTCTTCGACTGGCTGACGGGCTCCCTGCTGCCAGGCTGGATCGTGCGGGCCTGTGATCCGGCGCGCCCGGGCTATGTCGAGATGCTGCGGGCGGACGGCACGCCCGACGACGGCAGCCGGCGCAGCACGCTCGTCACGGCACGACTGATCTACGTCTTCAGCCATGCTCATATCCTCGGCGTTCCCGGGGCTCTGGACGCGGCCCGCCATGGCCTGTCCTTCCTGCTCCAGCAGTGCCGACGCAGCGATGGGTGCTTCTCTCACGCCTGCACGGCGGCAGGGGAGGTGATCGACGGCCGGTCGGATTTCTACGATCTCGCCTTCGTCCTGTTCGCATTGGGCTGGTATGCGCGGGCGTCGGGCGAGGGTCAGGCGATCGAGCAGGCCGAACAGGTGATGGCATTCATCGAGGGCAGCCTCGCCAGCCCTGCCGGTGGCTTTCTGGAGGACACGCTCGGCACCTTGCCGCGCCGCCAGAACCCGCACATGCATCTGCTGGAAGCCTGCCACGCGCTCGCGGAAACCACCGCCGACCCGCGCTGGCTCGACCGCGCCGAAACGCTCGTGCGTCTGATGCAGGATCGCTTTCTCGATTCTGCGACCGGTTCGCTGGGCGAGTTCTTCACGGACGATCTGAGCCCCGCTCCGGGCGAGCCGGGACAGGTGAGGGAGCCCGGCCACCACTACGAGTGGGTCTGGCTGCTCTACCAGCACGAGCGGCTGACGGGCTCGACCAGCGCCCGCGAATCCGCGCGAACCCTCTACGCTTTTGCCGAGGCGGCCCGCGGTGACGCCATCGTGGCGCCCGTCGTCAACGCGGTCGATCCCACCGGCGCGGTCCTGGACGATGCCGCGCTGCTCTGGCCCCAGACCGAGTATCTCAAGGCGCTGGTCGCGCGGATCGAGTTCGAGGACGACGATGCGGCGCGCAAGCGGCTCGACGACCATCTGCGGCTGATGTGCGCGCTGTTCGTCGACCGGGAGACAGGACTCTGGGTCAATCAGATCGACCGGATGGGGACGCCGATCGTCGCGCCCGTTCCCGTTCGCGTGCTCTACCACCTCGTCATGGCGCTGGCGGAAGTCTGCCGGGTGAAGGGGCGGTAGCGGTCTGTCCGCAGTCCGTGCCCAAAAGGCTCCCTGGCCTTCGAGGCGACCGCCTGCAAGATCCCTGTGGGCGGGATGGGGGATGCCGCAAATCCCGGCACTTAGCACAAGGAACGAGGCGCCTGACTGCTTGTGCGCGGCAGGGCCTTCCTATAACCGGGACGCGGACGGGGCCTGCTTGCAGAACAAGGCTCGGCACGGGAATTGGGAGCACCGATGTGAAGGGACTACTCCGGATCAGCAGTGTCATCGACACGATCAACACGCAGATCGGCAAGAAGGTCGCGTGGCTCATCCTGCTGGCGGTGATCGTGGCGACCGTCAACGCCATCATCCGCAAGGTCTTCAACGTCTCGTCGAATGCCTGGCTCGAGCTGCAGTGGATGCTGTTTGGCGCGGTCTTCCTGATGTGCGCCGCCTGGACGCTGAAGGTGAAGGAGCATATCCGCATCGACATCGTGAACAGCCTGCTGCCCAAGAGCGTGCAGCGCTGGATCGACCTGATCGGCCACAGCCTGTTCCTGATGCCGTTCTGCCTGCTGATGATCTATCATTCCTGGCCGTTCTTCACCCGCTCCTACGTCATCAACGAGCAGTCGCTCTCGGCAGGCGGCCTGCCGCAATGGCCGGCCAAGGGCCTGGTCATCATCGGCTTCGTGATGCTCGCCTTCCAGGGCGTCTCCGAGATCATCAAGCAGGTCGCGATCATGCGCGGCCATCTCGAGGACGACGAGACGCTGCGCGGCCACGCCGCCGCGGCGGAAGCCGAGGCGCATCGCCTGCTCGATGTCGCCAAGCAGCAGGGGCTGGCCCCGTGAGCGATTCCCGAGACGTCCGGACACCCGCCATGACCTCTACCCGCTTCCCCCGCGTCGCCGGCCTCCTGCTGGCGCTTACGCTCGTCGCCTTCTTCGGCCTCCACACCGGCGACGCCCACGCCGCCGGTCTTGGCGATTTCCTGCGCGTCAACATGGCGCCGGTGATGTTCGCCGCGCTGGTCCTGTTCCTGCTGCTCGGCTATCCCGTCGCGTTCGCACTGGCCGCCAACGGGCTGCTCTTCGCGCTGGTCGGCATCGAGCTCGGGATGTTCCAGGAGAACTTCCTGCAGGCGCTGCCCGAGCGCATCTACGGCACGATGAACAACGACGTGCTGCTGGCGATCCCGTTCTTCACCTTCATGGGGTTGATCCTCGAGCGTTCCGGCATGGCGGAAGACCTGCTCGACACGATCGGCCAGCTTTTCGGTCCGGTGCGTGGCGGCCTCGCCTATGCGGTGATCTTCGTCGGCGCGCTGCTGGCGGCCACCACCGGCGTCGTCGCGGCGTCGGTGATCTCGATGGGCTTGATCTCGCTGCCGATCATGCTGCGCTACGGCTATGACCGGCGCCTCGCCTCGGGCGTCATCGCGGCGTCGGGAACGCTGGCGCAGATCATCCCGCCCTCGCTCGTCCTGATCGTGCTGGCCGACCAGCTCGGCCGTTCGGTCGGCGACATGTATGAGGGCGCCTTCATTCCCGGCCTCGTGCTGGCGGGCATGTATGCCGGCTACGTCTTCCTGGTCACGATGGTTTATCCCAACCGCGCGCCCGGCCTGCCGCCGGAGGCGCAGACCCTGCGCGACGCCGACGGGCAGACCCGCCGGCGCTCGCTGCTGGTGGTTACGATCATCTCTTTCGGCCTCGCCTATGCCTGCATGAAGCTGTTCACGAAGGTCCAGGCCGGTGCCGACTTCGTCATCCTGACGATGTCGATCGCGGTGGCTGTGTCCTTCGTCATCGCCATCGTCAACAAGGTGCTGGGGCTCAACCTGCTGTCGCGCATGGCCGAGCAGGTCGTGTTCGTCATGGTGCCGCCGCTGGCGCTGATCTTCCTCGTGCTGGGCACGATCTTCATCGGCGTGGCGACGCCGACCGAAGGTGGCGCCATGGGCGCGGCCGGCGCGATCCTGCTGGCCTATGGCAAGAAGCGCATGACCTTCGACCTGCTCAAGCAGGCGACGGAATCAACCGCCAAGCTCTCGGCCTTCGTGCTGTTCATTCTGGTCGGCGCGCGCGTGTTCTCGCTGACCTTCTACGGCGTCAACGGCCATGTCTGGGTCGAGCATCTGCTCGTCGGGCTGCCGGGCGGTGCGACGGGCTTCCTGATCGTGGTCAACATCATGGTCTTCCTGCTCGCCTTCTTCCTCGACTTCTTCGAGCTGGCCTTCATCATCGTCCCGCTGCTGGGGCCGGCCGCCGAGAAGCTGGGCATCGACCTGATCTGGTTCGGCGTGATCCTGGGCGTGAACATGCAGACCTCGTTCATGCACCCGCCCTTCGGCTTCGCGCTGTTCTTCCTGCGCTCGGTGGCACCGAAGGACCGCTATCGCGACAAGATCACGGGCACGATGATGGAGCCGGTGACGACGGCCCAGATATACTGGGGCGCGGTGCCATTCGTGGTGATCCAGTGCATCATGGTGGCGCTGGTGGTGATGGTTCCGCAGATGGTGATGCACTACAAGGCATCGGCGGTTCAGCTCGACCAGAAGTCGATCGACAAGCAGTTCGACTCGATCCAGATCCCTGGCCTGGGTGGTCCGGGCGGCCTGCCGGGGCTCGATCTCAACGCGCCGCCGAGCTTCAAATAGCGGCGCACACGGCTTTGACGATACGAGACGCCGGCCCTTGGGCCGGCGTCTTCGTTTTTGGGGGGCTGCGAGACCGCGACTGCGCAGCGGACCTTTGCCGGCCCTGTCGCGTTGATCCTCAAACGGAGGAACGACGCATGACTGATCTGACGATGGACCCAGCCGGACCGGGCGGTGCGCCGACCATGCCAAACCCGCCGCAGGAAGCGCCGCCCCTGACGCCGTCGGAGGTTCCGCCGGCGCCACCGGTCGAGATGCCGCCCGACGAGGCGCCGCAGGGCATCCCCACCGAGCCGCCGTCGGAGTTTCCGCCCAATGGTCCGCCGGAAGCGCCGCCGGCGACGCCCTACGACATGCCGCCCGATCGCGGGCCGCGTCAGCCGATGGAGTAGCGCCTCAGAGCGGCGGCGCCTCGCCCGAGCCGATGTCCCAATAGAGGCCGGCCATCAGGCCCAGCGCCTCGCGGGCGATGGCGACGGGCAGATGCTCGTCGGGCGCATGCTGCGAGCAGCCGGGATAGGAATGCGGCACCCAGATCGTCTTCAGCCCGAGCACCTCGGCGAAGATGTCGTTGGGCAGTGATCCGCCGAGATTGGGCAGCAGCGCCGGCTTCTTGTTGGTGCTGCGCGCGATCGAGGCGATGGTGAACCGCACCCAGTCGTCCTCGGGGTCCAGCCGCGTCGCGCCAAAGCGCTCGGCGCCAGGCATGACGATCTCGACCATCGGGAAGCCATGGCGGTCGAGATGGCGGTGCAGCGCCGGCACGACGTCCGTGGGATCGATGCCGACGACGAAGCGCAGCGCGCAGCGCGCCCAGGCGCTCGGCGGCACGGCGTTGACCGGCGTTTCCGGCACGCCCGACTTCATCGCCAGCACGTCGAAGGAGCACCAGCCGAAGACCTGTTCGGCCGGCGACAAATCGGGCTCGCCCCAGCCGGGGTCGATCGTCGGGCCGTCCGGGCCGCCGTCGATGACGCAGTCGGCCACTGCCTCGCGCACGGCGCGCGGGAGTTCGCGCGGAACCCACTCATGGATGCGGATCTGGCCGGTGGGCGAGGTGATCGAGGCGATGGCGTGGGCGAGCTGGATCGCGGGGTCCGAGAGAATGCCGCCCCAGTTGCCGGAATGGTGCCCGCCGTCGCGCGCGACGATCGAGAGATCGAATGTGATGACGCCGCGCGCGCCGAGAAACACCGTCGGTCGCTCGGCGTTCAGGCGCGGCCCGTCCGAGGCGATCAGCACGTCGGATTTGAACAGCTCGGCCTCGTCGGCGCAGAGCTCGCGCAGGCCGGGCGAGCCCGATTCCTCGCCCATCTCGATCAGATATTTGGCGTTGAAGCCGAGCTTCCCGCGCGATTCAAGAACGGCGCGCAAGGCATTGATGTTGATGACGTGCTGGCCCTTGTTGTCGACGACGCCGCGGCCATACCAGCGGCCGTCGCGCTCGGTCAGCGTCCAGGGCGAGAGGCCTTCGCTCCACTGCGCGTCGAGCCCGCGAATGACGTCGCCATGGCCGTAGCCGAAGATCGTCGGCAGGCTCTCGTCCTCGATCCGCTGGGCGAAGAGGAAGGGGCCCTTGGCTTTCGGATGGTGCAGAATGCGGCATTCAAAGCCCAGCCCCTCGAAGAGCGGGCGCATCTCGGTCTCCAGATAGGTCGTCAGGACCGGGGCGCGGTCGGGGTTCTGGCTTTCGGTGGGCATCGCGATGAGGCGGGCGAGGTCGCGCTTGAAAGCGCCGGTGTCGAAATAATCTTGCGCATGCGCGATGGCCTGGCCGCGGGTCATGAAGCTCGCTCACTGTCTGGCGGAAGGAAAGGACGGGCAGGGTCGTTGCCGATCCGGCCCGGCGTTGATACTGGCATGACCATGCAGGAATTCGCCACGCGAGATGGCGCGCAGGGGATGCGCGCGCGATGACGGGCGAGCCCGACATCATGGTCCCGCATGCGCATCAGCGCGTGGCGCGCGACGCAATCCTGGCAGCGCGCGCAGGCGGAGCGCCCGGCTTCCTGCTGGGGGACCTGACCGGGCTCGGCAAGACGCTGTCGGCCTGGCTCGCGCTCTCGGCGATGCCGGAGCAGGACATCCTGGTGATCTGCCCGAAGGGCGCGATCCCGCAATGGCGGCGGACCATGGCGCTGTCAGGACTGCCGGCCAAGCGCGTCACGCTGATGAATTTCGAGAAGACCAAGTCGCTGCTGGCGCCGCCAGCGGATTCGAAGAAGCGCTCGGTGCGCGCGAAGAACAACGAGCTGGCCAAGCTCGGCGTGCCCAAGCGCATCTGGCCGCTCGTCGTCATCGACGAGGCGCACCGCATCCGCAATCCCAATTCCCAGCAGGGGATGGTCTGTCGGCAGATGGCGGCGGCGTCCGCCTTCACGATCTATATGAGCGCGACCGCCGGCCAGTCTCCGCATGAACTCTCCTATCTCGGGCCGCTGCTGGCGCGGGCGGCGGGGATGGCGAGCGCCGATCTCGACGGCTTCCGCGCGCTGATGAAGCAGTTGAAGATCGGGCGCGCGAAGGGCCGCTGGAAGAACTGGAGCTGGGAGCCCAACGAGACCGACCGCAAGGTGATGGCGGATCTGCTCTATCGCGGCACCAAGGCGATCGGCCTGCGACGGCGGCCGGAGGAGATTGCGGGCTGGCCGGAAGTGCAGCGTGAGTTGGCCCCGGTCTCGCTCGATGCGGCCGCCCGCAAACTCTACGACGCGACGTGGCGCGAGTTCCGCCGGGAGCTCGGACTGGCCGGCGGCTCGACGCGCAAGCCGCAGGGGTGGGCGGCCGATCTGCGCTTCCGCCAGAAGGCCAGCCTGCTGCGCATCCCCGGCACGGTCGATTTCTGCGACGACCTGCTCGGCAATGACGAGCAGGTGGCGGTGTCGGTCGCGTTTCTCGAGACCAGCGCGATGCTGGCGGATGCGTTGCGCGGGCGCGGCTGGCGGGTCGGCGAGATCAACGGAGAGCGTTCTGGCGTCGTCAACGAGCAGACGCGCATCGTCTTCCAGACGGGCGGTCTCGACGCCGTGATCTTCACCGTGACCGAATCGATCTCGCTCCACCGCGGCGAGATGCCGGGCGGCGAGCGCGAGCGCTCGCTCGTCATCCACGACATGCGCCACAGCGCGATCCAGCTGCAGCAGATCGAGGGGCGCTGCCACCGCGACGGGCAGCACGCCACGATCTTCTATGCCTATGCCGAGGATACGGTGGAGGAGGCGGTTGTCGGCACCGTGATCGCGCGCATGGCGGCGATGGAGGGACTGGCCGGAGACGATACGCGCATGCTGGATTCGATCGCCGGAATCGTCGAGGCGCGGGCGGCGGCTTAAGGCCTCACCGCCCCGTTGTCTTCGCGCGTGGGTTGGCCCAGTTCGCGGGCGCTCGAGACGGCGGAATCGGTCAGGCCGACCACGCTGGCCCAGACATTGCGCGTGTAGAGCCCCTGATGAACCACCGCGTCATAGCCGATCGCGATCACCACGATGATCAGCAGAAGACGAAACATAACACTCTCCATGGCTCGATTGCCGAAGGGAACGCAGGTCCGGCCCCGAGAGTTCCCCGTGCGTCCTCGGCGCGAGAGATCATCTCGCGTCACCGGCGGCCGCGACGAAACGCCTCTGGCGCGGGACCATCTTGTGACTTAAAAGAACAAATCAAGAACAGGAGAGAGCCCTTTGGCCCAACTCACCGTGATGGAGAAGCTGGAGATCCTCAGCGATGCGGCGAAATACGACGCCTCCTGCGCCTCCAGCAGCACCACGAAGCGCAATTCGCTGAAGGGCGGCATCGGCTCGACGACGGGATCGGGCATCTGCCATTCCTACGCGCCGGATGGCCGCTGCATCTCGCTGCTCAAGATCCTGCTGACGAATTACTGCAGCTATGATTGCATCTTCTGCATCAACCGCTCGTCGAGCAATGTCAGGAGGGCGCGCTTCACGGTGGAAGAGGTCGTCGATCTCACGCTGAACTTCTACAAGCGCAACTATATCGAGGGCCTGTTCCTCTCCTCGGGCATCATCCGATCGCCGGACTACACGATGGGCGAACTCGTGCGGGTTGCCCAGACGCTGCGCGAGGTCCATGGCTTTCGCGGCTATATCCATCTGAAGCTCATCCCCAGCGCCAACGCCGATCTGGTGGCGCAGGCCGGGCTCTATGCCGACCGCGTCTCGATCAATGTCGAGCTGCCGAGCGAGGCGTCGCTGGAGCGCTTCGCACCGGAGAAGCGGCCGCGCGAGATCAGCGCGGCCATGGGAGGCCTGAAGCTCAGGATCGAGCAGGGCAAGGCGGAGCGGGCGACATCGCGGCGCGCGCCGGTCTTTTCCCCGGCCGGGCAGAGCACGCAGATGATCGTCGGCGCCGACGGGGCGAGCGATTCGGCGATCCTGCAGCGCAGTGCGCAGCTCTACGGCTCCTTTGGCCTGAAGCGGGTCTATTACTCGGCCTTCAGCCCGATCCCCGATTCCAGCTCGCATCTACCGCTGTCGGAACCGCCGCTGATGCGTGAGCACCGGCTCTACCAGGCCGACTGGCTGACGCGGTTCTACGGCTTCGAGGTGGGTGAAATCCTCGACGATGGCGCCGGCGGGATGCTCGACCTCGCCATCGACCCCAAGCTCGCCTGGGCGCTGCGGCACCGCGCGCGCTTCCCGGTCGACGTCAATCGCGCCGACCGCGAGACGCTGCTGCGCGTGCCTGGGCTGGGCACCAAGAGCGTCGGCCGCATTCTGGAGACGCGGCGTTTCCGGCGCTTAAGGCTGGAGGATGTCGGCAAGATCGCACGCTCGATGACGACCCTGCGCCATTTCATCGTCGCGGAGGGCTGGCGGCCGGGCGCCATGCTCGACAGCGAGCGGCTGAAGCTGCATCTGGCGCCGAAGCCGCAGCAGCTCGCGCTGTTGTGAGGCCAGCCATGGCGCAGTCCGGCATCCTGGCGCGTCTCGACCACCCGGCCGATTTCGACGGCTGGCGGCGGCAGGCGCGCGCTCTCGCCCTGGCGGAGGTGGCGCCGGGCCGGATCGACTGGCAGGTGGGGACAGAGGCGTCGGGGCTCTTCGCCGGGCTGGCCGAGCCGCCGCCGGTGCCGCAGAACGGGGCTGAGCTGCGGGTGCCGCGCGACTTCGTCGAGCTGGCGCAGGCGGTGGTCTGTCATCGCGACGCCGGCCGGTTCGACCTGCTCTACCGGCTGCTGTTGCGCCTCCAGCGCGAGCCGATGCTACTGCATGTGGTCACCGACGAGGACGTCCATCGCGCGCGGGCCATGGCGAAATCGGTGCGGCGCGACCTGCACAAGATGACTGCCTTCGTGCGCTTCCGCGAGGTCGTCGGCCCCGATGGCGGGGAGGCCTTCGTCGCCTGGTTCGAACCGGAGCACCACATCGTCGAGCGCGTCTCGCGCTTCTTCGTCGAGCGTTTCGCGGCGATGCGCTGGTCGATCCTGACGCCGCTGCGCTCGCTGCACTGGGATGGCACGACGCTGCATTTGGGGGAGGGCGCGTCGCGCGCTGACGCACCAGACGACGATGCGATGGAGATCTATTGGCGGACTTATTACGCCAACATCTTCAACCCCGCCCGCCTCAAGATCAAAGCCATGAAGGCCGAGATGCCGGAGAAGTACTGGCGCAACCTCCCGGAGGCCGAACTCATCGCGCCGCTGATCGCCGCAGCCGGCCGCCGCGCGCAGGAGATGGTGGAGAAGGCCCCGACCCTGCCGCCGGAGCGGCATCTGCGGCAGATGCAACGTTTGCGGGATGCCGAGCCCGGCTCTCTGGAGGCACCGGCCTCCTGGGAGCAGGCGCGGCAAGCCGCGAAGGATTGTTCGCGCTGCGGGCTGTGCCAGCATGCGACGCAGACGGTGTTCGGCGAGGGGCCGCTGACCGCGCCCGTGATGTTCGTCGGCGAGCAGCCGGGAGATCAGGAGGATCTGGCGGGGACGCCCTTCGTCGGGCCGGCCGGCCAGGTCTTCGACCGGGTGACGGGCGAGGCCGGGCTCGACCGGAGCCGCGCCTATGTCACCAATGCGGTGAAGCATTTCAAATTCACGGTGCGTGGCAAGCGGCGCATCCATGAGCGGCCCAATGCCGGCGAGATCTCGGCCTGTCGCTTCTGGCTCGGGCTGGAGCGGGATTTCGTGCGGCCGAAGCTGGTCGTGGCGCTGGGCGCGACCGCGCTGCACGCCTTGACCGGCCATCGCGGCTCGCTGTCCTCGATGCGGGAGCGCGATCTCGTGCTGGAGGACGGCACAGCGCTGCTGGCGACCGTCCACCCCTCCTATCTGCTGCGCCTGCCTGACGAGGAGGCACGCGAGCGCGAGACAGCCCGCTTCCGCGCCGATCTGGGCCGTGTGGGGTTGCTGGTGCCGGAGATGGCGGCGGCTTAGGCGATTGGAGCGACGTCGGGCGGCCGGTCGTCATCGCGAGCGAAGCGAAGCGATCCAGGGTGAGCCTCACAACCCTGCCGATCGCACGTCTGGATTGCTT